>Ga0187784_10005166_pt1 | contig 10559 bp, 12 predicted proteins | sample 1015_SJ02_MP15_2_FD_132964 | JGI IMG/M metagenome (GOLD analysis project Ga0187784, IMG submission 132964) | Tropical peat soil microbial communities from peatlands in Department of Meta, Colombia - 1015_SJ02_MP15_20_MG | ecosystem: Environmental > Terrestrial > Soil > Wetlands > Peat | place... | reverse complement strand
GTCCCTCGATGATGCTTGGAGCGGGCTCGCCCGACTCCGTTGATTGACACCATCAATTTGAGGGACGACCGCCCTTAACGCGAGTGGCCGGTTGGCTCCGTTGGCCCGTTACCCCATCTACGGGGCCGGCGACGAAGCCCGCTAATTCCAATAGGCCGGGTAGCCCGAGCTCTTCCCCTCGGCCTCGAGCAGCCGCAGCATCGCGGGCCATTCCAGCACGCCGTAGGGCCGCCGCGTGCCGGGCTGATAGAGATGCGCGGTGTGCGCGAGCACGTTCTCGCCCGGCATGGTGAGCTCGCTGTTGCCCGCCATCGCGTCGACCTGCGCGCGGCAGGACATTTCCAGCTGATACATCGTGTTGAAGGCCTGCTGGATCGTGGCGCCGCAGGTGAGCAGCCCGTGATTGCGCATCACCATCGCGTCGTGCGGCCCGAGGTCCGCGACCAGGCGCTCGCGCTCGGCGAGGTCGACCGCCGGTCCCTCATAGTCGTGATAGCCGATGTGGCCGTGGAAGCGGATCGAGGTCTGCGACATCGGCAGCAGCCCGCATTTCATCGCGGCGACCGCCATGCCGGCGCGGGTGTGGGTGTGAATGACGCAGGCGACGTCGTGGCGCGCCTTGTGGATCGCGCCGTGGATTACGTAGCCGGACTTGTTGATGCCGTAGTCGGTGTCGGGCTTCCAGAGGATGTTGCCCTCGACGTCGATCTTCACCAGGCTCGAGGCCGTGATCTCCCGGTAGAGCAGGCCGTAGAGATTGATCAGCAGGTGATCGGTGCCGGGAATGCGTGCCGTGATGTGATTGTAGATCAGGTCGGTCATGCCGTAGCAGTCCATCAGCCGGTAGCAGGCGGCGAGATCGCACCGCGTCTGCCATTCGGCCGCGCTGACGGCGCCGCGCAGGGTCTTGAAGTCGGTCGCGTAGTTCATGCAGCACCCGTAGCCCGAAGCCTGTAGCCCGCATGAGCGAAGCGAAATGCGGGGTTGAGATCCTCCGACGTCCTATCCCGGATGTCGCTTCGCTCATCCGGGCTACGCATCTAAGACGCAAAGCTAACCCGGATTTCGCGCCCGCTCCATCCGCGCTAGGCTCGCGAAACCGCAAGGGAGGAATGCATGCGCCGGCGCGCGTTCTGCCTCGGCCTGGTGGCGGCGCCGATGCTGATGCGCTCGGCCTGCGCAGACGAGGCCGCATCGATCACGCTGATCAGCCAGCACGGCCTGCCCTACCTCCCGCTGATGCTGATGCAGGAGGGCCGGCTGGTGGAGAAACAAGCCGGCAGGCTCGGCCTGCCGGATCTGAAGACCGACTACCGCACGCTCGGCGGCACGCAGTCACTGGTCGACGCGCTGATCGGCGGGCAGATGCATTTCGGCATCGCCGGCGTGCCCGGCCTCGCGACGCTGTGGGACAAGACCGCCGGCACGCCGCACGAGGTGCGTGCGCTGTGCGCCGCACAGTCGATGCCGTTCATCCTCACCTGCAATCGCGCCGAGGTGAAATCGATCCGGGATTTTCGCGCGGGCGACAAGATCGCGGTGCCGGGGGTGAAGAATTCCAACCAGGCGATCTGCCTGCAGATGGCGGCCGCGCAGGAGTGGGGCGAGGCGGACTATGCGCGGCTCGATCCGTTCACCGTCACGCTGCCGCATCCGGACGCCGCGGTCGCGATCATCGCGAGGTCGACCGAAGTCATCGCGCACTATGGCGTCGCGCCGTTCCAGAACTACGAGCTCGCCGCGCCCGGCGTGCATGCGGTGCTGAAATCCTACGACACGCTCGGCGGGCCGACCACGAACGGCGTCATGCTGATGACGAAGAAATTCCGCGACGCCAACCCGAAAGTGACCGCCGCGGTCTACGCGGCGCTCGCGGAAGCCTCGCAGTTCATCCGCAAGGAGCCGCGCCAGAGCGCCGAGATCTACATCCGCATGAACGGCGAAAAGCGTAGCGACGCCGCCGCGCTCGCGCAGATGATCGCCGATCCCGACAATGCCTGGACCACGACGCCGCAAAACGCGATGCGCTATGTCGAATTCATGCACCAGGTCGGCACGGTGAAGAAGCTCCCTGCCGACTGGAAGGCGCTCTTCATGCCGGAGGCGCAGGAGCTTCCGGGGAGTTGAGGCGTGTCCCGGTTCATTGCTGGCTGGGCGGCCGCAGGCCGAGAATGTAGGCGGTGATGCCGCGCAATTCGTCGTTGGTGAGCGCAAGGTTCGGCATCGAATGATGCGGACGCTGCAGCGCGACGCGCAGCGCGAGCGCCGACATGCCGGGCGTCATCGCGACGGCGTAGAAATTCGGCGCGCCGGCCGCGGCCGACGCTTCACCCAGCCGGATGCCGTGGCAGATCGAGCAGACGCGTACCGCCAGTGCGCGGCCTTGCCGTGTCTCCTTCGTCTCCGTCGGCGCCTGGACGCCTGGTTGGGCCACCGCCGGCGCCGCGGCCAGCAAGACAGCCGAGAGGCTCACCAGTCGGATTGCACACCGCATCACGGCACCCTCGAGCTTGCTTTCGATTTTGCGTAGGAAAGATGAGGCCGGCGCATCGGGCATTGATGCACATCAAGCGCGTTCGGCCGGCCGAACAGGCATGGCACTTGCATCCCCTAAAGTCATCCGAACGAGGAGCGCCTCATGACCGTCTCGGCAACCGCCCCGCTCGCGACTCTCGCGCGGTCGAAGATGAACGCGGTCGTGTTCGCGAGCTGCCTCGGCACGGTGATCGAGTGGTACGACTTTCTGATCTACGCGACCGCGGCCGCGCTGGTCTTCAATCAGGCCTTCTTCCCGACCTTCGACCCGCTCGCCGGCACGCTCGCGGCGCTCGGCAGCTATGCGGTCGGCTTCCTGGCGCGGCCGCTCGGCGGCGCGCTGTTCGGGCACTTCGGCGACCGCCTCGGGCGCAAGTCGATGCTGGTCCTGACCCTGTTCATCATGGGTCTTTCGACCTTCCTGATCGGGCTGTTGCCGACCTACCAGTCGGTCGGGGTGCTGGCGCCGATCCTGTTGATCGCGCTGCGCGTCGTGCAGGGGATCGGCCTTGGCGGCGAGTGGGGCGGCGCCTCGCTGATCGTGCTCGAGCACGCGCCCGCCGCGCGGCGCGGCTTCTACGCGAGCTTCGTGCAGATCGGCTTCCCGGTCGGGCTGGTGCTCGCCTCGCTTGCCTTCGCGCTGGCGAGCAAGCTGCCGAGCGCCGAATTCCTCGCCTGGGGTTGGCGCATTCCGTTCCTGATCAGCATCGCGCTGCTCGCGCTCGGCACCTTCGTGCGCGCGCGCGTGCCGGAGACGCCGGTGTTCGAGCGGCTCAAGGCTGCCGGCGGTCTGTCGGGCAACCCGGTCGGCGAGGCGGTTGGCAAGAACGGCAGAACGTTCCTGGTCGCGGTCGGCCTGAAGCTTTCCGAGGTGTCGTGGGTCTACATGCTGACCGTGTTCGTCGTGGTCTACGCCACCAGCAAGCTCGACCTGCCGAAGCAAATGATGCTCGACGCGGTGCTCTATGCGGCGCTCTTCGAGCTGATCAGCCTGCCGTTGTTCGGCTGGCTCGCCGACAAGATCGGCCGCCGCCCGCTCTATGTCCTCGGCGCGCTGTTCACCATCCTGTTTGCCTTCCCGCTGTTCTGGATGCTGGAGACCAAGAGCGCGGCGCTCGTCACCGCGGCGGTCATGATCGCGATGAATTTCGGCCACGGCATGATGTTCGGGCCGGAGTCGGCGTACTTCCCCGAGCTGTTCGGCGCGCGCGTGCGCTACAGCGGCGCCTCGTTCGGCTTCCAGGTGTCGGCCGCGCTCGGCGGCGGCTTTGCGCCGATCATCGCGACCGCGCTCGTCGGCTATTTCGGCGGGACCGGCGGCGTCTCGCTCATGATGATCGCGCTCGCGCTGATCACGCTCGCGGCCGCGCTCGCGGCGCGCGAGACCAAGGGCGAGGCGCTGAGCTAGGCCACGCACTCGCAAACTGCGCCGTCTGATCGGATTCGGATAGCTTCATGGCGGCCACGCTTGGCGGCCACGCTTGCGCCTTGAACCCCGAGATCGGTAGCCGCGACCTATGGCGGAGGGCGCAGCGGAAGCTTGGCGCCGCAAACAAGAGCGAAACTGTCCAACCCTGGAAGGGATACATCATGTTGAAGCGAGCAGCCGCGGTACTCACGATCGTCTTGGCAAGCACGGCCGCCCATGCGGCGGGCATGGGCAATGGTGGCGGAGTCAACGGCATCAGTGTGAAGGGCGTTGCCGCCGCGGCCGGGCAACCCGCAGGGCTGCGCGCGACGAGCGTCGAGCTGCCCGAGCAGAAATAGCGAGCCTGAGCGATCGAACCGGGGCGCGGACTCTCGTCCGCCTCCCGAGATCGAGCCACGATGCCGCGGCCTACTCTGATCGTGTGGCTGGTTGCCTTCGTGGTCGCGACGCTGGTCGCGGCGCGGGCCGCGACGGTGACCTCGATCGAGGTCTCCGGCACGGAATTCGTCGCGAGAACCTCCGATGGTCGCACGCTGCGCTCTGCCGATCTCGTCGGCGCAACGATCGACGTCACCACGTCGGACGGCACCCTGAAACTGCGCATCGATGCCGTGGAGCCGGATCCCGGCTCGCCGGCCATCGCGGCGAAAGCTTCCAACGCGGTTCTGCTGCACACATTCTCGTACCGGACCGCCGAGGGAGAATGGCGCAATTTGTGCGATGCGGGTCCGGATGGACGGCGCCAAGGCTTTCCGATCGCTGGACGCGCCAAGGCGGGCGGAGGCGGCACGATCGAACCCGCCGAACCCGGCGTCTTCGAGCTGACCTGCACCGCAGGCGCGCAAGGCAAATGCGTCCGCCTCGGTTACCACCCCTGGGACCAACGGCCGGACGGTTCACCGATGCTGCCGTTCTACAATGCCTGCATCCGGCTCGTGCGCGCCGACTACTCCGGCGACGGGCACAGCACGACGCGCGACGGTCGGCTCATCGATATCTATGACCTAATCGGCGTCCAGTCGCAGTCGAATCTTCCGGGGCAGCAATTCGAAGCCGGATGGTCGCCGGAAGGCGCCATCTGCGTCCGCCACGTGCGCATCAAGGAAAATGTCAGCCTGCAGGAGCTGGAGCGCACGGTTCCAAGGCTGAAGGGTCGTCTCGGAGACATCTGCACGGAGGATTTCGCCCGGTCCGAAGGGGCGATCTTGTTCAACCGGTCAGCGCCCTGATCGCCGACCTGGTGCTGCGCGCCGTTGCGCTTGGTCCATGCTAGCGCTGCGTATCCGATGTGCGGGATCCCATGTCCCGGTACTGCTCCGCGCCCTCGAGCAGATGGGTCAGCTCGTCTACCCTCACGATCCTGCCGTCCCTGACGGTGAAGAACGCGATCACCTTGGTCCGGATGCGGTCGCCGTTGGCTTTCTCGACGTCGACCACATGGATGTCGGCGATCGTGTCGCCATCGACAATCAAAGTCTCGATCGTCATCGTTGCGCGGCCGTCTTGCAGGTGCGTCTTGAGCACGCGCGCATGATCGATGAAGCCGGCATAGTCGAGGCGCTTGCCGTCGACCTCCTGGACATAGTCCGGTGCGAAATAGCGACTGAGCGCTGCGGCGTCCTGTCGTGGGTCGAGCAGGCTCGTGACGGCGCCTTCGATCAGCGCCCGCGCTTGGTCCTTCGATAGCATCGGCATGTCTCTCTTCCTCGATGTCGGCTTTCGATGAGCGCCGATCTAGGGCGAGGGCAATGGCCGTGCTACCCTAAGGCCGCCAATCGATGCCGCGTTTGCGCCATGTCGGATCTTCTTATCGACCCGTACCGCGCCAATTCCGACGATGGCCCGCCGGTGGTGGCGGTGTTTGACGCGGCCGGAGCGATCCGCTCGGCCGGCCGCCATGCGCATCGGCGCGGGCAATTGCTCGGCGCGCTGCAAGGCCTGCTTTCGATCGCGACGGAGGCCGGGCGCTGGATCGTCCCGGCGATCCACGCGGTGTGGATCCCGCCGCATCACCCGCATGAGCTGCTGGCGCATGGGCCATTCCGCGGTTGGAGCGTCTACATCGCGAAACAAGCCTGTGCGCCGCTGGAAGACCGGCCACGGGTCATTCGCGTCAGCGGCCTGCTGCGCGAGGCCGCAAGCCGCGCCGCCGGCTGGAAGGGCGACATCCTGGACGAAGCGCAGGGACGCATCGCCGCCGTCATCCTCGATGAGATCGCGGGTGCGCAGAGCGAGCAATTCGGCCTGCCAATGCCGCACGACCCGCGGCTCGTGCGGATCGCCCGCGCGCTGATCGCCGATCTCACCGACAATCGCAGCCTCGAGGACTGGGCGCTGTGGGCGGCCGTTCCAGCACGAACGCTGTCGCGGCGCTTCGTGGTCGAGACCGGATTCAGCTTCGCCGCGTGGCGGCAGCGCGCGCGGCTGATGCGCGCGCTTGAGCTGCTTGCGGCGGGTGCAGCGGTGACGACCGTCGCGCTCGATGTCGGCTATGACAATGTCAGCGCCTTCATTGCGGTGTTCCGCCGGACATTCGGCGCCACGCCGACACGGTATCTGGGTTCCAACGGTTAGCGCGCACTCTGCCGAGAAGGCGCGTCGGACGCTTTTTTCAGAGCTTGTTCCCGACGGAACAGCGCGCGGATCAGCCCGCCGCTAAGGTCGCCTTCATCAGCAAACCCGGTGCCGACGCGCACCGCAGCCAATGAAAAAAGACCAAGACCATGACCAAGACCAAGACCAAGACCAAGACCAAGACCATCCTCACTCTCGCGACCCTCGCCACCCTCACCACCGCGGCTCTCGCCCCCACCAGCGCCTCGGCGTACACCTACCATCCGGGCAGCGCCGGCCAGTGGAGCGACCACGCGATCAAGAGCTACGGCGGGCATCCCTACTGGTATCGCCCCGTCCACTACGGCTATCACCCGACCTACCGCCCGGCCTATTACCCGAGCTACTATCCGACGTACTCCTATCCGGTCTATCAGACTCCGGTGAGCGACGCGGCCCCGGCCTACCAGCCCGCCCAGCCCGCCTCCCAGCCGGCTGAGCCCGCCGCCGCGCAGCCCGAGGTCAACGGCACGAACGTCGCCACGGTGGCGGTGCCGGACGGCCAGTACAGCATGAGCGGCGAAGGCCAGTAGACCCGGCAGGTCAATGACGGCAAGACCTACCAGTTCGCCGAGGTGAGCCGCGATCCGTCTTCGGTGACGCTGAACGATGCCTCGCGCAACGTGACGGGGATCCTCGATCTGAGCCAGCGGAAGGTGTTCCTCGCCGGCGGCGATGGCTCGAAGCGCCCGCTGTTCCCGATCGTGGACGCTGCGGCGAAGTGAACCGGCCGACATTCGCGCAGGAGAGCCCCGGTCACCCCGGGGCTCTTTTGCTTTGGTGTGTCCCGGACGCGGTGCAGCGCGCAGCGGTGCACCGCTGATCCGGGACCGCCCGAAGCGCGGAGTGTTGGGCGGTCCCGGGTCTGCATCGCATCATTTCGCTAACGCTCGTGCTGCGCTGCGCCCGGGACACAAGAAACAACCGTCAGACCCAAAACACTAGCCGGTGGCGAAGGACGCGACGAGCGCATCGACCTCCTTCTGGTCCGGACCCTTGCAGCGGGCGTTGACGCGCGGACCCGTCGCATAGCCGATCCACAGCACGATCTCGTGCGGCCGCGGCGCGTCATGGATCAGCACCGGGGTCGAGTCGAAAGCATCGAGATCCCACCCCTCGTCGAGCGGGCCATAGAGCAGATCGACGCCGGTGCCGGGCGGGCCGACCTTGGCGTGGCCCGGAATGATGACGCGCCCGCGTTTGATCGCGCGCCGCATCGCCATGCCGAGCCGCGGATGGATCATCGCGGCGCCATGCTCGAGGTCGCCGCCGATGCCGACCACCGCCGCCTTGGTGTAGGCGCGCAATTGCGCCGGGCTCGCGCCGAGCGTCGCCAGCGCCGTCCTGGTGAGCGAAGCCCCGAGCTCGAGCGAAAGGTCGATCAGCGGCTTGAGATCGGTGCCGGCCGGCTTGCCGGCGAGCGGGTTTGCGAACACCGCGGCGATCGCGACGCGCCGCAGCGGCGGATTCGCGCTTGCGCCGTACTCGCTGTTGATCTCCTCGACGAGCGTGACGGTCTTGCGGATGGTCATGTGGCGTTTCCTCGCGATGGTCTAGACGACGGACGGATCAGCCACTCGCCGCCTCGCGCGGCCGCTCGACGAGATCCGGCAGCGCCACGCTGTTCGCCTTCCAGGCGTTGCGATATTCGAGGATGCGCGCCGTCTCCTCGGCAATGCCGCGGCCGACGAAGCGGCGGATCGGGTGCAGCGTCATGTCGATGCCGAGCGACACACCGCCGCCGGTCAGCACCGTGCCGGTGTCGACGATGCGCGCCTCGACCGCATGCGTGTCGGGGTGGCGCTCGCTCATCAGATCGAGCGGGCGCACCTCGCCGGCGACGATCTCGCGCTTGGTCGTCGCGGTGCGGCCGTCGAGCAGGCCTGCGGCCGCGACGATCATGCCGCCGGTGCAGACCGCGGCGACGACGCCATCGAGACGGTGGAAGTCGCGGATGAAGGCGCGGGTATCCTCATCCGCGGCGGCCGCCTGCCAGCCCGGTCCGCCGAGCACGATCAGCGCGTCGGCGGCGGGGCACTGCGCGAAACCGTAATCGGCGATCAGCCGCAATCCGTTCGCCATCGCGAGCTCGCCGCCGTGCTTCGAGATGACGAAGAAGCGCAGGTTCGGCGCGAGGCGCTTTGCCATCGAGAGCACCCCATAGGTCGCGCCGATGTCGATCGGCTCGATGCCCTCATAGGCAAGGATCGCGAAAGTACGGGCCTGCGCCATGGCGTCGACGCTAGCATGAATCCCTTCACGGTGGTTACGGCGGCATTGCACTGCAGGCCGATATTTGCCGTTGAACCGCCGTGGTGCGAGCGCCGACCAATGCGATAGTGCATCGTGCTACGGGCAGGACAGGTCGAATGGCGGTCACGCGACGGGGTCTGATCGGCGGCATCGCAGCCCTGGCGCTCGCCGACGTCGTGCCGTCGCGTTTCGCGTGCGCGCAAGCCGCAGCCGAGATCGCGCCGGCCGAGCGCGCCGCCATGGCGGACATCGCGACGGCGTTCCTCAAAGGTCAAAGCGTACCCGGGCTTGCGGTGGCGATCGCGGATTGCGGGCAGGTCCTCTACGAGGCGGGCTTCGGTTTCGCCGACAAGGCGCGGGGCGAGAAAGTTACCCCGAAGAACATCTTCCGCATCGCCAGCATCAGCAAGCCGTTCACCGCGGCCGCGCTGTTCACGCTGATCGAGCAGGGCCGGCTCTCCCTCGCCGACAAGGTGTTCGGCGCCGGCGCCGTGCTCGGCACGACCTACGGCACGACGCCATACAAGCCCTTCGTCGAGGACATCACGATCGACCACCTGCTGACCCATACTGGCGGCTGGCAGAAGGACGTCCCCGATCCGATGTTCCGCCATCCGCAGCTGAACCAGGCCGAGCTGATCTCCTGGGTGATCGACAACGCGCCGCCGACGGTTGCGCCGGGCACGACACCGCTGATGTGGAATTTCGGCTACACGGTGCTCGGGCGCGTGATCGAGAAGGTCAGCGGGCAGCAATATGCCGACTACGTTCGCAGCGCCGTGCTCGAGCCCTGCGGCATCACCGACATGCGTCTCGGCGGCAAGACGCGCGCCGAGCGCGTAGGCGGCGAGGTCGTCTATTACGGCGAGGGCGGCGCCGATCCCTACCGCCAGGACGTCGCACGGATGGACGCCAACGGCGGCTGGATCGGCACGGCCGGCGACCTCGTGCGCTTCGCGACGCATCTCGAGACCATTCTCAAGCCTGCGACCATCGTGACGATGACCACGCCGTGGCGCGCGAACTCGCGCTATGCCCGGGGCTGGCTCATTTCGCGCGACGGAAACTGGTGGCACAACGGCACCGTCACCGGCACCTCGGGGATCCTGGTGCGCACCAGGTCCTGCTTCTCTTGGGCGGCGCTCGCGAATTCACGCAAGAACGCGCCGCACCAATTCGAGGTCGTGCAGGCGCTCGACCGGATGATGTGGGACATGGTCCGCGCCGTGAAGGGATGGAAGGTCTGAAGTCGCTTGGTGCTCAGCTTCGCACTTGAGCCAGGAATCGCACCACATCCTTGCCCTGGCGCGTCTTGTCGCGGTTTTCCGGAGTCTCTTTGCCAAGGGCCGTGGCGGCGACGAAGTGATAGACGTCGGCCGCACCCTGAAACATCTTTGGCGAGACGCCGACCGACCCTACGGTCTTGGAGACCTCGAGCATTTCAGGGACCCAGCGATAGGCCTTGGGCGTCAAGGCCGGAAACTGGCTCAACGCCCAGCTGTAACGGCTCGCCTGGGATTGCTGCAACTCCTGATCAAGGATCCCGGCAATGCCCAGGCGTTCGGCGGCGATCAGCACCTCCAGCCACAGCGCTTGCGTCCCCTTTGTGAGGGCGCCGTAACACATCTTGAGCGCGCTGGCGTCGGTCAATCCTTCGCCGATCGGATGCACGAGAAGCTGCGGCCCCGCAAGCTGCTCCAGATCGGAAGCACCGGGGCCCGATACGTAC
>Ga0187784_10005165_pt1 | contig 10559 bp, 8 predicted proteins | sample 1015_SJ02_MP15_2_FD_132964 | JGI IMG/M metagenome (GOLD analysis project Ga0187784, IMG submission 132964) | Tropical peat soil microbial communities from peatlands in Department of Meta, Colombia - 1015_SJ02_MP15_20_MG | ecosystem: Environmental > Terrestrial > Soil > Wetlands > Peat | place... | reverse complement strand
GGGCCGGTGTCGAGGAAGGCGACGATGACGTCGAACTTCTGCGCGATCAGGCCTTCGATGTCGGCGATCTGCTTCTCCGGCTTGAACTCACCGTCGGTATAGCGCGTCTCGGTGATGTTCGGACACTTCGAGGCTTCATCCTCGAACTCGGCGCGGGTGATGTGCCGCCAATAGTTGCCGCCCCAGCCGTCGGACAACGCGACCTTGATCTTCTTGGTGCCGCAGAACTTCGTGATCGGCAAAAAGTCGGCGACGGTGCCCTTTTTGTCCGGATAGAGTTTGACCTTGGTGATGTCGGCGGCGTGGCTGAATGCAGCCATCGCAACAGCTGCACCGAACGCGGCAACGCCGACCGCCAGACTGCGTAATGACAACATGAACTCCTCCCCTGCGCATCTGATTTGGCCCAGGACGACTTGAACGCAACAAATCCGCGGCGGCGCCGCGACGGTGCGTTCTCGTCAGCCGGAAACTCCCAGATGACTTTGTGCGGAAAGAAGAATACTCCTTTTGCGGCCGGTGCCAAGCGCCGCGGCAGGTTTCCAGCATTGCGGCGCGCGGAAAAGCCGACCGGCCCGATCGTGGGACGAGGCCCTTGCCGCGTGGGCAGGGTCCAAACACGCGTCAGTTTCGCCTTCATGCGCGCCGACGTCGTGGCAACGAACGACGCCGCACGGTTCGCCGCCGCGCGCGGCGATTTTACGGACGCCATTGCCTTGCGCATTGTCGCAACGGGCTGGCATAATCGGCGCAAATAGCAGCCAAGCTAAGCAAAATTCATCGGGAGGACATGATGAAGAAGAGCGTCGACCATATCCTGATAACGCACACCGGCAGCCTGCCGCGCGGCGCGGAGCTCAATGATCTTTTGATCGCGGACGAGGCCGGCGAGTCGGTCGATAAGAAGAAGTTGAACGAACTCATCGAGCAGCGCGTCGCCCATGTGATGCAAAAGCAGCGCTGGGCCGGCGTCGACATCGCCAACGACGGCGAGCAGGGCCGGGTCGGTTTTCAGACCTACATACCCAAGCGCATGTCGGGATTCGGCGGCGAGTCGAAACGGCCGTTCGGCCAAGAATGGGTTCAGCTTCCGCTCTTTACGCAAAAGTTCATGGCGCGTCTTCCCAAGACGGGAAAGGTTTTCGGCTGCCCCGAATGCGTCGGCGAACTCAAATATACCGACAAGGAAGCCATCAAGATCGAGCTCACCCGCTTCAAGCGCCATGCGGCGGAGATCAAGCCGCCGTTTCCCGAAATGTTCTTCGCCGAGCCGTCGCCGGGCATTATCGCCACCACGATGCTCAATGCGCATTACAAGAGCTACGAGGACTATCTCGATGCGATCGCCCGCGAGATGCGTTACGAATACCAGGCGGTGGTCGATGCGGGCTTGATCCTGCAGATCGATGCGCCGGATCTGGCGATGGAACGCGTGCTGCTGTTCCAAGATAAAACCGACGCCGAATTCGTCAAACTCGTGGAATTGCAGATCGCGGCGATCAACAAGGCGCTGCAGGGCATCCCGCGCGACCGCGTGCGATTGCACATCTGCTGGGGCAATTGGGAAGGGCCGCACATCTTCGATATCGGCCTCGAGCCGCTGCTGCACGCCTTTTACCAAGCCAATGTCGGCGCGCTCTCCATCGAGTTCGCCAATGCGCGCCGCCAGCACGAATACGCGGCGCTGAAGAAGCACAAATTCCCGGACAACGTGATCCTGATTCCGGGGGTAATCGACTCCAAGATCAATCTGGTGGAGCATCCCGAGGTCGTGGCGCAACGCATCGAGACTGCGGTGGCCGCGATCGGCGACCGCGAGCGGGTGATTGCCGGCGTCGACTGCGGCTTCGGCACTTTCGCCGGCTGGGAATGGGTGGCCGAGGACGTGGTGTGGTTGAAGCTCAAGACGCTACGCGAGGGCGCCGACATCGCCAGCAAGCGGCTGTGGGGCAAGAAGGCGGCGGCCTAACGCCTCGCCTGAACTTAAGAGACGCAAACGTCGCCCCCTTGCCGGGAAGGCCGATCTTGTGCAAGTCGCCTTGCGCACGATCGGGGGGCGAATAGCCTTACCGCTTGTCGATATCCGCCCCCCTCCGCCACAAGGGGACGGAGCAGCGTTGCGCGGACGCCGTGCCTGACAAATTGCATCACGCCAAACCGACGACGCGCGTTTCGCAATCGGCGCGCGCCTGGCAGCGCATGCTGTCGGGGCGGCGGCTCGATCTGCTCGATCCTTCCGCGCTCGACATCGAGATCGAGGACATCGCGCACGGCCTCGCCCGCGTCGCGCGCTGGAACGGGCAGACCAGCGGGCCGCATATTTTCTCCGTCGCCCAGCATTCGCTGCTGGTCGAGGCGCTGGCGCGCGCCCGCGTGCCGCGGCTCGACCGCAGCCGGCGCCTGGCGGTGCTGCTGCATGACGCGCCCGAATACGTGATCGGCGACATGATCTCGCCGTTCAAGGCGGTGATCGGCGACGCCTATAAGGCGGTCGAGCAGCGGCTTCTGGCCGCGATCCACCGCCGCTTCGGTTTGCCGGCGACATCGGCGCCGGAACTCGACAAATTGATCAAGGCCGCCGACCGCGAGGCGGCCTATCTCGAAGCGACCCGCCTCGCCGGCTTTGCCGCCGCCGAGGCGCGGCGCTTCTTCGGCCGCCCGCCGGCCTTTTCCGCCGCCATCGAGCGCGATTATCTCACGCCCTGGCCGGCCGAGACGGCGCAGACGCGCTACCTCCAACGGTTCAGGAAACTTGCCGGCGCTTGAGCGTCACACTTGCGCCGCCGACAATACCTATATGATCGTTGCAGAAGGCATACCCCTGATTCCATGATTCACGTTTGTTCGCTTGCGCGCCTGCACGAGACGGTCGAAGACACCGGCGCGCGGCACGTCGTGTCGCTGATCGGCGACGAGGCCAAGATCGATCGGCCGGCTGCGGTCGAAGCCGAAAACCACCTCTGGTTGCGGTTGCACGACATCTCGGCCCCGCTCGACGGCTACATCATGCCGCACGAGGCGCATGTCGCCGATCTCCTGAGCTTCGTGCGCCGCTGGGACCGCCGTGCGCCGCTCGTGGTTCACTGCTTCGCCGGCATCAGCCGCTCGACGGCAAGCGCCTTTGCCAGCGTCTGCGCGCTCAACCCGCGCCGCGACGAAGAAAGCATCGCGCTGGCGCTGCGGCGCGCCTCGCCGACGGCGACGCCGAATATCCGCATCGTCTCGCTCGCCGACCGCCTGCTCGGCCGCGACGGCCGCATGGTGGCGGCGATCGAAACCATCGGCCGCGGCGTCATGGCCGCCGAAGCGGAGCCGTTCCGGCTCGATCTGGAGTGAGCTGCCGCGCCAATTCGCGCGAAAACGCAATTGTCGACGGGGCCGCCGCGATCGTCCGGAAATCGATCGTCTCCGGTTGCCGCATCGTATGAAGCGGCAAACTCGGCAAACTCGGAAAGATCGGGGATTACTCCTCGATCGCCGGACGCAACGTCGCGATCGGCGTCGGCCGCGGCGCGCGCGTGCCGCTCGTCAGCTGAGCGCGCGGATTATGCTGGTAGAAGTCGCAATAAGCGAAGCCCAGGCCTGCGATCGATCCGCGAAAACTCCGGTAATCGATCTTCTGCACCTTGAAGCACGGCTCGATCGGCAGGCCGGACAGGTGTGCGCACATGGCGGCGCCATCGACCCTGATGGTGCCGGCCGGCAGCGCCGCAAAGCGCGTCTCGCCACGGCCGCCGGGCCGAATGGTGCCGACGACGGAACCGTCGGCGAAGATGCGGCCCATGCCTGCGGTGCCGTCAAAGCAGTTGTAGGCGAACAGCTTGCCGACAACGAACGTTCTGGCCTGTTCCGGTCCCAGCTCTTCGGCAAAGGCCGAGGCAACACCCAGGACGCACGCACAGACAACGACGGCAACGCGCAGCAACATTGGCAACTCCACTTTCGACGCGAAGGCCAGGTTAACAGAACTTCTTAACCGTCCCCTTACCATAACGCCTCGCACGGTAGCCGAAACACCAGAGAATTTTTTCGTCAAATTCCAGGCTGATTACCGAATTTTTACCACAGTGCGGCCGCGCACCTCCCCCGCCACAATGCGCGCGCCGACATCGATGACGTCGGCAAGTCCGATCTCACGGGTCATCGCCGCGATCTTGGCACGGTCGAGATCGGTTTCCAGGCGGCGCCAAGCATCCTGCCGCAACGGCATCGGGCACATCACCGAATCGATTCCCAGCAGGGACACCCCGCGCAGGATGAAGGGAGCGACCGTGGTCGGCAAGTCCATCCCGCCGGCCAGTCCACAGGCGGCAACCGCGCCACCGTAACGCGTCATCGACAGCACATTGGCGAGCGTCGTCGAGCCGACGGAATCGACGCCGCCGGCCCAGCGCTCCTTGCCGAGCGCGCGCGGGGTTGCGGAAAGCTCCTTGCGCTCGATCACCTCGGCGGCGCCAAGCTCCTTGAGATAAGCGGCTTCCGCCGGCCGCCCGGTCGAAGCGACGACGGTGTAACCAAGCTTGGCCAACAGCGCGATCGCGACCGAGCCGACGCCGCCGGCGGCGCCGGTCACGATCACCGGACCGCGCGCCGGCACGACGCCGGCCCGCTCCAACGCCATGACGCAGAGCATCGCGGTGTAGCCGGCGGTGCCGATGGCCATGGCGTCGCGCGCGCTGATGCTCGACGGCAGCCGCAGCAGCCAGTCGCCCTTGACCCGCGCCTTCTGCGCATAAGCGCCGAGATGGCTTTCACCCAGACCCCAGCCGTCGAGAACGACCTTGTCGCCCGCCTTCCACGCAGGATGCGAGGAGGCTTCCACCGTGCCGGCGAGATCGATACCCGGGATCATCGGAAAGCGGCGCACCACCGGCGCCTTGCCGGTGAGCGCAAGCCCGTCCTTGTAGTTCACCGCCGAATATTCCACGGCGACGGTGACGTCGCCTTCCATCAAATCCTTTTCGTCGAAATCGGTAAGCTCGACCGTCTGTCCGGCTTCCGCCTTGCTGACGACGATCGCCTTGAACGTGCTCACGTGCTCCTGCTCCCATATCCACAGCGGCGACGGCCGCGGTAATGCCGGCCGTCCACGGCTTAAGGCCGGCGGAGTGTGGAGAACGCAGCCGTCCCGCACAAGAGGCAACGCCCACGTCCCCGGCAAGAGGACGCAGGCGTTTTTTCAGCGACGAAAAACGACGGTTGCTTAGGCCGCGACCGCAGCCGCTTCGCGAACCGGCTTTTCCACGATCGGCACGTTGATCAGCGCCGAGAGAAACCCAAGCAAGATGGCCAGCCACCACACCGAGGTGTACGACCCGGTGCGTTCGAACATGATGCCGCCCAGCCAGACGCCGAAGAAGCCGCCAAGCTGATGGCTGAACCAGGCGAAGCCGCCGAGCGTCGCCATCCACCGCGTGCCGAACATCAGCGCGATGAGGCCGTTGGTCGGCGGCACGACCGAGAGCCAGAACAGGCCCATGGTCGCACCGAACGCGATGCAGCTGAACGGCGTGATCGGGAACGAGATGAACGCCAGGATGGCGGCCGCGCGAACGGCATAGATGATCGCGATCAAGTAGCGTTTGGGCATGCGGTCGCCGAGCCAGCCCGCCGTCAGCGAACCGGCGATATTGCACAGCCCGATCGCCGCGATGGTCCAGCCGCCGACGGTCGCGTCGAGGCCACGATCGACCAGATAGGCCGGCAAGTGCACGGTGATGAACACGAGCTGGAAGCCGCAGGTGAAGAAGCCGAGCACCAGCAGCACATAGGAACGATGGGCAAAAGCCTCGCCCAACACCTGGCGCAGCGACTGCGGCGCAGCTTCCTCGCGCATCGCCTCCGCCCTTGGCGTCGCCAATGCCAGCGACAGCGGCAGGATGGCAAGCATAGCGACGGCAAAGATGGTCAGCGTCTCTTGCCAGCCGAACGTATCCATCAGCGCGATCGCGACCGGCGAATAAACGAACTGGCCGAACGAGCTCGCGGCGGTACCACAGCCGAACGCCAACGTGCGCCACTGCGGCGGCAAGAGCTTGGCGAACGCCGCGATTACGATCATGAACGAGCAGCCCGACAAGCCGAATCCCATGAGCACGCCGGCGGAAAGGTCGAGCACCGGCGCGTTGTTGGCGTGCGCCATCAGCGCAAAGCCGAGCGCGTACATCAGCGCGCCGGCGACGATGACGCGAAGCGTGCCGTAGCGGTCGGCGATGACGCCGGCGAACGGCTGGCCGACGCCCCAGAGCAGATTTTGCAGCGCCAACGCGAAAGCGAAGACGTCGCGGCCCCAATGATGCTCCGTCGACATCGGCGTGAGGAAAAAGCCGAGCGTCGAACGCGGTCCGAACGACATGAGCGCGATGAGGCAACCGAAACCGATCACCAGGACCGGCGCCCGCCACGCGGCTATCTTCGACGTATCGAGCGCCGTGCCGGCGCTTGAGGTTTCGCTGGTCATTGTGAGTTCTCGCTGCCTGAGGTCTCGCCGATCAAGCTGACGGCCCGTAAACCACGCCTACAACGTAGGATAGTATAAGACGCGGCCGCCGACGGCCCAAACGAAACTTGGCTGCGGCGCCTGCGACAGCGCGCATAGCTGACCCGCATCGCATAGGGGGCCTTAGAGTTTTGCAGTCGAGGCGCGCTTGTCCACTGGCGACGGCGCGGAAGATGATACTGCGGTTTGCGGAATTTTAACCGTGGCCTGCGGGCTTTTGGTTATGGCGGGGGGTTCGCTCTCCGCTTCCGGATTTTCGCTAGTGGCTGCGGCGGGCTTGGACGTTGCCGGAACATCGCCCCAGATCGGTGCATCCGAACCGTCGCCCCAGGCGCGCGGCCGATAGAAGGTGTGGACGCCGAGCTTGTACATCTTCTTCATTTCATGAACCCAGCTCGGGTGTACCCAGTAGGCGTGATAATGCGTGGCGTGGCCGACTTCGGCGAGCCAGATCTTGCCGTCCAGCGTATCCTTGGCGATGCGCTTGGCCTGCGCCCACATGTCGGGTTCGTCCACCACGTCGGGAGTGCCGTCGCAGGCGAAGGTGAACTGGCAAGCGAGGTGCCGGTTGGCGTTCTGATAAACCACGCCGCACACATCGTTGGGGTAGTAACCCGAGAAGACGCGGTTCATTACCACCTGGGCCACCGCCATCTGTCCGCGCAACGGCTCGCCGCGTGCCTCGAAATAAACGGCGTCCGCAAGACATCGTTCCGCCTTGGCGCGCGGCTTGCCGGCAAGGCCAAGCCGCTGCGCCGGGCTTTTGCGCAGAGCGGCGTCATCCTTGCCGGCGATGGTTTCCCCGCCGACGCCGCCGTCGGCTTGGCCTTCGAGCGCCGAAAGCTTGATCTCGGGATCGATGACGGGCGACGCCGGCACTGGCGCCGCTCCGGGCCCCCATTGCTCCAGCCCACCGCGCGAGCCCATGGTCGCGACGCTGAAGTAGAGCTGCGCGTCGCGCTCGGCCGCGTCCTCTTCGACGAAGGACAGCGAAGCGAACGGCGACGGCGCCGCTTCGAGCGGATCGCCCGCGCCGGCTGCGGGAATCTCCGGCGGCTTGTCGGCGGCGGCGATGGCATCCTCGGCATCGGCGTCGCGCACGACGCCCGACGTATCCGCTGCGCTTGAATTCGCCGGCGCGGCAGCCGGCCCAACATCGCGCTGCTCGACGGTTTTGGGCCGCGGCCCAGTGACGGGAGTCGGCGGGCTTGCGGGTCGCGCGGCCGGCGCATCGATCGGCTGCAGCGGCAGCAAGCCCGCGGGCTTTTCCACATCCGGAGCGTGTTGCGGCAGCGGCATGCGATCGCCCTTGAGGCGGCGATTGACCGTCGGATACTCGATCTGCAGCGCCGACTGCGTCATGAGCGGTTCGCCGGCCGACCACGCTTTTACATCGAGCGAATGCGGATCGAAATTGACCGGCTGCGCGCCCATCGGCTCAGGCATCGCGGTGCCGATCGGGCGCGAAAAGCGGAAAGTCGCGGCGTGGATGGTGCCGAACGGCGACGCGATCAGGTGCTCGTGCCAGCGTTCGGAGACGCCGGGCTGCCGCACGAAGAACGCCGCGAGATCCTGATAGCCGACCGCGGTCGGCGCGAACGCCGCACAGAAAACGCTGAGCCAAAACGGCCCGGACAACGCGGCCGCGGGCCGGATACGCAACGCCACCATCACCCCTCACGCGCACGCTCGTTACGCGACGCTTCCCCGTTTCAACAAACGCTGCCGTAGTGGCGCGAATGCGACACATTTCAATATTGTCGGGTTAACCTTGCGGACGCGTTAACCGCGGCGCGCGGCAAAAAATGTCGTTCCGGCGAAGCGGTCCGCCCTGTCGTTGTTCGTTAACCAAACGGCAATGCGCGGCCGGAATAATTTACCGACGCTCCCGGGCCCGCACCGTCATGTCCGACCCGCTCCTTCTGCTTCCGCAGGGTTGGCAATTTGCCGGCCATGCCGCGCTATTGTTTTTGTTGCTGCTGCTGGCGACGAGCGTCGTCACCGTCCATCGCAACCAAACCAAAATCCGCGACTTGACCGGCGCCCTGAACTACATGTCGCAAGGCCTGTGCATGTTCGATGCGTCCGCTCGCATCGTCGTCTGCAATCAACAATATATGCGCATGTATGATCTGTCGCCCGACATCGTGAAGCCGGGCTGCTCGCTGCGCACGCTCATCGAACACCGCAAGCAGACCGGACTGTTTACCGGCGATCCCGAAACGTACTGCAAAGAGATCATCGACAGCGTCGCCGCCGGACAACCCTCGAAGTGGACCATCAAGGCGGGCGACGGCCGCCTGATCCATGCCATCAACCAGCCGATGCCGGGCGGCGGCTGGGTCTCCACCCATGAGGACATCACCGAGCAGCAGCAGCTGCAGCAGCAGCGCGCCGACCTGGCCGATCAGCAAAAGCGCCGCCGCGCCGTCGACGCGGTGATCGCCGCGTTTCGCATCGAGATGGAGACGCTGCTCAAGACCTTCGGCGACAGCGCGGCGGCGATGCGCTCGACCGCGGTCACGCTGTCGGCCGCCTCGGACCATTCGTCGAGATGCGCCACCAGCGCCGTCGCCGCGTCGAACGACGCCTCGCTCGGGGTCAAGACTGCGGCCTCCGCCGCCGAAGAGCTGTCGAGTTCGATCGCCGAGATCGCCCGCCAGATCACGCAAACCAACGACGTCGTCCGCATGGCGGCCGACGAAGCACAATCCACCGACGGCGAAATGACGACGCTCGCCGCCTCGGCGCAGAAGATCGGTGACATCGTCAAGCTTATTCAAACCATCGCCGAGCACACCAACCTGCTGGCGCTCAACGCCACCATCGAGGCGGCCCGCGCCGGCGATTCCGGCCGCGGCTTCGCGGTCGTCGCCTCGGAAGTCAAATCGCTCGCCGTACAGACCGCCAAGGCCACGGAAGCGATCGTCGGGCAAATCCTCGCCGTGCAGGGCGCCACCGCCAGCGCCGTCGAATCGATCCGCCGCATTACCCAACGCATGCGCGAGATCAAACATTACGCGTCCGGCGTCGCCGCCTCGATCGAGCAGCAGAGCGCCGCCACCAGCAACATCTCGTCCAACGTGGCGAGTGCGGCGCAGGCGACGCAGAGCATGGGCGAGGTGCTCAGCGACGTAGCCGACGCCGCGACACAGACGAACACCTCGGCGGCGATCGTGCTCGAAAGCTCGCAATCGGTCGAGGCCGCCGCCGCCGAATTGCGCCGGCACGTCGAAAAATTCCTCGCCAGCGTCGCGGCCTGAGATCGCTTTTTCTTCCACTCGCGAGGCGGCAGAGCGCGTAAAGCGCTTCGCGCTTTTATGCTTCCGATACCCCGAGCTTGCCCAGGGCCGCCTGGGCGGCGGCCAAGCGCGCGATCGGCACGCGGAACGGCGAGCAGGACACGTAGTCGAGCCCGATTTCGTGACAGAACGCCACCGAAGCCGGATCGCCGCCGTGCTCGCCGCAGATGCCGAGCTTGATCTTCGGCCGCGCCTTGCGGCCGCGGTCGGCGGCGATGCGCACGAGCTCGCCGACGCCTTCGCGGTCGATCGACACGAACGGATCGGTCGCCAGGATGCCTTTCGCGGTGTAGATGCCAAGAAAACTCGCGGCGTCGTCGCGGCTGATGCCGAGCGCGGTCTGCGTCAGATCGTTGGTGCCGAAGGAAAAGAACTCGGCGGTGGCCGCGATCTCGCCGGCCTTGAGTGCCGCCCGCGGCAGCTCGATCATGGTGCCGACCTGATATTTGACGGCGTTTTTCGTCTCGGCGGCGACCGTTTTCGCCGTGGCGTCGATGCGCTCCTTCACCAGATCAAGCTCGGCTTTGCTGGCGATCAGCGGCACCATGATTTCCGGTGCCACCGCCGTTCCGGTGGCGCGGCCGGCCGCGGCCGCCGCTTCGAAAATGGCGCGCGCCTGCATCTCCGCGATTTCCGGATAGGCGATGGCGAGCCGGCAGCCGCGGAAGCCGAGCATCGGATTGAACTCGTGCAGCTCGCGTGCGCGGTCGGCGAGCTTTTTCGCATCAGCCCCCATGGCGCGCGCCACCTCGGCGATC
>Ga0187784_10005162_pt1 | contig 10563 bp, 7 predicted proteins | sample 1015_SJ02_MP15_2_FD_132964 | JGI IMG/M metagenome (GOLD analysis project Ga0187784, IMG submission 132964) | Tropical peat soil microbial communities from peatlands in Department of Meta, Colombia - 1015_SJ02_MP15_20_MG | ecosystem: Environmental > Terrestrial > Soil > Wetlands > Peat | place... | reverse complement strand
TCACCGTCGGCTCATAGCCCTTCGGGAAAAATTTGAAACCGAACAGCAGCCGCGCCTTGGTATCGCGGCCGTTGGAGTGCAGGTGCGTCGAGTAGAACACCAGGTTCGAATTCGCCTTCAGGACCCGGCCGGCGTCATCCGGGAAAATATCCCCGTTACGGCCCACTTCGTGGATCGGCCAGCCGCCTCCATCGCCTTCGGTCAACGACGCCGATGAGCCCGGAACGGTGGTGGTCCAGATCATGTGATGAAACACGTAGCGCCCGCCGACGGTCTTGCGGCCCGTGTCGTTTGTGATATCGTTGACTTCGCGCATCTCGACCGACTTCACATAACGGTCCTCCGTAAGGCCGGTCGGCGCCGGATCGAGGTCGCCCCACCAATCCGGAGCGCCCGCCTTCACGGTCACTTCCGGTGTCGAGATCACCAGATCGGGCTCGCCGAGAGTCCAGCGCGTGTTATCGTTCAGCGGAATCGGGGGCGGCATGTCGGCCGGATTCCCCTCCGGCGCTCCGCTATCCACCCACTTGGCGATCTTCGCGATTTCGAGATCGCTCAGCGACGTGTCGTGCTTATAATGCTGGATTCCGATGTTCTTTTCGACGTACCAGGGCGGCATCACGCCGCGCTTGTCGCGCAGAGCCGTGCGCTCCTTGATCGCCCGCGCCCACGGCCGCGTGTCCGTATAGGTAATCAGCGCCATCGGCGCCACGCCGTTCGGCTGATGGCAATTCTGGCAGCTTCGCTGCAAAATCGGCACGATGTCTTTGGAAAACGTGACTTGACCCGGAACCGCTGCAGTGGTGTCGGCGGCAAGGGCAGCCATGCCGGCAAACGCTACACTGGTGATCCAACTTAGATGTCGCTTCACAAGTGGTCCTCCCTGCTCGTACGAGTATACTCCAGAGGTGAGCAGGCGTCCAACGATTCGCCCAGCATGGGCGCTGCTATTCCCGCCCCATGGAGCCCGACCGTCTTGCTATGGTCGTGAGGCATGTTGAACTGAATGCGGTGCGGGCGGGTTTGGCCGCCGAAGCAGGACGATTTTTGGGGCAAGGGACAGACGACAATTTGAGAGCTAACGCGTTGAGAGCTAGCCCGGCGCAAACGAACCAATCAAACCTATCTCTCAAAATCCGGCAGGCGGCTCCGTGGCTTGCCTTCCATCGCTCCGACACCCGAGCCGCGTCCCGTGCCGGTCAGAGGGCCTTGAGGATAACCAAGGTGATGTTATCAGGTCCGCCCCGGGCGCGCGCGGCCGCGATCAGGGTCTGGCACTTCGCATCGAGCGGTTCGGAGGAAGCGAGCGTATCCTTCAGCGTATCTTCGGTCGCGACGCCGTGCAGGCCGTCGCTGCACAACAGCACCTGCGCGCCCGCTGACGGCTTCAAGGTGTAGGTGTTTACACGCAACTCGTCGGAAACGCCGATCGCCATGGTCAGAACATGCCGCATCGGATGCGTCTTGAGCGAATCCTCGTCGAGCCCCAGCCGCCGGCCGACTTCGTTGACCCAGCTTTGATCCTCGGTAATCGGGCTTAGCGCGCCGTTTTCATAAAGATAGCCGCGGCTGTCGCCCACGCTGGCGACCAATAATTCCCCACCCATTTCGAGCGCGGCCACCAGCGTGGTGCCCATGCCCTCCATGCTCGGATCGTCGGAGGCTTTGTTCATCACGCGCCGGTTGGCTTCCTCGAATGCGGAGACCAGCGTCGCCGCTCCGACGTTTCCATCGGCGGCGGCAATCACCTCGCGCACGGTTTCGACGGCGATTCGCGAAGCGTGCTCGCCGGCACGCGCTCCGCCCATTCCGTCCGCGACTATGTACAAGCCCAGGGATGGCTCAAGCAAGTAATTGTCTTCATTATTACTACGGACACAGCCCGGGTCCGTTGCCCCGGAGGCATCAATCATGAGCTTCTCGATTATAGCCGGTTCCGCGGCGCGCGTTTCGGGCTTTGCGAAGTAGCTGGCCGGCGCCGGGTCCGGTTCCGGCGGACGCGCGGCCCAGCGGATGCGAACTTTCATGGCTTTTTCGGCTCCAGCATGGCCTTCAATTGCCAGTAAGCGCGTTCTTCGTAATTGGTCTTGAGCCGTTCCAGGTTCCCAAACCGCGCGTCGGCTCCGGTCTTTAATCCTTGCTTTTTTTCGCACCGCGCGGCAAGCGCCGCCGCGAATTCATCCGCCGGATCATGCTCCAGAACGATGCGGAAATGTTGGGATGCGGCGGCGAAATCGCCCTTTTTGAACAGTGCGTAGCCGAGGTTGAACTGATACAGCGGATCGTTGGGATCGCCCTCAATGGCCTTGCGAAGATCGTCGATGGCCTGCGGCAGATTGCGGCGGCTCTCGGCCGCGCCCAGGTTGTTGTAAACCTCGCTCAGCGGCACGGTCGCGACGATCATCTGGAAGGCCTTCTGCGCGCCCGCGAAGTCGCCGGATTGAAACAGCGCCAGGCCCAGAAGAAAATTGGCTTCGCGATAATGGATGTCCTCCGGAGGCACCCGGTTGAGCCAGTCCGCGGCCTGGCGAAATTCCTTGCGCTGATAGTGGATCTGGCCGAGCTGATAACAGGGATGCGCGAAGTGCGGATCGAGCCGCGCCGCCTGGAGGAAAAATTGTTCCCGCTGTTCCGGATTCGCCGCCAGCAGACCGCGGACGTAAATTTCTTCCGCATCCAGACGAACCGGCTGGCGCAGCGACCGGAACTCGGACTCCGGTGGAGCGAGCGCAGGCGCCAGCAACTCGAGCGCCCGCCAGGCCAGGTGCGCCTGAAGCGTCGCCAGATCCTCGATCGATCCCGTCTCGACGAACGCGGGTCCGGCGCGCAGGCGCCTCAGATCCAGAATGCGTCCCGAGATTTTGAGCGAGCCTTTGGCTCCGCTGCCCACCGCGTTCGCCGCCGGCGTGAATTCGAAGGTGCCATAGACGATCTGTTCGGCGTCGAGCTCCTCGCCGATTTTCATCACCGAGGCTTCCGATAATATCGCGCGCTCGCGCAATCCCAAGCGCCGGAACGCATCCTGAATGTCGGGCCGTGCGAGCATGAGGATTCCTCGCGAACCGAGCGCGTCCGCGACCGTCTCCGCGGTGCTTTCGCCCAGCCAGTCGAGACTCGCCTGCGAGGGGGTGGGGGCGCTGTTCCAGAAGGGAAGGACGGCGGCCGTATCGCCGAAGACCGGCGCCCCGGCGAGCGCCAGAATCCACGCGGTGCGCCACCAATGCACCCACTCAGTGTAACCGAATTCGGAAACGGCGGCCGCAAGCGCACGAAGGGGTCAAATAACAGAGGTCAGGAATCAGACATCTGTAATGATTCACTAAAAAGGGCGAATACTTGCTTCACGCGCCCAACGTGGGTGTGTCAAATAAGCATTTGCCCTAAAAAGCGGAAGGAAAAATAAATGTCCGGATCATTTCCAGACACTTTTCGACAACGGACGGGGCATTGCCGAATCCGCGCAACCAGCGGACCTGCGCGTCGCGCCGGAACCACGTCCATTGGCGTTTGGCGTACTGGCGCGTTTCGAGTTGCGTCGTCGCGATCGCCTGTTGGAGGGTCATCGATCCGCGTACATATTCCAGTCCCTGCCGGTAGCCCAGCGACTCGAACGGTTTTTCCCGGCCCGTCAATCCGCGGTCGAGCAGGCGCCGGATCTCTTCGATCAGACCCGAACGAAACATTTCCGCGGCCCGCGCATCCAAGAACTGGTAGAGCTCTGCCCGATCCGGATCAAGACCGATCTTCAACGTCCGGTAGCCGTCAAACGCCTCGGCCGAAGCGCGCGGCGGTGCGGCCTCGCGCGTCAAGATGCGGATTTCGAGCGCGCGCATCAGCTTTTGCGTGTCGCGCACGTGGATCCGCGACGCGGCTTGGGGATCGAGACGCGACAGAATCCGATGCAGCGATCCGGGGCGCCGCCGGTCCCGGCTGGCGAGCCGCTCGCGAAGGGCTTGGTCCCGCCCGGGAAGGTGCGGCAATCCGTCGAGCAGCGCGCGCAAATAAAATCCGGTGCCGCCGGAGATAATCGGCAGATGTCCGCGCGCCGAAATTTCGCGGATGATCCGCCGCGCGTCGCGCGCATAATCGCCGGCCGAGTAAACGGCGCCGGGGTCCACCACGTCGATAAGATGATGGGCGATGCCCCTCCGCTCGGACGCGGGAGTCTTGGCGGCGCCGATGTCGAATCCGCGATAAATCTGGAGCGAATCGCAATTCACAATTTCGCCAGGAAATGTTTCAGCAATTTTCAGGGCCAGCGCGCTTTTGCCTGCGCCGGTGGGTCCGACGATGGCGATCAGCGGCTTTTGGAGTATCGTTTCAGGCATCGTTCCGGCATCCTGTGGGGCGGGCGAACCCGGCGGGCGATGAAGCCGATATACTTAAGTCTAGGAAGTTCCGAAAGAGGACGCGCATGCACAAAGCAGTTGTAGCAATGATGGCAGTCGGCCTCACGGCGTGGGCGCAGGCACCGGCGGCGCCCGGCGCGGCGAACCAGGTCGACAAGGCATCGGCATATTATCATTACACCCTGGCGCATATGTACGCCGAGTTGGCGAGCGCCTATGGCAATCGTAACGATTATCTGAACAAGGCTATCGAGAATTATAAGGAAGCCATCAAGGCAGACCCGACCACGCCTCTTCTGGCCGAGGAACTTTCCGAGCTCTACATCGGCTCCGGCCGCCTGCGCGAGGCGCAGAGCGACGCCGAGGACGCGCTGCGCAAGAATCCCAACGACATTGCCGCGCATCGCCTGCTGGCGCACATTTTCACGCAGCAGATCGGAGACCGCCAGCAGAATCGCGTCGACCAGGGGATGCTGCAGAAGGCGATCGAGGAGTATCAGAAGCTCACCGCTCTGGCGCCGGACGACGTCGATTCGTGGCTGATGCTCGGACGGCTTCAGAAGGTCGCGCAGAATTCGGTCGAGTCGGAAAATGCGTTCAAGAAGGCCCTGGCCATCGATCCCGAGAACGAAGACGCCCTGACCGGTCTCGCGCAGGTCTACCTGGACTTGGGCGATAACACGTCGGCCTCGGCGCTGATCAAGAAGTTGGCCGATAAGAGCCCGTCGCAGCGCAGCCTGCGCGCGTTGGCCAACGCGTATGAGCAGATGAAGGAGTACGCGCTCGCCGCCGACGCCTTGAATCGTGCGGTGGAGATGAATCCGCCCGACGCAAGCGACCTGAAGCACGAGCTGGCCCAGGATCAGGTGTTCGCCAAACAATACGATGCGGCGCTGAAGACCTATCAGGAACTGGTGGAGGACGAGCCGAGCGACGCGCAAGCCTTGCTGCGGATGTCGCAGATCTATCGCGAGCAGCGGGATTTCGCCAAAGCGCGGGAGATGTCGGACAAAGCCAAGGCGATCGAGCCCGACAACATTGAAATCCGCTACAACGAGGTGGGCATTCTCGAAGCGGAAGGCAAGGTTTCCGACGCCATCACCTCGCTGAACGACCTGCTCATCAGCACGCAGAAGCGCGCCTACAATCAGGAGGAGAAGTCGACCCGGCTCGCGCTGCTCGAAAAGCTGGCGAACTTGTATACGACTCTCGATCAGACCCAGCCGGCGGTCGACACGCTGCGCCAGATGGCCGATTTGGACTCGAGTCTCGCGCCGAGACTCACGGCTCGGATCATCAGCACTTATGAGGCGGGGAAGGATTTCCCCAAGGCCGAACAGGAAGCCGAAGCAGCGGTCAAGAAGTGGCCGGACGATCGCACCATTCATCTGACCCATGCAAGGCTGCTGGCGGACATGGGAAAGGTCGATCCCGCCGCGGCCGAAGTGAAGAAGCTGCTCGGCGGTAAAGACGATCGCGAGACCTACTTGGCGCTCGCCGAGGTTTACGACAAGGGTAAAAAGTTCGACGAGATGGTCAAATCTCTCGACGCCGCCGAAAAACTTTCGCAGACCAACGATGAAAAAAAGGACGTGTGGTTCATGCGCGGCGCGATGTACGAAAAACAGAAGAAGGAAGAGCAGAGCGAAGCCGAATTCCGCAAGATTCTGGAGCTCGATCCGGACAACGCGGCCACGCTGAACTATCTCGGGTTCATGCTTGCGGACCGCAACATGAAGCTGAACGAAGCACTCGAAATGATCACCAAGGCGGTGAACCAGGAACCCAACAACGGTGCATACCTGGACAGTCTCGGCTGGGTGTATTTCCGGCTCGGCCGCCTGCCGGAAGCCGAGGACAACATCCGCAAGGCGCTGGTCTTCACGCCGCGCGACGCCACGGTGCGCGATCACCTGGGCGGCTTGCTCATGAAGGAATCGAAGGTGCGGGACGCGGTGGCGCAGTGGGAAGTGTCGCTGAAGGAATGGAGCGCGACCTCGCCCGCCGATCAGGAGCCGGCCGATATCGCCAAGGTGAAGAGCAAGCTCGACACGGCGAAGGTCCGGCTGGCGAAAGAGAACGCCTCGAAGCCCGAAAAACGATAAGCGGCGCTGGTCGAAAAAGTCGTCTGGAAATTCGCGAGTTTCGACGAAGCGGACGCGGCCGGGCGCGACTACTATCGTCGGCTCACCCCGTCCGCGCGCCTTTCGGTGGTGCTGGATCTGATCTTCCCAGAGGGCAGCGATGCGGCTTCCGCGCGACTTTGAGAGAGTTTATCGAATTACTCAATTCGGAAAACGTTGAACACGTCGTCGTCCGGGGCAGGCGCGCGGTGTAAACTGAAAAATCCCCATGCGCCTCTGGATTCTTTCTTTTCTTCTCGTTTTTTCCTTACAGGCTCAGACCAGGCCCGAGCCAAGGTCTTTACAATCGCAAGTCAAGCCCGCGCCGAAGCTGGTGGTGGCGATAGTCATCGACCAGTTCCGCTACGATTACCTCACCCGCTTTCGCGCCGATTATACCGGCGGCTTGAAGCGCATGCTCGATCAGGGCGCGGATTTCACCAACGCGTATTACGAGCACATCCCCACCGTCACCGCCGCCGGACATTCGACGTTTCTCTCCGGCGCCACCCCCGCGATGAGCGGCATCATCGGCAACGAATGGTGGGACCGTACGCTTCACAAGCGCGTCACCAGCGTCTCCGACGATTCGACCAGACTGCTCGGCGGATCGGGCGCGGGCTCCTCGCCCAACCGCATGCTGCAATCGACCCTCGGCGACGAATTGAAAATGTCGGGCAAGGGCGGCAAAGTGATCGGCATTTCGATCAAGGATCGCGCCGCGATTCTGCCGTCCGGTCACATGGCCGACGGCGCGTACTGGTTCGACGGCAAGACCGGAAATTTCGTCAGCAGCACGTATTATTTCCCGGAACTTCCAGCCTGGGTGCGCGAGTTCAACCAGTCGCATCCCGCCGATCAGTACGCGGGAAAGGACTGGATGGGTCACAAGATGCCGGCCGCGCCGGGTGAAAAACTTTACGGCGCTGTCGACGCGACGCCTTACGGCAACGAGCTGATCCAGAATTTCGCACTGCGCGCTCTCTCCGCCGAGCAGCTCGGCGAAAGCGGAAGGATCGATCTGCTGACCATCAGCTATTCCTCTAACGATTACGTCGGCCATCGCGACGGCCCCGATTCGGCCGAAGTGCGCGACATGGCGCTTCGCGTAGACAAACTGATCGGTGATCTGATGCGCGCCGCCGACGCGCAGGCGGGCGCCGGCCGCGTGATTTACGTCCTGACCGCTGATCACGGCGTCGCACCGGTTCCCGAGGTCAATCAGAAGCGCAAGATGCCCGGCGGCCGTCTCGATGTCAAGCAGGAACGCACCGTGGTCGAGCAGGCGCTCACACATGCGTTCGGCGATGGCCGCTGGATCGACGACATGACCGAAACCATATATCTGAGCCCGGATACGATCGCGGCGCACAAGCTCGATCACGCCGCCGTAGAAAACGTGGCTGCGGAAGCCATGCGCGCCCAGCCGCACATCTTCCGCGTTTACACACGCACGCAGTTGCTTAATGGGCTCTACTCCGCCGACCAGGTCGGGGTGCGGGCCCGCAACGGGTTCAACGCCGGGCGTTCTCCCGACGTGATCATCATTCCCGATCCGTACTGGATGTTCTCCGCCACCGGAACCACCCACGGAGCCCCGTTCGATTACGACGCCCACATCCCGATTCTGTTCCTGGGCGCGCAGATCCGCGCGGGGCGCTATAACAGGAACGTCGCCGAGAACGATATCGCGCCGACGCTCGCCACCATGCTCGACGTTGAAACGCCCAGCGGCAGCGTCGGCCGGGTGCTGGATGAAATGTTGAAATGACCCACGCTCGGGAAAGCCGCGCCAGTAAGAGTCTGTGCGAAAACGGCGACTTTTTACGCCCGGCATGACTGCCGGGGCTTGCTCGGCGCTTGCCGCTCAACGACATCGTCCAGCCCTGCCAGTGACATGATGGGGCTGCGAAACCGGTCGATGCAAATCAAGAAATGGTTTAGAATAGGACTCTATAAAGGAGTCCGTTCAACCCATGTTCCGTAAGTCCCTGTTCCCGGCGCTCGCAGTGTGCGCGGCGGGCCTCATTTCCCCGGTCATCGCCCCGGCGCAGACGAAAGTCGGCGTTGTGAATCTCCAGAAGGCGATTCTCGAAACGGCCGAAATCAAAAAAGCCTCGGCCGAAATGCAGGCCAAGTACAAGCCCCGGCAGGATGCGCTCGAAAAGGCCCAGCGCGAATTGGCCGATATTCAAACCCAGCTTCAGGCGAGCCAGGGCAAGCTGAGCGCGGCCGGCGAAGCCGATCTTCAGGCGCGCGGACAGCGCAAGCAGCGCGAGGCGCAGCGGCTCCAGGACGATCTGCAAACCGATGTGGATGGCGAGCGCAATACCATTTTACAGCGCGCCGGCCAGCGGATGACCGAAATCCTCAGGAAAATCGAGGAAGAAAAAGGACTCGACATGATCGTCGACGTCACCAGCATAGTGGTGTTCAAGCCGGCCCTTGAAGTCACCACGGAAGCGACTGCCGCATACGACAAAGCCTATCCGGTGAAGTGACGATGGCGGGATACCTGGATGAATACGGTGTTGCGGATGAACGGCGGGAGCGCCGTATCAAGCGCATCGTCATTTGGGGACTGGCGATCGTATCGGTCGCGGCCGTAGCGTACTTCACCTTCCGGAACTGGAACGAGGAGCAGCAGATGAAGAAATTCTTCACGCTGCTCGAGCAAAAAAAGTATCAGGACGCTTACGCCCTCTGGGGATGCACGGCGGATACTCCCTGCAAATATTATTCGCCGGACAAATTCCTGGAGGATTGGGGCGAGTCGAGCCCCTACGCGAATCCTCAGGACGCCCGCACCCTGCATGAGGATGTTTGCGGAACCGGCGTGGTCTTCGACATCCAGGCGCCCAAAGCCGATGAGGTCGGCCTGTACGTCGACCGCAACACCAAGTTGATCAGCTTCGCCCCCTGGACGCGCTGCCCCGGCCCGCATCTCCAGATCTGGGAGTTTTTCAAACAGCACTTCGGCTAAAACCGTCGCATATCGGCTAAGAGCACATCGGATAAGATGGCAGAGTGAATCGCACACTCCTCTCTCTGCTGGTTTTTTCGGGACTCCTCTCCGCCGAACACTACGACCCCGCGATTTTCGCCGGACTCGAATGGCGCAGCATCGGCCCCGATCGAGGCGGCCGGTCGATCACTTCCGCGGGCAGCTCCTCGCGGCCCAATGAATATTATTTCGGCGCCGTGGGCGGCGGACTCTGGAAAACCACCGACGGCGGCACCTCCTGGCGTCCCGTCACCGACGGCCAGATCAAAAGCTCGTCCGTGGGCGCCGTCGCCGTGGCGGAATCGAATCCCGACGTCGTCTACATCGGCATGGGCGAAACCGAGCTGCGCGGCAACATCATGCAGGGCGACGGTGTGTACAAATCCACCGATGCCGGCAAGACCTGGAAGCACATGGGCCTCGCCGATACGCAGGCCATTGCCCGCATTCGCGTTGATCCCAACGACGCCGGCATTGTGTACGTCGCGGCGCTGGGCCATCCCTACGGGCCGAATCAGGAGCGCGGCGTGTTTCGCTCGAAAGACGGCGGCCAGACGTGGCAGAAGATTCTTTATAAGAGCGATCGCGCCGGTGCCGTGGACCTGGCGCTCGACCCGCACAACTCGCGCGTCATGTACGCCGCCATCTGGGATGTGTATCGCACCTCCTGGACGTTATCCGACGGCGGACCGTTGAGCGGATTTTATAAATCGATCGACGGCGGCGATCACTGGACCGAAATCACCCGCAATCCGGGATTGCCGCAGGGAATCATCGGCAAGATCGGGGTCGCGGTTTCGGCCGATTCGAATCGCGTCTACGCTATGGTGGAAGCCGAGGACGGCGGCCTGTTCCGCTCCGAAGACGCCGGCGCGCACTGGACCCGCGTCAATGAGGATCGCCGCCTTCGCCAGCGCGCGTTCTACTACTCGCGCATCACCGCCGATCCGAAGGATAAGGACACGGTGTACATCATGAACACCGGCCTGTATCGATCGACCGACGGTGGAAAATCGGTGAAGCAGCTTCGTCCGCGTCACGGCGATCAACACGATCTGTGGATCGCTTCGAACGATCCGAAGCGCAT
>Ga0187784_10005160_pt1 | contig 10573 bp, 9 predicted proteins | sample 1015_SJ02_MP15_2_FD_132964 | JGI IMG/M metagenome (GOLD analysis project Ga0187784, IMG submission 132964) | Tropical peat soil microbial communities from peatlands in Department of Meta, Colombia - 1015_SJ02_MP15_20_MG | ecosystem: Environmental > Terrestrial > Soil > Wetlands > Peat | place... | reverse complement strand
GTGCCCGACGCCGCCCTTGATGATGCGGTGCGAATATTTGCCTGCGAATTTCTCGGCGTAGGAACTGGCATCTGGTGGGCACGGTGATGACCGGACCTGCGGCAAGCCGATTTTCCAGATCGTCATATTCCGGCTCGCCTTCAGCCAGCCCGAGCCGCCAGAGATAATTATGGATCACGATGGCGACGTGATCTGGGTTGTTGAAGGCCGCTGCGGCGCGATCGAACGTTGCATCGTCGAAGCTCCATTCAGCCACCGAAAAGCGCGCTACCGGCATCGTCACGGCCCTGAAGGGCGGTTTCGATCCGCCGCTCCCGCAACTCGAAGTCGCCCGCGCCGACAACGCCGAATTGGCTGCCGCGAATGCAAACTATCGAGCGTTGGAAGTCGTGATGCGGGAACTGACTGCCGAACATGACAAGGCCGCCGAAATTGCCGCCGCCGCAAAAGACGTGCGCGAGAAGGCCGCCGCCGTCGTGGATGCTATTGGCCACGGTTTCCAATACCGACTGGACCGTAACTGTGCCGGATGAGATCGGTCACTTCATGATCGCGGATGGTCGAGCTGGCGTTTATCAAATCCCGGACGATCCGGAGCCGGAGCCGTTCACGTGTCCGAGATGCGGCTGGCGAAAGGAAGAGGAATAGCAGCATGTCTTTGGTTACACCGCCCACGAACGTCGGGCTTACCTTCAGACTTGGCCCTGATGGCAGTCTAATTCCGTGCAATACCGGGGCGGCTGGTTCCGCCGGACTTAGCACCGGCACCGCCGTTGTCATCAACATGGGTGGCGATAGTGGCTTGGGCTCCGGCACGGTCATTCAATACCTGTATCAGAACTGTGGCTTTAGCTTGCCCAGATATGCCGTGGATTGGGGCGCGCTGAAGACGGCTGTTGCCGCCGGTCGCGCTTACACGGCCAACACGTTCTGAGCTTTCGCGCATGGATTGGTCCAAGGAGTATCCGCTTCTTCGCGCGGCATGGCGCGAGAGCCCTGTTACCTATGCGAAGATGCGGCTCGGCCGCTTTGCTGTCACTACTGTTCTAGGCGCTCACTGGGCTGACTTGACAATCCAGTTTCACGTGCCAGCGAGCTGCACGATGTCGAGTCCCGCCGTGGGATTGTTAACAGATCACCATGATAGCCGAAGGTGATTTGGACGCGTCATCTTCAGTCGCGGGCACGCTGTTGCTGTTGGACAATCGCCTTGAACAATCTGTTTTCTCACTGAGCAAGCACGTAAGTTCCCGGCGCGTCGCAAAGAACAGGAAATCCTTTATCTTCATCTCCCATCCTTGGCGGCGGAACCCGGGCTTCTGAAGAGTTTTGCATGAGCCAGCTCTGCCAACACGGCCACCACGAGCTCTGGTGGCAGATCGCGCTTTTCTGCCAGCTATCGGGGTCAATATAGTTCTCGCTTTCCTTATGCGTGGCGATCTGGTGAAACCGTTTCGGATTGCCGGGCGGGTTCACGATCCCAACATTGTGGCCGCCATTGGAGAGAACAAAGGTCACATCGGCATCCGTAAGAGCCTGAATCTTATAGACGGACCGCCAAGGCGCCACATGGTCCGCCAAGGTGCTGACGGCGAAGATGGGGATTCGGATATCCCTCAGCGAGACGGGCCGCCCGCTGATGGTGAAGTGCCCTTCGGCCAGCTCGTTATTGAGAAACACCCGGCGCAGATAGGTCGAATGCATGCGATAAGGCATCCGCGTGGTGTCCGCGTTCCAGGCCATAAGATCGAACATGGGCTCCCGCTCGCCCATGAGATATTCATGCATCATCCGCGACCAGATGAGGTCGTTCGAGCGAAGCAGCTGAAAAGCGCCGGCCATCTGTCTCGCGTCAAGATAACCGCGTTCGGACATCGCGTCTTCGAGGAAGCTGACTTCCGCATCGTCGATGAAGAGCATGAGTTCGCCAGCTTCGGTAAAATCCGTCTGTGCCGCGAACAGGGTTATGGTCTTAAGCCTCTCGTCCCCGTCGCGAGCCAGCGCCGCCGCCGCGGTCGCAAGGAGAGTGCCGCCAAGGCAATAACCGGCTGCGTGTATGCTTCGACCGGGCGCAATGGCTGCGATTGCGTCCAACGCAGCCACCACCCCCAAGCGATAATAATCCTCAAAATCAAGATCGCGATCTTCGCTATCTGGATTTTTCCAGGAGATCATGAAAACCGTATGGCCCTTGTCGACGAGGTATCTCACGAGTGAATTCTGCGGCGACAGATCGAGGATGTAGTATTTCATGATCCAGGCCGGTACGATAAGGATCGGCTCGGCATAAACCGTCCCAGTTGCAGGGGCGTACTGAATAAGCTCCATGAGCCTATTGCGCGCGATCACCTTGCCGGGGGTAACCGCGATGTTGCGCCCTACTTGAAATTTTTCCACGCCAACGGGCTTCTCTCCCGTCTGGATGCGGCGCGCATCCTCCAGGAAATTAAGTGCTCCCTTGAGAAGGTTCATCCCGCCCTGCCGGAAAGTCTCATCAAGCAGCTCGGGATTGGTCGCAATGAAATTGGCCGGCGAGACCACATCGAGCATCTGCTGCGCGACAAAGGACACCACCGCCTCGTGACGCTTGGATACGCCCGGAAGTTCGGTCGTCGCGGTCTGCCACCAACGCTCGGTGAGCAAATGAGCAGCGGCAAACAGATTGAACGGAAAACGCTTCCAGCCTTCGTCCTTGAAGCGTTTGTCGCTGTTAGGGGGCAAGGCCAGAGCGTCGCCGCCTATTGGCGGCACAGTCCCTTTCGCTGTCTCCCCTATAAAACACATCAAATTAAGTACGGCCGCACGGACAAGCTCAAGCTGCTTGTCCGGCGATGCGATCAGATGCTGAATCCAGTCGGTGTAGGCAAGGGACAGCGCGGCAGGCGACACGCCTCCGGTCAGCCGCCCAATAGACGCGTGCAAGACCTTGTCCATCTTCGGGAATTCGAGCCCGGCATCAGCTGCTGTTTTCGGCATGAAACCTTGTCCTTTTCAGACTCTTCGGTGGTTTCGAACGGCCCGACTGAATCATGCAACCCAACTGCTCAGAGCCGTCCGGCTCCTTCCTTTTGATTCTCGCTCAGCGCGCTACAGAGGCGGACGAAGGTTGGCCTCAGCTCTTTGGGTTGCGAGCGAACCGGCTTCCAGCCTCGCGTTCGGCCATCCCGCAATCAACCCGCAGCGAATTGGCCGCCGTTCGCAGATATCGTCGCTCCGGTGATGAAACCGGCGTCGTCGCTAGCGAGGAATGCCACGCATCTCGCGATCTCTTCCGGCTTTCCGAGCCGGCCAACCGGGATCTGCGCAATGATGGCCTCCAGAACCTTCTCAGGGACGGCAGCCACCATCTCGGTATTGATGTAGCCGGGGGCCACGCAGTTGACGGTTATACCCTTCTTTGCGTTTTCCTGGGCCAGCGCCTTTGTGAAGCCGATAATCCCGGCCTTTGCCGCGGAGTAGTTGCTTTGCCCGATCTGGCCTTTCTGGCCGTTCACGGAGGAAATATTGATGATCCGTCCGAACCCACGGTCACGCATTCCATTGATGATGGGCTGCACCATGTTGAACACGCTGTCGAGATCGGTGCGGATTACGTCTCTCCATTGTTGCGGCGTCATCCGGTGAAGCATTGCATCGCGCGTGATGCCGGCGTTGTTCACCAGGATCGAAATCGGCCCCAGCTGCGATTCGACCTGCTTCAATCCAGCGACGCAAGCGTCATAATCGCCCACATCCCATTTGAAAATTGGAATGTTTGTTTCAGCTTGAAACTTATGGGCAGCTGCGTCATTGCCGCCGTAAATGGCTGCAACGCGATATCCTCCACTCTTAAGCTCAACCGAGATCGCGTGACCGATCCCGCGCGTGCCACCTGTCACAACCGCGACCTTATCCATGTTCTCTCCTTACGATCTTTTCTTTTCCTCGCAATAACGTCGTGGTTTCTCCCCTCCTAGCCATTCTCGGTTTGCACGATCTTAAAGGGACTTATGTCCAGGCGTATCTTCTCGGCAACCGTGTTGATTTCGTCCGAAGGGCTAATCGGCCGCTGCCGTAAAATAGCGAGAAATAGGATCGTCCTCTGATAGGAATCGTTCAGATATTCAGCCCACGCATCTGCGGCGCTGAGCGCAGGCGGCTTTTCGAAAATCTTGAGAGCAGGAAGGTTCCACTCGCTCGCATTCATCGGACGCACTCAAGAATTGCATGCGCAATCGAATATTCAATATGAGCCGCTCGATCGTATACATACATGGCCGGATGGACTTGTTTGATAGATGTCAAAAAATTCTGATTTCTCTTTGAGCAGGAGCTTGTTTTACGGCCATCGCCTTCCGCGCTATGCTCGATCAATCACGCTTGCGACCGTGGTGGCACTCATAAGAAAGAATGATTTCGTCGTTCCAACGAACACCCGACACTTTTTTCTACGGCACGGCGATCTACAAATTTTGTATAAACGTGAATGGATCGACCTCATAATTCTCGAGCGACTTCTGGCTTGACTTGTCGAAAGCGGCTCGGCTTTCCTGCAGCGCAGTCTTGAAGGCAGCCCACGATTCAGACCGAGCCTTTTGCCTCGCCTCGACTTTTGCCTTGGCTTCATCGGCCCTGCTTAAGATGGACTAGCGCGGCATCGAGGGCCTGCTTCCCTTTGGGCTCCTACGGCGGAGAGTTTTTGTGTGCCGAAGGCAGAAATCACCGCCTCCGGCAGCTATGACCTGTCGCTCAACCGCTATAAGAAAGTAAGGCACGAAGAGGAGAGTTACGTCGATCCGAAGAACATCATAGCCGACCCGCGCACGCTGGAAGACGAGATCGCTGCCGGCGCTCGACTTCAGCGTGAAATGGGCAAGCGTGATCTCTTTGGAGAAAAAGATGTATATTTTGCTCTCTTCAATACCCAGGAGCAAGGCGGAGGACAGCCCGACGTTCGGGGGCAGATATTAACAAAACACCATTTGCGACGCTATGCAGTGTTTGCGGACATATAGGTTCTTTTCAATCCGCCTCCGCAATTCGCCTATTCACAGGACAGCACTGCCTTGGACAGCGGACATCGTCGATCGACGCGATGGACCATGGTCGCGCATGATTCCATAAGTCCGCTCGTCTTTCGGTAGCCGGAGGAATTTGCTGCAAACGCGAAAAAGGACAGTGAGCGCCAATTCCAGGAGTTCAAGTTTCGATTAACCAGGTTGGCCGCGAGACGGCTGAAGGCCCATTTGATTTGGCGCAATCCCTGCGGCCGGGCTTCCGCCATAATCTTTTACGCTTTGAACCTACGCGCCTTATGCGGCCATAACGGTGACGCGCCATGGATCTCCGCTACGAAGCGAGGCGGATCGTCGATGTTGGCTGGGCCCTCTGGCTGGCGCGCCGGCTTGCTCGCCACGATCACTGGTCCCGCGAGACTCTACTGGGTCGCCGCCAAGAGCGGCTCGCAGCGCTGGTGCGACACACCATGGCGCGTTCGGAATTCTACCGGGAGCTCTATCGCGGCATCGACCTAACCGGCCCGCTCGCACTGGAGACCCTGCCGGTGATCGACAAGCCGTTGGTGATGGCCAATTTCGACCGGCTGGTCACCGATCCGGGGCTAAAACTGGCCGGCGTGGAGGCGCATCTGCGCAAGCTGCAGCGCGACAGCTATTATCGCGGAGAATATCGCGTGCTGGCGACCGCTGGCACGAGCGGCTTTCGCGGCGTGTTTGTTTTCAACCGGCGGGAGTGGCGCATGGAGCTAGCCAACGCGCTGCGATGGCACCGGCTGATGGGCGTGGAGCCCCGCCTATTTCCGCGAGTCAAGATCAGCGCTGTTGGCGCCAGCAGCCCGATGCACGTCAGCGCCCGCCTCACGGGAAGCGGGGATGTCGGTGTGTTCAATTTCCAGCTGCTCGAGGCGGCCGCACCGCTCGCCTCCCTGGTCGCCGCGCTCAATGCATTCCAGCCAGAAGTTCTGCTCTCCTATTCATCGATGGCGGCGCTGCTCGCGGCAGAGCAGAGCGTCGGCCGCCTTCACATCAGGCCTCGCGTGATCTCCGTCCACAGCGAGCTACTCACCGCCGACATGGCCCGCAAGATCGAGACCGCCTGGGGCATCAGGCCATTCAACCATTACGGCCTGACCGAGCTTTCGACCTTCAGCGCCGAGTGCGGCCGGCATTGCGGCATGCACATGCTAGACGACCTGTTCATCGCCGAGATTGTCGATGATTCCTTCCGGCCGGTCGCGCCGAATGTACTGGGCGCACGTCTCCTGCTCACCAATCTCTATAACTACACGCAACCGTTGATCCGCTACGACGTGTCGGACATGCTTGCGCTCTCGCCGGCCCCGTGCGCTTGCGGGCGCCCCTTCCCGCTCATATCCGCGATGGCCGGCCGCAGCGAAGAGTGCCTGCGCCTCGCGGCCCCGGACGGGCGCGAGGTTGTTGCAAACCCGCTGATCTTGTCGGCCGCCATCGAGTCATTCGAAGGGGTTGTGGAATTCCAACTGCACTGCACCCCGGGTTTCATCCGGGCACGCATCGTGCCTCGGAAGGATGTTCCAGCGGCGTCGCTCGGGGACAGAATCGGCTGGCAGCTAGCTGAGCAATTGCGGACGCTGGGCGCAATCCCGCCCAGGATCGAGGTGGAACTGGTCTCCGCGCTTGATCGCTCGGGCGGCCGCATGGGCAAGCTGAAGCTGCTGCAAATCAACCCCGCTTCGGCGGCATAAGCGCTAGCCCAGAGCGCTTGTGCGGGATGGCATCGCTGGACGATGGCTGCGCCTTGACACGCGTCAAGGCACGACTCCCGCATCTCGCCGAAATTACGGGCAAGGGAGGGCCTTGGCGTGGATAACGGCGTTACTTCTGAGAGCACCATCCAGGCACTTCCGGCCGATCGCCTCTATCGCGAGGCCGATCTTTCAAAGCTTACCTTTTCGACAACGGCAGACCTTGAACCGGTGGACGGCCTCGCCTGCCAAATGCGGGTGCTGGAAGCGATCCGGTTTGGGACTCAGGCCGATAAAGCAGGCTTCAATCTCTTTGTCATCGGCCCGCAAGGCGCAGGCATGCAGGACGCCGTCAAAGCGGTCTTAGCCAACGAAGCACGGGCAAAGCCCAGCCCTTCTGACTGGGTCTATGTGAATAATTTCGCCGATGCCACGAAGCCCATCGCCATCGAGCTTCCGGCAGGACGCGCCCGCAAATTCAAAGAGGCTATGGAGAAGCTGATCGACGATCTTCAGAGCGCGCTGCCAGCAGTTTTTCAGAGCGAGGATTATCAGACCCGGCGGGGAGCTCTTGACGAGGCTTTTCGAGCCAAGCAGGCCGAGGCCTTTTCTGCCTTGCGGGAAAAGGCGGCCGCAAAGGGCGTCCTCATTTTGCGGACGCCGTCCGGATTTGCGATGGCGCCCGGTAAGAACGGAGAAGTTGTTGCACCCGGTGAATTCAACGCCTGGCCGGAGCCCAAGCGGGAGGAGGTCCGGGCCGCCATCGAAGCCTTGGAAAAGGATTTGGAGCACATCATCCACCAGATTCCGCTGTGGGAGAGGCAGCGGCGGGACGAATTACGCAAGCTCAACAGGGAAACCGCAAGCTATGCGGCCAGTCAGCTTATCGACGAAGCCGTCGCCCCGTTCGCCGATGTTCCCAGGATCATCGAACACGCCGGAAGCGTTCGCGCCGATTTGGTTGAGAATATCGAAATGTTCGTCGCGACGAGCGAGGACGGCGAAAATGGGCCGGGCGACGGCCGTGCGGCAAGACCTTTCGACCGCTATGAGGTCAACGTGCTGGTTGCACAGGACGATCATGGTGAAGGTGCGCCGGTCGTTGAAGAGCTGCACCCGACGCTTGGCAATCTCACCGGCCGGATTGAATATGTGTCGCTGCGCGGCGTGCTGATGACCAACTTCCGTCTCATCAAGGCTGGCGCCATCCACCGCGCGAATGGCGGCTATCTGCTGCTCGATGCTCGCAGCGTGCTGATGGAGCCATTCACATGGGCTGCCCTGAAGCGAACGCTGCGCCAGGGCGAAATCGCCATCGAAGACATCACGCGCTTCTTCGGCTTATCGAGCACCGTCTCGCTGGAGCCGGATCCCATCCCGCTCAAGATCAAGATCGTGCTCTTCGGCGACCGCCTCCTGTATTTCCTGCTTGCCGCCCTAGACCCTGAATTGTCAGAGCATTTTAAGGTGCTGGCCGATTTCGAGAACGATGTTGTACGCTCGCCCGAGAGCGAAGCTGTGCTTGCGCGCCTCGTGGCGTCTCTTGCCCAGCGCGACCGCTTAAAGGCGTTGGACCGGGCGGCGTTGGCGCGCGTGCTTGAACACGCCGCGCGCCTTTCCGGCCATGCCGGCAAGCTCACTCTGGCGGTGGAGCAACTGCGCGAGGTTTTGGTCGAGGCCAATTTTTGCGCAAGCGAGGCCAAGCGCAGCGTCATCTCCCAGGCAGACGTCGAGCATGCCATTGCGTCCCGCATCAGGCGCGCGGCGCGGCTCAGGGACCGGCTTCAGGAGGCCTTCCTTGAAAAGGTGGCGCTGATCGACACGTCAGGCTCGCGCACCGGCCAAGTCAACGGGCTTAGCGTTACCGAGCTTGGGGGCTTCGCGTTTGGGCATCCGGCGCGGATTACTTGCCAGGTGCGGCCGGGAAGCGGGAAGGTTGTCGACATCGAACGCGAGGTCGAACTCGGAGGGCCGATCCACTCCAAAGGCGTCTTGATCTTGTCCGGCTTTCTCGCGGGCCACTACGCCTTGGACACACCGATGTCGCTCTTCGCAAGCCTCGTATTCGAACAATCTTATGGCGGCGTCGAAGGCGACAGCGCTTCATCGGCGGAACTCTACGCCCTGCTGTCCGCATTATCGGAGGTTCCACTACGTCAGGATCTGGCTGTTACGGGATCGGTGAACCAGCACGGCGACGTGCAAGCCATTGGCGGGGTCAACGAAAAGATCGAGGGCTTTTTCGATATCTGCCAAGCCGAGGGTCTTACGGGAAGCCAAGGCGTGCTTATCCCGCAAGCGAACGTCCAGCATCTCATGCTGCGCAAAGACGTGGCCGATGCCTGCCGCGAGGGCAGTTTCTCCATCTACCCCATTTCCAGGGTCAGTGAAGGGATAGCGCTGCTAACTGGAATCGCCGCCGGCGATCGGGGCGCTGAGGGGGCGTATCCCCTTGGCAGCCTCAACCGGCGCATCGAGGACCGGCTGCGCGCTTTTGCCAATATCCGCAGACGTTTTGACCAGCAAGGAGGCAGCGCTGTTTCGCGGGACTAAAAATGCCGGTGCGATCTCACGCCTTTAAGCGCCTTGTCCTTGGACTTCAGCCCGGCGCATCCGGCCGCGCCATGAAGGCCGCTGTTGAATTCGCGGACCTTCTCGGCCTCGACTTGCTGGGTCTTTTCCTGGAAGACCCCCATCTGAAGGAGCTTGCGGGCATACCGTTCTTGCGCGAGTTCAAGCTGCTGGGCGGCGGCTGGCGCCCTATCGATCTCGACCGGCTATCGCGGGATTTCGAACTCGCCGCACGCAACGCAGAGCGGATCTTCGCAGAGGCGGCAAGAGAACTTTCCACCAAGTGGCAATTCGAGGTCGTGCGAGGACTAACACGCGAAAATTTTGCATCTGTTTCGCGCAGCGGCGACATCATAATGATCGTGCAACCTGCAAATCCTGCCGAGCATGCAACACGGCAATTTGCATGGCTCGCCGAGGCCGCGTTCCGGTCAGCCTCCGCCGTTATGCTTGCGCCGCCGCAGGCGGTGAGGCCAGCGGGCCCCATCATCGCGATCGCCGCCAGCCCTCATGACCCGGCTATACGCACGGCCGCCACAATAGCCACAGCCGTGGGAGAGGAACTCGTGATCGTTCAGGCTTACACGGGCGTTGCGGACGATGGTGTCCGCAAGCTTTCTGAACAACCCGGCCTCAAGATCAGCAAGGTCGCCGCTGGCCTGAACCTGCTGCTAGACCCATCTTCCCTATCTTCGCTTCTTGGCCAGCTAAAGGGACGGTTGCTGGTCCTTACGCGTGGCGCCACCGCTATTGACGCTTTAGTGCTGGCAGGCCTGTTCCGCCACATGGCCGTGCTGGCCATAGAACCTGCGGATACGCTGCCCAACGCCGCCCCGCAAACGAAACCTGCGGCCTTGTAATTGTACCGCGCTGAGCCCCCTTGTATTCAGTGCGCCCGCTTTCGGAGCGTGCAGCCGTGAGTTACATTTTGGGGAGGCGGATCCCCAGAGGGATCGCCCGCCGGGACCCATTCAGAGGCCGCCATCTGTGTTGCGGGAGCGCTGGATCAAGCTGCATAAGGCGCAGCGGGCCTCCGATCGCAAGGGTGGTCTTTCTTGCCGTCCCTCAGCCGGGAGCCTATGCTTGCTCAACCGCTCGCCAAGCCACCGCGCCCCCTCATGCATGGATCGGGTTAGTTGTCATGGCGCCTGCGGATTATAGCTGTTTGCCCAGCGCGGCCACGGCTTCCTTGATCGAATGTGCAATTTGTCCTTCGGCTCCGTTGTCTTTGGCCAAGTCCTCCCATCCTTTAGGGTCGAGCGGACGCCCGAACCGCACGGC
>Ga0187784_10005158_pt1 | contig 10575 bp, 9 predicted proteins | sample 1015_SJ02_MP15_2_FD_132964 | JGI IMG/M metagenome (GOLD analysis project Ga0187784, IMG submission 132964) | Tropical peat soil microbial communities from peatlands in Department of Meta, Colombia - 1015_SJ02_MP15_20_MG | ecosystem: Environmental > Terrestrial > Soil > Wetlands > Peat | place... | reverse complement strand
GGCCGTCATGGATCTCGAGCGCCGGCGTGGTGATGGCCCATTGGCTCTCGAAATAGGCCTCGGCGGGCGGGATGATCTCGATCACGAAGAGGGCCACGATCATCGCCGCCAAGGTGTCGAGCCAGCGCCTGAGCATCGGCGAGGCGTAGGCGACGATCGCGGTGAGCCGCATGTGCTCCTGCCGGCGCAGCGCGATCACCGCACCCAGCATGGCGAGCCAGAGGAAGAGGATCGAGGCAAGCTCGTCCGACCAGGTGAGCGGCCGGTCGAAGACGTAGCGCGAGACCACCCCGGCGAAAAGCACGATGGTCTCGATCACCACAAGGGCTGCGGCCGGGAGCTCGGTCAAGAGCGCAAGCGCCCGGTCGAGCTGAGGGAAGCGCCTGGCGCGCAGCGGCCAGCCGGTTGGGGCATGCGCCTCGAGATCGCTCGCCGCGACCGCCCCTCGTTGGTCCTCGCTTGCCGACACGGCGCGCGGGCGCTCAGGCGAGCGTGCCGACCGCCTTCTCCAAGAGGCCCCAGGCTTCGGCGCCGTACTTCTCCTTCCACTCGGCGTAGAAGCCGGCCTTGCGCAGCGCGTCGCGGAACGGCTCGGCATCGGTGTTGTTGAAGACCATGCCCTTCGCTTGCAGATCGCCTTGCAGGCTCTCGTTGAGATGGCGGATGTCCTCGCGGTCCTCGAGTGCTGCCGCATTGAAGTTGCGCTCGACGATCCCCTGCAGATCCTTGGGGAGCTTCCCCCAGGCTTGGCCGTTGGCGAGGAACCAGAAGCCGTCCCACATGTGGTTGGTGATCGAGCAGTATTTCTGCACCTCGTAGAGCTTGGCGATGGAGATGATCGAAAGCGGGTTCTCCTCGCCCTCGACGACCTTGGTCTGAAGCGCCGAGTAGACTTCCGAGAAGTTGATGCTCGCGGGAGCGGCGCCGAACGCCTTGAACATCGAGGTCCAAAGCGGGCTTACCGGTACGCGGATCTTGAAGCCCTTGAGGTCCTCGGGGGTGACGATCGGGTGCGTGCTCGAGGTCATCTCGCGGTAGCCGTTGTCCCATAACTTCTCGAAGGCATAGAGGCCCGCCTTCGCAATGGCGGCGCGCACGTGGGCGCCGAGTGCGCCGTCCATGGCCGGCCACACTTGGGAATAGTCCTTGAAGGCGAAGCCGATGCCGTTGATGGAGGCGACTGGGACGAGGGTCGCCAGGATGAGGCCGGAAAGGGTGAAGAAATCGATCGCCCCCGAGCGCACCTGGGAGAGCATGTCGGTGTCGCCGCCGAGCTGGTTGTTGGGGAAGATCTGGATCTCGAGGCGCCCGCCCGACTCGTCCTTGATCTTGGCGACCGCCTCCTGGGCGCGGATGTTCATCGGGTGGGTGAGCGGCACGTTGTTGGCATATTTGTAGCTGAATTCCGCCGCCTCGGCGGGGTGCTTCAAGATGCTGAATGCGGCCACACCGGTCGTTGCGACTGCGGCACTTCCGAGAAACGCCCTTCGGCTGAGCTTCATCATCGTCTCGCTCCCTGCTGATCGATTGCGCCCATTTTGCGCGCGATACTATGACATGGCCGAGCCCGCGCAAAGGGCCGGCTGCCACAAAATTTCTATGGCCTTTGTGCGCTCCTCCGGCGAAGATTCCCTCACCGTCCCATGGCAGGATGGCCGCGGGACGGCGAGGAAAGTCGCGGCTAGGTTTTGGCGAGAGTGATGTCCCGGTATTCCATCTTCGAGATTGCGCGCCACGCGCTGAGCGGCCACAAGCACTGGCCGCGCGCTTGGCGCGATCCAGCGCCCAAGGCGAGCTACGACGTCGTCATCATCGGGGGCGGGGGCCATGGGCTCGCGACCGCCTACTACCTTGCCAAGGAGCACGGCATCCGCAACGTGGCCGTGCTCGAGAAGGGCTGGCTCGGCGGCGGCAACACCGGCCGCAACACGACGATCGTGCGCTCCAACTACATGCTGCCGGCCAATGCGCGTTTTTACGAGTTCTCGCTCAAGCTTTGGGAAGGCTTGAGCGCCGAGCTCAATTTCAACGTCATGTTCAGCCAGCGCGGCGTGCTCAACCTCGCCCATTCGGACGCCCAGCTCGACGCTTTCGCCCGGCGCGGGAATGCGATGAGGCTCCACGGTATCGACGCCGAGCTCCTGGATCGCGAGGAGGTGGGGGCGATGGTGCCGCTCCTCGATGTGTCCGAGCGCGCGCGCTATCCGGTCGCGGGCGGGCTCCTCCAGCGCCGTGGCGGTACCGCCCGGCACGACGCGGTCGCCTGGGGCTATGCGCGCGCGGCCGACGGCCTCGGCGTCGACATCATCCAGAATTGCGCGGTGACCGGCTTCATGCGCGAAGGCGGCCGGGTCAGCGGCGTCGAGACCACGCGCGGCCCCATTCGCGCGCCCAAGATCGGCATCGCGGTCGCGGGCCACAGCGGGCACGTCGCGGCCATGGCCGGCTTGCGCCTGCCGATCGAGAGCCACGTGCTCCAGGCGATGGTCTCGGAGCCGCTCAAGCCCATGCTCGATACCGTGGTCACCTACGGCGCCGGACACTTCTACGTGAGCCAGTCCGACAAGGGCGAGCTCGTCATGGGCGGCGACCTCGACATGTACAACAGCTATGCTCAGCGCGGAAACCTGCCCGCACTCGCGGAAGTGGTCGCCTCGGGCATGCAGCTTTTCCCGATCATGAGCCGGCTTCGCCTGATGCGTCATTGGGGTGGCGTCGTGGACATGACAATGGACGGCAGCCCAATCATCGGCAAGCTGCCGCTCTTCGGGCTCTATCTCGACGGCGGCTGGTGCTACGGCGGCTTCAAGGCGACCCCGGCGTCGGGTTGGGTCTTCGCTCATACGATCGCGCACGACCGCCCGCATGCGCTGAATGAGGCGTTCTCGCTCGAGCGCTTCTCGACCGGCCATGTGCTCGACGAGAAGGGTGCCGGACCCGTGCCCAATGCCCATTGAGAGGGTTCGGCGATGCTGCTGATCACATGTCCCTGGTGCGGCGAGCGCGACCACACGGAGTTCACCTACGGCGGCGATGCTTCGGTCTCGCGCATCCGTCCCGCCGCCCAAGCGCCGCTCGAGGCGTGGCACGACTATGTCTATGTGCGCGACAATCCGCTGGGACGCCACCTCGAGCTCTGGCACCACACGGCGAGCTGCCGGCGCTGGATCACCGTCGAGCGCGACACGCTCACCCACGCGATCACGGCGACGGCACCTGCCGGCGGTGGCAGCGGGAGTGGCGCTCGGTGAGTCAACCCTTCCGCAATCGCGAGGGCGGGCTGATCGACCGCGGACGCACGATCGGCTTCAGCTTCGACGGCAAGCATTACGAGGGCCATCCGGGCGACACGTTGGCGTCGGCCCTGCTTGCGAACGGGGTCCGCGTCGTCGGGCGGAGCTACAAGTACCATCGCCCCCGCGGCGTGCTGACGGCGGGGCCCGAGGAGCCGACCGCACTCGTGCGGCTCGGCGCGCGCGGACGGGCCGAGCCCAACACGCGTGCCACCATGGTCGAGCTCTACGACGGGCTCACGGCCGAGAGCCAGAACCGCTGGCCCTCGCTCGCCTTCGATTCCGGCGCCGTCAACGGCCTGCTCTCCCCGTTTCTCCCCGCCGGGTTCTATTACAAGACCTTCATGGCGCCGCGCGGCGGCTGGAAGCTCTACGAGAAGATCATCCGCAGGGCGGCGGGCCTCGGTATCGCACCGCGCGAGCCCGATCCCGACGTATACGAGAAGCACCATGCCCATTGCGACGTGCTGGTGGTGGGCGGCGGCCCGGCGGGCCTGGCCGCGGCATTGGCCTCGGCACGCACCGGCGCGCGCGTGATCGTCGTCGACGAGACCGCGGCGTTCGGCGGCCAGCTCAAGCGCGAGCGCATGACGATCGAGGGCAAGCCGGCGCTCGACTGGGTGGCGGGAGCCGTGGCCGAGCTCGCGGGCACGGCCGAGGCGAGGCTTCTTCTGCGCACCACCGCCTTCGGATATTACGACCACAATCTCGTTGCGCTCTGCGAGCGGGTTGCGGACCATCTTGCCGCACCGCCGCCCTACACTCCGCGGCAGCGCCTCTGGCTCGTGCGCGCGCGCGAGGTGGTGCTGGCGACGGGGGCAATCGAGCGGCCGCTCGTCTTCGCCGGGAACGACCGCCCCGGGATCATGCTCGCGAACGCCGCGCGCGCCTATGTCAACCAGTTCGCCGTGCGCCCGGGCCTGACCGCGGTGGTGTGCACGAACAACGGCGACGCCTATCGCAGCGCCGTCGATTTTGCGGACGCGGGCGTGCGCGTCGCCGCGATAATCGACGCGCGGCCAGGTGCCGCCGGGCCGCTCGAGGCGCTCGCGCGCGAGAAGGGCATCGAGATACTCGCCGGCTACGGGGTGGTCGCCGCGCATGGCCGGAAAGGGGTGCGCGCCATAGAGGCGATGGCGCTCGACGCCCGCGGCGTGCCAGGCGGGAGAAGCCGCACGCTTGCTTGCGATCTCGTCGCGGTCTCGGGCGGCTGGAGCCCGAGCGTGCATCTTCACTCCCAATCCGGCGGCAGGCTCGACTATGACGAGACGCTCGCCGCCTTCGTGGCGGGAGCCTCGAAGCAGCGGGCGCGCGCGGCGGGAGCGGCACGCGGGCAGTACACGCTCCGCGCCGCGCTCGCGGACGGCTTCGAGTCGGGGGCTGCTGCGGCGCGCGCGGCCGGCTTCGGCAGCGGCGCCGCCCCGCCCGCGCCTCGCGTCGAGAAGGAGGCCGAGGTCCGGCTGCGCCCGCTCTGGTCCGCGCTGCCGGCCGCGGGTCGCAAGGGCAAGCGCTTCGTCGACATCCAGGACGATGTCACGGCCGAGGACGTGGCTCTCGCCGCGCGGGAGGGCTACGTCTCGGTCGAGCATCTCAAGCGCTACACCACCCTCGGCATGGGCACCGACCAGGGCAAGACCGCGAACCTGAACGGCCTTGCCATCTTGGCGCAGCTGCGCGGGCAGCCGATCCCGTCGGTCGGCACGACCACGTTCCGGCCGCCCTACACCCCGGTTTCCTTCGCGGCACTTGCCGGTCGCGAGGTCGGCAGGGCATTCCAGCCGATCCGGCGCTCGGCGATGCATGAGTGGCATGAGGAAGAGGGCGCCGTCTTCGTCGAGGCCGGCCTCTGGCTGCGGCCGCGCCACTATCCGCGCGGGCGCGAGGACATGCGCGCCGCCGCGTCGCGCGAGGCCAAGCACGTGCGCGAGGCGGTCGGCCTCGTCGATGTCTCGACCCTCGGCAAGATCGACATCGTAGGGCGCGATGCCGCCGAGCTCCTCGACCGCGTCTACGTCAACGGCTGGAAGACGCTTGCCGTGGGCAAGGCGCGTTATGGGCTCATGCTGCGCGAGGACGGCATCGCCTTCGACGACGGCACCACCTCGCGCGTGGGCGACGATCGCTATTTCATGACCACGACGACGGCGAACGCGGCGAAGGTGCTCGCTCATCTCGAATACTACCTTCAGGTCGCGTGGCCCGAGCTCAAGGTGCAAGCGACTTCGGTGACCGAGGAGTGGGCGGCGATGGCGCTCGCTGGGCCGAGGAGCCGCGCGGTGCTCGCGCGGCTCGCCGACATCGATGTGAGCGACGCGGCACTCCCCTTCATGGGCGTGCGCGACTGCCGCATTGCCGGCATTCCGGCACGCGTCTTCCGCATCAGCTTCTCGGGCGAGCTCGCGTACGAGATCAACGTGCCGGCGGATTGGGGCCGCTTCGTGTGGGAAGCGGCGCTGTCCGCGGGCCGGGCGGAGGACATCATCGCCTACGGCACCGAGGCGATGGGCACGCTGCGCATCGAGAAGGGCCATGTTGCGGGAGGCGAGCTCAACGGCCAGACCACGCCGCTGGATCTCGGCCTCGGCCGTCTCGTCAGCGCGAAGAAGGACTTCATCGGCAAGGCGCTCTTGGCGCGGCCGGGACTTCAGGACCCCGAGCGCCCGCGGCTGGTGGGACTGGCGCCCGTCGACGGCAGGACGCGCATCCGCGCAGGCGCTCACATCGTCGTCGAGGCGAGCGGGGCGGGGAGTGCCATCGGTCATGTGACCTCGGCGGCATGGAGTCCCGCGCTCGGCCATCCGATCGCCTTGGCGCTGGTCGCGGGCGGCCTCGCGCGCAAGGGCGAGACACTCTATGCGAGCTTCCCGCTCAAGGGCGAGGTGGTGGCGGTCGGCGTCTCTGATCCCGTCTTCGTCGATCCGGAGGGGAGGCGCCTCCATGGCTGAGCTCCCGGCACGCCGCTCGGCCCTTGCCGCCGTCATCCATGCGGGCGACTTCGGCACCGTGCCCGCGAGCGGTCCCGGCATCCTGCTTGCCGAGCGCCGCGGGCTCGCGATGGTGCAGCTCGCCGTGGCGCCGGCCGAATATCCAAGCGTCGCGGAGCGGGTCGAGACGGCGCTCGGCCTGGTGCTGCCGCGCACGCCCAATCGTGCCGAGGTCGCGGGCGGGCTTGCAGCTCTCTGGACGGGGCCGGGACGCGTGCTGCTCGTAGCACCCGAGAACGGCGGGCTCGAGGGCGCGCTCCAAGAGGCGCTCGCGGGCCTCGAAGCCGCGATCAGCGGGCTCTCCCATGCGCGGAGCGTGATCCGCATCGGCGGCACGCGCGTGCGCGATCTCCTCGCCAAGAGCTGCGGGCTCGACTTCCATGCGCGCGCCTTCGGCAGCGGTGCGGCCGTGCAGAGCACCTACGCGCATATCAACGTGCTGCTCCATGCGCTCGACGACGCCCCGACCGTCGATCTTTACCTCTATCGCGGCTTTGCCCTCTCGCTATGGGAGCATCTTCTCGAGGCTGCGCTCGAGTACGGCTGCCGGGTCGCGGGGTAGCGGAGGCGTTGCAGAAACGGCCGACTAACGACCTCCGGCCATCAGCTTCGGCCAACTTCATCACATCCCGTATGTGGATAGGCGCCCCGTCATTGAGGCCGGACCGGCGCCATGCCGTGAAGGTTGGCGCTGATCCGGCAGGACCTCCTCAAGCGCGTGGGGCATGATTCTGCGCTATGCTCCCTGGGTTACGGACGGGGATAGCCGAGGCGAGTAGGGGCGCGACGCTTTCGGCCGTTTGGGGGCCCGGGCTTGCAACGTGTACCGTAGAGTGGTACATTACCCCATAATCGAGTTGCGGAATGATCGTAAGCTTTCGCGATGACTGGTTGCGCGATTTCTTTGTCGAGGACGTTCGCTCAAAGAAAATCCCAGCCGATCTGGAAAGCCGCCTGTTCCGCAGACTCCAGATGCTCGACGATGCGACGACGGATCAGGATTTACGTGTGCCGCCCAGCAACCACTTCGAAAAGCTGAGCGGCAGTCTCGCGGGCTTCCATTCGATCCGCGTCAACAAGCGATGGCGGCTCATCTTCAAGTGGGATGGCGGCCGAGGTGAAGCGACGGGCGTCTATCTGGACGACCATAGTTATCTGTGAGGTGAGGCATGTTGACGACGAAGCGCAAGCCGGCGAGCGTCGGCGAAATCCTGATCGAAGAGTTCATGGAGCCGATGGGCTTGACGCAAGGCGGTTTGGCCGAAGCGATGGGCGTGCAGCGTAAGCATGTCAACGAGTTGTGCAATGACCGTCGCAACGTGACCGCCGCGACCGCACTCATCCTTGGGCGCGTGTTCGGCAACAGCCCTGATTTCTGGCTGAACCTGCAGCGGCGCCGCGATCTATGGAAGGCGATGCACTCGCCTCGCGAGCGCCGGCGGATTGAACGTGCTCGACCGCTGACGACCGCCGCGTGATCTACGCCATTGCAAACAATTGTCCTACCGGAGACCGGCGCAAAGAGATGCCTCGGCGCACCCGCTCGCGGGCGTCTCGATGCCGGGCCGCAGCTTGGGCAACATCGCCGGCTTGGCGTTCGTCATGTTCGGCACGGCCATGGTCGTCATCGCCGCCGTGCCCAGCCCTTTCAGGCAAGGGCAGCGAAGAAGGCGGCACCCGCGCTCGCCTTGAGCGCCCGGCCGGCCTCGCGGCCGATGCGCAGGGCATCCGCGCTAGCGCCCGTCTGCGTCGTACGGTGCACGGCGCTGCCGTCGGGCATGGCGACAAGCGCGCGAAGCGTGAGCAGTCCCGTCCCGTCGATCTCCGCGAGCCCGGCGATGGGCGTGCGGCACGAGCCCTCGAGCTCGGCGAGCATCGCGCGCTCGGCGGCGATCGCAACGGCCGTGCGCGCATGATCGAGGGGCGCGAGCCAGGCGCGCGCGCGCGCGTCGTCGCCGCGAATCTCGACCGCGATGGCACCCTGCGCCACGGCCGGCAGCATCTCCTCGGGCGAGAGAACCTTGCGCGCCGCATCCTGGCATCCGATGCGCGCGAGCCCCGCGATGCCGAGCACGGTCGCGTCCGCCTGGCCCTCCTTGAGCTTGCGCAAGCGCGTCTCCGCGTTGCCGCGGAAGGGAACGATCCTGAGCCCGGGCCAGCGGGAGAGGATCTGGGCTTGGCGTCGCAATGAACCGGTGCCGACGACCGCACCGGGGGCGAGCGCCTCGAAGCCGCCCGCCTTGCTCGAGATGAAGGCGTCGCGAGGATCGTCGCGCTTGAGGAAGCAAGCGAGCTCGAGACCGCCCTGAAGGAATGTCGGCACGTCCTTGGCCGAATGCACGGCGAGATCGATGCGGCCCGCCGAGAGCGCCTCCTCGATCTCCTTGATGAAGAGCCCCTTGCCGCCCAACTCGGCGAGGGCGCGGTCCTGGACCTTGTCGCCCGTCGTGCGGACGACCACAATCTCGATCGCCGCAGCGGCGGCGAGTGCGGGATGGGCGGCCGCGAGCGCGTCACGGAGCTGGCGCGCCTGGACGAGTGCCATCGGGCTGCCGCGGGTGCCGATGCGAAGGAGAGGCTGGGACATTCGGGGAGTTGGTCTCCGCAACGCGATGGATAGCCAATAGATCACGGAGAACGCGCGCAAGATCAAGCGCGTTCTGCACTGTTTCTGCGTTCGTTCAAGCCTGCGGCCGAGCCGGGACCGCGGCGTATAATCGGCAAAAAAGGGGACCGGTGCCGTGCGTCTGGCGCTGGGGAGCAAGATCGGCATTGTCGGCTGCGGCTTGATCGGTCGGGCGTGGGCCATCGTCTTCGCGCGCGGCGGCGCCGTGGTCGCCATGTTCGATCCGGACCCGAAAGCGATGGCCACGGCACCCGGCGCCATCCGCGCCGGCCTGGAAGCGCTCGCCGACGAAGGCCTGCTTGAGGAGATGCCGGCGGCGGTCTTTGCGCGGATCGATCTCGCGAAGAGCCTTGCCCAGGCCGTGGTAGGGGCCGACTATGTCCAGGAGAACGCCGTCGAGACGCTCGAGACGAAGCGCCAGATCTTCGCCGAGCTCGACAGGCTCGCGGCGGCTCAGACAATCCTCGCGAGCTCGACCTCGAGCATCCCCGGCTCGCTCTTCACCGAGGAGCTCGCCGGACGCGCACGCTGCCTGGTAGCGCATCCCGTCAATCCGCCGCATCTCGTGCCGCTGGTCGAGCTCGTGCCGACGCGCTTCAGCGATCCCCAAATCGTACGCGATGCCAAGGATCTGCTCGAGCAGGTTGGCCAGGTGCCTATCGTCCTCGACCACGAAATCGAGGGCTTCATCCTCAACCGCCTTCAGGCGGCGCTCCTCAACGAAGCCTTTCGTCTCGTCGAGGACGGCTATGTCTCGACCGAGGACATCGACAAGACCGTCAGGGAAGGCCTTGGCCTGCGCTGGTCGTTCATGGGTCCGTTCGAGACGATCGACCTCAATGCGCCAGGGGGCGTGCGGGACTATGTCCGCCGCTATGCCGCTTCCATTCACCGCCTGGCGCAACAGCAGGCGGATCCCCGGGTGTGGAAGGAAAGCCTCGTCGACCGGATCGAGGCGGAGCGCCGCCGCGTCCTTCCTGCGGACAAGCTCGCGGAGCGCGCGGAATGGCGCGACCGCCGTCTTGCGGCCCTCATCGCCCATAAGCGCGCGCAAGACAAAAGGTGGCGCTGAGCGCTACAGCGCCTGTCCCTTCCTCATGAGGCGAACCAGCCCCGGGATTTGACGCTGACGCCGCGCCGGGCAAGAATGGGGCAGATGGCGCCGCATCGCGGCAAGGGCGGGTGGGGGCATGGCGCGCCGGCTGATCGACATCTCGATGCCGCTCGAGAACGACGTGGTCTCCGATCCGCCCGGCTACGGCCCGCGCATCGAGTATCTCACCCACCGCGAGACCGCGGCCGACGTCGTCAAGTTCTTCCCCGGCCTCAAGGAAGAGGAGCTGCCCGAAGGCGAGGGCTGGGCGATCGAGTGGATCAGGCTCATGACCCACAACGGCACGCACCTCGATGCGCCCTACCACTTCCATTCCACGATGAACAAGGGCGAGCGCGCGATCGCCATCGACGAAGTGCCGCTCGAGTGGTGCCTGCAACCCGGCATCAAGCTCGACTTTCGCAATTTTCCGGACGGCCATGTGGTGACGGCTGCCGAGGTCGAGGCGGAGCTCGCGCGCATCGGCCACGATTTAGCGCCGCACGAGATCGTGCTCGTCAACACGCGCGCGGGCTCGGCCTACGGCAAGCCCGACTACGTTTCCGCCGGCTGCGGCAT
>Ga0187784_10005157_pt1 | contig 10576 bp, 8 predicted proteins | sample 1015_SJ02_MP15_2_FD_132964 | JGI IMG/M metagenome (GOLD analysis project Ga0187784, IMG submission 132964) | Tropical peat soil microbial communities from peatlands in Department of Meta, Colombia - 1015_SJ02_MP15_20_MG | ecosystem: Environmental > Terrestrial > Soil > Wetlands > Peat | place... | reverse complement strand
TCCCCCGCTTGTCTGGCGGCTCCGGACCGTCGAGACTGCGCCCCCCGTCGTGCGGCTGCGAACCGGGATATCCGTGCCCAAGGAGGAAGTGATAATGGCGCTTTACGAGATGCGAACCTACACCCTCTACGTCGGCAAGATGGCGGAGGCGACCAAGCTTTATCAGGAGCTGGGATTCCCGGCGCTCAAGAAGGGCGGTCACGACAGCAAGCTCATCGGCTATTTCCAGGCCGATACCGGCACGATCAACCAGCTCGTGCATCTGTGGAAATTCGACGACGACGGCGATCGGCGCAAGCACTGGGCCGGGGTCTTCGCGAACAAGGACTTCGTGGAAGGTTTTGCCTCGAAGTTCCGGCCGCTGGTGATGTCACAGGAGGTCAAGCTCTTGACCGCGGCGCCGTGGGGCCCGCATCCCTGACGTTGTCGGCGGAGACTCGTGACCTTCGCTAAAGCACCGCCTCGGCCATGCGCTCCAACTGCGCGCCCATCTCGGCTTCCGTCTCGACGTGGGTGGCACGCACGACCACCCGATCGGCACCGGCATCGAACAGCGGGCGCACGACGTCTTTCTTCGGCTCCTGCCCGTAGACCGAGATGGTGATCGATTTGGGGTCGCGGCCGGCCGCCAAGGCCAGTCGATCGAGCTCCTTGCGCGCTTTCTCCAGGTCGGCCGGCGTCACGCGGTTGGGCAGCCAGCCGTCCGCGTGGTCGACGATGCGCCTGAGCACGTTTTTCGCCGAGCCGCCGATGACGATGGGCGGATGCGGCTTCTGCGCCGGCTTCGGATAGGAGCGCACCGGCGGGAAGTCGAAAAATTCGCCGTGGAACTCGGCCGCGTCCTGCGTCCACAGCGCCTTCATGACGTCGAGCGCTTCGCGGGTCTGGGTCCAGCGGCGGGCGAAATTGCCGCCGAACATCTCGACCTCCTCTTTCAGCCACCCGGTGCCGATGCCGAAAATGAAACGGCCGCCGCTGTGCAGGTCGAGCGCGGCAATCTCCTTGGCGAGGAGCAACGGATTGCGCTGGGGCACGAGCGTGATCCCGGTCCCGAGCTTCACCTTGGTCGTTACCGCGGAAGCGCGCGCGAGCGCGATGTAGGGGTCGGTGAAATGCGAATAGGTCCAGGGAATGGCGCCGCCGGTGGCCGGGAATGGGCTGGCACTCTCGACCGGCACGGCGGGGTGTTCCGCATACCAGATCGACTCGAAGCCCAGACGTTCGGCGTTCCGCGCCATGAACGCCGGGTCGATGGTGTAGGCAGGTAACGGCATGGACAGTCCGATGAGCATGTCGGTCGCCTTTCCGATGTTGCGGTTGTCTCGCTGGGGATGGCGTAGGGGCGGCAGGAACCGGTGTGGCTGACCGCGCCACTATACGGCACGAACGTTGGCGGCGCCCGTACCCCGCAATGCATTATGTGCCGCTTCCGCGCCCGGCCGGTGTGATGTAGCATGGATTCCGAGCTGCCCGGCAGAATACGCCGAAGTCCCAATTTGAGCAGCAGCGCTGATGGCGTCGGCGGGCCCAGACTCTGAAGACTTGTTTCTTGCGGATGCCGCGCACATGCGCAACCTGAGGAGGTTCGCATGCTGCGTTACTCCAGGTAATTCGGAGAGGTAAGCCATGAGACTTCCTCGCCGCCAATTGCTGTCCCTGATCGCGGGGGCGGCCACGCTCCCCCTTATGCCGCGCAGCGCGCAAACCTACCCGACGCGGCCGGTCACGATCATTGTGCCGTTTCCCCCCGGCGGCGGCACCGATTTTGCCGCGCGCGTGGTGGGCGAGCACATGTCGCGCACGCTCGGGCAGCAGTTCGTCATCGAGAATTTCTCGGGCGCCGGCGGCACCACGGGCTCGATCCGGGCCATGCGCGCCGCCCCCGACGGCTACACCATTGAAATGGGCCACATCGGAACGCACGCGATCGCGGTCTGGTTCTACCCTAATCTCGCCTACAAACCGGACGTCGACTTCGCGCCGATCGGTTTGGCCATGGAAAGCCCGCTTGTGATCGTGGCGCGGAAGGATTTTCCCGCGGCCAACTTGAAGGAATTCGTCGCCTACGCGAGGGCCAACCCGGAAAAGCTGAACATGGGACATGGGGGCGTCGGGGCGATTCTGTTCAGCTTCGGCGTGCTGCTCAACTCGATCATCGGCGTGAAGCCGACCTTGGTGCCCTTCGGCGGCGGCGCGCCGGTCACGAGTGCGTTGCTCGGCGGCCAAATCGATTACGCGTGCAATGGGATCACGGACGTCAGTCCCCATGTTCGCTCCGGGGCGCTCAAGGCCTATGCGATCGCCGCCGAAGAACGCAACGCTACGCTTCCGGATGTACCGACCACCAACGAAGCCGGACTCCCAGAATTCAAGGCTATACCCTGGTTTGCATTGTTTGCACCGAAAGGCACGCCGCAACCGATTCTCGATAAGCTGACCGACGCCCTCGACAAGGCATTGGATGATCCGGACGTTCGCAAGCGGTTTTCCGACGTGGGCGGCGAGGTTCCCGACAAGGCGAGGCGAGGACAGCAGGCACTCGCGAGCTTGGTCAAAGACGAGATCGCCCGCTGGGCCCCGATCATCAAGGCGGCGGGCCTCAGGCGGTCATGAACTCCCTTGGTCCTTCCCTCCCCCCGCGAGCGGAGCGAGCGGCGGGGAGGGCGGCGAGCGAAGCGAGCCGGGTGGGGGGCTTCTCTTATTTGCTCGGCCGTTGAGTATCCAGCACAAGCGCCCCCACCCCTAACCCCTCCCCGCCGCGCTGACGCGCGGGGGAGGGGGACCTAGAGATCTGAGGGTTACATGAAAATTTCCCGCGTCGAGTGCCTCCCGGTTTACTCGGGCTGGCGCAAGAATTTCGTGTTCGTGCGGGTCGAGACCGATGCCGGCGTGGTCGGATGGGGGGAGGCCTACAGCCAGTACGATCGCGACCGCGCCATCGGCGCGCAGGTCGAGGAGCTGGGCCGCTATCTCATCGGCCGCGACCCGTTCCATATCCGCCATATCCTGCAGATCGCCTTCGACGACTATGCGCAACGTCGCGGCTCGCTCGAGTTCTATTGTGCCGTCTCGGGCATCGAGCAGGCATTGTGGGACATCGCCGGAAAAGTCACGCAACAGCCGGTCTACAACCTTCTCGGCGGCCCCTGCCGTTCGCGCGTGCGCGTTTACGCCAACGGTTGGAGCTACAAGATGCAATCGCCCGACGACTATGCGCGGGCGGCGGAATCGGTACGCGCGCGCGGTTTCACCGCCATGAAGCTCGATCCGTTGCCGGGTCCCTGGCGCACCTACGTCCCGAAACATCACGTCGCTCGCGCCGCAAAGGTCATGCGCGCGGTGCGCAACGCCGTCGGCGCGGATGTCGACCTTCTCGTCGATGTCCACCGGCGGCTCGCCCCGATGCACGCGATCGAACTCGCCAACGCGCTCGCCGAGTTCGAACCTTATTGGCTCGAAGAGCCCTGCCAGTCGGAGAATGTCGAGGCGCTCGCGGAAGTTCGCCGCTCAAGCCGCATTCCGGTGGTGACCGGCGAGGCGCTTCTGACCCGTGCCGGCTTTCGCCCGATCTTTCGCGCCCGCGCCGTCGATATCATAAATCCCGATGTGTCCAATTGCGGCGGAATCCTCGAACTGATGTATATCGCCGCGGCGGCCGAATCCGAGGCCATCGCGGTTTCACCGCATAATTACAATTCGACGACGATTGCGCTGTCCGCGACCGTCCACGCTTCTGCGTGCATGCCGAATTTCATCATCACGGAGTATTTCCTCCCCTTCGAGGAGCTTGGTCGGCGCCTGTGTCCTGATGTTCTGCGGCCGGTCGACGGCTATATCGCGTTGCCGGAAGGGCCGGGTCTCGGGTTGAGCGTCGACGAAGGAGCCGTACGAGCCGAAAAGAGAAAGCAATTTCCGGCCAGAAACTTTCGCAGCATTGAAGACGAAGGTCCTTAAAATTGCACCGGCGTGAAACCAGCACAGGATCAGATCAAACGACGCACCAGAGCGATCAAGCGGCTGCATTGATCCTCCGTTCCGACCGTAATGCGCAGGAAATCTTCGATGCGGGGTTTCGGGAAATGGCGCACCAGAACGCCGAGCTCGCGAAGCTCGGCCGCGAGCTGTGCGCCGCCGCGGCTGCGATGGCGTGCGAATACGAAGTTCGCCACCGACGGCAGAACCTCGAAGCCCAGCTCGGAGAGGCCGCGGGCGAGCGATGCGCGGTTGGCAATGATGCGTGCGCGCGTCTCTTCAAACCAGGCATCGTCCTTCAGCGCCGCGACCGCACCGGCAATGGCGAGGCAACCGAGGGGGTAGGAGTTGAAGCTGCCCTTTACCCGTTCCAGCGCCTCGATCAAAGGTCGTTGGCCGATGGCAAAGCCAACTCTTAGTCCGGCGAGCGCCCGCGACTTGGAAAGCGTCTGGACGATCAGCAGATTGTCGTGGCGCGCGACCAGCGATACTGCGCTCTCGGCGCCGAAGTCGACGTAAGCCTCGTCGATAACCACCAACTGGTCCGGATGTTCGGCCACGAGCGCCTCGATCGCCGCGCGCGCAAGCCCAATGCCGGTGGGGGCGTTCGGATTGGACAGAAGGATGGCGCTGCATGGCCGCCGGAAGTCGGCAATTTGCACCCGCATCGCGGCGTCAAGCGGCACCTCCTCGTAACGGATTCCATATAAGCGGCAGTAGACCGGGTAGAAGCCATAGGTGATGTCGGGGAACAGCAGCGGCGCGTCATGCTTGAGCAGGGCCTGGAAGATATGGGCCAGAACCTCATCCGAGCCGTTGCCGACGAACACCTGCTCGGGCGCAATACCGTAGCGGGCCGCGACGGTCCCGCACAAAGCGGAAGCGCGCGGATCGGGATAGAGGCGCAGACGATCCGTTGCGGCGGCGATCGCGGCGAGGACGCGCGGCGAAGGTCCGTACGGATTCTCGTTGGTATTGAGCTTGACGATGCCATCGAGCTGCGGCTGCTCGCCGGGCACGTATGGCGACAGGCCGTGGACGACCGAACTCCAGAAGCGGCTCATGATCTGCGACTTAGAGCGTGATGAATTTTCTTCGAATCGTCATCCTGCTCCAACTTCCTCTTGGAGCATGATCTTTTCCGACCTGCCTTCGCCCGCCGAAGCGTCGACCCAAACGATGAACCGTGCCAAGGGCTTCGCGCAGGCGGGAAACCGGCATCCATTTTTCGGGATCATGCTCTAACGGCGGATGCGATCACAATAGGATTTGCTAAGCCTGGGCGAAAGTCCGCTCTCCGCGTGCCGGCGCCGGCCGCGGTCGCGGCGAGAGGCGACGCTTGAGCGCCATCGCCACATGCGCGAGCCGGGCCATGAGGCCGTTTCCGCCCCAGACGGTAACGATCGGAATCGTCTCAGAGGCAAAATCCCTCTTGTACATCTCATCGCCTATGGTCAGATCGAAAATCGTGTCTCCTCGGCCGATGCAGTCTTCAATCGTGCGGTCGAGCAAAATCAGCCCGAGCGAATGATTGCGAAAATCCTCGGGCGTGAAGCCCAGGAGGAGAAACATGAATCTCTTATCGTGAGCCAGGCCAAAAAGCGCCGCGACCGGCTTTTCGCCGACCGACAGCAGATACGTTCGCGACAACTTCGAAGCGCAACCGGTCGATGCGATGTTGACGTAGAACTCAAAATAGATCCGATCGTTCAACAAGTCGGTTTTCCAGCGGCCCTTGCGAAACGAGCGCATAAGCTCGAAAGCGTGCCTTATCCGCGTTCGGTCCTCCAGTTCCTCCAGGCGAATCAGACCCTTCTTGGAAAGACGTTTCGTTTTTCCCTCCAAATACCGCCGAAAGTGGGGGTCATACGACCGCAACCGCCAGTCCGCGGCCGGGACCTGGAGCCGCATCTGGTGGGCGTGAAAGTTCATCGGGTTGTACGCACGCCCGAGCAGTTTGGCCTCGGCGAGCGCGTCGGCGCGCACTTTGCGCATCCGTGCGAGCGTCAGGCCGCCGATCGCCGCCTGCACCTGCGCCCGCACGGTTTCGTCGACCGGCAACGCGGCCGCGAAATCGCGATCGATCACCACGCAATTATAATCGCTGACCCCCAGGTCCGGCGCATCGACGAGGGTAAAGCCGGCGTAGCGCCTGCGCATCATGGGAATGACAAAGAGCAGGCGTCCGTCGTGCCTTCTACGCCCGGTGATGATGAACGGCCTGGCGCCGCTCGGCTCGACCAATCCGGTGCACACGTTTTGCAGCCACAGCGGATGTTGAAAAGCAGTGGCAGTCGAGCGGGAAAACAGATCGAAATACTCTGCCGACAGAAAATCGAACGAATCTCTCCTTTCAACTTCGATCAAGGGCATGAGTATTTCTCGCGAACCGGATTCGGCGCCGACCTGGACCTCAGGCCGCGCATGATCCCCTGCACGCGGGAAAGCAGCCCGGGGCTCAGGCGGTAGATCCGAACCTTTATGCGCCGGCGCAGGTTTAGCTGCCCACGCCGCATTCCCCAGCCCATTCCGGGCTCGAGCACCAGCGAACGGTGATAAGCCGAAAGGTGCCTGGCGCGCGCGTCGGCCGCCCGCTTCCACGGGTCCTCGTAGAACCGCGCGACCTTTGCGGCGCCCATTCCCGCGGTCTCGAACCAGCGCGGCAGATGGACGTTGCATAGCCGGTCTACGTCGGTGAGCAGACGGCTGACGCCCATGCCGGTGGCCGGGCAGGAGGTTTGGAATGCGTCCCCGATGAGCACGACGCCATCGCGGCGGCAACTGTCGGTCGTGCACAGGTCCATCACCCACGACTCGACCTTGCTGACAATCCGGAAATCGCCGAGGAAGCGTTCCAGCCCGGGCAGCGCGCCGAGCAACGTCTCTTTGGGCGATCGCCGCATATCGCGAATCCATTCGTCGTGCGGATCGCGAAACGTGAAGAGATTGGCACGCATCGCATTGTCGACCGGAAACAGGCTCAAGTAATCGATGCGGTCGGCCCACTTTTCTCCGTAGTAGGTCATTGCCGGAAACTCGAAGCCGTTAGCGGAGGCGGAAACGATGTTGAATCCGAACGACACGGATTGCTTCTCGAACGCAACGCGCAGGGGGACCCCGAGCTTGTGCCGCAACGCGCCGTTCATGCCGGTGGCGAGAATTATCAATTTCGATTCTATGACCCGCCCGTTCGCCAGCGTGAGGGACTGCCGCTGCGGGCCGGTGTTCAGATCGACCGCATGACCGACCACGAATGTAACGCTGGGCGGAAGTTGCGACCGCATGACCTTAACGAGGTCGTGATAAAAGATGCCATAATGCGGACTGTGGGTGCGATCGACCACGCGCCCGCGATGAACGTTGAGAACCTCATCGAAAAACTTTGCCGCGCCCGCAAGAGCCGGCAACAGACCCAGCCGATCGAGCAGGTGAACTTGCTCGCCGACGACCTTTTCGACGCGAAACTGCGCGGGAGGCACCGCGTGTCGGTCAATCAACGCGACGCGATAGCCGGCACGACCGAGGACGGCGGCGGCGATCGATCCGGCAAGGCCGGCGCCGACAATGGCCACGTCGGTTTCGCCGCTGCCGGTCGGCGCAGCGGAGGCCCGGTCGAGCGCCGACATACCGTGGGGCATGGACTCGTTCATGGGGTCGACCCGATCGCCCGCAACGCCTCGCGCACGGTGACGACCTGGCAACCGCGCCCGAGCGCGGTGGCGATCGCCGCGTCGAGGAATTCCGGCGTGCAGCCGATCCAGGTCGGGGTCGGGGCGACATCGTGGGTAAACAGGATCAGCCAGCCGTTGCGGCGCACGGTGGCGTCGATCGCGCTGACGACCTTGGCGCTGTCGGTCGCGTGGTCGAGGGCGATGCCGCTGAGCAGCCCGAGATCGATCGTTCCGGAATTGATCCCGCATTGGGAGCCGCGGCAGGAGTGGAAGCGCGTCTGCGCCTGCAATTTTCGCGGCAGCGAGGCGACGCCGTAGGGGTAGCAGAAGTTCTCCAGCTTGAGCCCCGGCACCAGCGAAGAAAAGAATTCCTGATTGCGGTCGAGTTCGGCGGCGAAGCTGTCCGCGTCGAGCGCCTGCACCATCGAATGCGAGAACGTGTGGCATCCGATCTCGTGGCCGCGGCGATGAAGTTCCACGCAGTCGGCGGCCGAGATCATGCGCCGCTCAGGCTCGGTCGTCCCGCACAGGCCACCGGCGATATAGAAGGTGCCGCGGACGCCGCGTCCTTCGAGAACGCGCGCGCCATGGGTGAAGGCGGTCTCCGGAACGTCGTCGAAGGTGAACGACACCAGTGGCCGCTCGTTGCGCGCGCACACGCGCTTGGTCGCGACGTAACGGGCAAGCTTGCGCGACAGCCCGCCCTTGAAACGGCTGACCGGCCGCGCGCGGGCGGCCGGCGCGTAAGCGGACTTAAACAGAGTCGGCGCGTGCATTTCTTCTTCACCGCGTTTTCGGAACGCTCGTGACGGTCATCGCTTCAGCCGAGAAACCGACAGGTAGCGCAACCCGAACATGGCGACCAACATGGTGAACCAGTGCGGATCGCCGCGATTGAACAACACGCTTTCGAAGCTGCAGGTGTAGAGGGCGAACATCCAGACGCGCAGGAACATCCGCGTCAGGTCCGGTTGGGCGCCGGCGTTCTTGCAGCGCTGGAAGTCGAGGAACGGCAGCACCATGGTCCACAGCACGGCGAGCAACAGCCCGACGATGCCGATCGTGATCGCGAGATCGAGGAAGGCGTTGTGCGCATGCGAGGCGGCGGTGGCCTGACTGCCCACCGCGGCGGTCTGGTAATACGAGATCGGGGTTTCCCAGTAGGCGCCGAAGCCGTGGCCGAGCCACGGCCGCTCGCCGATGTGGTCGAGCGCGAATTGCCAGATATCGTTGCGCCCGGTGAAGGTGGGATCGCTCAGCACCGCCTCGTTGATCTCCCTGATCGCCTCGAAATGCAGCGAGCCGATGGTGAACAGGGTGGCGATGATCAGCGGAGCGAGCAGCAGCAATGCGCCGAGCGCCGGCGAGCGGGCGCGCTCGACCGCCCACGACAGCACGAGGACCAGCGGGAGGAGCGCGGTAGCGGACTTGGCTTCGGCGAAATACAGGAAGACGCCGGCGGCAAGGACGATCGGCCACCCGACGATCGCGTTGCGCGCCTTGGCGATGAACAGGCCGAAGAAGATGAAGTTGACCATCATCACCCCGGCGATGTTCTTGTGGGCGAAGATGCCGCGCCAGTTGCCGGCGAGCAGAGGCTCGACCGCGTCGGTCGCCTGGTGGATGGAAAGCTGCGGGACAAGCAGCACGCCCGCGTAGCACAGCGCGAGGATGGCGATCACGACCACGGCGAGCAAATCGCAGAAGCGTTTGAGATTGGACGGCAGCAGCGGCAGCGCCGCGGCGAGGAAAATCACCAGCACGGCGAAGATGAGCCGCCGCGCCGACAGCGCCGGGTAGACCGACGTCGCGACCGACACCGCGAGCCACGCCAGCATGGCGAAGTAGACGGGGCGCACCAGCGGCCGCAGGCGCCACGACTCATGCACGAGAAAGTAGATGGCGACGCTGCCGGCGAGGGCCACGTAGGCGAACTGATTGACGAGATCGGCGGTGTCGCCGATCGTCGCCCGCCGCGGATCATCGAGATTGGGGAACGGATCGACCGAGACCCAGGCCAACAGCAGGATCAAAACGAAGAGGATGCTGCGCACCGCCACCGCGCGTGCGTCGGCAGACAGATCGGTGCGCAGGGTCTGCGTCGTCACGGCTGCGCCTCCGCCGGGGTGATGAAGGCGGGAGAAGGCGTGCGGGCGCGCGCCAGCAGGTAGACCGCGTGCGGGCTCGTCACCGCGTAGCGCCAGAACAGGCGCCGCGGCTCCTGCGCCACCCGGTAGGCCCACTCGAGCCCACAGCGCTGCATCCACAGCGGCGCCCGCGCGCGCTTGCCGGAGAGGAAATTGAGCAGGCCGCCGCTGGTCTTGATGACGCGCACGTGGCGCAGCCGCCGCGCAAAGCGCGCGCAGAACTCCTGCTCGCGCGGCACCCCGAGCGCGACCCACAGAATGCCGGGGCCGAGCGCGTCGATCTCGGCAACGCGCCGTTCGAGCGCGGCCGCGTCGAGATAGCCGTGCGACCGCCCGACGATATGGAGGCGCGGATAGAGCGCCCGCGCGCGCTCGCAAGCCTTGCGGTTTTCCTCTTCGCTCGCCCCGAGGAGATAGAACGAGACGCCCGCTTTTTGCGCGCGCGCCGCCACGTCGTGAAACAGGTCGGTGGTCGCAACGCGCTCCGGCAGAACCGGGCCGCCGATGAGCCGCGAGGCGAGGACGAGCGGCTGGCCGTCGGCGCTGATGAGGTCGGCACGGGCGAACAGGGCGGCGATATTTGCGTCGTTGCGGCAGCGCGAGATCACTTCGCCGTTGGCGGAGGTCATGACGAGGGGTCGCTCGCGCGCGGCGCCGGCCTGCGCGGTGGCGATCATGAGATCGGCCGTCCCTGCCCGATCGAGCACGGCGATGGGCAGTCCGCCGAGCCAGGTCAGCTGGACGTTGGTAAAACCGTCGGGCAACGGCGCGCGCGGTGTGGCAACG
>Ga0187784_10005156_pt1 | contig 10577 bp, 9 predicted proteins | sample 1015_SJ02_MP15_2_FD_132964 | JGI IMG/M metagenome (GOLD analysis project Ga0187784, IMG submission 132964) | Tropical peat soil microbial communities from peatlands in Department of Meta, Colombia - 1015_SJ02_MP15_20_MG | ecosystem: Environmental > Terrestrial > Soil > Wetlands > Peat | place... | reverse complement strand
GCCTCCAGCTCCAGCGTCGTGACGAAACGTTCCAGCACCTTTTGCGTGACGCTGGTCTTTTCGCACGGGACACGGATCAGCAGCCGGTCGGACACCATCCCGACTGCGCCGCCGCGGAAGAACCGCCTGACCAGCCGATCGATCGTGCGAATGATGGCCGCCGCCCCGGCCGCAAGGTCGGCTTCCTCGGTAGTGCCGAGCATCAGCAATTGCGCGCGCTCGGCGAGATCCCAGCCGAGACCTGCGGCACGCGCCAGCAGGGCCGGCCGGCTGGTCCATTCGCCCTCGATCACGCGCTCCATCAGCTCGGATACCTGCGCCGCGGTCTCGCGAAACGCCACGTGGTTGCGGATGAGCTGGGCGCCCAAGGCGTGCATGGTCTTCTGCGCGACCTGCAGATCGAGACTGTCGAGCGCCCCGGCCTTCGGGAAGATGATCACGCCGCCGACGGTTTCGCTGTCGATCCGCATCGGCTCGACATGGACGGCTCTGCGCGGCTGCCCGGGAATGCCGAGATCGAACTCGGAAAGCTCACGGAAATCCGACGGCGCGGCGTTCGCGATCAGCCGATAGATCGGCTGCGCCAGCGCGCCCTGCACGTGCTCGCTCCACTCCCGGTCGGTCATCAGGGCGCTGTCCGGGGAGCGGCTCGCGTGAATCCGGTCGCTGGTGATGTCGAGGAAGATGAGCGGATGGACGATCACGTTCTCGATGATCGCCGCGAGCGTCTCGGTCGGGCCGCCGCTCAACACGCGGCTGAACAGCGCGCCGCTGAGATCGAGCACGCCCTGGAGCCGGGCGCTGTGCGCCCGCTCGGTCTGCACCAGCTTCGCCTTGTTCACCGCGATCGCGGCAAGGTGCGAGATCGTGACGAGGAAGTCGAGCTCTTCCTGGTCGACGTCGACATGATCGCGCGACGTCACCGCGAGCACCAGCTCGTTGCCGTCGGAGTTGGTCGCATTGAGCGGCAGCACCACGACTGTGTGGTAATCCTTGGCGATCGCGTCGGCGCGGTATCCGGGAAACTCCATCTGGGCCTGGGCATCCTGGATGATGATCGGCTCGCGCCGCGCCACCACCAGGCGCGACGGGCTGGTATCCAGGGCCCAGCGGGTCGGCTGCGGCGTCGACTGATCCGGGCTCAAGGAATATCGCGCGACCAGCTCGGAGTAGCCGCTCGCGTCGTTCACCGCCATGATGCCGCTGGTCCACCAGCTCGCATGGTGGCAGGCCGCGAAGACGATCTGGTCGAGGATGACGCTGACTTCGCTGGTCGCGTTGATGGCGCCGACGATCTCGCGGATCTGTGCCAGCCGGTGTCCGAGCGGCGGCGAAGCTTCAATTTTCTCTTTGCGCCGCAGCTGCTTCATGCGCCCGCGTGGTTTGTGCGCCCGAATGGTTCATGCGCCCGAGTCGTTCATGCGCCAACGTGCCTGACCCGCGGAGGTCGTGTCGCCGCCCCGGTCACGCCGGCGCTTTTTCGCCGGCGGTCTGCCGGCCCGCCGAAAGGCTATTGCGGCCTTCATCCTTGAACAAGCCCCTGAGGAAGTCGCAGGGCACGCGAAATTCGGCCGCCGCCGCAGGCCCCGTGAATCGCGCGCGCAGGAAGCCATGGATCATGCGTTGCGCGACGCGCAGCTCGGCGGGCGTTCCGGCTGCGCGCAGCTTCTCGACATAGGCGCGGCCATCATCGGCGAGACAGTCGATCTCGGCGATGTGCACGAAGGTCGGCGGCAGCGACCGCAGGCTGGTTGCCTTCAGGGGCGCTGCGTACGGGTCCTGCGTCGGACGGCGATCGCCGAGATAGAGAGACCAGGCGCGATCCATCGAGGCGGTCGGGACCGGCGCGTGCGCAAAGGTGCGATAGGCCGGCGCCGACAGATCGTCGGTCAGGCAGGGATAGACCAGCACGGTCGCGGCGACGCTCGGCGCGCCGCGGTCGCGCGCGATCAGGCAGCTCGCCGCCGCCATGTTGCCGCCGGCGCTGTCGCCCCACAGCGCGATGCGCTGCGGATCGATGCCGAGTTGCGCCGCCTGGCGCAGGATGTGCTGGATCGCCGCGCAGCAGTCCTCGACGCCGCACGGGAATGGATGCTCCGGCGCGAGGCGATAGTCGATGCTGATGACGGTCCATCTGGTCGCGTCGGCGATCCCCCAGGCGATCGGGTCGCCGCTGTCGAGGCTGCCTTTGATGAAGGCGCCGCCGTGGATGTAGATCACGCACGGCGACGGGGTTGGCGCGTCGGCAAAGCGATAGATCCGCGCCGGCGCGTCCTGCGCGACCCCGGCGATGCCGCACGGGAGCGTCGTGTTGGTCACGGTCATCCCGGGCGGATAGTCGCGTTGCATCGCGGCGGCGTAGTTGTTCCAGCCGCCGCGCGCATCGTTGGCGGCTTCGGCTTGCTTCGCAGCCTGCTTCGCGTCGAGCAGCTCCCGCATGTCGGGGTGAATGTCGAAGCTGCTCGCGCTCATCGGTCAAATCGCCTCTGTCTATTTCGCCGCCGCCGCTTCCTTCACCCAGCCGTCGAACTGCGCCTGGTTCTCGGCGATCCAGGCTTCCGCGGCCTTCTTGATATCGCGGTCGCTCTTGGTCTTGCTGATCGTGCCTTCCCAGCCGATCCAGGTCGACAGCGGGAAATGGAATTGCTCGACCAGCTTGCCGACCGCGGGGTTCTCGGCGAGGAACGCCCGGTTGACGATCGACTGATAGTTCCAGGCTCCGATCGTCATGCGGCAGGGATCCTGCCCGCCGGCGCAACCGACCACGCCGCTGACCAGCGCGCCTTTCGGCGCGGCGACGCCCGGCGGCAACGCCTCGAACGGCGTCGGCAGCCAGACGACGTCGCGGCCCGGGCGCAGCGTGTCGACCACCCAGCCCGGGCTCCAGCCGTAGAACAGCACCGGCTCGCCGGCGCGGTAGCGCGCGAAGGTCTCGCCCATCAGCGCCTCGTACTTGCCGCGCACCGAGCGCACCGTATCCTTGAGGCCGAACTTATCGAGCTGGAAGTCGACCACGTCGCCGCAGCTCCAGCCCGGATCGCAATTGATCAGGGTCGCCTTGCCGCTGTGGCTGGTGTCGAACAGCGCGGCGATCTTCGGATCCTTGAGCTGCTCGACATTGGTGAGCTTGAACGCCTCGGCGGTCTTCTTGTCGACCATGTAGCCGTTCACGCCGCCGCCGATGATCGCGCCGTCGCCGACCAGCGCGAGCTGCTTCTCGACGCGCTGGTAGGGCACGGCGCTCTGCGGAAAGTTGATGCTGGTGCTGAGATCCATGTCGCCCTGGGCGGCGCCTTGAAAGAACGCGGTCGGCGCCAGCACCGTGACGTTCACCTTGTAGCCGAGCTTCTCGAGCGCCGCGATCGCGATCTGATCGGCGATATAGGTCGCGCCGAGCGCATTCGATTGCGAGTAGCGGACGGTGCGGCCGGCGCCCGGCTGCTGCGCCGACGCGCTATCGGCGGTCACCAGGCCAAGCATCACGGTCAGCGCGCTGGCGGCGAACGCGGCAGTCCGGCGTGTCGATCTCATTGTGTTTCCCCTGTCTGGCTCATTCTCTTGGGCGCCGCCTGGCGCCATGCTCACTTGCTCTCCATCAGCGGCGCGCCGACGTCCTGGCGCCGGGCACCGAGGAAGAGGCGCGAGACCGCCTGGGCGAGCTGTCCCCTCGCCTTCTTCTCCGGATTGGCGAGCGCCTGGGTGATGCGATCGAGCGTCATGGCGAGCAGCACGATCGCAATGCCGCCGATCGCGGCGCGGCCGACGTCGAGCCGGCCGATGCCCTGAAGCACGACGAGGCCGAGCCCCTCGGCGCCGATCATGGCGATGATCACCGACATCACCATCGCGGTCAGCACGGTCTGATTGAGCCCGCCGAGGATCGTCGGCAGCGCGAGCGGGAGCTGGATCTCCCAGAGCAGCTGCCGCTCGGTCGCGCCGAACGCGAGGCCGGCCTCGATGGTCTCCTTGTCGACGAGGCGAATGCCGAGATTGGTGAAGCGGATCAGCGCGGGCGACGCCGCGGTGACGACCGCGATCTCGCCCGGCACGGTGCCGACGCCGAAGAACATCACGACCGGAACCAGGTAGACGAACGAAGGCGTCGTCTGCATGATGTCGAGCACCGGCCGCACGATCCGCCATACCGCATTGCTGCGCGCGCACAGAATGCCGAGCGGAACGCCGATCACCACGCAGAACGCGATCGCGGTCGTGATCAGCGAGATCGTCGTGATCGCCGGCTTCCACAGTCCCATGAAGGCTATCGCGACGAGCGAGAAAGCGCTGAACGCCGCGATGCCGCGCGTCGCCAGTCGCCACGCGAGCAGCGCAAACAATATGACGAAGATCGGGAACGGGACCGCCTGCAAGGTGCCGTCGATCGTGCGCAGCACGGCCTCCACTGGCCATTTGATCGCCTGGAAGAGCGGCCGCAGATGCAGCGCGGTCCACTCAACGCCGAACTGCACCCAGTCATCGACGGGCACGCGATAGAGGTCGTCAGCGCTGAGCATCGCGCTCACCTCGCCGCCGGCGGCGCCGCGGACGGCCGTCCGCCGATGCGCGCGAGCACCTGCTCGCCCCTGATGCAGCCGACCAGGCGCCCGTCCTCGTCGGTGACCGCCAATTGCTCGGCGGCGTTCAAGGCGCGCGCGACCTCGATCAGCTTCGCCTTCATCGGGATCGCGGCCTCGCGCGGGAGGGAAAGCGCGCCCGGGTCCTTGCCGCGCAGGGACGCGGCATCGGATGCGGCAATCGCGCCGAGGAAGCGTCCGCCCCCGTCGATGACGAAAGCCTGCCGCCCTTCCATTCGCGGCGGAATCGAAAGCGCGCCATCGGCGCCGATCACGATCGGCGCGGCCGGCAGCATCACCGATGCGGCGTCGAACAGGCGCGCGCGATCGACATCGCGCGTGAACGCCGCGACGTAGTCGTTGCGCGGATCGAGCACGATCTCCTGCGGCGCCCCCTCCTGCACCACGGCGCCGTCCGAAAGAACGGCAATGCGCGTGCCGAGCTTGAGCGCCTCCTGGAAGTCGTGGGTGATGAACAGGATGGTTTTGTGCAAGAGCTTCTGCAGCTGCAGCAATTCATCCTGCATCTCGCTGCGGATCAGCGGGTCGAGCGCGCTGAAGGCCTCGTCCATGATCAGGAGGTCGGCGTCGGTCGCGAGCGCCCGCGCGAGGCCGACGCGCTGGCGCATGCCGCCGCTGAGGCTCACCGGCCGGTAGCCCGCCCACTTCTCGAGGCCGACGATGGCGAGGAACTCCTGCGCCTTCTTGCGCCGCTGCGGCGCCGGCATGCCGCGCAGCTTCAGGCCGAATTCGACGTTCTCGACCACGCTCTTGTGCGGCAGCAGCGCGAAATGCTGGAACACCATCGACATGCGCGAGCGGCGCAGCTCGCGCAGCCGTTGCGGCGACGCCGTCACGATGTCCTCGCCGTCGAGCAGGATGCGCCCGGCGGTCGGCTCGATCAGCCGGTTGACGCAACGCGCGAGCGTCGACTTGCCGGAGCCCGACAGGCCCATGATGATGTAGATCGCGCCGGCCGGCACCGAAAGCGAGATGCCATTCAGTGCGACGACGGCGCCGAGCTCGGCGTGAACGCGGTCCTTCGAGGCGCCCGCCGCAAGCAACGCAAGCGCGCGCTCGGGATGGTCGGAGAAAACCTTGGTGACCTTCTCGATCGTCAACCGGGTGGTCACGCTCACGCTCCCGATCCGTTGCATGCCGGCCGGCGATGATAGGCCCGATGATCGCGCTCGGCTACCGCAACGGCGAGAAGTCGGTCGGCACGAGAATGCGATTTTCCGCCGCCTCGATATTCTCGCTCAGCCTGGTGCTGAACGCCTGCCAGCGCGGATCGGCCGCAAGCCTTGCGCGCCGCTCGGCGCGATCGTTGAGATCCGCATAGCCCCACATATGGACCACATGGCTCAGTCCGCCGATTTCCACCTGAAAATAGCCGATCAGGTTGCCGAGGATCGGCTGCTGGATCGCGAGCCCCTCCTCGCGGACGAGTTGCAGATAGCGCGCCATCTTTCCCGTTCTGATTTTGTAGGTGCGCTCCTCGACGATCATGATTGCATGCCCTTCTGCGCGAATGCGGCGGTCGACGATGGTCCCCGATGACCGGCCGGCGCCTCATGCGGCGCTGATCGAGGCTTCGGCGCGGCGCGGCTCGCGGCTCGCGAAGGCCGGCATCACCTCGGCGATGAACAGCGCGAGCGTGGTCTTCTGCATCTCGAAGGGAAGACCGAAGCTGATGCCGAGCGAGAGCTGCTCGACGCCGGCCTGCTCGTAGACCTTGATCTTCTCGATGATCTCGTCGGGTGTGCCGAACAGGAGATTGTGCCGCGTATTCTGCGGATCGTAATTGGCGCGATTGGCGACGCGCGCGTAGTCGATGGCTTCGGGGAAGCCATTGGTCACGCCGCCGAGATTCTGAAACAGGTTCTCGAACCGCCTCCCGTATTCGCTGCTGTGGCGGACCGGCTCCTCCCAGTCGCTCTTCTTCGCGTACACGCAGGCGCGCCGCTGCATCATGAAGCGCGGGCGCGGCACCTCCGGGTGATCGGCGACGGCCTTGCGGAATTTCTCGCCCAGCACGAGCACCTCCGACGGCGGCGCCGACAGCGGCGTCGAGAGGATATGGGCGCCGTTCGCGACCGCCCAGTCGAAGGTTCCGGGATCGCGCGCCGCGATCCAGATCGGCGGCGCGGGCTGCTGCTTCGGCTTCGGCACCGAGGTCGAGAGCGGGAAGCGCCAGTAGTGGCCCTCGTGCGCGTAGTCGCCGGCCCACAGCTTGCGCACCGCAGGCAGCAGCTCCTTCATGTAGGCGACGCCTTGCTGCTGCGGAATTCCGCCGGCCATGCGGTCGAATTCGTACTGGAACGCGCCGCGCGCGATGCCGAGCTCGAGCCGTCCGCCGGTCAGGTGATCGCACAGCGCCGCTTCGCCCGCGAGGCGGATCGGATCCCAGTACGGTGCGACGATCGCTGCGGCGCCGAGCCGGATGCGGTCGGTGTGCTGCGCCCACCAAGTCAGTGTCTGCAGCGGGTTCGGCGCGATGATCGACTCGATGGTGTGATGCTCGGCCGCCCATGCGGCCTCGAAGCCGCCGCGGTCGGCCATCTGCACCAGAAAGAGCGTCTCGCGCACCACGTCGTCCATGCGCCGACTCGGATCGAAGCGTTCCATGTTGACCGAGACCGAGAACTTCATGCCTGGCGTCTCCGAGTGCCCGCTCAACGCGGCCTGACCTTGACGTAGCGCCCGCGGCTGAATCCGAGCGGCGCGGCGCGGCTCGTGTCGAACTGCTCGACCCGGCCGAACAAGACGGTGTGATCGCCCGCATCGACGCGCTGATGCAGCGTGCAGTCGAACCAAGTCAGGCAATCGGTCAGCACCGGGCAGCCGGTCTGGCGCACGACGGTGCTGACGTCGGCGAACTTCAGCGCCGATTTCGACGCAAAGCGCGCAGACACCTCCTCCTGGTCCTCGCGCAGCACATTCACGGCGAATGAGCGGCACTCGGCGAACGCCGGGAAGCTGGCGGCGCGGTGGCCGATGCAGACGAGCAGCAGCGCGGGATTGAGCGAAACCGAGGTGAACGAGTTGGCGGTCATGCCGCGCGGGCGACCATCGGCGTCGAGCGTGGTTACCACGGTCACGCCGGTCGGAAACGATCCGAACGCGTGGCGGAGCGCGGTCGGATCGAGTTGAACCTGGCCGGTGGGAATGGCCGCCATCGCGCTGGTCTCGTGTTGCGCCAACGTTACGCTTGCGCCGCGGGCGCTGGCTTCCTACAGAACATAGCAAAGGGGTGTCGCATCCTCGTAGCATTGTCACGAGGGTCCGAGGTGCCTGACCCGTTGTCGAACGATGCCCGACGAAGACAAATTGCCGTGGGATCCGTTACCGGTCGCGCAAGCGGCGGCACTGTTTGCGGATGCGGATTTTCCCTGGTGGATCGCCGGCGGCTACGCGATCGAGCTTGCGGTCGGGCGCGCGCTTCGCCAGCACGGTGATACGGATGTTGGCCTGCCGCGCGGGCACCAGCTCGCGGCGCGCCGGCTGCTCGTCGATTGGGACTGCTGGGCGTCCGATCCGCCCGGCACGCTCAGACCCTGGCCGGTGGGCGAAACCCTCCCCGACAAGGTGCACGATATCTGGTGCCGTGAGCATCCGACGGGCCGGTGGCGACTGCAGCTGATGCTGGATGAAGGTGACGCGTTGACGTGGCGATCGCGGCGCGATCCCCGGCTCGCGCGTCCGATCGACGAAGTGCGCCGGTGGACCGCGGATGGCATCCCCTACGTCGCGCCGGAAATCCAGCTGCACTACAAGGCGAAGTCCGCGCGCGCGAAAGACGAGCTCGACCTTGCTGCCGCGCTCGCCGCAATGCAGCCGCGGCAGCGCGCGTGGCTGATCGACGCGCTCACGCTCACCTATGGTGCCGAGCACCCCTGGCTGCGGCGCATCGCTCGGTGAGCGATCTCGGGACGCTGCCAGCGCGCTCTACCGGTCTGGCGCGTCATTCTTCCGCTCATTTTGGTTGCCACGACTGCTGTTCGGAGCACTTCTCAGCCCGACCAGCGGGTGTCGATGACAGGGAAACCGGCTTTTCGTCGTGGCGCGCACCGAACGAGGCTGCGTGCCCTCGTCGCGGGCCTGATGCTTTCAGCCCTGACGACGAGCGATCGCGCCGCTCATGCGGCATCGTCCGACGCGCTGATCGCGGCGCTGACTGCAACGCGCCACGATCGCGTCGCCATCAGCATTATGCGCGCGCCGGACGGGCATATCAGGATCGCGGTCGATGGCGCGGCTCATGACGGGCGACGCCTTCTGCGGGCCGCGTTTGCCGCCTTGTTCCGGAACCTGCCACCGGATCAGGCGGCGCCTGAAGGGAGGCTCGCGGTGCGCGATTTCCAGCTCGCAGGCGAAAGCGCATTGCGCGCCCCGCTGGCGCCGCAGAGCCCGAGAGCGCCCGATCCGCGGCGTGCCGCTTGCTCGCGCCTGCGCATCGACTTCGCGTCATCCCATGGTCTCCTTGCCTTGTCGGGTGGTGTCGTTGTCTGCTCTACCTTCTGCGCGACCATCGAGGGCACGATCGATGTCACCCACAATGCGATAGCGTTGCACGGCGTGGTCATCCCACTGACGGCGGTTCCGTTTCCGAAGAACGTTATCCCGCAGCTGTTGCTGAACCCGGACCTGATCGGCATGCGCTACGAGCTGGCCGGCACGCCGTCGGCGCCGGTTCTCAAGCTCGATCCGCCCGCGCCGCCGGCGCCGGGATTGCTGCGTCGCTTGTTCGAAACAGAGAGCGCGGATTCGGACCGTTGAGCTGGTCGTATCGAACCAATGGCGCCTATAGACGTCGTCTTGGCAAAAGGTCGATCCATCGTGAACCCACAAAATACCAACAATTATTCCGGTGAGCCGCTCGGCTTCAAAGCCAAAGCTACTCCTATTTCTACCGCCGATTGAAGCGTGCAGCGGGCTGCGGCATGGGATGTGGCATTCCCGTCACGCCGCGTCGCTAAATACCGTGTCACAGAAGCTTCAATTGAACCCGCCGGGGTTTTTCTTCACTGATGGTGCGCAGGGTTTTCCTCACGGCTTGCACGTTAGCGGTGCGGCTTTGAGCCTGCAAGTCATCTGTTCGGGTTGCGGGGCGTCTCATGCGAATTCTCGTTTTAATTGTGATGGCTTTCGCCATTTTCGGCATCGGCGGCACGGACGCACGTGCTGCCAGCAATCCCGGCGATCCGCTGTTCTGCCAGCCGAATGAAGGAAACACGTTCCTCATCGTCAATGGCGGCGGCGGAATCTTCACCGTCGACCCGGATTGCTACAATTCCAACATTGGCACGCCGCCGTCGAATACGCCGCCCGGACCGACGATAACGACCAGCCAAGGCGGAACGCTCACCCTTTCGATTTCGCTTCAGGGCGGCAATTACACATACACCCCGCCAACGCCCAACTTCGTCGGCCTAGATACGTTTCAGATAGCCGTGACGACCACGTGGAACGGCACCGGCGGCCCGGGTTCGGCCAATGGCACTTTCCTGACGCGCCCCGGCGGTGCCGACACAGAAACCATCACCTTGAACGTGTTGCCCGCGACCGTCACGTTGCAGGCCCTCAAGAACACGCCGATGCTGCTTCCGATTCCCGCCGGTAGCGTCAGCGGCTGCGGCGCTCAGGGCAACCCCGGGGTCGGACCGGCATCCAGTGTGATCTCCGGTTGCGTCACGGCGATCGGTCTCGGCCCGTTTGGCATTCCCGGCTCGGAAAACTCGGCCCATGGCTCGTTGGCCGTCAGCGGCAACACCATCAGGTACACGCCGAACGCCGGCTTTTTCGGCATCGATACCTTCACCTACGACGCGTTCGGCAAGAACACCGACGGAAACACGGCGCTGGACTCCGGCGCGGTGTCGGTGACCATGACCGTCATGACCAATATCGACACGCTGCAGCCGAGCTACAACGCGAGCCTGTTCGCAACCTTCCTCAACCCGGCGTTCACCGGCGGCACGCTGAAGCTGGATCAGTCGGGCG
>Ga0187784_10005154_pt1 | contig 10578 bp, 8 predicted proteins | sample 1015_SJ02_MP15_2_FD_132964 | JGI IMG/M metagenome (GOLD analysis project Ga0187784, IMG submission 132964) | Tropical peat soil microbial communities from peatlands in Department of Meta, Colombia - 1015_SJ02_MP15_20_MG | ecosystem: Environmental > Terrestrial > Soil > Wetlands > Peat | place... | reverse complement strand
GTGCCGCCGTCGCGCTGCGGAATGTTGTTGGTGAAGCAGAGCACGGTCTCGTGGTAGCCGTCGTTCCACCACAGCGCGCATTCGATGCCGATGCTGTCGCGCTCGGCCTTCATCACGATCGGCTGCGGGATGAGCGGCGTTTTGTTGCGGTCGAGATATTTGACGAACGCCTCGACGCCCCCCTGGTAACGCATCTCCTCGCGCTTTTCGACCGCGTGGCGCTTGTCGGAAAGGACGATGGTCACGCCGGAATTGAGGAACGCGAGCTCGCGCAGCCGGTGCTCCAGCGTGGCGAAGTCGAACTCCGTCATCGAAAAGGTTTTCCTCGAGGGCAGGAAGCTGACCTCGGTACCGCGCTTGTCATTGGCCGCGCCGACCACGGCGAGCGGCGCTACCGCCTCGCCGTCGCGGAATTCCATGAAATGCTCCTCGCCATCGCGCCAGATCGTCAGCTTGAGCCAGCTCGACAGCGCATTGACCACGGAGACGCCGACGCCATGCAGGCCGCCGGAAACCTTGTAGGCGTTCTGATCGAATTTCCCGCCAGCATGCAGCTGCGTCATGATGACTTCGGCGGCCGACACACCTTCGCCTTTGTGGATGTCGGCCGGGATGCCGCGGCCGTCGTCGCGCACGGTGCAGGAGCCGTCGGGATTGAGCGTGACGACGACCTCCTTGGCGAACCCGGCGAGCGCCTCGTCGATCGAATTATCGACGACCTCGTAGACCATGTGATGCAGGCCCGAGCCGTCGTCGGTGTCGCCGATATACATGCCGGGCCGCTTGCGCACGGCATCGAGCCCCTTGAGCACCTTGATCGATTCCGCGTCATAGTCGGAAGGTGCAACGGGGCTTTGCTTGCGGACGGCTTCGGCCATGCAAAAACTCGCGAATCGCTTTGCGGAAAGCGGAGGAATCAATCTTTGTCTTGTACACCAAAAATGCGACGCGTACAGGGCAAAGTGGTTGCCGATAACATATTGTCACATCGCCGTTTTTCAAGGATTCGGCGCGTTAAATTCACACCCTCTTGCGAGCCCTCCGAGAGGGCGTTTTTTATGAGGCGGCTACGGTACAGAATGGCGCAAAGCTTCAAGCCAAAATGAAGCTCCCGGAGCGGACTTCGATCATGGCGGCGCCGGCCCTGATTTCGGCAAACAGCGCCGGGTCAGCCCCGGTCAGCCACATTTGCGCGCCAAGCTGACCGAGCTCGCCATGCAGCGCGGCGCGCCGCGCGGGATCAAGGTGGGCGAAGACCTCGTCGAGCAGCAGCACCGGCGGCGAGCCCGTCATCTCGGCGATCAATCTTGCCTGCGCCAGCACAAGCCCGATCAGCAGCGCCTTCTGTTCGCCGGTCGAAGCCTCGGCGGCGGCAATCCCCTTCTGTGCGTACACGACCAGAAGATCGGTCAAATGCGGGCCGTCGAGCGTGCGCCCGGCGGCGGCGTCGCGGGTGCGGTTCTCCCGCAGCACGGCGCGATAGCGTTCTTCAATTTCGATCGCGGGATGCGTCGGGATGAGCTTCTCCATCCAGCCGTCGAGCGCGATTTCAACCGGCGGAAAATCCGAACCGTTCCGGCTGGCGAGCACGCGGGCGAGCCGTGCCGCCGCCTCTGCCCGCAGTCCCGCCACGGCGACGGCGAGCTCCGCGGTTTCGTGTTCGACGGCGTCGAGCCAGTGCGGATCGGGCCGCGGCTCGGTCAAGAGCCGGTTGCGCGAGCGCAACGCCCGCTCCAGCGCGTTGACGCGGCCGCCGTGTTCGGCATCGACCGCCAGCGCCAGGCGATCGAAAAAGCGCCGGCGTTCCGACGGCGCGCCGACGAACAGTGAATCCATCGCCGGCACCAGCCAGACCACGCGCAGATGATCGGCGAAGGCAACGGCCGAGACGGCCGGCTCGCGGTCGATGCGGCATCTGCGCACAAGAGGCGCGCCATCTTCGGGCGAGGCCTCGATGCCGGTGCCGAGCGTGGCCAGGCCCAGCGCGCCTTCGACCTCGGCGGCCACCGCCCAGGAGCCGTCGCCCTCATGGAAGGCCACTTCCTCAAGCGTCGCACGGCGCAGCCCGCGGCCGGGCGCGAAAAAGGAGATGGCTTCGAGCAGATTGGTCTTGCCGGCGCCATTCGGTCCGTGAAGCACAATGGTCTTTGCGTCGGCCGCAAGCGAGGCGGAGCGGTAATTGCGAAAGTTGGTCAGCGTCAGTCGGCGGATTATTGCAGGCATCAGAGTACAGGTATCAGCAATCAGGTAGCAGGCATCAAGACCTGAAACCTGATCCCTACTTCCTGATCCCTGTCACACGCGCATCGGCATCAGCACATAGAGGGCGCCGTGCGCCTCCTTGTCCTGGATCAGCGTCGGCGAGCCGGGATCGGCGAGCTTGAGCACCGCCGCCTCGCTTTCGATCTGGGCGGCGATATCGAGCAGGTAGCGCGAGTTGAAACCGATATCGATCGGGTCGGCTTCGTACTCGACTTCGAGTTCCTCGGTGGCGCTGCCCGAGTCGGGATTGGTCACCGACAAGATCAGCCGTCCGGCCGCGAGCGACAGCTTGACGGCGCGCCCGCGCTCGCTCGACACCGTCGAAACGCGGTCGACTGCCGCCTCGAATTCCTTCTTGTCGACAACAAGCACTTTGTCGTTGTTGAGCGGGATGACGCGCGCATAATCCGGAAAGGTGCCGTCGATCAGCTTGGAGGTCAGAATCACCGCGCCGACGCTAAAGCGGATCTTGCCGGGCGACAGCTCAATGCCGACTTCGGCATCGCCGTCCTCAAGGAGCCGCTGCAGCTCGCCGACGGTCTTGCGCGGCACGATGATTCCCGGCATGCCGGCAGCGCCTTTCGGCAGATCGAGCTCCATTTGCGCCAGCCGGTGGCCGTCGGTCGCCACCGCCCGCAGCGTCTGCCCTTGCCCGGTGCCGGCGATATGCAGGTAGATGCCGTTGAGGTAATAGCGCGTCTCTTCGGTCGAGATGGCGAACTGTGTCTTGTCGATCAGCCGCTTGAGTTCGGCGGCTTTGAGCGTGAATTTGTGGGTCATCTCGCCCGGCGCGAGATCAGGAAAGTCGCTCTCCGGCAGGGTTTGCAGCGAAAAGCGGGAACGGCCGGCGCGGATCGATAGTGCGGCACGGTCGCCGGACGATTCCAGGACAACCTGTGCGCCCTCGGGCAATTTGCGCACGATGTCATAGAACATGTGGGCGGGGACCGTCGTCGATCCGCCGGGGCCGACTTCGGCGGCGATGGTATCGGTCACTTCCAGATCGAGGTCGGTGGCTTTGAGGCTCAGCTTGGAACGGTCGGCGCGAATGAGCACATTCGCGAGAATGGGGATAGTATTACGCCGCTCCACCGCGCGATGCACATGGCCGAGCGATCTTAACAATTCGGAACGCTCTACGGTGACCTTCATCGCCAGTCCGTTCCAAAGTGGGTAGCAAAAGTGGCGTGGCGCAGCGCTTTCGGCAAGGGTGTGCGGCGATCCGGCCGGTGTTTTCCCTAGCTTTCACAGCTTTCGTCATTCCGGTGCGGAGCTACCGCGGACGAAGTCGGGGTCCCGGAATGACGGCTAATCCTGCAGCTGGCGCTTGAGCGCCTCGATCTCCTCGGCGAAAGCGCTGTCGTTGCCGGCCAGCGCCTCGATCTTGCGCACCGCATGCAGCACCGTGGTGTGATCGCGGCCGCCGAAGCGGCGACCGATCTCCGGGAGCGAGCGCAACGTCAGGATCTTGGCGAGATACATCGCCACCTGGCGCGGGCGCACGACATTGGCCGTGCGCCGCGAGGACAACAGGTCGGCGCGGCTGACGTTGTACTGACGCGCAACGACGCGCTGGATGTCCTCGATTCTCACCCGCTTCGGCTCGGCCGGGCGGATCAGGTCGCGCATTTCGCGCTCGGCCATTTCCAGCGTCACCGGCTGGCCGGTGAGCTTGTTATGGGCGAGCAGGCGATTGACGGCGCCTTCGAGATCGCGGCCGTTATGCGTTACCGACTTGGCAATGAAGGACAGCACCGGCGCCGGCACTTCGAACCCCGGATGATGGACGCAAGCCGCGGCGATCCGGCTCTTCAGGATTTCGAGTCGCAATTCCTCGCCGAGCGAACCGATTTCGACCACGAGCCCGCCGGCGAGCCGAGAGCGCACGCGATCATCGAGACTTTCGAGGTCGGCGGGCGGCCGATCGCTGGCGATGACGACTTGGCGGCCGGCGTCGATGAGGGCGTTGAGCGTGTGGCAGAACTCGGCCTGGGTCGATCGGCCCTGCAAGAATTGCAAGTCGTCGATCATCAGCACGTCGATGGCGCGGACCGCCTCCTTGAAGGCGAGCGTCGTCTGCGTGCGCAACGCCGAGACGAAACCGTACATGAACCGTTCGGCCGTCAGGTAGAGAACCTTGCGGTCGCCGCCGTTGCCCGCCCAGGTGATTGCCTGCAACAGATGCGTCTTGCCGAGACCGACGCCGGCATGAATGTAGAGCGGGTTGAACATGAGCGGGTCGCCGCGCCGACTGGTCGCCACCTGGCGCGCCGCGGCGTGGGCAAGGGTGTTCGAACGGCCGACAATGAAGGATTCGAACGTCAGCCGCGGATCGAGCGGTGAGCCGCCAAGCGCCTCGTGAACCGACATGAACGGTACGCCCGCGCGGATATCGGCGCCGTTTTGCGCGCCGTCGTGGGTGTCGCGGGATGAAAACGGAATTTCCTGCGCCTTAGGCTTGAGCGGAAGGGGGCGGATCGCGGCCGAACGGACGCTCAATTCCAGGCGGGTAATGGCGGGTTCCTCCGCCTGCCAATTGCTCAGCACCTTCTCGCTGTAATGCGATTGAATCCAATTGCGCAGAAAGCGCGTCGGCACCGACAACCGCACTGCGCAGTTGTCGACGGCGTCGAGCTCCATGCGCGCAAACCAGCTGGTAAAGACATCGTCGCCAAGTTCAGTGCGCAGCCGGTTCTTGACCCGCTGCCAGCGCTCCTGATCCGTGCTCATCATATTGGCCTGCTCTTTTGCCGGAAAAGGACTGTGAGACAGCAACTCGTGGGCGAGAGACAACTCACCACGCCCCACATCAGGGAAACGCAACGACGTGCTCATGGGAATGACTGGGATAGGCGGCGCGGCGGATTTAAATGCCGGGCGCCGGCGGAGCGCCGCTCAGGCGCTGGAGGTGATGGTCGATCGGCGGTCGTGGCAAGGCGCCACCGGCGGGAATGCCAAGAGTCGCAAGAATCGACAGACTCCGGGCGAGGAAACTCGAAATGCGCTTACGGATTGGCGGATTATCGCTTTCATGCCTTGCCTCCATCGCTCCCATTCGATGGCGATCGCTGATGTCTGCGGCATTGACCACGTCACGGCTCGGCCAATCCCGATTTGTATTTTCAGCGCTATTTTCACACCGCCGGCCCGTAGAAAATAAAATCCCGAGCAGGCTCTCACTCTCTGAACTTGACGCCGCAACGCCGGCTCTTTGGACACACCTAACCCGCGCCCATACTTCTATGGGTTTGTCAGGCCTGATTTTTCAAAGACCCCTTCGGAAGCCGAAGGACTTGAAAGCTAGCACGGCGCTTGCGGCTCGCAACCGCCAAAAAACCTCGTCAATATTGGACTTTCAGAAACGATCACCCACACGCGCGCCGAAGGTCTGCGTGCAAGACTTTGAGTCAACGGGCTGATTCATGGTTTTGTGACAGTCGCGAATCCGCAAAATTACACACCGGAGCAAATAAAATTTCACACGCGGAATTTTCGGCGGACTCGAAGTCCACGGCCATGTGTGTGCAATAAGCCTTTCATCGCGCATCAATTCTTTTGCCCAAGATTCTCGGGTAGCCACGTGCGCCGTCACACGGAGCAAATAAAAACTTCACACGACTGACGTGCAAATGCGATGGATAGGGCAATTTTTGCAATTTTGCAGTTTGACGTGACAATTCTGCAACAGATTGATGGCAATTCACCGCAGAGTTGCGACCGCGCGCGCATCGATTGCTGAATCGCGCGAAACACTGGGCGGCGGTTAAGCCGCGGAGAGCCCAGCCGACCAACCACGCCGTAGCAGGCTTCAGGATTTTTCTAGTTCGGCAATGCGATGAGCGAGGCGCGAGACTTTGCGGCGCGCCGCATTGCGGTGCACGACGTTTTTCTGCGCCGCGCGAATGATGACCGGCTCGGCTTCGGCCATGGCGGCGAGCGCGCGGGATCGATCGCCGGCGGCGATCGCTTCCTCGACTTTGCGTACCGCGGTGCGCAGGCGCGAGCGCCGTGTGCGGTTGATCACGGTGCGCCTTGCGCTTTGCCGCGCGGCCTTCTTGGCGGATTTTGTATTGGCCATCAGCTCGAAACGCGTTTTGTGGAGCGGCGCTTATAGGGGTGCGCGGCGGGCTCGTCAACGCTTCCGATATTGCCATTCGTGGCGGTGCGGATCACATTTAGCCGGCATTCTTCCGAGCGAGCCAGCATCTTGGAGTGATCGGAAGGTGGCTGCGCCGGGGCGGTGCTGTTGTTGCGTCGGGGGGTCTGCGGTGGCGTTGGGTTTTGCAACGGGGACGGCCGTTCGCCGTCCGCAGACGGAATGGCCGGGTACGGCGAAGCCGTGGCCTTTGGTTCCGCGCTCCCGGGATCGCTCACTGCCGGCCAAAGGCGTGAGCGCGTGCCCGGAAATCGATTGTATACGCCACATCTTGCCTCGCCGCGTGATCGCTGCGGCAGAGCGGCGCGCGCAATCCATCGGTCTTGGGGCGGACCGGGTGCTTATCTGCGCGGACGTCATTACCGAGGAAGCCTATCTCCATGCTCTTTCGGCGGCGCTCGGAACCGCCTACGAGCCGCTCGATCGCATTCGGCGCGCGAACTGTCCGCTTGACGACCAACAATTGATCCAGGCGGCGGCAGCCGGGTTGCTGCCGTTGCGCGAGGCAGGCGAAATCGTCTGGATTATCGCCCCCCGTTGCCTTACCGCCCGCCGCCTGGCCGATCCGCGCCGAACCCGCCCCGCATGGCTGCGTTCGTTTCGCCTGACCACGTCGCAACGGCTGGCGCATTTCGCGGCGCAGTACAGTCAAACTGCGATCGGGCGCCGTGCAGCCTACGGACTGCGAGATTTGTGGCCGTTCTTTTCCAATGCCCCGCGCCCACACCGCGTCGGGCGCTTTACGGTGGTGACGCTGCTACTTCTCGCGGCGACGGTTCTTGTCGCCGTTCCCGCGGGTTTATGGGAAATATTGGCGACGTGCTTATGCAGCGTGTTTCTCGCCGCGGCCGCCTTGCGGCTCCTAAGCGTCGCGTTTGCAAATCATTCCGCCATCCGGCCGGTTCGCCGGCGCGATCACAAGCTGCCGGTCTACACGATCATTTGCGCGCTTTATCGCGAGGCAAATGTCGTCGGCAATCTGGTTGCCGCGATCCGCGCGCTCGATTATCCGCCCGAAAAACTTGACGTGAAATTCGTTCTCGAAGCCGACGACCGCGACACTAGGCGGGCGCTGGACCGGCTCGACTTGGGACCGCCCTTCGAAATCATCACGGCGCCGGCGCTGGGCCCGCGCACCAAGCCGAAGGCACTCAACGTCGCGCTGCCATTTGCACGCGGATCGTTCACCGCCGTCTATGATGCGGAAGATATGCCGGAGCCGGATCAACTGCGCCGCGCCGTTGCAGCGTTCGCGGCGACTGATGAGCGGATAGCGTGCCTGCAGGCGTCGCTGACCATCGACAACACCGCCGACGGTTGGCTCGCGGGCCTGTTTACCGCCGCCTATGCCGGTCAATTCGACGCTTTGCTGCCGGGGCTCGCGGCGCTGCGGCTACCCTTCCCACTGGGCGGTTCGTCGAACCATTTCCGCACGGCGGCGCTGCGCCGGGTCGGCGGCTGGGACGCCTACAACGTAACCGAAGACGCCGATCTCGGCATCCGCCTGTCGCGTCTTGGCTACCGCGCGGCGGTTCTGTCGTCGGCCACCTATGAGGAAGCACCGGCGCGCTTCGGACCGTGGCTCAAACAACGGACGCGCTGGTACAAGGGCTGGATGCAAACGTGGCTCGTGCACATGCGCCGCCCGACGCGGCTCGTGCGCGAGCTGACGCCGTTCGGTGCGTTGGCGTTTCAGCTGTTTCTCGCCTGCAATGTGCTGGCTGCGCTGGTTCACCCGGTGTTTATGCTCTTGCTTGCTTGTTCGCTGCTTGCCGCGCCGCCGCTGCAGGCCATTGGCGCCATGGATGCCGGACCGTTCTTTGTTGTAACGCTGCTCGGCGGCTATGCTTCAACGATTGCCATCGACTTGATCGGGCTGAAGCGGCGCGGACTTCTGGCCCACGGCTGGGTGCTGGTGCTGACCCCGTTTTACTGGTTCCTGCTGTCGCTTGCCGCTTGGCGCGCTTTATTCCAGCTCGTTCATGATCCGCAACGGTGGGAGAAGACCGAGCACGGACTGGCGCAAAGCTCGCGCATTGCCCAATCGCGCCTCCGCAGCGAACGCAGGCAACGCGCTGCGCCGGTTGCTCCCATCAGCCTGATGCAGATCGCGAGAGCCCCGTTAATGAACTCACCCCGCGATAGCCGGGCGGCGTCGAGACGCTCGCTGTGAAGATACGGATAGCGCCAAAAGGGCACCGCTCCGAATCCCCTCGGCGCTCTTGCCCATCGCCCGACCGCGTTTAAGATCGCCGGGTCGATCGTTTGCCGGCAAACAAATAGGAGGCATCATGCGGGTCTGTGTGTTTAACTTTCGGGCTCAACCGATGCTGTGGCTGGCATCGCTACTTGGTGCTGCGCTCTTCGCGATGGCCGCGACTGCGCAGACCCACGTTCCAGGAGACAGCCGGCTCAAGTCCATCATCGCCGGCAAGACCATTCGCATTGCCTATCGTGCCGATGCCCGGCCTTTTTCATTCGTGAACGATGCGAAGGAGCCGCTGGGCTACACCATCGACCTTTGCAAACAGGTTACGAGTTCCATCGCCCAGCAATTTGGGCTTGCGGGCTTAAAGATCGAGTGGGTGCCGGTTACAGTGGAGACCCGCTTTTCCGCGGTCGCCGACGGCAAGGCCGATCTGGAGTGCGGCTCCAGTACGGTCACGCTCGGCCGCATGAAGGAGGTCGACTTCTCCGTTTTGACCTTCGTTGAATCGACCGGCGTGCTGGTGTCACGAGCATCCAAAATCCAGGGCTTCGGAGACCTGGCCGGAAAAACAGTCGCCGTGGTCACCGGCACGAGCAACGAAAGCGCCCTCCGTGATCTTGTCAGCAAACTCAAGCTCAATGTGACGCTCGCGCCGGTCAAAGGCCGTGACGAAGGCATCGCGGCGCTCGAAGCCGGCAAGATTGCAGGCTTCGCCAGCGACAAGCTCCTGCTCGCGGGCGCCGAAGCCAAGCATCCGGAAGCCCTCACCATCCTCCCCGACGACCTATCGATCGAGCGATACGGGATCGTCGTTCCGCGCGGCGATTGGGCTTTGCGGCTCGCGGTTAATACCGCGATCGCACAGGTCTTTCGCGGCGGAGGAGCGAGAGATCTTTTTGACCGCTGGTTCTTCGGTGCTAATCCCAGCGTGCTGCTGCAGGCGCTTTACGCTTTAGGCGCGGTCCCGGACTAAAAAACAAACGCCGCGTTTCACAGATAGCGGCGCAGTTGTTCGGCTGCGGCCTCAGGCGTTTGCTTTAAATTGAAGGGCGCAACGAAGCGGCCATCTTTGTCCATAAGATAGACGACGGCGGTATGGTCCATGGTGTAGTCGCCGTTTTCCAGCGGAATTTTCTTGGCATAGACGCGGTAAGCTTTGATCACCGCGTCGATCGCCGCACGATCGCCGGTGAGCCCGCGCAGATGCGGGTCGAAATTCGACAAATAATCCTTGAGCGCGGCCGGCGTGTCGCGCTCCGGATCGACGGTGATGAACAAAGCACCCGTGCGGTCGGCGTCCGTGCCCAGATCCTTCAGGACCTGCGAAATCTCATACAGCGTCGTCGGGCAGACATCGGGGCAGTGGGTAAAGCCGAAGAACACCAGGAACGGGCGTCCTTGCATGTCCCGATCGCTAACCGGCTGGCCGTTCTGATCCTCGAGTTGGAACGGCCCGCCAACGGCCGCGACAGCCGGGCCGATTGGCGAGGCCGAGCGCCCGGTAAAGTAGACGATCGCGCCGAAGACCAGGACCAGTCCGCAGACGAAAGCGCCAAGCATCGGCAGCGTGCGGGAAAGGCGATTTCCGGCGCTCAAAGCGGGCCTCCGTCAGCCGAAGCAGGCGACAAAGCCGGCACGAATGGTCTCGAAGAATACGGCCGTGCCGTAATGGTCCCAAAGCCAAAGCGTGCCCGCGAGCACGAGTATAATCGCTGCCCCCGCGAGTATGAGCGGCCGCGACACTGGGCGCGGTGCGACAGTCTCACGCATCGGCTCTCCCTGGCATCCGGTAGATATGCCGGAATGCGGCAGCCGACAACGGCGCGGGGCGTCAGGCGCTCAGCGGCAGGTCTCGTAGAGCGCCGCCAACTCGGGGCCGCGAAGCGCGATGATGTGCGGCGTCAAGCCGCCATGCCGTTCGATCCAGTTGCGGATTTGCGGTGGGTAAATG
>Ga0187784_10005153_pt1 | contig 10578 bp, 4 predicted proteins | sample 1015_SJ02_MP15_2_FD_132964 | JGI IMG/M metagenome (GOLD analysis project Ga0187784, IMG submission 132964) | Tropical peat soil microbial communities from peatlands in Department of Meta, Colombia - 1015_SJ02_MP15_20_MG | ecosystem: Environmental > Terrestrial > Soil > Wetlands > Peat | place... | reverse complement strand
GGTCGCAGTCGAGGCCCATGACCCCCACGAGATTCTTGGCGGCAACACTCGCGCCGAGCTGATCGAAATCGATCAGCACTTGCGGCTGGCCAAGTGTCTTGCTCTTATGGCGGACGGGGTCACCATCTTCTATCCGCAGACTTGCGTCATCGATGCCGATGTTGAGGTAGCCGCTGACACCGTCATCGAGCCGTTCGTGCAGCTTTTGGGGCATACGCGCGTTGGCAACGACTGCCGCATTAAGTCGTACAGCGTCATCCACAACTCGGTAATCGGGAACAACGTGCTGGTTCGTCCCGGCTGCGTGGTCGAAGACTCGCAGGTGGAAGCCGGCGCTATCTTAGGTCCCTATTCCCATCTGCGGCCAGGAAGCGAAATTGGTGAAGACGCGCATGTGGGCAATTTTGTGGAAACCAAGAAAGTGCGGATGGGCAAGCGTTCCAAAGCCAATCATCTGACCTATCTGGGTGATGCCGATATCGGCGAAGACGTCAACATCGGCGCCGGCACCATCACCTGTAATTACGATGGCGCGCAGAAACACAAAACCGTAATTGAAGACCGCGTGTTCGTCGGCAGCGACTCGACCCTGGTGGCGCCCGTGCGCGTGGGCAAGGGCGCGTATGTGGGCGCAGCCTCCTGCATTACCGACGATGTTCCCGAGGACTCTCTCGCGCTGGGCCGCGCCCGGCAAATTGTGAAAGAAGGATGGGTCAAGGAAAGGAAGACACAGCGGGCTGTCCAATCAAAATAACCACAGCGGGTCTCAGGTTTCTTGGCTTAGCGGGCTCTTGGTCTGTGCAGTCGCGCAATTCGCAAACGCTCCTCCGCGCTACAAAACCGGCTCACTTGCGTCGCTGCCGAACCCGGATTTCGAAGCTCACCACGCCGTTGTAATCGCGGAGCGCCAAAATCGATAGATTTCTCGAGAGGTTGTATTCCGCCTGAATGATCTGCTGCTGGGTCTGCGAAACACTGGTCGCGTAGGTGAGGGTCACATTGTCTTTGACCTGCTGCTCGATGGTCACGGCGGGCGCGGTGGTGGTTGGCGAGGTCGTAGTGCTCAGGCCTTGGGGATCGATCTTGATGTGGCTAATCCCAAACAATCTCTTGCTGCGATTGCTCAAGGCAGCATTCAGCGCTTCCGCCAAGGCCGCGGTGGAAGCTTGCGCAGCGTAGCTCTGTTGTCCGCTAGCCTGTAGTTGCTGGGACTCTTCCCGAGTTTGGCCCAGCGCCAGCAGATTGATAATGTCGGTGCTGGGCAAGGGCGGCTCGGAACGGTAGCTCATGTTCAGCTTGTCGAAACCGCCGTTCAGATTGACGGTGATGTCGTAGTACTGCACCCGGGTGCTCGCCTGCAGGTCAAGCACCGGTGTGGTGGTCACCGGGTTAGTGAAGGTCACCTCGCCGCGATCCACGCGATAATTGGCTCCGTTCAAGCTGATCTGGCCTTCGGTGACGTCGGCCCTGCCGAGCACGACCGGTTTGGCTGCTGTGCCCCGCACCCGCAGATCAGCTTCTCCGGAAAGGCGCGCGGAGGCGGTCTGCATTTGCAGCTCGGGAAGAGTGACGATGTGAACATCAAGGCGAATCTGGTTCAGTAGAGGATTGGTTGGCGGCAGAGGCGAACTCTGCGCGGTACTGGCCACGTAATTGGCAAAATCAAAACCGGGCGCGAGCGCAAACCTGGTGATGATGGCGTCTCCGGAAAGCGTGGCGGCGGAAGCCCGGCCGGCAAAGCGCAGGTCCATGTTCATCACCGCACTGACACCCGGCTGGTAGCGTATGCGTACGTCTCTTCCCTTCAGCGTCAGGTCATAGCTCAACTGCCTGGCATACGTGGTGACGTAGCCACCAACGCTCACCGTGCCGCCCCCTACCTGCGCCGTGAGCGTCTCGACCTGTAAACGATCCTGGGTAAACGCCAACGTTCCGTTGAGGTCGCTCACCCCCATGGACAAGCCGCTGTGGGCGATCGCGCCATTCTGGACCCGCACCTGGCCTTGCATTGAGGGCCGGGCCGGCGTGCCGCCCAGGTCGACATCCATCGTTAGCGTCCCCGAGCTGCTGAAATCCGGATCAAAGCTCTCGAGTAGTTGCAGGTTGGCCTCGCCCCTGGCGTGCGCTTTGAGAACACGATCTCCGTCTAGCTGCAAGCTGCCCACTACGGAAAGATCAGTGCCCTGCCCTGCCACGCGCAATTGCTGGATGTTAAGAACCTGATCGGACACGGTGAAAAGGACTGGCCCACTATTTTGCACCTGGATGTGTTCGACGTCGGCAGAGAAAGCGCCGAGATTGCCAGTTACCTGCAGTTGGCGAGGATTGCGCAAAGGTCCGGTTAAATGGATCTCACCCGCGGCAGCCGAGTGGCCGGTGAGCTGGCCGCGAAGGTGAGTGCGCAGCAGCGCATCGACACCGAGATGATCGAAACGTGCGACGATGTCAGACGGCCAGTTCCCACGCAGGGTAATATCGCCGTCGATGTTGAGCGCCGAGTTCTTGAAGTCCGACCGCCCAATCAGATGCATGTCAGCCCCCTTGGTCACGGCGTTGAGGGTGTAAGCGCCCAAGAGCTCGTGATCAAGCGTCAGGCCGTGGACATGGGCTTCAGCATTCAAGACTGGCGTTTCAAAGGTTCCGTCGCCGTGGGCTATGAAATCCAGCTTTCCTTCCACCATCAGTCGGTTGCTCTGCACTGGCGAGAAGGTTAGCAAGTCGAACTCGCCGCCCTTGGCAGAAAAATGAAATGCGCGGGTCGAGAAATCGTAACTTCCAGCGCCTGCGACCGGAGCACCGTAATAGATCAGTTTGAGATCCTGCGCAGTGATCTGGTGGTTGGCGAACTCCAACTTCGATTCGAGATGGGGAACGGATTGGCTGTAGATCACCGCGTTGGTAAGTTCGATTTGTCCCCTACCCTGCGGGGATTCCTGCGTTCCGTTGGCTTCAAGGAGAAAACTGGCGCGGCCGCTGACTGGATAGTGGCACCCTGCCAAGCGTTGCATGGCAGTGATATCCGCGTCCTTGACGCTTAAACGAACGTCGAATGGACTAGAGGAGGTGAATTCCCGGTTTGACAGGCTGGCAGTTCCGTCGAAATTCACGGTGGTGTCACCCTGGCGCAGGGTCCCATTGTGCGCGGCCACGCCACTGGGTGAAAGCTGCACGTCCGCGGTTAATGCGTCCCACTGGATTTGCTTTTGCGGAAATCGCGAGGTTGTCGGCATCACAAAATCAAAATTCTGCGACTCCAGCCTGCCAGTGAATTGGATGGCGGAAATACTTCCCGTAGCGGTTCCTTCGAACCAAGCGCGGCCTTGCAAGGTGACCGGGATCTGCTCCTGATAGCCAAGGCCGGGCAGTGCCGCTTGCCATTCGGAGAGATCGGTGGTGCGGAAAGAAAACCGCAGGGCCGAGTGGGCGGAAAGACTGCCTTGAGCACGAACTTCCGTCGCGGGCGTTGCAGCCTTCAAGTCGCGGATTTCTAACTCCTCCATCGCGTTACGGTAGGTCGCCTCAGCGTCGACGTGAAGCGGGAGTTGCCCGACCAAAAAGTGAGCCGGCGCGGCTACCTCTAGCGTGAGCTCTGACTCCGCCTTGCGCGGACTGCCGATCCAGCGTGTGCGCAAGGTCCCGGTGGCGCTTCCGACAAGCCGCAGCCGGTCAAGCGGACGGGCCGGCGAAGCCAGCGCAGAGGCGATTTCGCCGATCTCCAAATCTTTCAAACGCAGATCGACGATTCCCTTTTGTTCGCGCGAACCCTTGGTTGATTTTGCCTTTGATGTCAGCCAGTTCGTCACCTCAGCTTGCCCGCTGACTTCCCCTCCGGCTACTTGCGCCTGAATCTGCGAAAGCGTAATTTGCCGGGAGCTGACCGCGAACTTCGCGCTTGCGGCTGTACTGCGCACGGGAAAAGACGCGAGGCGCCAATCCAGATCCTTGAGCACCAGCTCTCCTGTCGTAGAAAAATCGGACAGCTTCCAGGTGCCACTGCCCTCGGCTTGAACCGTGCCGCGGCGCAGTTCCGGGCGGCGCACAACAGCGCCACCCTGCTCCAGATCCAACGTCACCTTGTAGACGCCATCGAGCGCCGGCTCCCGAAAGCTCCTTATGTTTCCGCGGGCCTCAAGCTTGGAACGGCCCACGGTAAGTCGCAAGCTGCGCAACTCGAGATTGTCCTGGCTCAGGCCGAAGTGGGCTTCCAGCATCCACGCTATGGGACGAAAATCCGCAAGCGTAGTTTCCCCTCTGCCCAGCAGCAAGTCGCCGTCGTAACGGCTGCGCAAAAACGAGTAGGCCAAGCTAGCGGAAATGTCGTTGGCAGAAAAATTCAGTGGAATTCGCCGCTCGTTCCAAAGCACGACTCCCTCGCGTACCTCGATGCGACCGATGGAAAAAGAAAACAGCTCGTCGATTGAATTTTGCCCCGTGGCTCGCTTTGCCTTAGGTTGTGGCTGGTTGGTGGTTCCGTCCGGATAAGTGATGATGCGGAGGACTGGAGCCTCCAGCAGAAGGGAGTCGAAGCCCAGTTCGGCGCCCAGTACGGACACCAGTTTGACCTTCGCTTCCAGACGGTCCACATGCACGAAAGGAGCTTGGTCAGCGGCTTCTTTGCCATGAATGGTCAGGTCAGAAACACCCACCCGAAAGCGGAAGGGGATGACATGGAAGTCGCCGAGATCAACCCGTCCGCCCGTAACCCGTTCCAGCTCTGCGACCAGACGGTGACGAACCATGGCCTGAAAAGATCCCGTGGTGGCATACCAGACAGCGGTACCAAGAAAAATAACGCCGCCTGCCAGCGCCAGCAGCAGGTACTGCCACAGCTTTCGCCGACGCGGGTTCGCGCCGGGTTCGGTCATCGCAAATCTTCTCCGGCGCCCCCGGTTTCCGGTTCCGTTCTAATGTCGCTGCCGGAGCGCAGGTTATGCAACCAGGCCACGAGTAGCTCGTTAACTTTCTGCTGAGTCAGCAGTTCTTTGATTTTCGTGGTGACATCCGCCAAGGGCACGTCTCTTGCACCTGACTGGCGGAGCTGGGGCAACAGCTCCTGGTTGTAATAGCTCTCGATGGTGCTGGAATCGATTTTCACATTAGGCCGCAGGCGCTCATCTACCAGCCGCATCAACTCGATCTGCGCAACCACCTGCTGTTTCACTTGCCCTTCCGTGAGACCATATCGCGCAAGCAGCTTGCTCCATCCTTCTGGCCCATCTGCCGTGGGATGTTGCTGGCGAATTTCGCTGATCCGTTGCGCGATTTCTTCCTCGGAGGGATGGCGAAAATCCGTTGCGTTCATCTGCTCCTTCAGAAGTTCCTGATCGATCAGGTGATCCAGGGCGGCCTTGCGCTCGTCCGCCGTGATAGCATCGAGAGGGTGATTATCTACCAGCGCCTGATAACCCACCGCGTCGTCCCAATCGCTCTGCAGAATAATCTGACTGTTGACCGTGGCCACGATGCGATCCACCACCGTGCCAGCCTGTAGGCAGAGCGGCGCTAAGCAACGACTCACCAGCAAAATTGTGGCCACCAAACGACAATTCATTAGAAAGTCTGCCCAATACTAAAATACACGTTGAAGTGCGATAGGTGTTGCGGAACAAAGTACGGAAGGCTGGCCACACCGCCGCTCTTGGTGGCCGCGACACAAACCGGTGATGGCGCCTGTCCGCTCACATTCGGCGTTGCTTGACAACTGGGAAATGCCGGAGGATTTAGATTGTACCCGAAATCGAAGCGCACCGGGCCAATCGGCGTCTTGTAGCGCACCCCGATCCCCACGGCGTGGGAAACGTAGCTGAAATCGCAGGAATTGCCTGAGTTCGGATTGGCCGCGCTGGGCTGCAGGCAGTTCTGCGGATTCTCCTGTTTCCAGCGCAGCAAGTTGTTGAGCATGGTTCGACCGTCAGTAAAGACATTGCCCATGTCCTCGAACAACGCAAAGCTGAGATTGTCCTGGACGTAGGGCAGGTTGGCAGGTGGCAAGCGCAACTCCACGCTATTGACCAGGAGCGCGCTGCCCCCAACCGGAAAACCGGTGGTCGGGTCGCGCGGGCCAGCCTGGTTCAACCCGAATCCACGATGGGAGTTGCCGCCGCCGGCGAACAAGCGCTCAGCCAGCGGGACGACCGTCGCTCCGGGGCAAATGGTCTGTGACGCCTGGGGACAGGCGTAGCCGGGAGGGAGGATGAGGGTGTTTCCGAACGGGTTTTCCAGTCCGATTCGAATCGAGCGTGCGAACACAAACTTTTTTTCCTGGGGACGGTTCTTGCCAAAGGCGTAATAAGTGGAGTTCTGAACCAGGACCTTGCTGAAATCGGCCTGCGACCCGAAATAGCTGGAGGCCACGCCAGCGTCGACCGAGTTGTAGGTGCCTTTGGTGGTCTCCAGATCATTGTCCCGCGTGTTGCGAAGGTAACTGAAATTCGGCTCGCCCACGCGCACCGGCAATGACAGCAGGGGAATCTCCTCCGGGCTGATGGCAATGTCACTGGCTTTGACTCGCCGGTAAGTGAACCGGTACACCATGGTGCTGGCTTTACTGATGGTCTGCTCGGCCTGCACCGAGCCTTCCAGCCGGTCGGAAGTGAAAGTGGTGACGTCCAGCGTATGGTCGTAAAACCCCGTCACCGACAACTTCCATGCCGGACTATTGTTCCAGCGGGGATGCGTGTACGTGATTAACCCGCGCTGCTGCAGGCCGCCTACGTCAGCCTTGAAACTGATGGTCTGGTCGCGGCCGCGGAAGTTCAGCCGATTGATTTCCAGTGATCCGCGCGGGCTCACTCCTGTTTGGCCCTTCGCTTGGTTGGTTCCGATCTCGGACGGCTGGCCGGTTTGAAACTCAAATCCAAAACCGTAATTGAAGGTGTAACGTTTCGCTTCCTGCACGTTGAGCAGAACATTCTTGTAGGGCTCTTTGCCGTTAGCATTCTGCACAGCGGTGTCCACCTGGTTAAAGATTCCGAGATCGTAGAGCCGGCGCTGGTTTTCCAGCATATCGATCTGGCTGAGCGGATCGCCAGGCTGCGTCTGTAATTCTCGCTGCACGATAAACGGCTTGGTGTGCTGCAGGCCGGAAACGTAAACCTGATCGACAAAAACCTGCTCCCCTTCATGGATGGTGAACGTCACGTCCATGCGGTTTGCTTCCCCGGCTGAAGGCGTGGCGGAGGCTTCAAACGTGGCGTGGGGAAATCCGCGGTTGAGGTAGTAGTTCAGCACATTGTCCCGATCTTGCGCGATGTGGGCTTCGGAAAAAGGCTGGCCCGGGGCGGTCTGGATGACACTGGGGCGGAACTTGTCCTCGGGAAACGTGTGATTGCCCACCATGTGAAAAGCCCCAACCAGGGTGCGTGCACCTTCATCCACATCAATCTCGAGCGCCAGGTCATTTTCCCGGCCAGCGTAGTCCTCAATTAACTGGCTGGTCACCTTGACGGCACGGAATCCGTTGGCCTTATAGAGCTCTTCAAGGCGGCGAAGATCCTGGGCGAGCAAGGATTGGCTGTACCGCCCGTTGACGAACGCCCGCCCCGTCTCCTGCACGCGCATCTGCCGACGTAGTTCATCAGTAGGAAAGCTGGTGTTTCCCTGGATGGAGATTTTCGCCAGCCGGTGACGGGCATGCGGGTCAATCACATAGACGATGCGCAGGTCGATTCCATTGGTCTGAGTTTCCTTGCGCAGGGTTACCTGGGCGGCAAAATATCCCCGCGACTGCATGTAGTTGAGCAGATTCTGCCGCCCTTCGTTCAGCAGATCGTCGTCCACGGCGCTTTCTTCAAAAACCGGCACATTCTGCTTCAGTACGCTGCGGGGCAGCTTAAAACCCTGGGCAAGAATCTCCACCCTTGGGCCGGGTTGGATCTCAAAAGTGTAGTCGACCCGGTTTGCCCGTGACTGATACAGCTTGCTGCGAATGAACACCCGGGCCAGCAGCCGGTTTTGTTTCTGGTATTTCTTCCGCAGGCGGTTCAGAGCGTCGCTTACACGCTGCGCTGAGACCAAATCTCCTGGATGCACTCGGGCAATGTCCTGGACTTGCGCGGGGGTGTAGCCCGGGTTGCCGCTCACGGCGACCGCGCCCACTTTTGCCTGAGCCCCCGCATGAACCACAAATAAAATCGCGATCTGTTGGGTATCAGGATTAGTCCGTTCGACAGTTTCCACCTGCGCCCGGTAGTAGCCGTTCTCCTCCATGAGCCGGTTGATGTTTTCCAAGGCCTGTTCCAGCCGGTCGTGGTTGAAAAGTTCGCCCAGTTGCAGTTTACAAGCATCCACCACTTGACCTCTGGTGGGGCGGTTGGGCAACCCCAGCACATCCAGGCTTTCCACGAAATAATTCGGCTTGGTCACAAACGAAAGCAGAACTTGTCCGTCGGAGGTCCGCTCCACTTCCGCGCGAATGTCCGCGAACCGGCCGGTGGCGTAAAGCCGCTGCAGGCTTTGCCGCACCTGTTCGCGATCCAGAGGCGAGCCTGCCTGCTGCGCGATAGCTTTGCGAAGCCAATCCGCTTGCTTGGCGCTAAGGTCGGGGAATCGAACCTCTTTCACCATCATGCCGAGATAAGGCGCGGTAATTCCGGTCTGCGGTGTCGGCGCCTGCGCCACCGGGCTGGAAAACTCCCCCACCGATTCGCTGGTTCTATTCCACGAGGGTGATCCTGCCCGCGCGGTCTGTCCGGCCACGAGCATCAGCACCGCTACAGCGTGCAGGTTTCTTCTCAGGGGCAAACCATCTCCTCCGCAGAAATGGTACAAGTTCTCAATTTCGATAAAACCGTGGGTGCGCGTGTCGCATTCCGCTCGGGCTTTGTCATGTCATGGTAGAAACTGCTCTTTCACACATCAATATGACGTCCGCCGCCGCTCATGATCGGCTGCAACCTATAATAATGGTTTGAGCCGCACGGACATGATGACGCCTGTGGAGACCGAGGATCGCTATTCGCGGCAGGTTCTGTTTCGCGGGATCGGAGCCGATGGTCAGCGCAAGCTGGCCGCTTCGGCTGTGGCGCTTGTAGGTTGCGGCGCCACCGGGTCAGTGCTGGCTTCCCTGCTGGCGCGCGCCGGGGTCGGCAGAATCCGAATTGTGGACCGCGATTACGTCGAGGCCAGCAATTTGCAGCGGCAATCGTTGTTCGACGAATCCGATGCCGGCGAGTCTATGCCCAAGGCCATCGCCGCGGCGCGGAGGATCGCCGCTTTTAATTCCCGAATCGCGGTGGAGGCCAAGGTCGCTGATCTGGTGCCGGCCAACATCGAGGAACTTCTCAGCGGCGCACAGATCATTCTCGACGGCACTGACAATTTCGAAACCCGGTACCTGATTAATGACTACGCGGTTAAGAATGGACTCCCCTGGATCTATACTGCAGCCGTTGGCAGCTACGGCGTCAGCCTGAATGTGCTTCCTGCGCAAACCGCCTGCCTGGCCTGCATTTTCCCGGAGTTTCCCCAAGGAGCATTTGAAACATGTGACACGGCCGGCATTCTAGGGCCGGCTGTAGATTTGGCTGCTTCCATCGCGGCCACGGAGGCGCTCAAGGTGCTGGTGGGCGCTGAGGATAAGCTCCGGCGAACGCTGTTGTCATTCGACGTATGGTGCAATGAACGGGCGGAGGTCGCAGCGGACAGGCCGCGTCCCGGCTGCCGTGCCTGCGGAAAGCGCGACTTTGCTCACCTTGCCGGAGAAGGCCGTCCTTACGTCACCCTATGCGGCCGCAACTCCGTCCAGATCCATGAGCGCCACAAGCCCTTGGATTTCAGCCAGATGGCCGAACGCCTAAGGCCCCACGGGACCGTCCGCTACAACGACTTTGTCCTGAAGTTTTGGCATGCCCCCTGCGAAATGACTCTTTTCCTGGATGGCCGGGCCATTATCAAGGGAACCAGTGATGCGGCTACAGCCAGAAGTCTCTATGCCCGATTTGTCGGGTCCTGATAAAAGCCGTGCCCAGAGCCTGGTTTCGGGTGTATGATGCAGACAGAACGGGTCCCGTGTGGGTGGCCCTCCCCCCACAAATGATGGGACCCGCGCAACTGAATTTCCCAACCTATGTGGAGGATGTATGCGAACTCTGAGTGCTGTTTGCCTTGTGCTCCTGTTCTGTGGTTTTGCTGCCGGCCAGGCTACGATCGTTGGCGGTTACGCCAGCAACTGGGGTCCGGCGTATGGCGTCTATCTTGCCGCACCCTTTGTTCCCCTGGTCAACACGCCGTCCATCAGTCTGTCTAGCGTTGCGCCTTCCCCGGTCGGAGCCAGCAGCAGCGCGTTTGGGCTCACAGCCGGCGCCACGAATTCCACGCTGTCTATTTCCACGTTGGTGCCGGTGAGTGTCTACACGCAGCCCGTATGGTACAACGCGCCGGTTCCGCTGGAAACCGCCGCTGAGCCTGCGCCGCCCGCGACCCGCGAGCAGGTTGTGCGTGCCTTTGATTTCGGAGTTTCTTCCGAGGGCGGAGGACTCGCCGCCCGCGTACCCAAGGCCGGCCAGGTTCGCAAAGCAGCCCGTACGTTTACGAACCAGGATGCCGACCGCATGAACGAAACCAACGGCACCGTCAAAT
>Ga0187784_10005152_pt1 | contig 10580 bp, 8 predicted proteins | sample 1015_SJ02_MP15_2_FD_132964 | JGI IMG/M metagenome (GOLD analysis project Ga0187784, IMG submission 132964) | Tropical peat soil microbial communities from peatlands in Department of Meta, Colombia - 1015_SJ02_MP15_20_MG | ecosystem: Environmental > Terrestrial > Soil > Wetlands > Peat | place... | reverse complement strand
CTCTTATGGGCGATGGGGGACGCGAAACCGACCTTCCCGGTCAGCTCTGTCATGGTGGTTGCCTCATTGGCAGTTCGCGTGTCGCGATCCGAATCGGAATTTGCGTGATCGCAAAATCACGCGTGGACTTGGGCGAAGCCATTGAAGAAGAAAGGCGATTATGTGATTTTTGGTTAACAAATGGTTAACGAGTCCGATTACGGCAATCCCGAATCGCGAAAAGCATCTGAAAAAAGCAGGCGTAAAGCCGCCCAGAAGAATTTCACAGCGCCGGTACCGCTGCGGCCGGCCGAAACTCCATCGGCACGTGGTCGGGTTGATGCGCGACGCGATCGAGCCAGGCGCGGATTGCCGGAAACGGGGCGAGGTCATAGTCGCATTGCTGCGCGACGTGGGTGTAGGCGTAGAGCGCAATGTCGGCGATGGTGTAGCTGTCGGCGACGAAATAATCGTGCAGCGAGAGGTGTTTTTCCATGACGCCCAGCGCGCGATTGCCTTCCTCCATCCAATCTTCCAGCGCATGCCGCTGCAATTCGCGGCCGCCCTTCACGAGCGTGAGCCAAAAGTAGGCGGCGCCGAGATTGGGCTCGAGGCTGTGTTGCTCGAAGAACATCCATTGCAATGCTTCGGCCCGGCCAATGAGGTCTTCGGGGGCCAGCGGCGTGCCGCCGGCGATATACCAAAGGATCGCATTGGATTCGGCGAGATAGCGCCCGGGCGCGACTTCAAGCAGCGGCACCTGGCCGTTCGGATTTTTGGCGAGAAATTCCGGCGTGTGACTCTCGCCTTTGAGAATGTCGATCTCGATGAGCCGGTAAGGTATGCGCAGCTGCGCGAGCGCGAGCCGCGCTTTGTAGCTGTTCCCTGAGCGCTGCATCGAGTAGAGCGTGAACATTGCGTTTCAGTTCCTTGCCGCAGGTCCTGTCCCGCCCGCTATCGTAAATGTGTTACGCCCCCAGCACGGCAATGTCATGGCGGCGGCTATGCGGCGAAGGCTTGCCGGTCCGCATCTCATCGTTGCGGCCCTTTGCGAGCACCGTGGGCGACAGACCGGTCTGAAATCGCTTTGTGGCGGGACCGCGGGAACGCGAAAAATGCCGCAGATTTGAAGGCGGCGCGGACTTTTACGCTTGCCTGCGCAGGATGGCGGCTATACCAAGCGGCCGTCGTTTAAAACGCTTAAAAGGTGGAGAATCGCGATGGCCTTTCTCGCGGACCAGATCATGCGCATTAAGCCGTCGGCAACCATCGCCGTCACGGATAAAGCGCGTGCGCTCAAAGCGGCTGGCCGCGATGTCATCGGGCTCGGCGCCGGCGAGCCGGATTTCGACACGCCCGATAACATCAAGGAAGCCGCAATCAAGGCGATCCGCGAGGGCAAGGCGTCGAAATATACGGCGGTTGACGGCATCGCCGAGCTGAAGGCCGCGGTGTCGCGCAAGTTCAAGCGTGAGAACAAGCTCGACTACAAGCCGTCGCAAATCATCATCGGCACCGGCGGCAAGCAGGTGCTCTACAACGCGCTGGTCGCCACGCTCAATCCGGGCGAGGAGGTGATTATTCCGGCGCCCTATTGGGTGAGCTACCCCGATATGGTGCTGCTCGCCGGCGGCGAGCCGGTTCCCGTCGTTACGACCCTGGACTCCGGCTACAAGATGAAGCCCGAGGCCTTGGAACGGGCAATCACGCCCAAGACCAAGTGGATCATTTTCAACTCGCCGTCGAACCCAACCGGCGCCGCCTATTCGCGCGACGAGCTCAAGGCGATCACCGATGTGCTCGTTCGCCACCCGCACGTGCACGTCATGGCCGACGACATGTACGAGCATCTCGTCTACGACGATTTTGTATTCTACTCGCCGGCGCAGCTCGAGCCGCGCCTCTACGAGCGCACGCTGACGGTGAACGGCGTGTCGAAGGCCTATTGCATGACCGGCTGGCGGATCGGCTATGCCGGCGGCCCGGAGAGTCTGATCAAGGCCATGGCGATGATCCAGTCGCAATCGACCTCGAATCCGACGGCGGTGGCGCAATGGGCGGCGGTCGAAGCGCTCGACGGCCCGCAGGACTTCATCGCCAAGCACAACAAGATCTTCAAGGAGCGGCGCGATCTCTGCGTCTCGATGCTCAACCAGGCGAGGGGCATCCAGTGCCCGAAGCCCGAAGGCGCGTTCTACGTCTACCCGTCCTGCGCCGGTACGATCGGCAAGACGTCGCCGGGCGGCAAAAAACTCGCCACCGACGAGGATTTCGTCACCGAACTGTTGGACGCGGAAGGCGTCGCGGTGGTGCAAGGCGAGCCGTTCGGCGTCGGCAAGTCGTTTCGCATTTCCTACGCGACCGCGACCAGCGCGCTCGAAGAGGCGTGCACGCGCATCCAGCGCTTCTGCGGCAATCTGCAGTAGCGCCGGTACGATCCGGACAAAGCCGGCCCCGACGCGATCCGGGGTGCAAACGGTTTTGCGAAAAGATCATGCTCAAAACAACAAGCTAAAGCGAAATACCGAATCAACCTGATCATTTCGCTTTAGAGCGGCGATCGATAGAGCCTTACGCGATGGTGTTTTAACCCGTCGGCGGCGCGAGCTCGTCGAGTCCCTTCTGCCGCGCCTCGGGGCCAAGCTGCGTCACCGACACCGCGGCGATGAAGAGGAGGATGGCGAGGCAAACGAAAACCGTCGTCAGGCCCCAGCCGTTCTGAATCCACAAAATCGTCGGCAGGATGAAAGCGGTGGCAAGCCGGCCGACGCCGGACGCCCAGCCGAAACCCGATGCGCGCGCATTGGTCGGGAACACCTCCGAGGCGAAAATCTGCATCGAGTTGCCGGCCACCTGAACGAAGAAGATCATGACGAAGCCAGCAATCAGCAACTGCATCTCAGTCGCGGCATTGGCGAACATGATCGCCATCAATCCGGCGCCGATGAAAGCGAAAACCGACGTTATTTTGCGGCCGTATTTGTCGAGCGCATACATCATAAAGAGGCTCGCGGTGGGAACCGCGAAGTTCATCGCCAAGGTGTATTGCAGCGACTTGGTGATCGAGAAGCCTTTGGAGTTCATGATGTTCGGCAGCCAGGCGCCGAGACCGATGGCGACGCCGAAAAACGCGGTGAAGCAGATCATGCCGGCGATGACGCGTCTGGGGAACATCCTGAAGACGATCGCGAACGGATCGCTCTTGGTGTTGCTCGCGGCGTCGCTCGTCAGCGGCTCTTTGGGACCGGGAATGCCGAGGCGGCCGAGTACTTCGAGCGCCTGCTGGCCCTTGCCGTGCGTCGCCAGATAGCGCGGTGATTCCGGCAGCGTGAAGCGGAATATCCAGACGATCAGCGCGCCGATGCCGATGATGATCCAGACGCCGCGCCAGGTGGTTTCGGACGCATTGGCCACGCTGGGGAGCGAAGCGACGAACGAGCCGAAGCCGAGCGCCAGCGCCGTGCCGATCGGCCACACGCAAGCCCCGCCGATGAAATGCACGATCGCGAGAACGCGTCCGCGGATGCGCTTGGGTGAATATTCGCCGGCATAGGCGAAGGCGAGCGGCTGCTCGGCGCCGAGACCCAGGCCGGCGATGAAGCGGCAGATGACGAGGATCGTGACGTTGGGCGCGAGCGCGCCGAGGATGGTGAAGACGCCGAACAACAGCAGATTGAACTGGTAGATGAATCTGCGGCCGAAACGGTCGCTGAATTCGCCTTGTCCGGCGGTGCCGACGAACATGCCGAAAATCGCGGCGCTGCCAATGATCGCGGCCTGTTGCGGCGTGGTGAAGCCGGATTTGATGATAAAGGGAATGAGCGAGCCGAGAATGGTGAAATCGATGACGTCGAAGAAATAGCCGGCTGCGATCAGCGCGATCACCCGGCGATGAAGCGGCGAAATCTTCGCATCGTCGAGCGCCGTGCCGACAAATGCTTCAATGGTCTGGGCCATTTCCATCCTCCCCCTCTACCTGCCTTTTTGGCTCTCTCGGTCGCTTTAGCGGCTCGCGCGTGTTCAACTGTGGAAGGGCGTGGCTTTGCTGTCAATGCGACGAAGGCGTGACGTATGAGGGCACGCATAATAGATGCGGCATAGCGATCAGCCGCCCTCGAACTGCAAGATGTAAAGGCCGGCATTCGAATCGGTGACATACATCACGCCCTGCGCGTCGACGAAGCAGTCGCAGGATTGAATGACCTTGGGCCGGTTCGGGCGCGGATCGTACATGCGCTCAGGATCGGGCGGCACGAAGAAGCCGATTTCGCGCGGCGCGAAAGGATTGGCGATGTCGTAGGCACGCACGCCGGCATTGTGCAGCGTCGCAAAAATGACCCGAGAACTTTGAAATGCGCCCGGGCGGTTCTCCCACAGGTTATGCGGGCCGAAATTGCCGCCCTTTTTGCAATAATCTGCTTCGTCCGGAATCGGCATCGTCGCAATGCTGACGGGATTGGACGGCTCGCGGACATCGAAGATCCAGATATAGCGCAGACCGAGTTTGCAGTCGGCGAAATTGGCTTCGTCCGCGACCACGAGCAAATTGCGGTCGGGCAGCGGCAAGGGCGAATGCGTGCCGCCCCCGAACGGCGGGTCCCAATTGCGATGCGCGACCATCACCGGTTTCTTCGGGTCGCTGACGTTGACGACGGCAAGCCCGCCGTCGCGCCAGGCGCTATAGGCGAGATCGCCCGCGACGAGCGCGTGATGCAGCGCAAAGCGTTTGCCTTTCGGCCGGCTCGGCGTTTCGCCGCCGCCCGTCCACATGCCCGGCAGCCAGAATCTGCCGACCACTTCCGGCTTCGCCGGATCCGCCATGTCGACGATGGCCAGCACATGATCGGAAAATTCCGGCAGATGCACCGAGACGTAGGCGTAACGACCGCCGACATACCAGATGCGGTGCGGGCCGAGACCGCCGAGCGGCAGGAATGCGATTTCGCGCGGCGCGTCGCCGCGGGCGAGGTCGTAGATGCGAAGTCCGCTGGTGAATTTCTGGCCCGCCAATGCGGTGGCCGATGTGCCGGCGAAATAGGCCTCCTGGCTCACCTGCATGGTCCATACGCTCGGGCCGTTGACCGCGAGCAAGAGGTCGCTGTGGGTCTGCAAATGATACGCGCGCGTGTTGGGCGGGCAGGGCAGGAAATTTACCGGCTTAGGGTGCTTGGCGTCGCGCACATCGATGATGGTGATGCCGTTGGAAAAACCATGACCGATATAAGCGTAGCCGCGGTTGACCATGAGCTGCACGCCATCGCCGCGGCCGCCTTGGTCGGTGTGGCTGAGAAATTTGATGTTGCGGCTGGCGACGGCGGTCATTACGATTCTCCCCACTTTCCTGCGCGCGATCTTCCCTGCGACACTATCGCTGCGTCGCTCAACAGCGGAGCCGGCAGTAAATTCCATTCGAATGTGCTAGGCAAAAGGTATAGTTCAAGCGCTATTGTCACGCTCGCCGAGCCAATTTTAAATCACCGGCAAAAGGAGCCGAGACCGATCCAAGGGAGCCGCTTGGAGCCAAGCCCGTCCGGCCAAGACCGGTAAGCTTGGGCTCAATCCAACACCTAGGGAGTATGTTCATGCCCAAGAAACGCATATCGCGGCGCGGCCTCATCAAAGCCGGCCTCGGCGCCGGCGCGGCCGGCTTGTTATTGCCTCAAACCAGCCTGCCGGTTTTGGCGCAGACGAGCCAGACACTCGGGACCTATCCGGCCGGAACGAGCGGCGGCAGCATTTTCGTCGGCGGCGTATTCCCGCTGACTGGACCATATTCGGCGTCGGGCAAGGACGAGCAGCTCGGCTTTCAGATGGCAATCGATCATCTCAACAATGGCAGCGCCATTACCGCGCAGATTCCAGCGCTGAAAAACGGGGGCGGCCTTCTCGGCAAGAAGATCGAGTCGCAATCGGCGGATTCAGAAACCAAGCCGGACACCGCGGTTCAAGCCGCAACGCGCTTCATCCGCGATAACAAGGCGATCATGTTGACGGGCGGGGTGGCCAGCTCAGAATCGATCGCGATGATGAAGCTCGGGCAGCGCGAGCACGTCATCTTTATGGTCGGCAATAGCGGCTCCAACGATACGACCGGCAAAGATTGCCAGCGTTACGGTTTCCGCGCCCAGCCTTCGGCCTACATGGCCGCGAAGGCCCTGGCGCCGGTTCTGGCCAAGGAGCTTGGCACGTCCCGCAAGGCCGCCTACCTGGTGCCGGACTACACTTACGGCACCAGCGTCTTTAACTCGATGAAGCAGTTCACCGAGCAGACCGGATGGACAACGGTCACCGAGCAGCTGGCGCCGCTCGGCACCACGGATTTCAGCTCGTATCTTCTCAACATCGCCAACAGCGGCGCCGATGTCTTCGTCAACGTGGCGTTCGGCGCCGACGCCACCGCTTCGACCAAGCAAGCGGAGCAGTTCGGCGTCCTGTCGAAGATGAGATATGTCGTGCCCAACATTTCGCAGTTCCAGGCCAAGGAGCTCGGCGCGGCGATTATGGGCGGCACCTACGGCACGCAAGCCTGGTGGTGGACCGAACAGGACACCTATCCGTTGGCTAAGCTCTTCGTCGAGGAATTCGAAGAAAAGAACCACTACAAACCGGACTGGGGCGCGAGCGAAGTCTATATCCAGATCATGGTCTGGGCCGACGCGGTCGCGCGCGCCGGAACGTTCTATCCGATCGAGGTCATCAAGGCGCTGGAGAGCGGTCAAAAAGTGCCGTCGATCTATGGCGACGTCTACTATCGCGCCGAGGACCATCAGATGGTGCGGCCGGTGCCGGTAATGGTTGGAAAGAAACCCAACGAGATGCAATCGGCCGACGACTTCTTCCGTATCGTCGAGCTGGTGCCGGGCGAACGCGTGCTGCCGCCGATCCCCGAGACCGGCTGCAAAATGCCGGACATCAACGCTTGATCGGCGGAGCCCCTACGATCACGATCACCGACGGCCCCGCTCGCACGGGGCCGTTTGTCGTTGTCCGCTGCCATCGAGTGGTCAACGCATTTTCGCGGCGCGGCGCCGACGGTCTCTTAGGTTGATCCGATGCCGACGCTTCCACAATTTCTGTCGCAGGCTTTCAACGGCATCGCGCTCGGCAGCCTGCTGGCGCTGATCGCCAGCGGATTGAGCATCATTCTCGGCACCTTGGGGGTGCTGAATTTTGCCCATGGCGCCATGTTCATGCTCGGCGCCTATACCGGCTTCGTCGTGCTGAGCCATTGGGACTCGTTTGCCGGCGCGCTGGTGCTCGGCGCGCTGGTGCTCTTGCTGGTCGGATTTGCGCTGGAACGCGGGTTGATCCGCTTCTATTACCGGCGGCCCCCGGAAGATCAGATCCTCGTCACTTTCGGGCTGGGCATCATGATCGTCGAGGCCGTACGCTACGTATTCGGCCCCTTGAGCCAGCGCGTGCCGCTGCCGAGCTGGGGTCAAGGCATCGTTAATCTCGGTTTCTTTATTTATCCGCTCTATCGCGTGCAGGTGATCGGCATCGTCGCGCTTCTGCTGTTCGCCTTCTACGTTCTGCTCTATCGCACACGGATCGGCTTGGTGGTGCGCGCCGGCATTGAAGACCCCCTCATGGTCGAGCTCTTGGGCACCCATGTGCGGCGCATGTTCCTGGTGGTGTTTTGCCTCGGCGCCATGGCGGCGGGAATTGCCGGGGTCATCTACGCGCCGCTTTCGGCCGTCGTTCCGAATATGGGCGAGCCGTTCCTGGTGCAGTGCTTCGTCGTCATCGTCATCGGCGGCCTCGGCTCATTTCCGGGCGCGGTGGTCGGCGGCCTTGTCGTCGGCGAGATCCTTTCGCTGACCACTTTATTCGATCCCGCCTATGCGCAAGCCGCGATCTATGCCGTGATGACGCTGGTGCTGATCGTGCGGCCGCGCGGTCTATTCGGCACGATGGGGCGAGCCTGATGGCGAAGGCGGCGCGGCGCGGCCGGTATCGGTGGCTGCCCGAGCTTGCGATGGCGGGCGCCCTTGTCATGCTGCCTTTCGTATTCGATCGATGGCTGGGCTCGGTCGATCTGTTCACGCGCATTCTCATTTGGGGAATCTTCGGTCTCGGCTTCGATCTGCTCTTCGGGCGCACCGGACTCCTATCGTTCGGCCAAGGCGCGTTCTACGGCACCGGCGGTTTTGTCACCGCCTATCTGTTGACCGCCGGCATTCTCGGCAACGTTTGGCTCGCAATCGCGGCCGGTATTGCCGCCGCCGCAGCTTTCAGCCTCGTTGTCGGATTTTTGGCGTTGCGGCGGGTCGGCATCTATTTTGCGATGATCACGCTCGCTTTCGGCGAATTGGCGTATTTTCTGGAAAATTCTCCACTGGCGAAGTGGACCGGCGGCGAAAACGGCCTGCCGGGAGTGCCGGCGCCGAGCATTGCGCTTGATGGCTTCACCTACAGCTTCGCGGGATCGTGGCCGAGCTATCAGCTGGTCGCGGGATTTTATTTTGCCGGCTTCGTATTTGCGCGTTTTGTCTTGCTCTCCCCGGTCGGTTCCGTGCTGACGGCGATACGCCAGAATCCCGAACGCAGCGCGGCGCTGGGGCATGACGTTCGCGCCTACAAGCTCGCGGTGTTCGTGCTGGCGGCTTTGTTCGCGGGCTGCGGCGGCGCACTGCTCGGCATTTTCCAGAGCTATATGCCGCCGGATGCTTTCGCGCTGGAAACCTCGGGCCAGCTTGTCATTCAGACGGTGATCGGCGGCGCGGGAACGCTGATCGGCCCGACGGTCGGGGCCGCCATCTGGCTTACGCTGCGCGACGTCCTGCAGACCATACCGGGCGTCGGCGATCTTTGGAAATTCATTCTCGGATTTGTTTTTGTCGTTCTGGTCACTTTCATGCCGAACGGCGTCGTCGGCACCGCGCTGCGGCTGTGGTCGCGCTGGGCCGCTAAGCAAATCGCCGCGCCGCAACCGGCCATTCACCACGAGGGGGCCGCCGCGCGCGAGGCTTTGCTGGCGCCGCTATCGTCCGTTCGCATACTCCGGTCCGCCTCCGGCGCGTCGCGGTTCGCGCTCGAGGTCCGAAATCTCGGCAAGGCCTATGGCGGAATTCACGCCGTCGACGGCGTATCCTTGGCGCTCCCCGAAGGTCGGCTCCACGCCATTATCGGTCCGAACGGCGCCGGCAAGAGCACGTTTCTTCGCATGATCGCGCGCGAGGAAAATCCCGACGCCGGCCAAATCCTGTTGCACGGGATCGACATGGCGTCCGCCGACGTCACCGCCGCTTATCAGGCCGGCATGGCCAAAAGCTACCAGATCAATCAGCTGTTTCCGCAGCTCACGGTGCGCCAGAATTTGCGGATCGGCGCGTTGGGTCGCCACCGCGGCCGGCTGCGGCTGGACGTGTTTCGCGCTGCGGACGGCTTCGCCGACGTCGAACGCCTCGTCGATGCGCTCTTGGAGGAGCTCGCTCTGCAATCGTGCGCGGATCTCGCCGTCAATACGCTCGCCTATGGCGAGAAGCGCCGGCTCGAACTCGGCTTGGCGCTGGCGTCGCGGCCATCGGTCCTGTTGCTGGACGAGCCGCTCGCGGGCCTAAGTCCGGCTGAGCGCGAAGACGCCAAGCTTCTCATTCGCAATCTCAACAAAGGCCGCACTATCGTTCTCGTGGAGCACGACATGGATGCGGTTTTCGCGCTGGCCGAGCGCATCACGGTCTTGCACGAGGGTCGTAAGTTGGCGGAGGGCACGCCCAAGGAAATTTCCAGCGATCCGCTGGTGCGAGAGGCCTATCTCGGCGGGACGACGCCGCCATGACATCCACAACCTCGACATCGATAGCAGGCACATCGGCGACGCTGGCCGGCGCCATGATCGAAGCGGAGAGGATCAACGCTTATTACGGCGACTCCCACGTTCTGTTCGATGTTTCGCTCGCCGTGCGCGAGCGCGAAGTGGTGGCTCTGCTCGGCCGCAACGGCGCCGGCAAGAGCACTACGCTCAAGACGCTCGCCGGGGTCCTGCGTCCGCGCTCCGGCACAATCCGCTTTGAAGGCGCCCCTATCGAAACGCTGCCAAGCCACACCATCGCCCGGCTCGGGCTGCAATTGGTGCCGGAGGAGCGGCGCATTTTCGGCAGCTTGACGGTGGAGGAAAACCTTCACCTCGCGGCTCTATCCGCGGCGCAGCCGCTGCCGTTTGGCGAAATTTTCGCGATTTTTCCTCGGCTGCGCGAACGGCGCGGCAGCTATGGCCGCTCGCTGTCTGGCGGCGAACAGCAAATGCTGGCGATCGCGCGCGCCTTGATCCGGCGCCCGCGCCTTATTCTGCTGGACGAACCGTTTGAGGGATTGGCGGTCAATATCGTCCACAACTTGCTTGAAGTCTGCCGGAGCCTCGCGGAGCAAGGCCAGACGATCGTCATTGTCGAGCAAAACGTGCGTGCGGCGCTGAGCCTCGCCAACCGCGTCTATGTGCTCAACAACGGCCATATCGTCTTCGCAGGCGGCTCCGAGGACTTGCTGGCGTCGCCCGATATCATGAACCGCTATCTCGGCGTATGAGGCGGCTAGGTATGACGCGGCTTGCGATTTGCGCTAAACGATCGCCCGACAACTAGGAAGCAAACGATGACCGG
>Ga0187784_10005151_pt1 | contig 10581 bp, 9 predicted proteins | sample 1015_SJ02_MP15_2_FD_132964 | JGI IMG/M metagenome (GOLD analysis project Ga0187784, IMG submission 132964) | Tropical peat soil microbial communities from peatlands in Department of Meta, Colombia - 1015_SJ02_MP15_20_MG | ecosystem: Environmental > Terrestrial > Soil > Wetlands > Peat | place... | reverse complement strand
GAGCGGCTTCGCCGTCGCCCGGCAACTGCCGAGTCGAGTCTATCGAATCGCGGTTTACAAGCAACAGCGAAAGATGATCCTGCTGTCACAAGGTCACGAGATCAAGCGGTACCGAGTCGCTCTCGGCGAACAGCCAGTCGGACCGAAACAGCAGCAGGGTGACCATCGCACACCAGAGGGTTCTTACATTCTCGATTCGCGCAATGCCCACAGTCAGTTCTACAAAGCTTTCCATATTTCCTATCCAAACGCAGAGGATCTGGAAACGGCGAGAAAGCTCGGCGTCAACCCCGGTGGATCAATCATGCTTCATGGGACGCCCAAAGAGTTTACGCGACTACACGCGGGAGATCCGCCAGACGATTGGACGGATGGATGCATTGCGGTCACCAACAAGGAAATAGACGAGCTTTGGACCATTGTCCGCGTCGGCACTCCGATTGAAATCAACCCATAGGCCCTCGGCACTGCGCGTGACTCGGCGTCGCATTCGCTAGGTAATGAGTAGCGCTGAATGACAGGGGGCGGAACACGATCATGAGCCATTATCGTTTTGGCTGCTGCTCTCTCCCCTGCAGGCGCTGCGGCATGGCGCTGCTACTGCTGACGTTCGCTGCCCCGATGTGGGCGGCCCCGCAAACTAAACTCAGCTCGACTGCGAACTCGCGCGAGCAGTCTGGGCCTTCGCTAAGCGAACCGGCTAACACGATTCGATTCTTGATCCTAAGGAAGCGCCTCGATGATCTCCGATGGCCGGATTTCTTCGACTACTTCCCGCAGGTCGAGAACTTCTATCGAACCTCAAACTATTCTCTTGCCTGGATTCAGGGCTCCCGTCTGACCGCGCGTGGCAGAGAGATGATTCACGTGCTCTCAAACGCGGAAGCCGAGGGCCTGAACTCGGAAGACTATGACGGGCCTCGTTGGCCGGAGCGGATCGTGATCCTTCAAAATGACCACCCTGCGAAAGACGCAGCCCTATTTGATGTTGCTCTTACCGTGTGCGCGATGCGGTACATAGCGGCGGTACGCGTCGGTAGGATTAACCCGAAACACTTGAAGTTCGGCTTTGACGTCGAGCACAAAAAGCTTGACCTGGCTGCCTATCTCGCCCAACTCGTGCACTCTTCCGCTGGGTTACAGGCGGAGCTCGGGAAAATTGAACCGCCTTTCCCAGGCTATCAGGCCACGCGGGAGGCTCTGTTGCGATACATGGAACTTGCAAAGCAAGATGATGGTGCAAAGCTGCCGCCGCCGATCGGAACCGTATATCACCTTGGCTACTACGATCACATGCCGGCTCTCGCCAGGCGGCTGCGCCAGCTGGGCGATATGCCTCAGGATGCGGTCGTTCCCGACGACGTGATCTCGTATGACGAACCGTTGATCTCAGCCGTGAAGCATTTTCAGCAACATCACGGACTCAAAGCTGACGGGAATCTCACCCCCGAAACCATCGACCAGGTGAATGTTCCTCTGCGCACCCGTGTGGAACAATTGCGCATGACCCTTGAGCGGTATCGCTGGTTGCCACTCAGTTTCTCGCAGGCGCCGATTGTGGTGAATTTGCCTGAATTCCGTCTTCGCGCTTTTGAAGCAAACAACCGCGTAGGTTTATCGATGAGGGTTAACGTGGGTGATGCCTACAATTTTCAGACTCCCGTTTTTCAAAACAGCATCCGCTATCTGGTGTTCCGGCCCTACTGGAACGTGCCGCCCAGGATCCTGCGGGAGGAAGTCATTCCGGATATCGAAGAAGATCGCGAGTACATCCACGACAACAATATGGAAGTGATTTCTCGCGACGGAAAGGTCGTTACTTCTGGGGAGATTAGCGACACCATGCTGCAGCAATTGCGATCGGGAGCCCTGAGTGTGCGCGAAAGGCCTGGCCCCGATAATGCTCTTGGCCTGCTCAAGATCATCTTTCCGAACGAGCATCACGTGTATCTGCACGACACCCCCGAGTCGCAGGACATGTTTTCGTCCGGCCAGGGGGCCTTGAGTCACGGCTGTATACACTTGGAGGAGCCTGCCAAACTCGCGCATTGGCTACTGCGCGACAAGCCGGAGTGGACCGAGGAGCGCGTGGAACACGCTATGCAACAAGGGCGCGACAACGTCACGGTCTATCTCACAAAACCGGTGCCCATTTTGATTGTTTACGCCACCGCGATCGCTCCGCCTGACGGAGAGGTCTACTTTTTCCAGGATATCTACGGTCATGATGACTCGCTCGAGAGAGCGTTGGCGAAAGGCTACCCTTATCTGTAGGAACCTGAGCCCGAATGCGACGCCTCCAAGGAATGCACGCTCTTACCAGGCGCAAAATCCACGATTTCACTCGTAATCTCCGACGGCTCACGCGGGATTCCTGGACGTCCCACCTCGCGTTAGGAAACTACAGATTCCTAACGCGAGAAGCACACCTGACTGCCCGCTAGGCACGCAGTCATTTCGAAACAGTACAACGGCGTGTGCAGTTTAAGCCGCAAAATTCTGCTTATGCAATGCAAGCTCTTTCATCTTGACTAGGGCGTCTTTTCCGAGACAAAATTCGGCGCGGTTGTTTGCATGCGTCCTTGCCTTCTCCGGACGCAGCAGGAGCTTGTTATGCGGTACATTGGTCTTCTCCTCGTAGTCTTACTCACACTCGGCTGCGGCTCGCCCAGTAAAGGCTCGGACCCGAGGGTAATCAGCGTCCTGCCCGCCCCACCGGCGATCACGGAGTTGTCGCCGCAAAGCTCGCCCGTGAACAGCGTGCCCTTTACCATGACGGTGAATGGCAGTAATTTCGGTTCCGATGCAATTGTTTTCTGGAACGGCACACCACTAAGAACAACATTCGTCACGTCGAATCAACTCGTGGCTTCACTTACCGATACGGATCTCATGTTTGCCGGGTTGATTCCGGTTTACGTCCGCAGCGCGGCTCTGAATTCCAACACCGTGACCTTTGATTTGACTATCCAGTAATTGGGATAGAGGTTTGCGTCTTCAGTGTGGAGCTGCGTGAGCCTAAGTACTCACTAGGCACATAATGACAACTGACGCTATCAGGCGTGTGTATTGAAAAAGTCCCTCAGTTGATGCTTGTGGCGGTGCAACGTACGCGTTATAAGCAGGCTAGTTTCGGAGGCTTGCTGCGCATGATGGCCTGGGTCGCCTTGCTTACCGCTTTCCAGCCCCTAAGCAGAAGTTGATCCCCGCCGAGTAACGGAAACTGTTCTGAAATTCGTTGTTGAAGGGGTTATCAAAATTGCTTATCAAATCATCGAGTTCAGCCGGTCGGATTGATATACGCCTACTGATCGGAATATCTATACCGCCGCCCCACAACGTATTTGTCCCGGGTGTTCTCGAGAACCCACATGCCCCCGCTGGCGCACAGATAGCATTGAAAGCATGAGTGTAAACATCGGAGTGTGCTCCGCCAAACAAGAAATGAATGAAGGGCTGGGCTTTTGGGATGCGCAACTTGAATTGTGGCCCAAACAGAAAGCTAAATAGGTTTCCCTGAACTCTGGCAGTCGCACCTCCAGGAAAATTCGTGTGACCAGCGGGGATAACGAAATTCATGAGACTGCTGCCGTACCCTTGCAGATCGGCTTTGATGCCGAAGTAGTGGTTGACATTAAGCACAAAGCTACCACCACCCCCATTCAAACTATGCCCTTGGGAATAGGACGCACTGGGAACATAGCGTGCGTAGGTGTAGTCGAGGCCGCCTTCAAGCAATGGATACTCCTGCGCACAACCGGCAAGTCCGATAAGTAATACTGTGCCGAATGCAATTGCTTTCACTAGGCCCATTTTTGCTTCTCCATCTTGAGGATCGTACACATCGGTGATCCTCCTACGACCGCGCACCAATTTTTGAAGAGATTTGAACCTATTCGTGATTATTGTTAGCGCCTAGCGACGGAGTGCACAGCTGTCAAAGTTCACAGTGCTGATCGCACAGGTCACGCGGTAGGATTGTCTGGCCATGAGCTACCGCGCCGTATTTGACGCTACCCAAGTGGCCGGAAGAATACTTCCGGTGATCATCCTGTTGGGAACTATCCTCGCCCCACAAGAGATAGTGAACGCAACCGATGTTACTTCACAGTTCAACATCCAAGCGCAAACCACCTGCGAAGGCGAGATGCTCGGTAAAATGGACGCACGTGAAGTCTTCTCTGGCACAGCCTACGACGTGTTGACCGAGATCGCGCGAGCGTATGGTCGGGTAATTCCGCACATCTATATCTTCCCCGGAAGTTGGAACATGGCCTATATCGCTGCCAGCACTGCCGTAGACGGGCGAGGGAAGATCGTGGTCGGGCAGGAGGCGATAGAGCTGTTCGATACCATGGCGCTCAAAGGTTTTCTGGGACACGAGATGGCACATCTGGTACGCGACAGCGCGGCGCAGGGATGTAACGATTACATCGTTCGCAATCCACAGATGGAAGCTGATGCCGATGCCTTAGCGGCGCGAATGCTTGGAAGGCGACCCCTCAAGGCGTTCTTGGAGCGGGTATTGGCACTCACAGAAGGCCAGAACTCGGACGCAAAACACCGGCTCGAAGTGCTGCAATGATTTCAATCAACTAAAGTTCCTGATCTCGACGACGATCGCGTTCGTTTACACCTGACCTGACCTTCCGCCCTCCCGAGCGCGCCGCCGAGCTTTAACGGAGGGGAGTAGAGCCGCGGGAATTTGCCCTTGCTCTAAGTGTTGAGATCGTAGAAGCCTCGCCGAGAGCCAGTTACTGATACCGCTGATACCATTTTTTCTAAGAAGTAGGCTGAGAATGCTGGTAGAACTCACAGTGGACTATTCCAGGCGTTGAAGTAAGTCTTGTATAAGGCGAAACTCGCCGCTCGTTGGTCGCGCGATCATGCTTTGATACGGGTCGGAGACAATTCAGCGACAGGTTCAGTTGACCTTATGCATATCCCGGCTAAGTATCACGTCGGCTAGTGGCCAGGAAAGTAAATGGCTACTTTTGCGTGCTTGGAAGTTTGTGTGGTTGGACTGCGATATGAAGGGATGACAAACGGTATTTCTTTCCTGTATGAATCGTCTTCTCATTTCTATCCTCCTGCTTGGTTCAACAGTTCTCGCTCAATCGCTGGATGAGACGATGTCATTCATCAAAAGCAAACATTCTGGTCTCATTGTGCCTCGGCCAAAATTCTCGATTCACAAGGTTCAGCTATCTTGGGCAAAATGTGAGATAAGGCTAGACGAAGCGTTCCAAGTTACATACCCAGGCATGGAAGATTACGCGGCGGGAACCAAGATGACTACCTTCAGCTTGGGCTACGCCGATCCTGGCAGCGTCAAACTCACCGACCGGCATGGCGATAATCGGTACAACGATTCCTTTATTTCCATCGCTACCGCAGGGCCGATTAAGATTTCCTCCACAACCAAATACACGCACTTACCCAAGAAAGGTCCATTCTCCAATCCTCCCACCCAGGAATCGGTAGACACCATAAGCCTCTGGACGAATCTCGAGTATAAGATCAGTACCGATGGAGACAAGCTCACAAACGCGTGGATCCACGCCATTAAACTCTGTGGTGGAAAGACAGCCGGATTCTAGACACTACAACGAAGGAACAGGCAAGGGTCCATCGATCCGTGATTTCCACTGATCCGTCACGATAAGAAATATCGGTTATCGATTTGGCGTCGCGCGAAAAGCGAGTTCGCCAGCTGAAATTCCTGACAGATAACGCGCGAATTGCATGGTGAGTTTTGGCTTGAAACGATCACTTGGCCCTTAAACACCATAGGGCAAGTTGGGTAAAGTGCTCGGTCAACCTCTTGCGAGCGTGGTTGTGTTCGGGTGGTAATAACATCCAAGCCAGAAACCGAACGATCGCGGGCGGGTCGTATGGAACAGTCCGATCTCGCTGTGCAGGAAAGAAGCGGGCCAATGAATCGCGCGGATCATCTCGGAACTGGTCAATCATCGAAACCTGGTGCGCGCAAGAAATTGTACAAAACGGCGCACACGACTTCACGGAATGGAATTCCCGTTCTAGATCTTCTGCGCCATACTGCTCGAGGGGAATGCCGGGCGTGCCGCGCTGCTGCGAGCAGTAGTGCACGAGTCCGTCTTCGCAGATATAGAGGTACCGGCTCCCGGCGCGGCATTTCCAGTCATTCGGGTTTCCCTCGATGAGATTCTTCTCGAACTGGTTATAGTAAGCAAAGGTCGAAAAAGAGTTGCCGCCAATCTCAATGATTCGTTGATGCACACGCCGTGCATGGACGTCCAGCGGCTGCAGTTGACCGGCGTGGTCATGAACAATGCCCACCGTCGTTGCAAAACCGAGTTCTTTTGCGCGACGCGCAACAGCCGCCGCGTCCTCCGGATTCTCGCTCGTGCCGATGACCGAGTTAATGTTCACCTGGAATTCGGCATGTTCGGCCAGCCACCGAAGTTTCTGGTCGAGCACTTTCAGGCTCTTCTTGGAGACGTCGTCGGGCCGCACATTGTCGATGCTGATCTGCAAATGGTCGAGCCCGGAGTGGTTCAGCCGCTTTATGCGATCCGGAGTGAGCAGGTATCCGTTGGTGATCAACGTAGCGATGCAGCCGCCGTCACGAATGCACCTGATGATCTGGTCCAGGTCGGGATGCAGCATCGGTTCGCCACCACTGATGGTGATCACGGATGTGCCGAGTTCTACCAGGCAGTCGACCCGCCGCAACATGACTTCCGTCGGGACTGGCTTCGAGAAATCGTCGTACTCATTACAGTATGCGCAGGAAAGGTTGCAGCGGCGGATCGGAACGATGTGGGCCACAATCGGGTGTCGGCGCGACTTCATAGCCTTGGCTACTACCCGTGCCTGACGCAGATGGAAGGAAGGAACACGCAACTTGCGCCAAAGACCGGCCAGGTACATAACGACACACCCAAGAATTGAGAGGCCTATCCAGACTGTCAACGTGCGGAATGTAGCGGCGAATACCACCAGTGCTACTAATGACGCCACGAGAGCGTCGGCAGCATAATGATAACCACCTACTACTGTAGCTAATGCGATGCTGACCGCAATCAGCAAGAAAATCAACCCTGCCCAGGGCTCGACCCGGAGCAGCACCAGACCGGCTGCCGTAGCGGAAGCGACGTGTGCGCTGGGAAATGTGATGGCCTGAATGCTGCCATGGCGCAAGATAACCCGATTCAGTGCTCCAAGCTTGGATGGCGGCATCCGGAATTTTTCATAGCTCTCCAACGCCCGAGGCGGCATCGCCCGCACAAATAGAGTGCTAGCAAAACAGAGATAAGTTGCCAGCAGCACCACGATCCAGTAGTAATTCACAAACTGTCGTGCGTTCAACACGTACAACGTTGCCATGCCGAGTGGTATCAGCGGGTAGACCATCAAGTAGGCGAGTTCCAAATACAAACCCATAGCCGGCCTGATAGAAGTCTTTGCCGGCTTTATTCCGAGAATCCGAAAAAACATGCGGTCGAACCTGGCGAGTTGCTCTTCGGCTGCCGGATCCGCTCCTGTAAAAAACTGTCCGACCTGCCAATAAGGGAACAACAACAATACGACGGGAAGCCAGTCGCGCAATGCTGAGGCCGCCACCGGGTTCAACCAGTGACTGCTGTATCGTGCAAAAACGATTGCTGCAATTGCAACGGCCGCGAGGACGTCGATGGTCACTGGCCGCTTGCGCTCCATCGGCCGAAGCCATGCGATCGCTGCCAAGAGAACTACAAAAGCGGCCTGGATCCAGCTTGCCGCGTCTTGCATTTGGATTTTCATCGCCTACCCGCGTTCAGATCCTTAGGAACGGTTCGTGATGACAGGTTCGATTTGAACAAAAACAATAGGATGGATGTAACTGCGGTACGAGATGCCCGATCGCCCACACAACATCATCAGTGCGGGGTTAAGAGTCCGCATCTGTCAAAGCCTGATTATCCGCTTGAAAGGTACTTTTCGGCGAGCACTCCGGGCGTTTCCCCTTTGCCTCGGTTCCAAAATGCCCTTCCCGCCACGCCAAGCCATCAAAGGCCCGCCACGAACTGTCCGATCAAGACCGGCATCCTGGCAAGATCAGTGCCAAAAGACGATGCCTCACGTCCCACAAGGAGGGCTCCTTTTCGCATGCTGAACCTGTTGACTTAACGACTTCTCCTACTCGGGCGCGAACTTTGAAGCTCTGTTCACTAGCCTGAGACTCACCTCTGCCCGCTTGAGTGAAGCAATACACCAGGGGCTCAAGAGACTCGCCTTCGTTTTTCAAGATCGTTTTGTTCCGACCCAGGCAAGATATAGGAGCGAACTGAAACCGGAGATTAGTATCACCAGTGCTTTTGTCGCCGCCCAAGCAAATGATGAGTCCATTTTACGACTTCGAGTTAGAGTCTCGCCATCAACGCCGATGGTTAAGTTCAATTCGTGGACTACGCTGGGTCAATAACGTGCTGCGGGAAGAGCGGCCGGTTGCGCTAGCCTGAACTCGAGCAGAGATTCGCTCGGCACCGATACCTGTTGCCCTTTTGTCCCCGCCGAGACGGCTGTCCCTGTGGCTGCGCCGGCAGCGGCGCCAATGGCTGCGCCTTTACCCCCGCCAGCTATGCCGCCGATGAGCGCGCCCAAACCTGCGCCACCAACGACTCTTTTCGCGGTTTTGCTCCCCTGGCCTTGCGCCCGTACCTCGAAGGTGCTGGTTAGTAGCGGGTACGCCGTCCCGTTGATAACGATGTCAGTTAACTCTAGAGTCAGTTCCGAACCGCCTGACATCCGGCCAGCCGCTTGGGCGTTAGCAAGGCGACCGTAAACCATCGAGCCCCTGGGAGCTACTACCATATCGTCCGCTTCTAGATTTGTCTCCAGGCTCGCACTAAAGCGGTACCCCACCTGCTGTTTGCCGGAATCGACGGAATCAATCATGCGGATCAAAATCCGTGTTCCCGCAGGAACCGTAACCCGACGCGACGATTGCGCTGCGGCCTCGACACCGATAACTGTAAACAGCGCCGTTGAGAACAGGATCACCGACACCACCCGAACGATTGCGCTTCGCATAACCTTTCTCTCTTTCTTGGAGTTCACGCCCCCTGTTTAACAACCGGCAACTGGGAAGCAATCTGCAGATCAATAATCTCGAGCAACTGGTCTTCGACTTGAAGGAAGCGCGCAGCTTGAACGGCCCCCAGCGCGTCCTTAACGCGACCATAGTAGTTCGCCAGAAGCTCAGAGCGCTGCTTGCGATATTGAAGCGCATTCTGGATTAACTCATCTGCTTTGGCGTCGGTCATTTGGTCATAGTTAACGGCATACTCTTTAATGTTGGCCAACCGTAGGTTGTTTAGTTTGGCCAACTCCGCATCGTACTCGCTGTAAATCGGCCAGAATTTTGCCGACTGATCTATATCCAACTCCATGACGGCGCCCATGATCTGAGCTTTCTGTTGCCGCACATCGGAGCGTAGAAGTTCGATATATTCGTCGATATTCTTTTCTTGTGCACTGTTCGTCGAAGGCGCCGTCTGTCCTTCGGTGTTTTGTGCATGCACCGTTTGCCTGAAAGCCACCAGGCGAAAGGCAAGGAACATCAAGAACAGTAAACACACCGTAATCCTTTTTCTCATCTGAGTATCCTTCCTCAAACAATTGGGCATTCCCGGGTTCTCAGTCGGCAAGTAAGTGCCGCAAAAGAGCTAGGCAAAATAGCGAGTTCGTCCCTTTCCACGAGTTGCCTCAAGACTGGTCATCACCGTTCGTCGTGGCCAACCGCTAAAAACACGCAAGAACCACAAGTGCTGCTTAACAGTCGGGATAATAATCAGGGTTCTGCCAGGATCAAACTGTCAATTTAGACAGGGTTGCCGGGATTCAGAATGCGATGTTGATAATTGCCACCTGCACGGCGTCCACACAGTTTCGCTAGCGCTTTTACTTTTCTATTTGCGTCAAAGAGAACGCGGCGAGCAACTGCTATGCAGCAAAGCTGAAAGGTTGCTCGGAGGTTCCCCAGGTCTGCCAGTTCTCTTCTTGTATTTGATGGCCCCTTGGAAAAGAGCTTTTTCAAGAGAGAGGAGAGCGACCTTCGCCACTACGATGGCCACGCAAGTGTGGGCAAGGGAGCTTCTAACTCCCAAGACAGGAACGCCGGTGTTACAGGATTACCGGCCACGCTTGTAACGAAAGATGTGTCGAATTATCCAATTGTCTGGTCGAACACCAGTTCTGCCGGCACGAGAGAATCGGCGTATGAGAACACGCTAGCAGCATTGGCTCGTCGTGTTTCTATCCAAGTCAGCTGATTTGTCCGAAACGCTAATTGCCAACCAACAATTCATGCAGAGCTGCATCAGGACTGAGATTGGGATAGTCGTGTTGACTCGCTGCCTCAAAAGGATCACCAGGATTCAGGGACCTGCGCAACTGTGATTGTTGTAGTACTAGGCGAGATCTTACTGGCAGAAATGACAGTTTTGGTGATGCAGCAATGCGTGAGAAACATGTATTGGAGATTCCCATGACACAGCCTCCGTTCAGTTGTCTCAGCAAGCGATTCTGCATAGCAATCTTCGTGGTTCTTCTTTT
>Ga0187784_10005150_pt1 | contig 10583 bp, 5 predicted proteins | sample 1015_SJ02_MP15_2_FD_132964 | JGI IMG/M metagenome (GOLD analysis project Ga0187784, IMG submission 132964) | Tropical peat soil microbial communities from peatlands in Department of Meta, Colombia - 1015_SJ02_MP15_20_MG | ecosystem: Environmental > Terrestrial > Soil > Wetlands > Peat | place... | reverse complement strand
GACGTCCTTGGTCTTCGTGGCCAGAAGCTCCAATTTGTCGAGATCCGGGCCGATAATCTTGACCGAGTTGTCCCCCTTGATGCCGGAGAGAGCCTCCATCACGTTATCGCGGATGTTCTGCGAGAAGTTCCAACTGATGCCTGGAAGCTTTCGTTCGAGTTCCGCGTCCATGTCCCGGACGACTTCCTCCTTGGTGCGGGCCCGCATCGAACCGAAGATCCAGCGTCGCCAGCCCGTCTGCTCGACGATCTTCGGCCAGTCCCTTTCGGGTCGCAGAGGCACGAAGTACTCGCTGTTGTAGTAGCCGTCGGTGTCGGTGCCGTCGTCGGGTCGGCCGAGCTCGTTCACGATCGATTCGACCTCGGGATACGTGGCCATGATGGCCTCGGCCCGCATCGACAGTTCCTTGTGACGCTCGAGCGAAATGTTGAGCGGCGCTGTCCCGCGAATCCACAGGTTGCCTTCCTCCAAGGCGGGCATGAACTCGCGACCGAGCCTGGGCACCAGCGAGGCGGTGTACAGGATCAGGGCCGTCATCGCGATCACCGTGAGGTACGGGTGATCCAAGCAGACATTAAGCTGCCAGATGTAGCGCTTCTTCAGAAACCGGACGAGGAAGTTCTCCTGCGTGGGCTTGAAGTTCTTGAACATGAACATGCAGAGCACGGGCGTCAGCGTCAGGGCCAGCATCAGGGCGCCGCCCAACGCAAAGGCGTAGGTCTGGGCCATCGGCGCGAAGAGTTGGCCTTCCGGGCCCTGCATGGTGAACAGCGGGATGAAGGCGCAGACCATGATCAGGGTCGAAAACAACAGCGCCCCGTCGATCTCCCTGACAAAACGCAGGATCCGCTGGTTGATCGGCAGCTCGGGGTAGTTTCCCGCGGCCAGGTTGCGGTAGATGTTCTCGACCATAATCACCGACGAGTCGACGATGATGCCGAAGTCCACCGCCCCGATCGAAAGCAGGTTCGCCGACTTGCCGCGCACGTAGAGCACGGTGAAGGCAAACAGCAGGGCCAGCGGAATGTTGATGGCCACAATAACGGCGGTGCGGATATTGTTCACGAACATGAACAAAATGGCGACGACGAGCGCAATGCCCATCATCAAGTTTTCCGTCACCGTGTCGGTCGTGATCTTGAGCAGATCTTCGCGGTCGTAGTAGCACTCGATATTCGTGCCCGGCAGCATGCGGCCCGTGGCGGGGTCGTTGAGATAGTCGACCTTAGCCTTGACGTCTTTGAGGGCAGGCAGCGTCTGTTCGTCTTTGCGCAAGAGCACAATGCACTGCACGACGTCGGCCTCGTTATGGCCAAACTCGGGCTCGGCAATCGTGTGCGTCGATCCCGAGGGCCGATCCTTGTCGGCTCGCCAATAGCCCTGGATGCCCAACCGAGTCTGATGGCTGACGACCACGCCGACGTTGGGTAACTCGCCCGGAGACTCGGCCCGGCCCCCCTCGACGACGTCCTCGACGCGTACGGGCTGGTTGTTGACCGAGGTGATCACCAGGGCGCGGATTTCCTTGATGCGGCGCTCCTCCTCGGCCCGAAGAATGCGGGCCGCGCTTTCCGCGTCCTTCAGCCCCAACACCCTGGTCACCGGATCCTTGCCGCCCATAAACAGCCCGGCGCTGCGGACCGTCATCGCGACCTGCCCTTCGTTGACATAATCGCCGCCCACGGTCTGGTTGGCGTTGGCGATCGCGTTTTGCAGCTGCATGAGGGTCACGCCGTAGCGCCGCAATCGGTCCGGATCCGGCTGGATTTCGTACCGCCGGACGGTGCCTCCCTGACTGGAGACGTCGACGATTCGCTGTACTGTGCGGAATTCGCGCTCGAGCACCCAGTCCTGCTCTGCCTTCATGTCGTTGAGCGTGTAGATATCGTGCCCCTGCGCATCTTTGGGATTTGTGAGCACGTATCGATAGATTTCGCCGGTCGGCGACTCGGGGGAGATCTGGGGCGTGACGTTTGCCGGCAGCGGCTGCGAGATGGTCGAGATGCGGTTGATCACCTCCTGCCGGCCCGCCTCGTAGGTCCATTGATTGCCGTAGTGCCAGTTCATCTTCAAATCGCTGAGGCCGAACAGCGACTTGCTGTGGATCGTTTTGATCCCGGGCATACCGGCAAATGTCACTTCGAGCGGAATCGTGACCTGCCGCTCGATCTCTTCGGCAGAGGCTCCCGGCATTTGGGCAAACACTTCGACGATCGCCGGCGCCGGGTCGGGATACGCCTCGACGTTGACGTGCAGGAACGAATACACACCAATCCCCGCCATCGTGATGGCCAGGGCGATCACGACGACCGGATTATCCAGCGACCATTCGATCAGCTTGCGAAGCATCGACGATTATTCCCTGCGAGGGCGAGTGTCAGTGACGACTAGTCAGCCCCGCCTCGATTGACAATAGAAGAGCCGCAGATCCTCATCGGTTGAGAACGCGCGGCAGGGTTGTTCCATCACCGCAAGAAGTTTCCGTCTGCCCCCCACTTGCTGGCGCGGGGCCGCGCCTCAGTCTTGAGACATTTGGCGGCGTTACTCGTCACTGTCCTTCGGCCGCTTTACCGTGCGCCCGTGATTCGCGGTCGAGCAGGACGGCCTTTAGCTCACCTACGCCGCTTCCCAGGATGCGCTCGCCGGGACGCAAAGGCTCCTTGGGCAGCATCCCGAGTTCCTTTTCCTCGTCGGAAATCGCCTCTTTCTTTTCAAACGGCTTGCTGCGAACGAAAACGGTGTTCTGGAAGCGGTTCGTCAAATCGACGCGCCGCATCGTGTACTGCTGTTTGGCGGCATCAGTGACGACAAAGACCACGCACTGCTGGCCGTCTTCGATAATGGCATCGATGGGGACTTCGACGACGTCGTCCGGAGCAGGCTGTTCCACGGTCGCCTTGATGAATTGTCCGCCTCGGATCCGCCCCTGCTTGTTGGTGATGTAGCCCTTCACGACCGCCGTATGCTGGTTGGGATCGATCAAGTAACTGACATCATCGATAAATCCTGAAAGCGGAGCGCTGCCGACCGTTTTCACGGTCCACGGGATCAGACCGTGATAAGTCTCGCGTAAGGCCTCGAGCCGCGGCAGATCATCCTCAGGACAGTTGGCGGTGATGAACAGTTTGTCGAGGTCGGCGATTTGGAACAGGATCGTGGTGTTGTCGACCACGATTTCATTGAGCGTCAGGTTCCGCTCGATCACGACGCCGTCCGCGGGCGAGCGAAGCTCGACGCGGGCCCAACGATCGAACTCGGATCGATCGTGCAGCCGCAAGCGTCGCTCTGCTTCTTCCGGCTTGACTGCTTCGGCTTCTTTGCGAACGGCCTGGATATCTTCTTCAGGGATGGCCCAGGCTCGGAGCATGCTCACCGCACGCTCGATCGCGTTGATATCGCCGATCACCTGGCGCCGCTGGGTCCAAAGCTGCACCTCGGGCATGATCGCCTGCTTGGCTTCCCAGCGCTTGAGGATGAGGTCATCGAGCTTGAGCTGATAGATCGCGTCGATCAGGTCGTTCTTCTTGTTACCGACGTCCACGCTGTAAAAGATCGCCAGCAAGTCCCCTTTGACGACCTTGTCGCCTGAGTGAATTTCTCGATAAGTCGTCTGAGTTTTTCCGCTCCGGCGCGGGTCTTCAGCGATTTGTCCAATCTGCACGCACTCCGCCGACGAGGGAGAGGGGGCGAATCTGGCCCGAATGCGGAACAAGCGGGTCGGATCGAGAGCCGTCGTGCCGGGCATCTCGAGCGACCTCGACTGCTTGGGGGTTTTCGCGGTCACGTACAAGTCAACGTTGTCCTTGCGGATGCCCAGCCCCGTCCGCACGTCGGCTGGCACAAACAGAGTGTGCGGCTTGTCGGGCACCAGCTCGACAGAGTCGGTCGAGTTCGATTTGTCGCCCGACTGGTTGTCGCCGGATTGGGCCTTTTTTCCCGCCGCGGAATTGTCATCGCTGGCGGCCGCGGAGGGGCGAATGGCATTGGCAGCCATGAATCCCACCAGCAAAACCGCCCCGAGCACCAGTGCCCCGATGATCTTGGCTGATTTCGACTCGAAGAGGCGCATGAGGAAGTCCTTAGCGGTTCGGGATCTGGACCCGTTCTCTGAAAGATGTCGAGGAATCGAATCGACCGTCGTCCGGGCGGCACGCGGGGGCGCCTCGGCTTCGTTTATTGCCGCTGCGACCGCCCAACGCAGGTCGGGCAGCCCCAGCGATTTGTTGAGGAGCCGCCCGGCGGGCCAGCTCCCAAAACCCTCTGTCTTGGACCATGAGTTTGTCAGCAGAATCACAGGCAAGTGGACGTTAAGTCCCTGAATGGCCTTCACCAGTCGCAGGCTGCTCCCCTCTCGCAGGCAGGCGTCAAGCAGAACGAGCTGTGGCAATCGCTCACTGATTCGCTCGAGAGCCTGAGACGCGTCGAGGGCTCGACTGACGTCGTAGCCATCCCGGCTTAAAATTCGGCACAGCACCTCACAAAGAACCGGATCGTCCTCGATGACCAGGATCGCCGCGCCATTCAGCTCTCGGAACGTAGAAGCAGGGGGAGGCGGAAGGTCGGCGAGCGAATACGGAAGTGCCAGCGCGGGCATTCGCTGCCCTATTCGCATTTGGTGTGCCCGGGCCGGTGGCAACCGCCGCGCAAGTGCGCAAGGTCAATCTGGGCAATGAGATGTGTACCGTGAATGGGAACGCGCTGTTTCGTGCGGCAATCTCAGATCATGGCCGCCGAGACCAATATCTTTCCAAACTTGCTGCGCATATTGGCCACCAAGATCAAAAATGCTCAGCGCGGACAGAAAGGGCTGCGCCCTGTTCATTACTTTCCCACTAGCGGCGAGAGTTTCCCCGCCGAATCGGCCTTGTAGACCTGGCTGGTCTTCGCCTTCGGATTGGGGTCGGCGATCAGCAGGCTCCCGTCGTGCCACGCGAGCCCAACCGGGTTCACGAGCTGCTTGTCGGCGATCCAACTTTGCGGTTTACCGCCGCTCGCGAGTTTCCAGATGGTCTTGGCGTAACCGTCGCTGATGTAAACCGTGCCATGACCGTCGAGAGCGACGTCATTGGGAAACTCGAACAGCCGGTTCGCGACGACGGCTTCGACCTTTCCGTCGGGCGAAACTCGAAAGAGTTGTCGCTTCGGCGAGCGGGAGACAACCCACAGCTCGTCTTTCTCGTCGATGGCCATTCCGCAGGGCGCCGGCACGTCGGCGAATTTTTCCGGGATCCCCCCTTGCGGCGGAACTTTCCAAATGGCGTGCGCTTCGAGGTCGGCAACGAGAATATTCCCCTTGCTGTCGACCGCGATGGCCATCGGCATCCCAATGCCCCCCTGCGCCCCCTTCGTCAGAGGAGTCGGCTTGCCGGGCTCGTCGAAACGGTAAACCTCGCGCGTCGCCGTGTCCCCGGCAAGCACCTTGCCCTTATGGTCGAGGGCCACGCAACGTACCCTGTTCAAGGGAGAGCCGAGCTTTCTTTGGGCCGTGAAGAATTTCTCGATCGTCCCCTTCTGGACGACGACGATGCCCGGCAACTTGAGGTCGGCGACGTAGACGGATCCATCCGCGGCCACCGCCGGTTTGAGCGGGTAATGGAACTCTTCAGCGCCCAGACCCAATGAGGAACCGATCAACAGGACAAGAGCTGCCGCTCCGCCGACGCGCAGACACATGGAATTCCGCTCCGACTGGAATGACTCGGTGAGATGATATTTCCGGACGATTTCTACGAAAAAATGTTCTCCAGCCAAGAATAGCCGCTCAGCGCACGCGCTGCCACCGGTGCAGGGCCAGACCCCGTCATTGCGAATGATTTGGCCGCGACGGATGGTCTCGTAACTCTTCGTAACTCTTGGCGACTCTTCCCGGTGATTGGCCAAAAATCAGCGCACGAGCACCACGACCGAGCGCGCCGCGACCTCGTAGTGATCTGACTTGACGATTGGTTCATCGCCCGAGTCGCAGATGTCGAGCGGCGGGACGTGCGCCGTGTCGATCGCCTGCTTCCACTGGCCGACCGATCCTTCTTGAATGCGAAAGGAGAGGGGCTCCCAGTAGGCGTTGATCATGACGTAAAGATCGCGATCGCCCATCGAGTCGCCCCTGAGGCAATAAGCAAGAGCGTGCGAATCGCGCGACAGATCGACGCTCCCTTCGGTGCCGTACCAGTGGACATCGTCGCGCCAATAGCCGCTGCGGCAAATCGACGGGTGTGCGTTGCGAAACGCGATCATTTCCTTGAAGAAGCGGTGAACGTCACCGTAGGTGTGCAGGCGACTCCAGTCGAGCCACGTCGTTTCGTTGTCCTGGTTGTAGGGGTTGTTGTTGCCGCCCTGCGTTTGCAGGAATTCGTCCCCCGCGCGGAACATGGGGATTCCGTTGGCCAAAAACAGCAGGCAGCAGAAATTCTTGGCCTGTCGCACGCGGAGCGCCATCACTTCGGGCGGGAAGTCGCCGTCTCCCTCCCATCCGCAGTTCCAGCTGAAGTTTTCAGCGGTCCCGTCGGTGTTGCCTTCTCCGTTGGCTTCGTTGTGGCGTTCGTTGTAAGCCACCAGGTCATAAAGCGTGAAGCCGTCGTGCGAGGTGACGTAATTGACGCTGTAGAAGGGGCGACAGGCCTCCCGGATCGTGTCGGGAAACAGGTCGTCGCTCCCGTAAAGCCGGCGCATGAGCGAGGGGACCGTGTCGGCGTCCCCCTTCACGAAACGGCGGACGTCGTCTCGAAAACGGCCGTTCCACTGGTGCCAGAACTGCCCCGGGAAGTGCGCTCCCAGCTCGTACAGACCAGTTGCATCCCAGGGCTCGGCAATCAGGTGTACGTTGCCCAGAACGGGATCGGTGCGGATGGCAGTAATCAACGGGGAGTCGCCCGTGTCGATCGAGCCGTCCTCCCTGCGAGTGAAAATAGCCGCAAGATCGAAGCGAAAGCCATCGACGTGCATTTCGGTGACCCAATACCTGAGGCTCTCGATGATCAGTGCCCGCACGTTCGGGTTCGCGCAATCGAAGGTATTGCCGGTTCCCGCAAAGTTGGCGTAAGGAGTCCTCGGATCGCCGCTCATGACGTAATAGCTGCTGTTGTCGATTCCTTTGAAGCTGTAGGTTGGACCGTCCTGATTTCCCTCGGCCGTGTGGTTGTAGACCACGTCCAGGATGACTTCGATTCCCGCCAGATGCAGGGCGCGAACCATTTCGCGGAATTCGTCGCGAACACCGTCCGGGTTCGCCGCATACTGGCGGTGTGGCGAAAAGAAATTGAGCGTCATGTACCCCCAAAAGTCCCCCTCTTGAGGATCGAATTGGTGCACGGGCATCAACTCGACGACAGTAATCCCCAGCTCCTTGAGGTACGGGATTTTTTCGATGAGTCCCGCGTACTTGCCACGTTTTTTCGCAGAGACGCCGCTCGTTGGGCTCTCGGTGAACCCGCGGACATGCAATTCGTAGACCACGGCATCCGAGCGATAGCGCTCGGGCCGTCGCTTTGGCCAGGCGAACGGCGTCTCTCGCCCGATCAGCACGCCGAGCGGAGCGGCGCCTGCGTTTGATCCGGGACACTCGGCCAGGCGGCGGTCGAAAGCCGGGGGAAAATAAACCTCCCGTGCGTTCGGATCCAACAGTATTTTCTGTGCATCGAACGCGTGTCTCGTGGCTGGGCCATCCGGGAGTGGTCCTTCAACGCGCCAAGCGTAGTATCGCGCTCCATGCACGGCCGGCCCGGGAATCCGGCAGAACCAGATATCGCGCAATTTCTGCGTGAGCGGATCCAAGCGCAGCTGAAACATCGGCGCAGCCAGGTCGTGCTGGCCGTAAAGCAAGAGGGTCACGCTCGAGGCGGTCTCGGAGGTGAGCGTGAAATTGTGAGCCTGCTCCGCGTCAAGCCAGGTATGCCCCGGCAGAAACGGACTTCCTTCGACGGTGAACCATAAAAGTTCTTCGGGCATTTGGCGCGTTCCGAAAATCGGAGCCATTGACCAGCGATGGCAGTACAACTGTTGATTCTGTCGAGCATTGTCGGCAAGTGACCCGGGCTCGCCAGTCGAATCGTCACGGTGAGGGATGACTTGGAGGCCTTTGAGTGACCGTCGTGTTCTTTGCGGGATTGAACACGTTGACGGGACCTCCCGTGGTCCAAAGGACGCGCAGTACGTCAGCTGAGTCCAGAGTGCCGATGCCGAAATGCGTGATCGGCTTTTGAACGATTTGTGTCTGGGAAACACCGCGGATTTTAAGGCACAGAGTCGATCCCAGCCCGCAAGGAGGGACGCGAGTTGAAGCCGCCGCCTTCGCGTCTGTCGGGTGTGCATCGAGCCGCACGTCGATCCAGTTGTTGGCGTTGCCCCCTTCGTTTTGCAGCAATGCCAAGCGCCCCGTGCGATTGCTTGTTTCGGACTTTCCGGGTTCGGTCTTTGCCGGCGCAATCTTCACGATGATCAAATCGCTGTCGCCATCCTGGTCAAAGTCGCCAAAATCGGCTGAGGAAATCACGCCGAGTGCGGGAGGCAACGCGCGATCTGCAGGCTCGAAGTGTCCCTCGGGAGTTCCGTGGAAGCAGTGTACGGCTTCGCGATTCCAGGCGACGAGATCCGGACAGCCGTCGTTGTCATAATCGAACGCCAGGACCTGATCGAACGCGAAGTCGGAGATCGGCTCCACGCCGATCGTTTCGACGCGGCCGTGCTCGACCGTCGAGGTCAGCAGGAGCATCATTCCGTGTGGACCGCTGGCGAGCAAGTCCCACGAGCCGTTCGAGTCGGCGTCCAGCACAGCGAGAGCCGTCGCCGTCTGGATGGCGCTATCCTGCACGCGGAATCGTTGCGGGTGGAATCGCGCAAAGCCGTGGCCTTTGAGGAACGTGATCCCCCCCGGCGACCCCGAGGGGCTTTCGACCCAGGGGGCCAACAAATCGACATCGAGATCGTTGTCCCAATCAACCGCGAGCAGGGCCGTGCCCCCGACGGGAACACTGCCAATTCCCGATCGCGGGGTGATGTCGCGAAAGTGCCGATCCCCCTCATTCGCGAAGACGAGCGGCGTGGCCCATTCCTTTTCGCCAGCCTTGTGCGAGCGGCTCGAGACGACCAGGTCGAGCAAGCCATCCTCGTTGAGATCACAAACCGCGATCGACAGCGCGTCTTTTGTCGCGCGGGAGAGCGTCGGTGCGTCGATCGCCTGGAACGTCCGCGATTTCGCACCGGGCCGGACGAGATTCTGGAGGACCAGCACGCCGGCTGGCCCGAAGAGCACGATATCGGTCGCGAGCCCAGGTGACTTTGCGGGGTTCCCATCGGAGACCCGGCGATCGCCTCCGAGATCGACCGCAAGGAAGTGGTCGTAGCCGCCGCGGGGCAGGGGGGTCGCCGTGACTTTCTCCCAGCGACCACTTTGATCGCGGGCAAAAATCTCGAACGATTCGCCGCGCAGGACAGCGATGTCCAGCCGACCATTCTGATCAAAGTCGATGAACCGTGCCTCGCGCGCGTCGGCAATCGCCGCCAATGGCCCCGAGAGGTCGAGCTCCCGGAAGTGTACCGACTTTCCGGCGGAAGGAATTCGGCGCTCGATGCGGTGCGCCCGGTAATACGCAGGCGAAAAATCGGAGATAACATGCCACGACAGCCCCCGCTCGACGCGACGCCGATCGGCGGCCAACTCCGGGAGAGCCTCGGCCAGCTTGTCGATAGCGGCCAAGTTGGTGCCCACCGCCTCCCAGTTTCCGGCATTAGCGGCACTTCGGGCGTTTTGGATGAGTCCTTTGAGCCGATCGGCTGCGTCGCTTCCTATCTCAGCCACGATCGGGACGAGCAACCTCGAGACGCGGGTTAACTGGTCGTCGAAGTCGACATCCTTGCGGCGCACCTGAACGCCCAGCCATTCGAGCTGGACGTAGAGATTGCCTGGGACGAGGTCTTTGAGAGTTCTAAGCGTCCCCTCGCTGTCACGTCGATCCGCATCGGTTCCCGACCGCTGCGCCTGGTACAGCTCGCTGCACAGCACCGCGTCACCCGGCGCGGTTCCGGCGGCGGTACGCTGCTCGATGATTCGCAGCGTGGACGATCCCTGCGCTTGGGCGAATTTTGAGGCTAGGTAGTGGCGCTCCGGCGATCTGGGCTCCATCGCCGATTCAAGATTGAGGGCGGTTTCCGCTCGATCCAGAGCCTGCTGGAACGTGTTTGGATCGCGCTGCTGGTCGATTGCCTCCACGGCCATCAGCCGCTCGATAGGCCAATCCCGGCTGACCGGATCGCGGGCGCTCGCGGTGGCCAGATTGAGCAGGCCGGGATCGGCGCTCGCGAATTGGCCGTTTTCGAGATCGGCCAGCGACGTGTTTTTGACGTCGATGAGGCGCTCGGCAGCTTTGGTGTCGCGGAGATGCTTCGCTTTCTTTTCCGCCGCTTCCTGAGCGACCTCTTCCGGAGGGCGACTCCGATTGGAGCAGCTGAAACTCCCGGCCGCGAGCACCAGCACCAGCGCGGTGAACGATAACACGACCGGACGAGACGACGCCATTCTTGGTCAGCCGACACAGGGGAAACGAAAGCAAACTCTCAACATAGACGCGCGTTTTGGGCGAGTAAAGCGG
>Ga0187784_10005149_pt1 | contig 10583 bp, 7 predicted proteins | sample 1015_SJ02_MP15_2_FD_132964 | JGI IMG/M metagenome (GOLD analysis project Ga0187784, IMG submission 132964) | Tropical peat soil microbial communities from peatlands in Department of Meta, Colombia - 1015_SJ02_MP15_20_MG | ecosystem: Environmental > Terrestrial > Soil > Wetlands > Peat | place... | reverse complement strand
TGGAAGGACTACATCCCGACCGCATGGAGATTGCCAGCACGCAGTACTATGGTTGGGCGCTGAAGAACCGCAACGCGCTGATGCCCACGCGACAGCAGGTCGAGGACTCAGTGAAGATCGTCGCCGCAGCCGAACAACGGCTGAAAGGAAAAATTCGCATCGATTTCGTGATTCCCGATTACTACGCCCGTTACCCCAAGGCATGCATGGGCGGCTGGGGCCAGAAGTCAATCCTTATCGATCCCGCCGGTCGTGCGCTTCCCTGCCACGCCGCGGGTGTGATTCCGGGCTTGCAGTTTGACCATGTCCGCGAGCATTCCCTGAAGTGGATTTGGGAAGAGTCTTCCGCATTTCAGAAATTTCGTGGAGAAGCCTGGATGCCGGAACCTTGCCGCAGTTGCGACCGGCGCGCCGAGGATTTTGGCGGCTGCCGCTGCCAGGCGTTTCTTCTAACTGGGGACGCCAACGCAACCGATCCCGCCTGCTCTCTTGCGCCATCGCATTTTGTTGTGGAAGAGGCGCTGCGCACCGCCCCCACTACAACGCGCGGCGCCTCAGGCTCGCTGATCGACTGGCAATATCGGCCCAATCCGAAATAGACTTTCCGCAGAGCCATGTCCGGCGAGCCACTAAGTCGCCCTCTGCCTCGGCAGTATCTGGAAACTCTTGGCGTGGCCGAGAAATCGCCGAGCCGCGGGGCTCTGGCTGAATTGGTTACAGCTCACCTTACCCGCGTCCCTTTCGAAAACATTTCCAAGCTTTATTACCGCAAACACCTGGGCCTTGCGAACTTGCCGACCATTCAACAGTACCTCGACGGCATCGCGCAGAATCATTTCGGCGGCACCTGCTATTCCAACAACTATTACTTCTACCGGCTGCTGGTGAGTTTGGGGTATGACGTGAAGTTGTGCGCCGCCGACATGACCGCGCCCGCGGTTCATGCCTTCAGCCTCGTCCGCGTGGAAGGTCGGGAGTATCTCGTCGATACCGGCTACGCCGCGCCCTTTCTCTCACCCCTTCCCCGCGATTTGAAAACGGATTACGTAGTCGAGTTGGGCCGCGACCGGTACGTATTTAAGCCGCAGGATGAAAATCGCTGCTCGCGCCTCGATCTGTATCGCGATGGAGTTCTGAAGCACGGCTACCTGGCCAGACCGGAACCCAGGCGCATTGAAGATTTCAGCGGAGTGATCCAGGGTTCCTTCCGGCCCGATGCGACTTTTCTAAATTCGCTGCTCCTGGCCCGCTTTTATCCGGGACGGTCCGTGGTGATTCACAATTTTTCCTTGATCGAGTCGCAGGGAACGGTTTCCACGATTCGCCAGCTGCAAGGTCTTGACGAACTGATCGCCACGATCGAAGAGCGATTTGAAATGCCGCGATCCGTGATCACGCAGGCTTTGTCGGGGCAGGAAAAGTTCCGCGATGCCTGGGATGGAGCTTCGCCGTGAGCGTTGGCTCTTCCACGGGCGGTACGGCGTGCTACTAATTAGCCAACGATAACCACGAAGGGCACGAAGTTTCACGAGGTCGGTGGGTCGGCAGTCTACCTTCGTGTACCTTTGTGTACGTTAGTGGTTGTGGGTTTGTTCGTGGGATTGAGCTTTCGCCCCGCAGTGTTATCATCATCCCTTGGCCTCGCGTGTTGAGGCGCAAGTCCTTCCCGGATAACTTCCTGCAGAGAGGACCATGACTGAGAAATTTCGCGTCTTTGCCACTTGCGATATCGGCGAATCGCTCGAACTGCTGCACAACCGAGGGTATGACGTCGAGGTGTATCCCAAACCCGAGGCGCCGCCCAAGAGCTTGATCCTCGAAAAGGTCAAGTCGGGAATCGACGGGCTAATCACCACCCTGCGCGACCAGATCGACGCCGAAGTATTCGAAGCGGGCAAAGGACACTTGAAGGTGATAGCGCAGTACGCGGTCGGGTTCGACAACATCAATCGCGCCGACGCCAATCGTTACAAAATTCCGTTTACTCATACCGCCGACGTGCTCACCGAGGCAACCGCCGAATTCTCGTTTTTCATGATGGGCGTGCTGGCGCGCCGCATGTGGACCGCCGAGCATCTCACCCGCAATAACCAATGGGGATACTGGCATCCGTATCTCCCATTCCTCGGCGACGAAGTTACCGGCAAGACCATCGCCGTGATCGGCACCGGGCGAATCGGGCTAGCCATGATCAAGAAATGCGCCGGCTTCGATATGAACATCCTGTGCTACGACCCCGCATATCAAAACCACGACTTCGTGAAAGCCATGCAGGAAGTGAAAGATCTTCGCTACGCCCGCGGGATCACTCGCGAAAGACGATCGATTCGCTACGCGGAATTCGAAGAGGCCATTGGTGAAGCTGACTTCGTCAGCGTGCACGTGCCGCTGCTGCGCGAAGGCGAAAGCGCCACGCCGACTTACCACCTGTTCAACGAACGCACCCTGCGCATGATGAAGCCCACGGCGTTTTTAATCAACAATTCGCGCGGGCCAGTGGTTGACGAAGCAGCGCTGGCCAAAGCGCTGCGGGAAAACTGGATCGCGGGAGCGGCCCTGGATGTGTACGAAGAGGAACCGCTTCCGCCCGATTCGCCGCTACGCGATCCCGAGATTGAAGACCGTTGCCGGCTGTATCCGCATTTCGCCAGCGCAGCGCGCATTACGCGGCTATCGCCCGATCCGAACAAAGGGATGGCGGGACGCGCGGTGCAGGGGCTGATTGACGTGCTGGAGAAGAACTACGGCGGGGATATCTGTAAAATGCCGTACGTAGTAAACAAAGAGGCTTTCGCAAAGTGAGCGCGCCCTCCGACGAACCGTTTTGTGATGTCCGCCAACAGTAGCGAGAAAATTGCACCTTTACTGCATGGAACCGTCAGCTTGATTCCTGTTGCTATCTATGGCAAGCTCTGGTCGAAAGGGGCGTCCCATGCCAAATCGGTCTTCCCTCCCACTCGTCGCCGTCTTCAGCCTGACTTTGCTATTGGTAACCAGCGCGTCGGCCGCCAGCAAGGCGAAAATTCTACACACCTTCGAGGGCGGCAACGACGGCGCCCGGCCTTGGGCGACACTTGTGCTCGACCAGAAAACCGGCATCCTTTACGGCACCACAGAAACTGGCGGGAATCAATCCTGCGCAAACTCCTTTGACACGGGTTGCGGCACAGTTTTCTCCCTCACCCCATCAGGGACGGGCTGGAAGTACACGATCTTGTACCGCTTTCAAGGAGGCGCCAACAACGACGGGAGCGGTCCCAGGGCTCCATTGGTACCGCGACCGGACGGGTACTGGTATAGCACTACTACGACCGGTGGCGACGATTACTCGGGATATGGCACCGGCGCGGCCTATCGCATCAAACCCGGCACCTGGAAGGAACAGGTCATCTACCGATTCTCTTCCTACGACGGGGGATGGTACCCGCAGGGGGCGATAGCATTCGACCGCAAAGGAAATCTGTACGGCCTCACTCCGAATGCCGGACAGAGCGGAGGCGGGGTCGCTTTCCGATTGATTCCAAACCCGACCGGCGAATGGAGTGAAGAGGTCTTGTATGACAACGTTGGCCTGCCATACGCCGGTGTGCTCCTTGATCATCTTGGTAACGTCTATGGCACCAGCGACGACAACGGGACCTACAACGAGGGCAGTGTTTTTGAACTCTCACACACGAAATCCGGCTGGCAGTTCACAAATACTTATTCCTTCGAGGACCCCGCCGGAGCGGGAGTCGAACCCAGCGACTTAGCCTCCGACAAGCAGGGTAACCTCTTTGGATTCGCTGCCGACGCTGGTCTGGTTTGTTATCCTCATCCCTATAGTTGCGGCACGGTTTTCGAGATGACTCCGGTCGACGGCAAGTGGCAGGAAAAGACCATTTATCAATTCAAGGACTTGGCCGACGGTTGGGGCCCCGGTTACGGCGCTCCGGCATTCGACCGTGCTGGCAACCTTTATGGCGCCACTGAAGCAGGCGGGAAGTATGGCTTTGGCACGGTCTTCAAGCTGTCGCCGGTCAAAGGCGGATGGCAGAAAACTACCCTCTATAGTTTTCCCGGCGGCGCCGGAGGAAACGAGCCGGTCGGCGGTGTTGTGGTTGACCAGCATGGCAACGTCTTCGGCACCACCTACGACGGAGGCGGGACTAAGGCACACGCATGCAGGTTTGGGGGATGTGGAGTGGTGTTTGAGATATCGCCCTAGCTCATGACGACCCAGCTCAGGATGCCACGATTTCTTCCCGTTTGTCGTTTGCGATCACCGACTATTCCGAAATCGAGCGCTCTTCGCTGCCCTGGGCGCGCAGCACCCGCGCCACGGAATAGGGCGCGCGCTGGGAAGGATCGTGAAAGTGCCGGACCTGCATCTCGCCCAACAAGCCGATAGCCAGCAGGTTCAGCCCCGCCAGCAGCAACACGGCAGCAAAGATCATCAAAGGCCCGTGCTGAGTCATCACGCTTTGGTGATTCACGAATTTCTCTACCAGCAGCCATCCGGTCACCCCCGTTCCGGCAAGGATGCTCAACATTCCCATCGTGCCGAAAAAGTGCAGAGGCCGGGCCAGATAGCGCAGCAGAAAACGGATGGTCATCAGGTCAAAGAAGACCCGAATCGTTCGCGAGATGCCGTAGTGCGACGCGCCCCGCTCGCGGTTCACATTGCGGATGGGCACTTCGCAAATCGAAGCTCCATACCAGGAAGCTAGCGCGGGAATGAAGCGGTGCATTTCGCCGTACAGCGGAACCTGCTGGAGAATTTCTCGCCGATAAGCTTTGAACGTAGTCCCAAAGTCGTGAATATCCACGCCGCTCAGCTTGGCCATCAGCCAATTGGCGGTGCGTGACGGGATGCGGCGCAGCCATAAATTATCGATGCGCTGTTTCCGCCAGCCGCTGACAATGTCATACCCCTCGGCGATCTTCTCTAGGAACAACGGAATGTCACCGGGGTCATGCTGCAGGTCCCCGTCCATGGCAATGACGTACTCTCCGCGGGCATGGTCGAAACCCGCCGCCAGAGCGGAAGTCTGGCCGAAGTTGCGGCGCAGCCTGACCACGGTTACGCGGCTGTCAATCGCGGCCACCGCGCGCAGCAGATTGAAGGTCCCATCGCGAGAGCCGTCGTCCACCAGGACAATCTCGAACGACTCGCCCCCCGCCTCCATCACCGCTTTCAGACGGTCATAGAGCTCGGTGACATTTTCCTGCTCATTGTGCAGGGGCACCACAATGGAGTACTTGGGCATGGAACTCTTGTCATTATACGGTTCCCCACGTCTTTTTGCCCCTCCAGAGGCAAGGTCGATGGCAGCCGACACCAAAATGACAACCACAGGTCGTGATTTTTGGAGTATCGTTCTCAGTGTGGAATTTCTGTTTCCATTCGTTTAGGCGAGGTCACTTCAACCGGGAGGAGAGCCTGCCCAATGGATTCGATTGTGTTGATTATGTTCGGTTCGGTTTTGTGCACCATGACGGCGCTGAATTTCATGGAGCTCCGCCGCATCCGCAAGAAGCTTGAGTCTAAACCGCAGTCTTGAAGGTGATTGGTGGCGCAGGTGGGAGTGTAACCCGCGAAGGCCGGTTTCCGCGCTCGTCGGAAAGGCCCTGGGAAACCTGCCGAAAATCATGCAACCAGTTCCGGCCCTGGCTCAGAGCTTAATTGGCGGCAGCGCCATTTCTGGAACGTAGTCTGCGGGGTTTCCTTTCTCCAATAGGTAAGCGCCTGGTCCCTGCTGGCCGCGTATCCTGCGGCAGAATTCAGCCACGAAAAAGCCTACCTGCAAGGCCTCGGTGAATGCCCAACGCGTATCCAGACGCCACTGCCGGGCAAGCTCGGGATCTTTCTTCTCGATGTCGAAAACATTGCCGGGGATCTCAATCACCACCCGCTGCCGTCGCAGGGCCGCCTGCAGATCGGTCCGCGCCGGCTTGCCATCCCCGTTGAATCGCACCAGTGGTTGAACCGTGGAGAGCGCATCCAGCACTTCGCCGCGGTTCCGTTTGCCCTGCACCCGCTCCTGGACGCGCCGGCTGGTAATGGGCCACCGAACCCACAGGCGGTCTGTGCCATTGCGGTGCAGAATGCTGGAAGTCTCCGGGCCATACAAATCGACCTTGTACTGGTCGGCAATCACTCCTAGCTTGGCGAAGTTCAGGTGGGCGTTGCGGCTCTGCAGGGGGTCAAAGGTCCAGGTGACCTCACTCACTCGCAGGCCGTCTTGTCGCAACCCCAGCACCCGCTCTCGCTGCGCCAGCTTTAGCTTGTAGCCCAGATTCAAGGTCCGGTAAGGCTCCAGCACCGCCAGCATGTGCGAATGCAGATTTAGCTGACCATGGTTGGAGCCCAGAAATCCGAAGGCGAACCCCACCATCTTCGAGCCGTCGAACGCCCCCAGCCAAATCGCCCCAGCTTCTCGCGAAGCCACAGTCAAAGTCAGAGGCATGGTGTCGAGATCAGACAGTCCCCACACTTTCCGCTCCACGCCTTCAACCTGTTTCAAGTCGTTGATACCGCAAAGATCACGAATGGTGAGGGCCGCTTTGGGTTTGTGTTCCGCCATTGGGGATAAGTCGAACAATATACGCCAGAAGGCGTGGCTGTGCCAAACGCGGGGTCAACAAAGGTCAACGAAGGTAAAGCTTTGTAAACCGGGACAGCAAACGAGTCTCCCAGCGCGTACCATATCTGTTGCAGGCGGATGATGATCTCAGTTTTGGGCGCGCTCGAGGTGCAAAAGCTGCAACCCAAGCGGAAGCTTTCTCGTCCAAGACTTGGGTAGTGGCGGCAATCCGATTAAGATTGAGATGTTACTCATCATAAGCCCTGAAGGGACTCGAAATGATCACTTTGTCCGGTGTTCTAATGGCAGGAACTGAAAGCCCAACCCCCTTCCTGCCAACATCGGTTTACCGGAGATACAGTGTGCGGCCGTTTTCACTGGCAGTTTTGTGTGCGCTGGTGGTGTTCGTTGTCAACTGCGGCGGGGGTGACGCAAAAACCGCCGCCCGCGCCAATGTCGTGCTGCCCGTTCCGGTGTCGGTTGCGACCGCTGAGTTGCGCGATATGCCGTATTACTTGACTGGATTGGGGTCCGTGTCAGCGTATTACACGGTGAGCGTGAAAAGCCGTGTGGACGGCCAACTGGTCGAGGTCAAGTTCAAAGAAGGACAGTTCGTGAAGGAAGGCGACCTGCTGGCGGTCATCGATCCGCGCCCTTATGAAGTGCAGCTGGAGCAGGCCCAGGCGCAGCTGTTCAAAGACCAGGCCAGTTTGCGCGATGCCAAGTTGAACCTGCAACGCTACAAGGACCTTCTGCACAACTCGGGCGCCATGTCGCAACAGCAGGTCGATACCCAGGCGGCCACCGTCGATCAGTTGGATGGAACCGTCCGCACCGATCAGGCGATGATCGACAATGTCAAGCTGCAACTGGTGTATTGCCACATCACTGCCCCAGTGAGCGGACGCATTGGCTTGCGTTTAGTTGACCCTGGAAACATCGTTCACGCCGCCGACACCAACGCAATGTTTGTAATCACCCAATTGCAACCCATAGCCGTGGTATTCACTCTGCCCGAAGACAATCTTCCTGAGGTTTACAAGCGGATGAGCGCGCATGCGCTGTCAGTGGAAGCTTATAGCCGCGACGACGTAACCAAGCTCGCTACCGGAACTTTGCAGACCATCGACAACCAAATCGACCAGACCACCGGCACCGGCCGACTGAAAGCGGTCTTCGACAATCGCGACAATGCCCTTTGGCCGAACCAGTTCGTCAACTGCCGGCTGCTGCTGGAGACGCGGAACCACAGCACCACGGTCCCTGCCGCTGCCATTCAACGAGGCCCCCAGGGCACGTATGTCTTCGTCACCAAGCCCGATAACACGGTGACCATAAGGCCGGTCACGCTGGCCTTCACTCAGGAGAACACCTCCGTGATCGCCAGCGGTATCGCGCCGCAGGAGGTCGTTGTCACTGACGGTCAGGACAAGCTGCAGGAAGGCAGCAAAATTGAACTCCGGCGGCCCGCGCCCGCAAGCGGCCCGCCCCAAGGTTCGAGCGCTTCCGCTCCAGGCGGCCAGAGCTCCAAAGGTCAGGGTCAAAACCCAGGTAGCCCAGTGAAATGAATCCGTCGCGCATTTTCATTCTTAGGCCGGTGGCCACTGCCTTGTTGATGGTGGCGATCATGCTGGTCGGGCTGGTGGCCTACCGCCAACTTCCGGTTTCCGCTCTGCCGGAGGTCGATTACCCCACCATTCAGGTAATGACGTTTTATCCCGGCGGCAACCCCGACGTCATGGCGTCGTCGGTGACGGCCCCTCTGGAACGGCAGTTTGGACAGGTCCCCGGGCTGACCCAGATGACTTCGACCAGCGCGTTCGGCGCGTCGGTGATCACCTTGCAGTTCGGCCTGGAGCAGAACATTGACGTCGAGGAGCAGCAGGTTCAGGCGGCCATCAACGCGGCGCAAACGTATCTTCCCACCGATTTGCCGAATCCCCCCATCTACAGCAAGGTCAACCCCGCGGATGCGCCGATTCTGACCCTGGCGCTGACCTCCAAGAGCCTGCCGCTCGCCAAGGTGGAGGATTTAGCCGACACGGTGTTGGCGCAGAAGATCTCTCAGGTCACTGGGGTGGGGCTTGTGTCCATCAGCGGCGGGCAAAAGCCGGCAGTCCGCGTTCAGGCCAATCCTACAGCGCTCGCTTCCTACGGGCTCAGTCTTGAGGACGTAAGAAACGCCCTGGCCGCCGCCAATGTAGATCAGGCAAAAGGAACGCTGAATGGACCGCGCCAATCCTTCACCATCGGCGCAAACGATCAACTGTTGGCCAGCGACCAGTATAAGCCGGTTGTGATCGCCTACCGGAATGGCTCCCCTGTGCGGCTGTCGGATGTGGCCACGGTCAGCGATGGCGTTGAAAACGTGATGCAAGCGGCCTGGATGAACGAGGATCCTGCGGTCATTCTGAACATCCAGCGCCAGCCTGGGGCAAACATCATCAGCGTTGCCGACCGAATCAAGAAACTGCTGCCCCAACTGCAGGCCGGCTTGCCGGCCGCGGTCCATGTTTCCATCCTCACCGATCGCACCGAGACCATCCGCGCTTCTGTCAAGGACGTTCAATTCGAGCTGATGCTGACGGTCGTGTTGGTGGTCATGGTGATCTTCCTGTTTCTGCGCAATCTGTCGGCTACTACCATTCCCAGCGTCACCGTTCCGCTTTCGATCGTCGGCACTTTCGGCGTGATGTACCTGCTCGGTTACAGCCTGAACAACCTCACGCTGATGGCGCTCACTATTTCCACCGGTTTTGTGGTGGATGACGCCATCGTAATGATCGAAAACATCAATCGCTTCCTGGAGCAAGGCGACTCGCCGCTGGACGCAGCACTCAAAGGAGCAGGTCAGATTGGATTCACGATCGTCTCGCTTACCGTTTCGCTGATTGCCGTGCTTATCCCGTTGCTGTTCATGGGTGACATTGTCGGACGCCTGTTCCGCGAGTTTGCCGTGACTTTGGCGGTGACCATTCTGGTTTCTGCCGTGGTCTCCCTGACCCTGACCCCCATGATGTGCGGCAAACTGCTCCGCCCCAAGGACCCCTCAAAAGAAAGCAAGCTCTTTCAAGCTTCTGAAAATCTGTACGAGCGAGTTATCGGATTCTACGGGCGTACTCTCAAGTTCGTTCTACGTCACCAAACCACCACACTGCTGGTTACAGTGGGGACTCTTGCGCTTACCCTGTTTCTCTATGTGGTCGTCCCCAAAGGTTTCTTCCCGGTGCAGGACACAGGTGTAATTCTGGGCGTTTCGGATGCGCCGCAGAGCGTCTCGTTTACCTCCCTGGCGAAGCGTCAGCAGGCTCTGGCGCGTCTCATCCTGCAGGACCCGGATGTGGAGAGTCTGTCGTCGTTCATCGGCGTGGACGGCACCAACCTTACGCCCAACACCGGCCGCATCCAGATCAACCTCAAGCCTCGTGACCAGCGCACAGCGACGGCTTCGGAAATCATTCGTCGCCTGCAGCCCAAGCTGGAGCCGGTGGAAGGCATCACGCTTTACATGCAGCCGGTCCAGGATCTGACAGTAGAAGACCGCGTCAGCCGCACCCAGTTCCAATACACCATGGAAGATGCAGACGCCCAAGAACTGAACCGGCTGGCGACACAATTGGTCGCCAAACTCCACACTCTGCCCGAACTGCGCGACGTAGCCAGCGATCAGCAAACCGGCGCACTGCAAGCCGACCTGCTCATCGACCGCGACACCGCCTCGCGGCTCGGCATTCTCCCCGCGCAGATCGACAACACCCTTTACGATGCTTACGGCCAGCGCCAGGTCTCGACCATCTTCACCCAACTGAACCAGTACCATGTGATTCTGGAGGTTAATCCGCAGTTCCAGCAGAATCCAGGATCCTTCAAGGACCTTTATGTGAAATCGAATGCCGGAACGCAGGTGCCGCTTTCGACCTTCACCGAGCTACAAACCTCCAACACCAACTTGGCGGTTAACCACCAGGGCCAGTTTCCCGTGGTGACGCTCTCGTTCAATCTGGCGCCGGGAGCTTC
>Ga0187784_10005146_pt1 | contig 10586 bp, 9 predicted proteins | sample 1015_SJ02_MP15_2_FD_132964 | JGI IMG/M metagenome (GOLD analysis project Ga0187784, IMG submission 132964) | Tropical peat soil microbial communities from peatlands in Department of Meta, Colombia - 1015_SJ02_MP15_20_MG | ecosystem: Environmental > Terrestrial > Soil > Wetlands > Peat | place... | reverse complement strand
GCGTATCGTGCGGGCTTGACCGTAAGCTTGGGGGGCTAACGTGGACGCGTCCGGTTATCTCTATGCAATGGCGGCCGTCGGCATGTCGTTTGCCGGCTTGTCGGTCCTGACAATGATCCTGGGGCAAATGCTCGGCGGGCAGATGAACAAGTTCGACGGCTTCGTCGCGCGCAGCTGGGTTCAACTGGGGTTCATGATCACGCTCGGCTCGAGCCTGCCACCGCTGTTGGGATTGTTGGAAGTCCCGACGCCGATGATTTGGCGGATTTCAAGTGGCGTCATGGCGATCATGCTCGGGTGGTGGGCATTGACATTCCCACGGCGCCGGAAAGCGACGAACCCACCGCACTTTCCAATGCAGGCGATGATTTTTTCGGCGGCTATGGACCTCACTGCGCTGGTACTCGCGGCGAATGCGATTGCGGTGCCCGTCGAGCGCTTGCCGGGCGTTTATGCTGCATCGGTCACTGTGATACTTATTGGCGCCGCGATGCTGTTCCTGTTCGCGTTCGCGCATTGGTACGACGCGCAGTTTTGAGATGCACCGATGGAATGGTCGCATCGCGGTCAGCTCAAGTGATCATCGTCCTCCGCACAATAATTGAACAGACCCCGCTTAGGTTTCGCCTGACCAAGGGGCTCGCATTTCTTAATTTACAAAGGCCCGGTCCGGAGGGCTTACTCAGCGCCTGTTGACCTGACGAAGGGGCCGGCGTGGGCGCCCATGCCAGCACGGCATCCCCGGATCGGAGGACGACTTGGCGGGGACGCGATGGATCAGCGCGTGATCGAGATGAGGCCCGCGGTCGATGCGGCGGCGCAGGCGGCGGCTGCGCCGCAAGTGAAGCTGCATGTGCGCGGCATCTCGAAACAATATGGGGCCGCGACCGCGCTGCGGCCGATGGAGCTGAAGGTCTATTCCGGCGAGCTCTTGGCGCTGCTCGGGCCGTCCGGCTCGGGCAAGACCACGCTGTTGCAGATCATCTGCGGGCTGACCGAGCCCTCTACCGGACGGCTCATGATCGACGGGCGCGACGAGACCGACACATCCGCCGACAAGCGCGACGTCGGCGTGGTGTTCCAGAACTACGCGCTGTTTCCGCATCTCACCGTGCGGGAGAACGTCGCGTTCCCGCTCGAGATGCGGCGCATCTCGGCGGCCGCACTGCGCGCCAAGGTCGACGCGACGCTGGCGATGGTCGGGCTTTCCGGCTTCGGCGATCGCTTCCCGCAGGAGCTGTCCGGCGGACAGCAGCAGCGCGTGGCGCTCGCGCGCTGCCTCGTCTACCAACCCTCGCTCATCCTGATGGACGAGTCGCTCTCCGCGCTCGACCGCAAGCTGCGCGACAGCATGCGGATCGAGATCAAGCGGCTGCATCGCGAGACCGGCGCCACGATCATTTTCGTGACCCACGACCAGGAGGAGGCGCTGGCGCTCGCCGACCGGATCTGCCTGATGAATGAGGGGCGGATCGAGCAGGTCGGCCCGCCCGAGGAGGTCTACGAAGAGCCGCGCAACGCTTTCGTTGCGGAGTTCATCGGCATTTCGAATATGATGCCCGGACGGATCGACGCGGGGAGCATCCGCACCGCGGATGGCGCGCTGCCATTGCCGGGGGGATGCGCGGCACAGACTGGGGGAAGCGGCGTTCTCGTCATCCGGCCCGAGAAGATCAGCCTCTGCGCCGCCGACGAGGCGTTCGTGTCCGGCCAGGTCGAGGAGAGCATCTATGCGGGCTCGGAGACCAAGCTCATGGTCCGGCTCGCGAGCGGCAGCCTGATGACGGTGCGGCGGCCCGCCGGCTTGCCGCCGATCCGGATCGGCGCGAACGTCGCGCTGCGCTGGGACAAGGACCAGGCGCGGCTGCTCGACCCCGGCGCCGGATGATCGGACTGTCCTTAATTCTTACGCACGACGGAGAACAGCGATGGCGACCTTGAACAACATGACGCGGCGCAGGCTGCTGCAAGCCGCCGGAGCGGCCGCGACCGGGACCGCGTTGCCGGCGGCCCTGATCGGCCGCGCGGGCGCCGCCGAGCAGATCACGGTCGCCGACGTCGGCGGCGCGCCGGGCGAGGCGCTGCGCAAGGCCTTCTACGATCCGTTCGAGAAGGCGACCGGCATTCGCGTCGAGAACGTCGCGCACGAATCCGATCCGGTAACCCAGTTCAAGGTGGTGGTCGACAGTAACAGCAAGATCTGGGACGTCTGCATGGTCACGCCCGACGACGTCGCGCGCCTGACCCAGGAGAAGAACTACCTCGAGCCGCTGGAGATCGCGGCCGACAACAGCGCCGACCTGGTGGCGGGATCGCTGATGCCGAACTGGTTTGGCTTCTCGGTCTACGGCATCGTCATGGCCTATCGCACCGACGTCTACAAGAACGAGGCGCCTAAGAGCTGGGCCGACTTCTGGAACATAACCAAGTTCCCCGGCCGCCGCGGCTTCTACCGCAATCCGAAGGGCGTGCTGGAGTCGGCGCTGCTCGCCGACGGCGTCGCGCCGAAGGACCTCTACCCGCTCGACGTCGATCGCGCCTTCAAGATGCTCGACAAGATCAAGTCCAGCGTCGCGGTATGGTGGACGAGCGGCGCACAGAACACCCAGCTCTTGCAGAGCGGCGAAGTCGACATGTCGGACACCTGGTCGGCGCGCGCCTTCGCGGCGATCGATGCCGGCGCGCCGGTGAACATCGTCTGGCAGGGGCTTTACTCGATCGACGGCTGGTCGATCGTGCGCGGGACCACGAAGCTGAAGCAGTCGCGTGACTTCGTGCGCTTCTGCATGCAGGCAGAGCGCCAGGCGGCCTATTCGAGCATCGTGGCAAATGGGCCGAGCAACCTGAAGGCCTATCAATTCATCAAACCGGAGCGCGCCAAGCTCTTGCCGACGCTGCCGGAGAATCTCAAGAACCTGACGATCCGCGACTTCGCCTATTGGGGCAAGAATTACGCCGCGATCTCGGATCGCTTCCAGGAATGGCTGCTGATGGGTGGTAAGTGATGATGGCATTTGCGCTCGTAGGGTGGGCAAAATCGCGGGCTCGACCGGATCAACATGTGCGAAGTCGCCGGAGCGATTTTGCCCACGCGGTTGCGCGTCGAGAGGCCGCATCGCGTGGGCAACGCGCCGATACGCCGTGCCATGCAATGCGATTAGGGAGCGGGCGCGTTGCCCACCCTACGGCGCTGCGCGCTCGATAAGGAGGAACGAAGATGAGCAAGAAGAACCAGATGGTGATTGGCGCGCTGATCCACGCCAATGGATCGCATGCGGCGTCCTGGCTGATGCAGGAGGCGGTGCCGCACGCGTCGACTAGCATCGACTACTATCGCGCGCTGGCGCAGCTCTCCGAGCGCGGCAAGTTCGACTTCTTCTTCATTGCCGACACGCCGGCGGCGCGCACCGAGAACCTGAAGGCGTGGAGCCGCTCGCCGCTGTTCATGAACGTGCTCGAGCCGATCACGCTGCTCTCGGCGCTCGCCGGCGCAACCAGCCATATCGGGCTTGGGGCGACCGCCTCGACCAGCTTCTTCGAGCCCTACAACCTCGCCCGGCAGTTCGCCTCGCTCGATCACATCTCGCATGGGCGCGCGGCCTGGAACGTCGTGACCTCGGCGAACGACTATGCGGCGCGCAATTTCGGGCTGGATCGCCTGCCGCCGCACGCCGACCGCTACGCCAAGGCGCGCGAGTTCTTCTCCGTGGTCGACGCGCTGTGGGACACCTGGGAAGATGACGCGTGGATCTACGACAAGACGACCAGCTTCAGCTTCGTGCCCGAGAAGCAGCACGCGCTCGATCACAAGGGCAAGTACTTCACGGTGCGCGGCGCGCTCAACGTCGCGCGCAGCCCGCAAGGCAAGCCGGTGATCATCCAGGCCGGCGCGTCCGACACCGGCATGGATTTCGCCGCCGAGATCGCCGAGGTGGTGTTCGGATCGAGCGCGACCCTGCCGAAGGCGAAGCAATACTACCAGGACCTGAAGGGACGCATGGCGAAGTTCGGCCGCCACCCCGACGACCTGAAGATCGCCTCGGGCATCTCGGTGGTCATCGGCGCAAGCGAGCAGGAGGCGCGCGAGCGGGTCGAGAGCTGGCAGGAGCTGGTGCATCCCGACGTCGGCGTGATGCGGATCGGCATGGACCTCGAGACCGATCTTTCGGATCTGCCGCTCGACCAGCCGGTTCCGGAGCATCGCATCCCGAAGTCTTCGAACCTGCACAAGGCCTATTTCGACGAGATCGCCGGCATGATCCGCGAAGGCCTGACCTTGAGCGAGATCGCTAGACGCTACAATCGCAGCAAGGCGACGTTCTGCGGCACGCCGGCGCAGGTCGCCGACCACATGGAAGCCTGGATCGAGGCCGGCGCCTGCGACGGCTTCATGATCTCGTTCCCGGCGCTGCCGAGCACCTTGGCCGACTTCGTCGACAAGGTAGTGCCCGAGCTGCAGCGGCGTGGCGTGTTCCGCGCCGACTACAGCGGCCGCACGCTGCGCGATCATCTCGGGCTGCGCCGCCCGGAGAACCGCTACGTCTCGCTCGCTTCCGAGCCGGTCGCGAAGCGGGCGTGAGCCTGAACCACTCCGCTCATTCCCGCGAAAGCGGGAATCCAGGGGCCGAGAGCGGGGCCAAAGAACTGGGTCCCCGCTTGCCGTCAGGGCGTTTACGCCCGTCTTCGACGGGCTATGGGGACGAGCGGGATTGGGAGGGGACTCAATCTCAATTGGTCTCGCCAAGCACCCGCAAGCTCGCCCTCGATCCGCTCTGGCTCGCGCTTCCCGGCGGCGTGTTTCTTGCACTGTTCCTGATCGCCCCGACGGCGAACATGCTGTCGCTCAGTCTCATCGACAAGAGCGGGGCGCTGACCCACGCGGCGTTCGTCCGCATCGTCGGCAGCGGGCCTTACCTCGCGGTCCTGGCGACGACGTTCTCGGTGGCCTGCTGGACCACGCTGCTGTGCGTCGGGCTCGGCTATCCGCTCGCCTATTGGCTCGCGCGCAAGCCGCCGCGCCAGCAGCGCATCGCCGCGCTGTTCATCCTGCTGCCGTTCTGGACCAGCGCGCTGATCAAGAATTTTTCCTGGCTGGTGCTGCTCGGCCGCAACGGCATCGTCGCCAAGACGATGGCATCGCTCGGCCTGACCGGCGGCGACCACCTGCTGTTCAACCGCGCGACCGTGGTGTTCGCGATGACGCACACGCTGTTGCCGCTAGCGGTCGTCACGATGCTGCCGGTGATGAACCAGATCGACCGCCGCCTGCCGCTGGCGGCGTTGACATTGGGTGCAAATGCCACGCGAGCCTTCTGGCAGGTGTTCTTCCAGCTCTCGATGCGCGGCGTCGCCTCGGCTGGACTGCTCGTGCTGGTCGCCTCGCTCGGCTTTTTCATCACGCCGGGCCTGGTCGGCGGGCCGCGCGACACCATGATCGGGCAACTGATCATCCTGCAGATCAACGAGCTGCAGAACTGGCAGCTCGGCAGCGCGCTCGCCACGATCCTGCTCGTCTCGGCGATCGCGACCTGCATCGCCTATGACCGGATCTTCGGCCTGTCGTCGCTGTCCGGCGCCGGCGCGCGACGCGCGCGGCCCGATGGCCTCGCCCGGCGCTTCGGCTTGGCGGCGGCGCGCGGCGCCGGCCGCCTGTTCGGCGCCATCGAGGAGGCCTGGAAACGCAATATTCGCGGTCTGCGCGGCGGTGCCTTGCTTTCGGTCTATGCCTGGATCGTCATCGCCGCCTTGCTGGTCCCGGTATTCGCCTTCGTGCCGATGGCGTTCACTGCGTCCACATTTCTGTCGTTCCCGCCGCAGGGCCTCAGTCTGCGCTGGTTCGAGCAGTTCTTCGCCTCGCAGCTGTGGCTCGGCGCGATGATCCGCTCCTTCGGCATCGGCTTTGCGACCGCCGCGATCACGCTCACCGTCGGCGCGCTCGCCGCGCTTGGCGTCGCGCGCACGCGCGGCCGGCTCGGCGGCGCGGCGTTCCTCCTCTTCCTCGCTCCCATGATGGTGCCCTCGATCGTCATCGCGATCGGGCTGTTCTTCGTGTTCGCGAAACTGTCGCTGGTAGCGACCGATCTCGGCATCATCATCGGCCATACCGTCATCGCCATGCCGATCGTGTTCGTGATCCTGCTCGCGACCTTCAAGGGGCACGACTGGGGCCTCGACGCCGCCGCGGCGACGCTCGGAGCGGGGCGCGCGCAGGTTCTGCGGCTGGTGACCCTGCCGCTGGTCTCTGGCGGCCTCGCGGTCGGCTTTGTGACCGGCTTCCTGCAGTCCTTCGAGGAGCTCACCGTCGCGCTGTTCGTCGGCGGCGGGCTGAAGACGACGCTGCCGAAGCAGATGTGGGATGGCATTCTCCTGCAGGTCAACCCGATCATTGCGGCGGCGTCGGTCGTGGTGCTGGTCGTCGTGATCACCCTGTTCGCGATCGTCGAGGTCATCCGCGCGCGGCGCACCGTCGGGTGATGCGGATTCTTGCCACCGCGCCCGCCTCTCCCTGTATGCTCGGCCGAGATCGAGCAGCGACCGCACAGGGACAGGGACCTCGTGGGAAAGGACAGGCTCGCCGCCTTCAGCGACGGCGTCATCGCCATCATCATCACCATCATGGTTCTGGAGCTGAAGCTCCCGCACGGCGCCGACTGGGACGCGCTGGTTTCGGTCGCGCCGAATTTCCTGACCTATGCGCTCAGCTTCATCTACGTGGCGATCTACTGGAACAACCACCACCATCTGCTGCACACCGCGGCGCGCGTCGACGGCCTGATCCTGTGGGCGAATTGCAATCTCTTGTTCTGGCTGTCGCTGGTGCCGGCCGCGACGGCCTGGCTCGGGGAGAACCGCCTCGCGCCGATTCCGAGCGCGCTCTACGGCGTCGTGATGCTGATGCCGGCGATCGCCTATTTTCTGCTGCAGACGGCGATCGCGCGACGGCCGGAAAACCGGGCCGTGCTGAAGGATGCGCTGCGTTCTTGAGCACCCTTGATCAGAATTTGTGCAGCACGACGCGCGATCCATCAAATTGAATTGAGCCGTTCATCTCCCGGAGCCCCCTGGAAAAACAACAGTCTCCGCCAAGGAGCTAGGGTTGGGCGCCAGCGCGAAGACGCGCATCGGCCGCGGTCGCGGCGATGGGGTCGCTCGCCTCGCGTGGGCTGAGGCTTGGCACGTCATTTGCTCCGCTCGACCCATTGAGTTGGCAGCTAGGGTTCCGCGTCGATCCTCGATGGCTGGTCCGAGAGCTGCCGCCTGGCGGGAGAAATCCGCGCAGGACACGGCGGGATAAAATCCCGGGAGACCTCAGTGGCCAGGGATTGGCATCGCGAGGTCTTGCCAATTCCCAACGCTGCAAACCCAAAGGCTGCGAAGCTAAAGGCTGCGAACCCGAAGGCTGCAAGTCCGAAGGCTGCGAGCCGCAGGCGGAGTTGGTGATGGGCGCCCGAGAGCACGCGACACGATCAGCAGCGGCCGATATCGAGCCGCCGTCATGGTTTCTCTAGTGCATGATCCCGAAAAGTGGAAACCGGTTTTCGGAAAAAGATCATGCACCATAGAAAGATAGCGACGAGTCCGATTCGACTTCGTCGACTCAGACTCTAGTCGCGCGGGTCTCAAGGTGATGGCAGACTACGCGCGCCTGATCGAGCAGCGTTTCGGGGACGGCGGCCCGGCCGTCGCCGGCGCGCCGGACAACGAGCTGATCCGCCGCGTGCTCGCGCGCAAGACCGTGCGGCGCTACAGCGCGACGATCCCCGACGAGAGCTTGCTCGATCTCCTGGTCGCCGCGGCCTTGAGCGCCTCGGCCAAGTCCGATTTTCAGCAGGCCTCGATCCTGCGGCTCACCGAGCCAGAGAAGCGCGCCGCGATCGGCGCGCTGTTTCCCGCGATGCCGTGGATCGCAACCTCGCCGGTGTTCTTCGTGTTTCTCGGCGACGCGCGGCGGCTGCAGCGCATCGGCGCGCTGCGTGGCAAGCCGGTGCGCAACGGCACGCTGGAAGGCTTCTTCAACGCCGCGATCGATGCCGCGCTCGCGCTGCAGACGATGATCCTGTGCGCCGAAGCCGCGGGCCTCGGCGTCTGTCCGATCAGCGTCATTCGCAACGAGATCGACAAGGTCGCGGAGATTCTGGCGCTGCCCGACCTGGTATTCCCGGTCGCGGGCCTCTGCCTCGGCTACCCGGCCGCCGAGGGCTACGTCAGTCTTCGTTTGCCGCGGCGCACGACGACGCATCGCGAGAGCTACGACGACAGCGCGCTCGCCCAGGACCTCGACGATTACGATCGTCGGCGCGACGCGCGTCACGCAATCCCGAAGGAGCAGCACCGCGCGAACGCGGAGTTCGGCGAGGCTGCCTTTTACGGATGGTCGGAGGACAAGGCGCGCCAGGCGGCGAAAGCCGAGGGCGCGGCGTTTCCGCCTTATCTGCGCGCGCATGGCTTCACTTTCGACTAGCGCGTGATCTGGAGTTTCGGACGACGACTTGCCGCAAGCCCAGGGACTTTCTTCCACACACCAGAAAGGGTTCACCGATGACACAGCCATTCACTCGATCACCCTCGCGTCGCGTCGTGCTCGGGGCACTCGCCGCAGCCGCCGTCACGCCGCTGCTCGGGCAACGTGCCCGCGCCGCCAGCATGGAGGAGATCAAGAAGCGCGGGCTTATCGTCGCGACCGAGGACGACTTCCGGCCGTTCGAGTTCGTCAAGGACGGCAAGCCGACCGGGTTCGACAACGAGCTGGTCGATGACCTGCGCAAGTACGCGGGCTTCGAGATCAAGCAGGAAATCCTGCCCTGGACCGGGCTCCTCGCCGGCGTCAGCACCGGCAAGTACGACGTCGCGATCACCGCCGCGATCATCACCAAGGAGCGCAAGCAGTCGCTCGACTTCACCAGCCCGATTGCCGACGCGACGCACTATTACGTCAAGCGCAAGTCCGACACGAGCATCAACGCGATCAAGGATCTGAGCGGCAAGACCTGCGGCGTGCAGGCCGGCAGCGCGCTGCTCGCGCGGCTGCCCGAGCTCGAAGCGATGCTGAAGAAGGAGGGCGGCACGCTCGGCAAGGTGGTCGAATATACCTCGTACCCGGAGGCCTATCAGGACCTCGCGCTCGGGCGCACCGACTACGTCGTCAATACCATCATCAATCTCAAGGCGCTGGTGATCGAGAAGCCGAACGTGTTCGAGGTCGGCCAGGCGGTTTCCGGCAAGTCGTTCCCGGCCTGGGCGGTGGCGAAAGGCAACACCGAACTGCTCGCCTTCCTCAACGCCTTCATCGCCAAGGAAAAGGAGAACGGCCGCTTCGCCGAGCTGCAGAAGAAGTGGTTCGGTGAGGCGTTCCCGAACCTGCCGGTGGCGTTCGAGCCGGAGTTCTAGTCACAGCACATGGCGGGGAGCGGCGGATGAGCGGCAGCGACATCCTCGCGATCCTTCAGGGTGCCGTCGTGACCGTGACGCTGTCGCTCGTCGGCATCCTGATCGGCATGCCGCTCGGGCTCGGTCTCGCGCTGGTGCGGTGGGCGAACACGCCGGTGTTCGCCCGCCTGGTCGCGCTCTACGTCAGCATCCTGCGCGCGACGCCGCTCGTCACGCTGCTGCTGTTGTTGTTCTTCGCGCTGCCCAATATCGGCGTGCCGATCGGTCCGATCTCGGCCGCGATCCTGGCGCTGGTGATGAACACCTCGGCGTTCAACTGCGAGGTCTGGCGCGCCTCGCTCAACGCCTTTCCCAAGGACCAGTACGAGGCCGCGCAGGCGGTCGGGATGCGCGCCGGACAGCGCTTTCGCCGCATCGTGCTGCCGCAGATCGCGCGCACCAGCCTGCCGGGCCTCGTCAACGAGATGTCGCTGCTGATCAAGGTCACGCCGGTTCTCGCCGTGGTCGGCGTCGTCGACATCACGCGCGCCGCGGTGCGGATCGGCGCCGAGACCTACGATCCGCTGCCGCCCTTCCTGGTCGCGGTCGCGCTCTACATGCCGATCGTGTTCGCGCTGGTGTCGCTGCAGCGTTTCATCGAGCGGCGCCAGGCCGCCGCCGAGGCGGCCGCATGATCCGCGACTTCGGCATCGTCTGGAGTGAGCGCTCGCTCTTGTTGAGCGGGCTTGCCAACACCACGATCCTGTCGATCCTCGCCGCGGTGGCGGCGATCGGGCTCGCCGTGGCGCTGACGCCCGCGCTGATGGCGCGCCGGCGCGTCATCGCGCTGACGGCGCGCGGTTTCGTCGACGGCATGCGCTGCGTCCCGTTCCTGCTGTTCGCCTACATCGTCTATTACGGCCTGCCGTCGCTCGGATTGCGCTTCGACAACTGGACCTCGGGGCTCGTCGCGCTGATCGTCTACAACACCGCCTACATGGCCGAGATCCTGCGCGGCGCTTGGGCTGCGCAGCCGCGCGAGCCGATCGAGGCGGGTGTCGCGTTCGGCTTTTCCGGGGTCCGGCTGTTCCGCCGCATCATCCTGCCGCCGCTGTTGCTGATGGCCGGCCCGGTGATCGGCAACCAGATGATCCAGATCATCAAGGACAGCGCATTCCTCACCATCATTGCGCTGCCCGAGCTGACCCACGCGGCGAGCT
>Ga0187784_10005145_pt1 | contig 10586 bp, 9 predicted proteins | sample 1015_SJ02_MP15_2_FD_132964 | JGI IMG/M metagenome (GOLD analysis project Ga0187784, IMG submission 132964) | Tropical peat soil microbial communities from peatlands in Department of Meta, Colombia - 1015_SJ02_MP15_20_MG | ecosystem: Environmental > Terrestrial > Soil > Wetlands > Peat | place... | reverse complement strand
CGAGCAGTCCAAGCTCGTTGTCATCAACGGCGTGTCGAAGATGTACGCCATGACCGGCTTCCGCAACGGCTGGGCCATTGCCAACAAGGAACTCGTGGAAGCGATGGCGACCGTGCAATCGCAGCAGACTTCCGGCCCCTCGGCCCCCTCACAATGGGCGGCGGTGGGCGCCTTGAATGGCGTGCAGTCCTCCGTCGAGAACTTGCGCATGACCCTGGAAAACAACCGCAACGTGATGATCGATCGCCTGCGCGCCATCGACGGCGTCCAGGTGACCAAGCCGGACGGCACTTTCTATTGCTTCCCTGACTTCAGCGCTTACATGAAAGATTCGCAGAAGCTGGCGAATTTCCTGCTCGAGAAAGTCCGCGTGGTGACCGTGCCCGGCAAGGAATTCGGCTTCGAAGGTCATCTGAGGCTGAGCTACTGCGGCGCCATCCGCGAGATCACTGAGGGCCTGGAGCGCATCCAGTGGGCGCTTGACCCGACCTCCGCCAACGAACTCTACCTTGGCGACCGCAAGCTGGTGAGGGACTGGCTATGAATATTTACCTCGACGTTCAATCTCCCGCGGTGCAGGAAGCTGGCAAGCTCGCCAGCGATTACGGCCTTCAGAACCACGGCCTCACCAACCTGCGCCGCGTTTATTGGAACCTGCCCACTCCGGCCCTCTACGAAGAGAGTGTGTTCCGGTCGGAAGGCCGCCTTACCCACCTCGGTCCGCTGTTGGTGAGCACCGGCAAGCACACGGCGCGGGCGGCGGCGGACAAGTTCGTGGTCCGCGAACAGACCACCGAGGACAAGGTCTGGTGGGGACAATACAACCGCCCCTTCACCAGCGAGAACTTCAGTGGCCTGCTGACCCGCTTGCAGGGCTATTTGCAAGGCCGGGACGTCTTCGTGCAGGATTGCCACGCCGGCGCTGACCCGGAGTACAGCTTGCCCATCCGCATCATCACGCAAAAGGCCTGGCACAGCCTCTTCGCGCGCTGCATGTTCCTGAAGATTCGCAACCAGGATATGCTCAAGAAGCACGTTCCCGAGTTCACCGTGATCGCCGCGCCCGGCTTCCTCGCCTCGCCGCTGATCGATGGCACGCGCACTGAGACGTTCATCGTACTCAATTTCCGTGAGCGGCTGGCCGTCATCGGAGGCACGAGTTACGCCGGCGAGATCAAGAAGACCATCTTCACCGTGCTCAATTTCCTCTTGCCGCTGGATGGCGTGCTCTCTATGCACTGCTCGGCCAACGTCGGCCCGGAGGGCGACGTAGCCATCTTCTTCGGCTTGTCGGGCACCGGCAAGACCACCCTTTCCGCTGACCCCAAGCGCCGCCTGATCGGCGACGACGAGCACGGCTGGAGTGATAACGGCGTGTTTAACTTCGAAGACGGCTGCTACGCCAAGGTCATCCGCCTCTCACCCGAAGCCGAGCCGCAGATCTACGCTTGCACGCGCCGCTTTGGCACCATTCTCGAGAATGTCACCTTCGACCCCGTGTCGCGACGCCTCGACTTGGACGACTACCGAGTGACCGAGAATACCCGCGCCGCCTATCCGCTCGAATACATTGAGAATTATCTGCCCCAGAAGCGCGCCGGCCATCCCAAGAGCGTCGTCTTCCTCACCTGCGACGCCTCCGGCGTGATGCCGCCCATCGCCCGCCTAAGCCCCGACCAGGCCATCTACCACTTCATCTCCGGCTACACCAGCAAGATTGCGGGCACGGAAATCGGCCTCGGCATCGAGCCCGAGATCACCTTCAGCACCTGCTTTGGCGGGCCGTTCATGGTCCATCACCCCTATGCTTATGCGGAGCTGCTGAAGAGGAAAGTCCTCAAGCACGGAGCCAGCGTTTGGCTGGTGAACACCGGCTGGACCGGCGGGCCTTTCGGGGTCGGCAAACGCATCAGCATTCATCACACGCGCGCTTTGCTGAACGCCGCCTTGAGCGGAAAACTCGCCAAGGTCCAGTACATGAAAGACCCCGTCTTCGGCTTCGATGTCCCCACCTCGTGCGAAGGCGTGCCCTCCGACATCCTCGATCCAGCCAGCACTTGGCCCAGCCGCGACGATTACTTCAAGAAATACGACGCGCTGGCCGCGCGCTTCATCGAGAACTTCAAGTTGATGATGGCGGAGTGCCCGGAACACATCCTTGAGGCCGGACCCAAGCGCCTCACGCTGGTTCCTGCACATTAGCCCGTCTAGATTCGTAGCCCTCCCCAGTGAGTGAGCTGCCCTCCCCCTTGGGGAGAGCGTGGCCCGCGACGGCGTTTTCACCAGCCGTCGTGGGTCGGGTGAGGGGTTAGTTCCGACGGGCGGCGCACACCTGCCGTTCTTTGGCATGTCTGCGCCACGCCATGTTCTACACCGCGCCAAGGGGCGCATATATGCCGACAAAACACATCGGCACGTGTGCGCCACCCGCCCGGCATCAGGACTCAGCCGATGAGCAAGCAGTGTATCTGTCGCCGGATTTCTTCGAGGCGCTGGGCAAGGTAGGGTAGCGCAGACCTGCTGTTCAAGGTCTGCGGTTCTTCCGATCCGGTCTCGGGCTGGGACGAACCGCGGACCTAAAAGGCAGGTCCGCGCTACCTTGCTTTTGATGTTCGATAATTCCGTTCTTATCAATGCACGTACGCGAACGTAGCACCCGGAAAAGCCGCAGAGTCCCAACCCCAGGGACTCTGCGCTACCTGCTGCGTGGCTGCGCGTGAGGGGGTGTATGCTAAGATCGAGTACATTAAGAGGGGCTTATGAGGGAACTGATTTTTGTGGTCGAGCAGGTAGTCCCTTCTGCGCCCAGAGACGTTCCTGCGCCATCGAACAGCCCTCACCGACAAAGGGCCGCAGACCGCAAAACCGGGGGTGCGCGCTCCCCTTGGGGGAGAGGATGGCACGGGCGTTTTCTCCAGTCAGTCAGCCGACGGACACAGCGGGTGAGGGCGCTGCTTCCCCTGCCAGCCACGGAACATTGAATCGCTTGCGCGCTAACCAATCCAATGGGAGAATATCGTTGGGGTGGGACGATGGCCACGAAAACGGCAATCACCTGGGAACAATTCGTCGCCGCGGGCGTCGAGGGGCAAAAGTGTGAATGGGTCGATGGAGAAGTCGTGCAAATGAGTCCGGTAAACTTTCGTCACGAGCGAATTCTGTGGCGCTTGATCGCTCTCCTTGCTGAGTACTGCCGCGTCCACCATGATTGGGTCGGTTTTCCGTCGAATGCAGCCTACACAATGGCGTCCGGCAACTGGCGCTGTCCCGACGCTTCCTTGGTGCGCGTCGATCGGTTTCCAGGCGGCCAATATCCTGTCATGGCTGACTTTGCTCCCGACGTCGCCTTCGAAGTCAACTCCCCCAGCGACAGACCAAGCGAGATTCAAAGCAAGCGCCAAGATTATCAACGGAGTGGCACCATCCAAGTCTGGATCGACCCGGAGAAGGCGCTCGTGGAACTCGTTTACCCTGATCGCCCGCTCGAATATTTTCAAAAAGGCCAGGCTCTCATCATCGCCACTCTTCCGGACTTCTCCCTCGACCTCAAAGACCTGTTTTCTGTCTGACTTCGCTCTGCTCCTTCCGGGCTTCCTTTCTGGCTTCCGACCCACCCGCCGCCGAGCATCACATCCCCCTCTCCCTTGGGGGAGAGGGTGGACCGCAGCCGGCACTTTCATCAGCCGTCGCGCGCCGGGTGAGGTGGTCCGCGCGTGAAAAGTATTCTAAGCGGCCAATCGCATACCGGACCAAGCGCACTCCCTCGTTCTCGAACTCACATTCCAGTTTCAGCCCCAGTTTTTCCATAATTCGAATCGAGCCCATATTCTCCGGCAGGGCGACGGAGATGACCCGCTCCAGCCCGGCACGTTCAAATGCATCTCGCATCGCGGCGACGGCCGCTTCGGTCGCGAGTCCGCAGCCCCAGTAGCGACGCGCAAGCCACCATCCTATCTCCGGATCCAGCGTGTCGCGCCAGAACCCCACACCACAAAAGCCGATCACTTCTTCCGCAGCTTTGGCGAGCAGTTTCCACCTGCAAAAGCCACGCTCAGAAAAGAGTTTCACCTGGCGGTCAACAAAATTCCTGATCTGGTCATCGGTCCATGGCGTACCGCCCGTGATGTATCGCATCACTTCGGCGTCCGTTGCAATCGGACGAAACTCTGTCCAGTCCGACGATTTCCAGGTACCAAGAATGAGCCGCTCAGTCTCGAGGATCATACCTGCATTATGCAGTTACGCCGCGGCCAATCATAGCCCTCTCCCAGTGAGTGAGCAGCCCTCTCCCTTGGGGAGAGGGTGGTCCGCGACGGCGCTTTCACCAGCCGTCGCGGGCCGGGGGAGGGGTCACTTTCGCCGTTGGCGCGCGACGGGATCCCTTTTCTATTTCTCCCGTCGCCTCTTTGAGATGCACTGTATCTCAGGGAGGTCCTAATATTATGGCGACAACAATGGTCCACATTCGCGTGGACGAGAGGGTGAAGAAGAGGGCCGCATGAACTCTGGCCGCAATGGGCATGTCCGTCTCCGACGCGGTGCGTATCTTGCTTGTCCGGGTGGCCACGGAGAAAGCCCTGCCGTTCCGCGTCAAGGTGCCCAACGCAACCACGGTCAAGGCAATGCGGGCGGCGGACCGAGGCGAGGGGAAGAGCTTCAAGTCCGCCGACGCTCTATTTAGCGAGTTGGGGGGCTGAAAGTTTTTCTTGGGCCAGTGGACAAGCCGCGGACCCCAAATCCGGGGTCCGCGCTGGTTTTTGCTTGTTTGTATCTACAAAAAGAGCTACGATTGGTATGACATATGAATGGGACAAAGCGGAAAAAATCTATCAAAAGCAACTTGGCGCGGCTTGACCGGATGACCGATGCCGACATCGACTATTCGGATATTCCGCCTCTGGGGAAGGCATTCTTGACGAAGGCGAGGGCGCCCTGGCCTCCACCCAAGAAGCAACTCAGCATTCGCCTTGATGCGGATGTATTGGATTGGCTCAAGGGCCAAGGAAGGGGCTATCAGACGCGCATCAATCACATTTTGCGCGCTGCTATGGAAGGCCAGCCCTCGCGCCGTCCGCGTCCTGCCATACGCTAGCTCAGGAAGCAAGCTCCTTCTTTGCCTCACTGAAGGGGAACTCCTCCAGTTCGACTCTCTGGCGCACGATGCGTTCGACCCACTTCCCGAGGCCGGCCTCGCGGTGCAACTTGGCCAGGAACGCCGCCCGGGCTGCCAACTCGCCGGGGATCGATAGGGAGGCAGGTTTCGAGCGCTTGACTTGGAGGGGCGGCCCCCACGCCGAATCGTCTTCCGACTGCGAAACCACGACTCGATCAATTACTTCCTGACTCGGTGAGGTGGGTTTCTTCTTCTTTGCAGTATTCATAATGGCCAACCTGTAAGGGCAGGCCTTGGGAGGCGGGTAGCGCGGACCCCCGGTTCTGGGGTCCGCGGCTTGTCCACGGGCCCAAGAAAAACCGCGGACCCCAAAACCGGGGGTCCGCGCTACCTCGCTCATAATGGAAATTCCGCCTAGGGCCGCACGGTCACGATCACCGCCGCGTGGGGCGCTACGGTGGCTGTGAAAGAACCTTTCATCGTGCCCAGATCCTTATGCTGCCACACGTCGTGAAGGGTGGCGGAAAAGTGGGCAGGGTAACCGATGTCCTCCCACTTCACCGTGATGTCTTGCGGCGTGGCCGCACGGTTCAGCAGGGCCACGGCGCGATTGCCCCCGGCCAGTTCGCGCGCCCAGACTTCCTTGTCGCCCTCCTTGCGCACTCGGCTTGCCTCCTTTCCGAGCGGATCCTGATCGATGGCGATCACCTCTTTGTTGGTCAGGATCGCGAGCGTGTCCGCGTCCATGTGGCGCAGGTCGTTACCGGACATCAAGGGTGCAGCGAGCATGCACCACATCCCGAAGTGCGCCCGCGACTCGTCCGGGGTAAGTGTGCCATTGCCCACTTCGAGCATGTCGGGATCGTTCCAATGCCCCGGCCCGGCGGCGTACTCGATGCCGTCGACGAGGTCAAGGATTCGGACGACTCCCAGCCCTCCCCAGTTCGTCTTGCAATCCCAGCAATTCTGAATATCCTCCGTGGCGCGCCAGAGATTGCCGATGTCCTTGGCCCATTGCCACGGCTTGGTGGATCCCCACTCGCAAATTGAAAACACGATGGGGCGGCCGGCGGCTGCGAGCGCGTCGCGCATGAGGGAATACGACTCGAGCGAGTTCTGGCCCTCGGCATGACACCAGTCGAACTTGAGATAGTCCACCCCCCAGGAAGCGTAGGTAAACGCGTCCTGGAACTCATGCCCGCGCGAGCCGGGACGGCCCTGGCAGGTTTGCTTGCCCGCATCGGAGTAAATACCGAATAGCAGTCCCTTGGAGTGAACATAGTCGGCGAGCTCTTTCATGCCGTTGGGGAAGCGCTCGGCGTCCGGCACGATCGTGCCGTCGGGGTTACGCTTCACCTGCCAGCAGTCGTCGATCACCACGAATTGGTAACCCGCATCCTTCATGCCGCTGGACACCATGGCGTCCGCAGTCTCCCGGATGAGTTGGTCGGAGACGTTACATGCAAACTTGTTCCAACTGTTCCACCCCATGGGCGGCGTCTTGGCCAAACCATTGTTCAGGGCGCTTGCGGGCGCCACACAGATGATCAACAACAAAAATGTGCAAATGACTCGCAGCTTCATCGCGCTAACCTCCCAAGCAGGATTCAGCCGGGGCTTCCGCTTCGCGACCCGGACTCCTGACATAATACACCCAAGCGCCTCACCTTAGTGCCGGCGGACCATCAGCACCCACTCCTGAATCCCGAATCCCGGACCTGGAATCCTGAATCCTGACTCCTGAATCCTCGAACTACCAACTGCTGTAGGGGGTGCCTTCGAGGGAGAGCGCATCCGAGCCGCTGTGCACGTCCTGAATCCCCAATGACGTTTGCTTGCTCTTCCCCACTTCCCGTCCGCTGTTCCCTATTCCCTGTTCCCTATTCCCTACCAGTGAGGGGGTCGGTGGGCAGTCGCCCTAGTGTCCTGAGTCAGAAATTCCTTGATGAATTCAGCCCGTCAGCGGACGGGCGACAGAATGTAGCCCACGGCGCAAGCCGTGGGTCCGCGGTCCCGCCCTCACCCCCTCCCCCCTCTCCCGCCTCGGCGGGAGAGGGGGGACAATGGGGGGAGAGGGCCTTAATCCCACGGCTCGCGCCGTGGGCTAAACTCTGGCACCCCTGCCGGGGCTCTAGAACGAGGGTCAACTTGCGAAAGAATCCCTCCACGGACTTCTGACTCAGGACACTAGATAGCCTTTCTCGACCAACTCTTCAAGCCGGGCGGGGGCGCGGCCATTGTCGAGCGTGAAGCGGTCAATCAAGGCGCGCAGGGTGAAGAGATGATCGCGCAGTACGGCCTCGCGCGCCCGCAGCACGCAGGTCTGGTAGATGGGGGTAGCGATGGAAGCCACAATCAGGATCAGCGTCACCACAATCATCATCTTGAGCAGCGAGAGGCCCTCGGGACCATCGGTGCGTCGTGGCCTGGGCGGGTGTATGACCTGACCCATCGATGCAATTTCCATAGCGCCCCCACCGACCGAGCGCATACATCGCGACACGAGCCGTCGCGACGTATGCGCCACCCGCGCGCCTCCTGGGGCCAACTCAGCCACTTAGTCCGCATGCAAAGAGGCTTGCCGTTGCTTGCGGAAGGTGCATCCCGCCCTGCTCACGGGAAGACCTGATCAGCCTCCGGATTTCAACGTCGCGAATCGCATCACTGCCAACGTTACCCAGTTTCCGAGAAATGCCGCCAGCGGCAGCCACAACAGGAACACCAGAAAGAACGCCCGACCGAACCACTCTTGCCGCGCCTTCGAACTCGAGGCCGTGGCACCAGCTAACCGATCGCCCGCCCTGTAGATTACCCAAGCATTACATGCCGCCAGCAGTAAACCCACGAGGACTGCCAGTAGGTAACCACCGAGCGCGGCGTGTTCATGCTTTGCGGCCAACACAGCACTCGCCAAGAATGTCACCGAGCTTGAGGCCGCCAACAAAGTAAGTAGCATGAGGTTTTATTTGCACCCCCCTTGTGGTATCAGCGCTGCACCGCCGCCTGCCAGCCCAGCCGAAAATCCACCGCTCGCTGCTGTCGGGCCCGTCCCTAACCGCTTACCAACGGATCCCAAGGTAGGGTTAAATCGTTGTGCTAACCAACTAGCTGGACTCCATCCACTCGTCGCGGGAGACTTGATGCCGTTAGCTATTGCGCCTCCACTAAGCGCGCCCACAGCCACGCCGCCGGCTATCGAGCCGACGTCATAAGCAGTGCCAGCCCAGTTTCCAGCTCTGATCTGTTGCATCACGTCTATACCCAGAGCCGCTGCTCCGGCGACCGCCAGCACGCCCAATGCGCCGGTAACTACAGCAACCGGGGCACCAACAGTCACTGCGAGTACTGCAGCCCCGCCGACCACGACCGCTCCGACAGCACCCACGGCGGCACCTTTCAGCAAGCAACCAACAACCTTCTTCGCGTTGTTTGCGCCACCCCCGGACTTCTATGGCGCCCCCAGGGGCCTGGTGTGCACACGGGGGCACGAGCCATGGCGATCTTTGCGCCATCCGCGGATCCGGAGATTGGGAATGTCGCTGGCCGGCGGGTCTGGACCCTGCCAGCGCCCCTAAATGCCAAGCACCTCCCAGTCTTTCCCGTCCCATCTGTACCGATGGAATCTTTTCTCGGAGTCCAGCCGATAGGTCTTCCCGGTCCATTTGTACTCCACAACAATCAAGTCGGAGTTCTCCTTGCTGAGGAGACCCTCTCGGTTCCAATCAGGGAGTTTCACGACGATGCTGCCTTGCGGGCTGACGGAGGCTGTGGCCCTACCGAGAATGCTGGCGGTGCCGAAGTCTCTGTGCGCCGTCCCGCCGGCTTCCCAGACCCTCGTATAGTATGGCGTGCGGGTGTCGATCACATAAGCCGTCAAGAGGCCCGCAGTGCCGAAATTATAAATCGAAAGGAAGACCTGCCCTCTTTTTTTGAGGCTGAGTGCGTCAACCTTTCCGACGTAATAGTCGTAGTCACCCTCGCGGCCTGCCGCGCGCAGCAACTCCTTGAGGATGGCCGTCGACAGACCAAACTTGCGCGCCGAGTCCCGCAGATCGCGCGCGTGATACGCTGGCCAGTTCGGATCGAGGGGATGTTCCTCCTGCGGTCGCCCCCAGTTGGCTCCGCACATGGCAACGACGGGTAGGAGTAATGGAATCGCGTAGTTTGCTCTGAACGCCATGGTGCCCCCTCAGAAACAGTAAGCGGCGATCGCGGCCACGTTGCTGACATACGTTGGGTTCCCGGGTGACGTGCCGATGTCGAGGTATCCAGGCCATCCGGTCGCAGCAAGGACGGGCGTCAGCCCCCCGGGCCCCGCGTTGTAACTGCGAAGCGCCACGCCCAAGGCCATCGTGGGATCCATCCCATTGAAGACGTTGGTGCGGTAGTACGTCCCCACCAGCCCCGCTGCAAAATTCGCAGCCTGAGCGGGATCGTAGGCAAACGAGGTGGCGTTCGGGAAGGCGCGGGCGTCAATCTGGAAAATGCCCATACCGGCTTCGTAGGTTCCGAACCCGTTTTGAGGGATATTCTGGAAGTTCGACTCCCTGATAGCCATCGCCGCGAGAATCGTGGGGTCAACGCCATGGTTAACGGCCGCCTGCTCGATCATTGACCAGTTATTAAGGGCTCTCTGCACGCCAGCCATAGATGCACGGGCCGTCTCGAGGGCCTGCTCGCATTTCTCCTTATTGTAGGTCGGGCTGTGCCCGGACCCGCCCCCGGCGCCTCCGCCGCTGCCCATTGTACCGGGCGGGAGGGGGAACGGATCGGGGGCGGTGCACATGCCGCAGCCGCAAGGCCAAGCAGAAAGCCCCGACGGGTCAATGAGGGTTGTCGGATTATTCAGCGCATAGGCGTAGAGGTTAAGCGACTGGGGATTGGTGATGTCGCCGGCGAGCGGGTCAGGGCTGTGCCAGCGGCCTGGGTTCGGCGCGTAGAAGCGGTAAGGGGCCTCATCCATGGTGAAATCGATGAGGTTGGACCCCTGTAGGGCGGCGTGAATACCCGCAAAATGGGTGTCGTAGGTGTTGCTGCCCGAATTCAACCATACCTGCCCCCAAGGGTAGAAGGCCATGTCGTCATCCACCGTGCCCGTCTGGTCGGTGCTGATGCCCGCCGAGCCGAGCATATTCGGATGGAAGAAATTAAACGAAGTAGTCGAGGCGTACTTGGCCAGTTCCCGCCCCGACCATGGGACGTACGCCAGCAGCCACTGGCTGCCGCCCGCGCTGTAATAGCCCACCCGCTGGCCTTGGGGGTCGAAGGCCTGCTCGAGTTGCCAACTGCCGACGGTCTTCAGCTCGACTTCCTGCCCCAGGGCATTGTAAACGTAACTGGTGGTGGTGTTCCCACCGTTGTCGGTGACCTGAGTGAGCCGCCCCTCCGCGTCCCAGGCGTAGGTGCGCGTGGCAGCGCCGCTAACGTCAGTGGTCAGGTGCCCAGCCGCGTCGTAAGCGAAGCCCGAGCTGCT
>Ga0187784_10005144_pt1 | contig 10587 bp, 5 predicted proteins | sample 1015_SJ02_MP15_2_FD_132964 | JGI IMG/M metagenome (GOLD analysis project Ga0187784, IMG submission 132964) | Tropical peat soil microbial communities from peatlands in Department of Meta, Colombia - 1015_SJ02_MP15_20_MG | ecosystem: Environmental > Terrestrial > Soil > Wetlands > Peat | place... | reverse complement strand
TCCTTCAGGGCTCCCCATTGGTTGTGCCATTCAGCTGGGTCGTAGCGACAAAGGTTCGTCACGAGTTCCCAGACTTCTTGCACTGTAATTATCCGGCGCTGATGCTCTTCCAGTTGGGCTGCCTCTTTCACGACGGGACGAATATGCAAGTCTTTGTGGCGGCAAAGGGCCGTCTTTGAAAGCTGGTACCGTCCCGCTACGTCCCGAAAACACGCCCCTGAGAGTAACGCCTTGTCGATCTCGTGCCGTTTCGGATGCTTGCAGGTTTTACAGGTTCGTGGCATTGTGGCACTCGTCTGACCCCAGCCGGTAATCCACTCACTTGAGAGCACTCACACTGTGGCTCAAGCTTGCCGGACCGAGTTCCTTCGGTTCAGTCTCGGTAGGCGGCCAGTGCCCGTGCCTTATGAAATATTGTCTTCCCGGCGGTAACATTCCGTCGTAAAGTTGACTTACTGGACGGGTGGCGGAGAGGTAGGGAACAGACCGAAATGCTGTCCCAAGAGCTTCAGAGCCGCTATCGGGTTGCTGGTCCTGATCTTCCGATGCTGACCAAAGCAGTGTTTTTGATCGCCTTCTCCCTCATAAAGATTGACAAAATCAATGCTCCCGATTACGGCCCGGACCTCGGGATCCATTTCGTTGATATCCTCCAACGCCCCATGTTCATCAAAGAACTGAGCCGGGCCGTAGAACCCGTGCAGTCTCAGGCGCTTAAGGACCAATTCAGCTGTCAGCCGATCTTCTACCTTACGTTCTGCGGCAACTTGGGCAACTGCCTTCCCGATATGGTCTCTTTTGTGCCGCAATAGGGCGGCCGGGGAAATCGAAACCTGTTTCGCTATGTTTCGCAAGGGCCTTCCGACGGCCAAGGCGCGGTCAATTTCATTCCGCTCAAGGCTTGAGCACGCCTTACAAGTTTTTGGCATTAGGCTACCCTCCCGTGCTCCAGATATGCACCCGGTTCTTCCGGAGTGGGCAGAGGCGATAACCGCCGGCCCCAAAATTCGAAGAGGGCTCTCAGCCCAGGCCGATTTTCGGGCTCGGTTGTCACACTACAACCGTACCCCGCCAATATACGCCTTTGTCAAGGTGTGATTCATCGCACGTCAGAACCTGCTCGCGTGTTCGATGACTCCGAAGAAATACCGATAGGCAAAGTATACGATCTGGCAATTTTCAGCGCCCTTCCTGCGCGCCAGGCTAGCGGTACACTCTGTAGGCTCAGAAGCGCTGCTGGCCGAAAAAGCCGCGATACTCGCCCCAGCACCATAGTCACTGTGGTCAGCGCGTTCTCTCAGACTTCGAGAGGTCAAAGGGTCAAGCGGCGAGCTTTTCTGGAGTCGGCCCTGGGGTTATCCTCTCCGCTTCGATCTCAGCTTTGCGTCGGGGCGCCCAGCCGCTGCGGGCCGGGCGAGGTAGTAGTGAGCCCGCGCCGGTCAGTCCTACGTCTTAAACTAGGACAGTACCGGGAAATGCCTCTTCATCTCGCGGTCGTTCCGGTTCGAAACTGAAAAACGTTACTCCATTCGCCGATATCGCCTTGTTCATCGCGCGCTCGGACCTTCCAGTAATAATTGGTGCCGGGATTTAAGAAAGAGGCAGGGACCTTCCACTCTGGTTTCGCAGAGCCCACATTCTGGTAAAGCGTTGGACAAAGGGGCCACCGGCAATCCGGGCGCAGGCTGACCATAACCTGATAGTCGGCCACCTTATCGGTGGCATCGGGGTAAATCGCGTCTGCCCACCTGAGCGTCGGCTCGAGTGTTTCAACCTCGCCCCCATTGCTCGGCCTCAAGATGTTCTGGACTTTCCCCGGCGGCCTCCGATCATTGACCTCCTTCCACCGATGGGTGATGCGAACCGTCTTCGGGCCCGCAGAGCTATCCCAATAATGAATGACGTTCTTGCCTAGGGAAAGCGCGGGCAGACTGTGTGGTGAGAGCTGGAGGTCGGTGACCAATCGGAAATGGTCTACCCCCGCTTGTGTGGGAGGATTCGATTTAGCATTCCCGCGGAGGGTGAAGCCAATGGAATAGTCATAGAGTACTCCGTATTTCAGGAAGCTCGGATCGAGATCGATCCCCAAGTTCTCGGGCCCTTTCTCCCACTGATAACTGTATAGATCGCCGCTTCCCAGACCCGGATGGCCGAAGAAAATCTCAGCCTGATCGAGGCTCGAGTTCCCCTCTCTGACCACGGTGCAAAAGAGGCGCCCGCCAACAATCGGATAAGGGCTGTGGGTGGGAATGGTGAAGCGGGAGGCACGGTCGTACAGGTCGCCGTCCTGGAGCTCCGCAATGTGGATTGCCGGGTCTCGGCCATCCTGTGCGCGTGTGGCAATGTTCCCGATAGGAGGCACATTGATGTAGTCTCTCATATCAATTCGCTTCAGGTCAGGCTCCCAAATGAGACGGCCGTTCGCATACCGCTCAGGCACGAGAGGGTCTTTGTCACGCCCTTCGAATTTCTCAAGTACTGGTTTCCACCACCGAAGCAGTTTTTCCCCCGGCCTCAAGGTCATCGCCATTGTATAAGGCTTTTTGATCTCGTAATCGTACCCGTCGCTTTCCCAGTTGTCCTTATCGGAGATAATGTAGTGCACGAATTCTCGGTTGCGTTCCGGAGAGTCAGGGCCACGAAACCAAGGATCCCTGGGATGGATCCCGCGCTCAATAAGCCATTTATCGTGCTCGAGGGTGGCTAAGCTCGCGATGGTTTTGTTGTCACGGTCGAGATAGAAAACCTTCACGTTACCGTCCAGCATATGCCAGGCGCCGTCATAGAAAGCTTCGGAGATGGTGTGCCCGGTGAGCTCCCAAACTCGCGCTTTCAGACCAGCCGCTGTAAACAAGCACTTCAGCCACGCGGAGGTATGGCCACAAATGCCGTAGCCATATCCGTTCAAACCGCGGACCGGGTTTAGAGAAGAATCGTCGTGTGCCTCTCGTTGAAACCGTTTCCACTGCACCCACGACCAGATGGCCAGCGCCTTCTCCTCATCGGTTTTGCACCCCTGGGTGATTTCGTTCAATAATGATTTCACGTCGTACCAGTCGTACAGACCATTCACTGTCATCCGGGGATCGACCACGGGTTGGTCTCCGAGATTTTCGATGTCAATCTCAACGTTTTCGGGGTCCATCGTCCCGTCAACTTCGATGGCGTATTCTGCTTCGGGTTTCGTAACAACGATCGAATATTCCTTAATGTTGTCCTGGCCGTTCATATTCGAGCCGAACACCAGCAGGATCAGCCAGAGACTAAAGCGTATAATTCTGCTACCAGTGCAAGCCACGCCCACCTCCCAAAGTCTTAGTTTCAGTAACGGTAGATATTGGCCAAACCGGAGAACTCCCTCTCGTCCTTCGTGCCTGGGGGCGGCGAAATGCACCGCCACACGACCCAGCCCACTTTTCATAATATAGAATTGAGAGTAGGTGTCTCTTCCCGTATAAACATTCGGTTCATAGAAAATTCCGAATCTGCATTCATGCCGAAGTCCCGCCCGGTGATTGGGGAGTTCACCCTGGGGCGAACCCTGCTGGCGGCCCATTGCAGGCTCTGAACGCCTGTTCGGAGCGTATCCCGGCATTTCTCAGTGCAATTCGCCCGAGTCGCACGCGCTCGCCTCGCTCTCGTTTACACCTCTCTCGCCAAGTGTCCGGATGAGGGTGGGAATCGGGTTCCAGGAAAAGCCTACCTCCGGCGTATAGATATCGTGGACTCCTTCGACTGTCCCGCGGATACGCCGTCCTTCGCGCACACCGTAACCCCAGCTTCCAGTCCATTTCTCTCGCTCGCGGGGATACAGGCCCCGATCCAAGTGCGTCAAGGCAATGTTGGCAAGGAGCCGGTCACGGAATCTCTTCTCCCCGGTTTTCTCGAGCTCGTACGAAAGTAGAAGCCAGAATGGATCCGGGCCCGGTCGCACGTTGCTGCACCAAACCGCGTGCTTATACAACAGCTCGCCCAGAGCCTTATCGCCCGTCAATTCCTCCAGTTCGATGAGCGCGTGAATTGCCCCGAAGCCATGCAAAAAGAATAGACCCTCTCCCGGGTCCACCCGCCCAGGCTCGGTCAGTCGGCGTCCCGTCGCCGCATCGATATCGAAATGCTCATCCGGCAACGCGCCGTCCGGCGCCAGGTATTCTCCATAGGCGTGCGCCACGGCTAACGCCCGGTCGCGCCAAATCGGGTCGCCGGTCATCTCCCAGCGCACCAGGAAACCGTAGAGCACCGCCCCCAAGTCTGCTGTTTGCGTGATGCGATATCTTGTGTACAGTTCATCGACGACCCCTTCGATAACGTCTCTGCTCCGTGGGTCTCCGGTCAGGTAATACTCGAATCGCGTCGGCGAGGGCTGGCTGATGCGTATTTCGAAATCTCCATCGCCCCAGTGGTTCACGTTGTGGCGTGTATGCCCGTGCCATTTGTACGGGCCCCAGTGGAAAATGTCGATATCGCGGTCGTGGGTGGCCGCGATTGTGCCCGCGTCAAAATAAGGCCGGTAGCCGGTGTGGAAGAAAGTCATGAAATATCCTAGGGCGTCCTGGCCTTCGCTATTAGTCCAGCCCCACCGCCCGACGTCGTAGGCCCACCCGTCGCGAAACTGAAATGGTTGGCCCTCGTCAATTTGAAACGCCGGCCTGTTCATGTGCCCAATATCACCGTAATCCACCAGCCCATACCATGAGAATCGCTGACGATTGAATAGGAACCAATCGGCAATGTCCGTCAGGGTGCGCTCTAGTTTCGGGTAAGTTTGGTCGTTGTAAGGCGCGAACCAGCCCGCGATGCCGAGACTCCCGTAGTACGCCGGATTGCAGATGGCCACTGGCCTGGTCTGGAAGCCCGCCGACAGATCGCTTGCGTCCGTATTCTTTAACGGACCCGCGTGGAACGCGAACACAGCAGTGGTCGTTTTTGTTAGCCCAGTCGCGTTACCGACCGCGCGAAGTTCAGAGCCATATCTCGAGTAGCAACATTCTCCGACTTGCGGATGCGTCCAGGGTGAATAGCGACGCAGGTCAAGCGGCGGCGCCTGGGGCGGCCAAAACCACGCCGTAATCTCGTTTTGCTGCGTGTCGGCTTCGATGCCTTTAGCGAACTCCTGCCAAAAGTTCTGCACCGCGACGGTCAAGCCCCAGCGGTCATCGGAAAGATCGGCCCAGCCGGGGAGCCGCGAGGCGGCTTCAAGCTTCTTCGAGGATGCTGCAAGAGCGGGAGCTCCCCAAATACCGGCCGCATTGAGACTCTCCTGGAGTGCCTCACCGATCCGCAGCCCGCTTTCTAACAGCACAGGCGCGGCAGCCCCGCCGAATACTGCCTGACTCGGACTCCTCATTTTCAACGGCAGCTTCAACCCCATGGCAGTCAGGAATTCACGTTGTGCGTCCATAGTGAAGGTAAAAGTATGCTGGACGTGGATCCAGGGCTTGCCCGCGAACGCTTCCAGCCGCAGCGTAAATGGCGACTTCACCCGGTTTAAGTACTCACCCCGGACCAGCACCACGGCACGCAGTGGCCCCGCGCGTTCCACGCGGACCTCATCAACTCGCACCTGCGATTCATCCCGCGTGCCACTGATGTCATGTTCGCCGGTCGGATATTCATCGCTCCGGACGTAATCGAGTATGCTCCTGCGTGCGGAAGTTTGGCCCACCACCATTTCGTCGTCTTCGAAACGACCGTCGCCGTTCATATCCAGCCAGGCGCGGTCCACAAAGCCAGACCCGTTCCGGTCGATTTCGAACGCTAGCGGGCCGGTCTCAACCCTCACGCCAGTCGGAGTCTCGAAGGCTGTAACCCGGGCGGATGGGCGACTTGGGGAAGCCCCTTTCTTCAGCGAAAAAATCTCCCCTCGGCTCTTCGGCAAATCCACCTGCGCATCCAGTAGGATCCACTTGATGCTGCGGTCCGGCCAGAAGGCCAGTGGTTGGGTCTGAAGCGGGATCGGTGTGCCGTTCGGTCCAGCCAATTGCAACTCATCCGCGGATTCCACCTCCCCGCGCCGCAACGGAATGCCCACGGTCACTGGCCAGCCTTTGCGTTCTACCCCAGCCGGCTCGTCGATGCGGAATACGACTTCGCGATCAGATGCTGGCGGCAGGCTCGCAGGTCTTGAGAACTTGAGTGAGTTCGCCTCGGGCTCCACTTTCGCGATTACGCCGGAGGGGATTCCCAGTTCGTCCAGTGCCGCCGCGCGGTCGTCGCTCCAACACCCGGTGTTGGGAAGAAGAAAGAACTTGTAGGCCTGCGTCAGGCGCCCTACATCGGGCCCGGTTGGATCGAGCCGGTGCGCTTGCCGCGGCCAGAATTCGAGTGACACCGAACCTGTGAGATCTCCGGTATCCAGGTTTGCAGTGAGCGCGCCGGGTGCGCTTGCGGCGAGGTCGTCGATCCCAAACCCCAGGCCCCACTCGCGATCTTCAATGTACATCCATCCATGCGATTTCGCGCCCCGCCAGTGCGTCAAGTTGCCGTTGTCCCCGCCGGTGGCCTTCCACAAACGGCAGTCGCTAGGCCCGTTTTGCATGAGGCTCACCAGGTTAAAGTCCGGCCAAGGGACCTCGCTTTCCCGGTGATATCCATAGACCTCTGGATGGGCGTCGTAGGCCGCCCGCCCCCTCCACCAACGCACAACCTCAGCCGGCAGATCCCAGATGCTTTTGTCCACTGCGGCGTGAATCGAACGGTGCCGAAAGGATCGCGGACCTCGATAGTGGAACCGGAGAGTCATTCCGAGGGCGATAATCTGGCTCGGCTTGTCTTGAGTGTGATCACTAAGCAACTGAAATACGCCACGCACCACCCCGTCGGCCGCAAGTTCCCACTCAAGGCGATATGGCCACACGCCAGCCCAAAAGAATCGGCCTAAAACAACCGCGCGGCTCCGCCCCTCAGTCCGAATGGAATCCGTTACGGCGGCGAGACGATAAACTCGGCCGTCGTACCACGACTCGTCGGGCATGGGCTCGCGCTCCAGCGGTGCCGATACCGGAACAGGAAGATCGACCAACCTCCTCGGGGCTTGCAGCACCTCCAATATCAGTCCTTGTCCCGGTCCTGTGTCCAATATCTTTTCTTCTGCTGAGAAGTTGCCGTCTCCGTTCAGATCGAACCAGAGCGCCGAGGGCACACCGCCTCTCTCGGAGTCGATTTGAAGCTTGAGTCGACCGGCCGACAATATCACAGGCGCCTGATCCGCCGCTTGCGCTTGAATTAGAGCAAGAAGAAACACAAAGACAAGTCTTAGTTTCATGGTGGATTCCCCCACTGAAAATGTCCTTGGCCCGGCAGGCTGTAAAGCAGGATCGAGGTCTTATCCGCCGGGTCGTTCTTGAGAAGGAGTTGGAGATTTTTCTGAGCCAGGATGAGATCTCCCAGTTGGAACTGATTGGAGGCCAAGTTTCGGCGGGTTTGGGTGCTGAGCGGGTCGATGCTCAGAGCCTTTTCAAGGAATAGGTTGGATTCGGCAAGCTTCTGCTCCATTCCGAGAATTGCCCCCAATGTCCCCAGAAAAGCCGGGTCACTCGGAGCCCTCTGAAGTGCTTGGCGCGATTCCGCTTCGGCGCCCGCAAGATCGCCTGTTTGGAAAAGGTGCATCCCTGATTAGCATGGGCCTGGGCACCGTCCGAGTTGCCAGGAAGTTGAGCCAAGGCAAGCGAGCAGAGGGGTTGGCAGGGGCGTTGAATCGTTGGCGAGCGTTGTGGGATCAACGTTACCGCCACTTCCTGCGCAGCGACAGACCCACGAAGATAACGAATGCCAATGCACCCAGAAAAACGCGCTCGGTGTTCCTGCTCGGGAAATAGAGGGCCACTCCCAGTACTACGGCTACGGTGACGAGTTCCATGAGCCTCCGAACTATACGGTTCGATTTAGTCTGGCGGAATGTTCGGCCTGGGTCTCGTTCTGCCATCTCGAAAACTCGCCTTGGGGTCATTATACACGCCCGCCGCGCTCAGCGTAGCACCACAATCCGTACCACAACCTCGCGACATGGACTTCCTTCGTCCCGCTGAGGCGGGGCTATGAAGGGACATCGTAAGGGACATTAAGGAAGCATGCGCGGGGCCACTGCCGCGGCCAAATGTCAAGGGCATAGGATCGGGTGGCGGTGGGGTCGATTCCTATTGGAAAGAATGCTTCTTTTGTCATACCCGAATCCAACGTTGCCATTTTGCTCGTTTGGAAACACATCGAAATCGACGCCGGTGACGCAGAATGACAACGCGTGACAACCAGCCAGCCATGCCATAGGGCCAGAGATCGAGTCTGACCATGCCCGGCCTGGGCGGACCTTCAAACTCAAAACGCGTTGTTTGCCAAGTGAAGGCTCGCCGCCAAGCCCCGATGCATATGCGAAGCCGTGGCTCTGAGTTCATTGATCCCCCGTTTTCTCGTCGAGAAATAATTCAACTGGTAGCTGCCATCAGGCCCAACCTCTGATTTTGGGAGAATGCAATAACTCTACCACCATTGAGCACCCGGTCTCTAACTCTGGCGCCGGAACAAGCCATGGTAGGATTGCGAACCCCCTGGCAATGCTTGCCTTCCCAGGCCCGAGTTCGAAAGGTTCGCTTCCAGGTACCTCTGTACCATTGCTGAACGCGTCATTCTAAGTCATAGGTATCATGAAAGATGCGATGGGGCAATCCGGGTTTGAGCTCATCGATGGCGTATGTCAAACCCTGAAACGAGAATCAACAGGGCACTACCCGGACCCGGAGCGCGAGACAAGTCTCGGCCGAGCCCATAGCCGGTGATGCGGATCACGAACTCTCCAGTATAGCTGCTCCAGCACAAGCTGGCGGGGCGGCGCTCAAGAAATCATGCCGACCGCCGATACGCACTGGGAGAGGCACAATAGCATGGCCTGGTGTCTCCGAAAATTCCAGAACCAATCCGGCGTGGACCTTTCGGGCCTTCAATTCTGGTCTGAATTCGATGCCGACTCGCGACTGTTAGGGCGAGAGAGCGAAGGATCAACTGATCGACCGCCCCAACACGGGGCGTTCTGGTTGAGTGCTCTCAGCTGCCGCCGTTCATCGGAGTGGCTGCGCCCACTCTTGGTGCTGCTGGCATGGTCCCTCAGTGCTGTGGCTGCTCAGGGCCAAAAGTCAGCACAAGCAAAGCTGCCAACTCTTACCCATGTGGCGCAGGTCCGAGGGATGACAATCAGGGAGGCCACGCGAGGCTATCCAGTTCGCATCCGTGGCGTAGTCACGTACTACAACTGGGATGGGGGTGACCTGTTCATCCAAGATTCGACCGCAGGCATATGGGTTAATCCTGGCGATTCCAAGCTCTCGTTGCATAGCGGCGAATTGGTTCAGGTCGAGGGAAACAGTGGTGTGGGTGATTTCGCGCCGGAGATCGACCACGCCCGTTTTCAAAGTCTGGGAGAAGCTCCCTTGCCCGAGCCCCGCCGTCCCACAAGCGACGACCTTGCTTCCGGCAGGCAGGACTCACAGTGGATCGAACTGCAAGGCGTCGTGCGCTCAGTCGCCGAGCGCGACGGTGGGCTGGTGCTAAACCTCTCTTCGGGGGCATTCGAGTGCAGCGTGTTTGTACTGAAATACCCCTCATTGCCAACTGATATCATCGATGGCGTTGTCCAAATCCGCGGCGTCTTCTCGGGAGTTTACGATTCCAGCAGCACTCTGTTCATTGGCTTCCAGGTACTCGCGCCGAGTTGGAGCGATGTGAAGGTCATAGAGAGGCCGAGTCAAGCACTGTGGTCTGTGCCGCTGCGACCGCTGAATTTGTTTCTGCGGCTGACTCCAGACGGTGCCTTTACCCACCGGGTGCGCGTCCGAGGCGTCGTGACTTTCCAACAGTTGGGGCAATTCCTCTACATTCGTGACAATGAAAGAGCCTTGCTGGTGAATTCAACGCAGCCGACTCCTCTAAAGGTTGGGGATCTGATCGACGCGGTGGGATTCCCCGCTGTCGGCGATTACACCGTGATCATGCGCGACGCGATCTTCCGAAGGGTTGGCGGGGGTCCAGCACCCGAGCCGGTCGTGGTAAGCGCCGAGAAGCTGCGGGCCGGCAACCACGAGGCTGACTTGGTACGCCTCTCCGCGCGCCTGCTGAATCGCGCAAGTGGGCCAGAAGAGGAAGTGCTAGAGCTGCAAGTGGGTCCGTCGATCTTCAGAGCGGTGTTGAGCACAGAAACAGACAGCTCGCCCTTGGACTCGCTGCGTTTTGGAAGCCTTTTGCAGTTGACCGGGGTCGTGAGGGTTGAGGCGGACAAGAACCACGAGCCGACGGGTTTCCAGATCCTGCTCCGGTCCCCCGCTGATGTTGTCGTGCTTGCGTTGCCACCTTGGTGGACACTGGGGCGGGCGCTGCTGGTTTTGAGCCTCCTGGTAGCTGCTGTGATCCTGGCGTTGGGGTGGATTACGACCTTGAGGCGGCGCGTCCGCCGGCAGACAGAAACCATTCGTCTGAAGGACGCGCACGAGCTTGCCCTGGAGGAGCAATACCGCGATTTGTTCGAAAATGCCAACGACTTGATCCAGTGGATAGACCCGCAGGGCCGAATCGAGCATGTCAATCCCGCCTGGCGAGAAACCT
>Ga0187784_10005143_pt1 | contig 10589 bp, 8 predicted proteins | sample 1015_SJ02_MP15_2_FD_132964 | JGI IMG/M metagenome (GOLD analysis project Ga0187784, IMG submission 132964) | Tropical peat soil microbial communities from peatlands in Department of Meta, Colombia - 1015_SJ02_MP15_20_MG | ecosystem: Environmental > Terrestrial > Soil > Wetlands > Peat | place... | reverse complement strand
TCGTGGAACGCGGCGCCGCCGTTCGGCGGCACCGGATCGGCGCCGATCAGCGTGTTGATGCCGCGCCGCTCCTCGAAGGCGTCGGCCGGCCAGATCCCCTCGACGATCAGCGTGTTCGGCTGCTGGCCATTGTCGAGCTCGGCCGGCAGCACGACCGAGCCGCGCGCGTTGCCGATGCGCACGCGCGCCCCGTCGGCGACGCCGTAGTTCGCCGCCGCGGAGGGGTGGATGCGCAGGCGCGGGGCGCGCTCCTTGGCGCGCGCGGTCGGCGTCTCCGAGAAGGTCGAGTTGAGGAAGTTGCGCGCCGGCGGACAGACGAGCTTGAACGGCAGCGCCGCGGTCGCGCGCTCGTAGTCGGTGCTGTGGTCGACCATCGCCGGCATGCGCGCGTGCTGCGGGCCGAGGCGCTTCCAGTCGGGCCGGAAATGAAAGCGCCCGTCCGGCTGCGGGAAGCCCTCGAGAAAGTGCGCCTTCTCGAATGACACGCCGCGGTCGACCCATCCGGCCTGGCGGACCTCCTCGAGGCGCGGCAGGCCGCCGCGTCGCAACCCGTCATCGAGCAGTTCGCCCGGCGTCATGGCAAAGCCCGGATGCTGCGCGCCGAGACGGCGCGCCAGCGCGCACACGACGTCGTGGTTCGAGCGCGCTTCCCCAAGCGGCTCGATCAGCTTCGGTCCGTAGTTCAGGTAGGTGTGGCCGAGGCCGTAATACATGTCCTCGTGCTCGACGAACATCGTCGCCGGGAGCACGATGTCGGCGTAGCGCGCGGTCGGGGTGAGGAACTGCTCGTGCACCGCGAGGAACAGGTCCTCGCGCGCGAGCCCGCGTGCAACCGTGGCGCTATCCGGCGCGACGGTCGCGGAGTTCGCGTTCTGCATCAGCATCGCGGTCACCGGCGGACCGCCGCGCAGCGCTTCTGTCTCGCCGGTCAGCACCGCGCCGATGCGCGACTGATCGAGGATGCGCGTTGCGGGATCGATCGCATCGAGCCCGTGCATCAGCGTCGTGTCGATACCCCAGGCGTCCCTGTCATAGGCGAGGAAGAAGGCGCCGCCGCCTCTGTGCTGCCAGGCGCCGGTGATCGCCGGCAGGCACGACACCGCGTGCATCGCAGCCGGGCCGTTGCGCGTGCGGGTAAAGCCGAAGCCCGCGCGGATGAAACTTTTCGCGGTGCGCCCATAGAGGCGCGCGAAATCGACGATCTCCCGCTCGGCAAGCCCCGTGATCGAGGCCGCCCAGGCCGGCGTGCGCGTCAGGATATGGCGCTCGATCGCGTCATCGAAGTCGGTGTAGCGCGCAAGGTACGCGCGATCCGCGATGCCTTCGGCGAGCAGCACGTGCATCATGGCGAGCGCGAGGGCGCCGTCGGTGCCGGGCCTGAGGATGAGCGCGATGTCGGCGGCCTCGACGGTCGGCGTGCGATAGACGTCGACGACCGCAAGCTTCGCGCCATGCTGCTTGCGGGCGCGCGCCACGTGCGTCATCACGTTCACCTGGGTCGAGACCGGATTGCCGCCCCAGGAGATGATGAGGTCGGCAAGCTCCATCTCGCACGGATCGACGCCGACCAGCGCGCCGACGCCGGCCTTCCAGCCGGTCTCGGCCGGCGTTACGCAGATGGTGGTATGCTGGCGGCTGTAGCGCATCACGTGGCGCAGGCGATCGAGCCCCCAGCGCTGCACGATCCCCATGTTGCCGCCGGAGTGATAGGGCCACACGGTCTCGCTGCCGTAACGCGCGGCCGCGTCCTTGAAGCGATGCGCGATCTCGTCGAGCGCCTCGTCCCAGCCGATCCGCGCGAAGGCGCCATCGCCTTTGGCGCTGGTGCGGCGCATCGGGTGCAGCAGGCGCTGCGCGTGGTGCACGCGCTCGGCGTAGCGCGCGACCTTGGCGCAGACGACACCCGCCGTGTAGGGATTATCCGCCGCGCCGGTGATGCGGCCGATACGGTTCTCCGGCAGGACCGTGACCTCGAGCGCGCAGGCGCTCGGGCAATCGTGCGGGCAGGCGGATTTTCGCACCTCGGGTCGGACCAGCATGGCTCAGCCTTCTTGCCAACCGGCGAGTCGCGAGTGTGCCATCAGGAGGCGCGGCCGACCAGTCCGGCAATCCGCGTTGCGCCCGCCGTCACAGCCGCTGCCCGCCGCTCGCGTCGATGCGCTGGCCGGTGACCCAGCCGCCCTCCGCGGAGACGAGAAACGCGACCACGCCCGCGATGTCGTCTGGCTGGCCGACGCGGCGCAGCGCGATCGTCTGCGCCGTGATGGCGGCGCGCTGCGGATCGCGCGCGCCGGCGTTCATGTCGGTCGCGGTCGCGCCCGGCAGCACGGCGTTCACCGTGATCCCGCGGGGCCCGAGCTGCGCCGCGAGCAGCACCGAGAGCGCCTCGAGCCCGGCCTTGGCCGGCGCGTAAGCCGCCATCTCCGGATAGGCGACGCGCGTTCCCATCGAGGAGATGTTCACGATGCGCCCGCCGTCGCGCAGCTGCGGCAGCAGCGCCTTGATCAGAAAGAACGGCGACTTGAGATTGACCTGCACGATGCGGTCGAAATCCTCTTCCGAGACGTCCTCGATTGCCGCGCGCCTGCCGACGCCGGCATTGTTGACGAGAATATCGAACGCGTCGCTGCCGAAGCGCGCGGTCAACGCGGCAATGAACGTCACCGCGAGCGTTTGCGCGCCCGCGTGGCTCGACAGATCGGCCTGCAGCGGGAAGGCGGTGCCACCCTGCGCTTCGATCGCCGCGACGACCGCCTCGGCTTGCGCCTTCGCGGCGTTGTAGTGGACCGCGACCGCCGCGCCTTCGGCGGCGAGGCGCGCGGCGATCGCGCGGCCGATGCCGCGGCTCGCGCCGGTGACCAGTGCGATCTTGCCGGTGAGTGCCCCCTTCATCGCGACCAGCTCTTCGCCGCCTCGAGCGCGCGCGCGCGGTCGATCAGCGCCTTGCGGTCGATCTTGTTGGTCCCGGCCCAGGGCAGCTCGGCGACGAACTCGATCCGGCGCGGATGCTGATAGGCCGGGCCGTTCGCGAGCGCGAACTTGCGGATCTCGTCCGCGCTCAGCTTCGCCTGCGGCCGGGTGACGATGAAGGCGACCGGCACCTGGCTGCGCTCCTCGTCCGGCAGCGGCACCACCGCCGCCTGCTGCACCTGCGGGTGTCGCTCGAGCAGCTTCTCGACCTCGCCCGGATAGATGTTCTCGCCCGCGCAGACGAACATGTCGTCGGCACGGCCGACGAAATAATAAAACCCGGCCTTGTCGCGGCGCATCACGTCGCCCGAATAGTACCAGCCGTCGCGCAGCGCCTTGGCGGACTGCTGCGGCAGGTTGTGATAGCCCGCCATCAGTGCAGGGTTGCGCATCATCAGCACGCCTTCGTCGGCGCTGCCGTCGACCAGCTTCAACTCGCTGCCCTCGATCGGATGGCCGAGCGCGAGCGGCGGCGTCGGAATGCCGCCGGGGTGCGGGCCGAATACGGCCGGGCCCGCTTCGGTGGTGCCGTAGCCGATTGTCAGCGCGACGCCCGGAAAGGCCGCCTTGATGCGATCCCACAAGCCCATGGTCATCGGTGCCGAGCCGAGCATCAGCCGCCGGAACGCCGAAAAGTCGAGCTTGCCGAGCAAGTCGCTCTCCTTCAGCACGCGCGCCCACATGGTCGGCACGGCACCGGCCGCCGTGACGCGGTATTTCGCGAGCGCCTCGACGTAGGCGCGCGCCTCGAACGCCGGCAGCAGCACCACCGAGGCGTTGGTGGCGAAGATCGTCTTCGCCGAGAACAGCCCGTTCATGTGGAACAGCGGCTGCGCAATGATGTAGCGGTCGCTCTCGCTCTGCGCGCCGCTGGTGCGGGTCGCGAGCGCCCAGAGCTGGCCGTAATGCGACAGCGGGACGCCTTTCGGCCGACCGGTCGAGCCGGAGGTATAGAGCATCTGGCCGACCTCATCCGGAGCGGCCTTCACGCTTTCGAACGGGCCGGGCTTGACCTGCGCGGCGAAGCCCTCGGGACCCTCGTCGTCGAAGGAAATCACCGGGATGCCGGCGCGGATCAGCGCGCGGTTGGCGTCGTCCGCAAAGGCGAGCGCGATGCTCGCGTCGTCCATGATGTAGTCGACGGTCTCGCGCGGCAGCTTGATGTTGACCGGCACCGCGATGCAGCCGGCGCGCATGATGCCGAAATAGGCGGCGAGATATTCGGCGCGGTTGAGCGCGACGATTGCGACATGCGCGCCGCGCGGCAGGCCGCGTGCGCGCATCAGCTGCGCTACGCCGTTCGCCATGTCGTCGATCGTGCGATGGCTGTACTCGCGCGGATGCCCGGGATCGACCAGATCGATGATCGCCGGGCGCGCAAGATCGCGGCTGCGGTCGATCAGATCGCCGAGATTGGTCCAGCGCATGGCGGAAGCTCCGGAAGTCATGGCGGCAAGGGTCATGGCATCGAGGGTCTTTGCATGAAGGGTCATGGCATCAAGGGTCTTTGCATCAAGGGTCATGGGTCAGGCGCTCGCCCGGATCGGGACCGCGCGATCGACCGGTGCCGCGGCGCCGAGCAGATCATAATGACACGCGACGCTGCGGCCGCCCGGCAGCGCGCGCAGCGGCGGACGCTCGGTACGGCAGCGCGGCTGCGCCAGCGGGCAGCGGGTGTGGAAGGCGCAGCCGGGCGGCGGATCGAGCGGGCTCGGCAGCTCGCCCTCGAGCACGCTGCGCGCGCGACTGCGCGCGAGCTTGGGGTCGGCGACCGGCGCGGCCGCCAGCAGCGCGCGCGTATAGGGATGCGCTGGCCGCTCCCAGATCTCGCGCGCGCGTCCACCCTCGACGATGCGCCCGAGATACATCACCAGCAGCCGATCGGCGACATGCTCGACCACTGACAGGTCGTGCGAGATGAACAGATAGGCGATGCCGGTCGCGGCCTGCAGGTCCTTCAACAGGTTGATCACCTGCGCGCGCACCGAGACGTCGAGCGCCGAGACCGGCTCGTCGCAGATGATCAGCTTCGGGCGCAGCGCGAGCGCGCGCGCAATGCCGATGCGCTGGCGCTGGCCGCCGGAAAATTCGTGCGGATAGCGTCGCGCCGCCTCGCGCGGCAGCGCGACCTGATCCATCAGCGCGGCGACGCGCGCCGCGATGTCGGCGCGCGACCAGCCGGCGACGCTGAGCGGCTGGCCGATGATCTCGCCCACGCTGTGGCGCGGGTTGAGCGCACCATACGGGTCCTGGAAGATCATTTGCACCTTCGGGCGGACCGCGTTCAGCGCGCGGGGCGGCAGGTCGGTGATGTCGGTGCCGTCGATGGCAATGCGGCCGTCGCAGGCCGGCACCAGGCGGATCACCGCCTTGCCGAGCGTCGACTTGCCGCAGCCGGATTCGCCCACGAGCGCGACCGTCTCGCCGGGCAGGACGTCGAAGCTCACGTCGTCGACCGCGCGCACGGTGCCGCGCGCGGTCCGGTATTCGACGCTGAGGCTACGAACCGACAGGAGCGCCATCGCGCGAGAACTCCTTCTCGGTGGCAAAGCACGCCGCGAGGCGATGCGGGAGCGGCGCGGACAGCGCCGGCCGTTCGAGCCGACAGCGCTCGAACGCGAGCGGACAACGCTGCGCGAAGGCGCAGCCGGCGGGGAGCTCGGCCAGGCTCGGCACGGTGCCGGCAATGTCGGCGAGGCGGCCGCCGAAACGCGCGGGTGACGGCGTCGCGCCGAGCAGGCCGCGCGTATAGGGGTGGAGCGGCCGCTCGAACAGCGCCTCGACCGGCGCTTCCTCGACCTTGCGCCCCGCATACATCACGGCGACGCGGTCGGCGGTCTCGGCCACCACGCCGAGATCGTGGGTGATGATCACCACCGCCATGTTCGAGGCAGCCTGCAGCTCCTGCATCAGCTTCAGGATCTGTGCCTGGATGGTCACGTCGAGCGCCGTGGTCGGCTCGTCCGCGATCAGCACTTTCGGCTCGCACGCGATCGCCATCGCGATCATGACGCGCTGGCTCATTCCGCCCGAGAGCTGGTGCGGATAGTCGTCGAGCCGACGCGCCGCATCGGGAATGCGCACCTTCTCGAGCAGCGCGACGGCGCGCGCCTGCGCGGCGCGATGGGAGATCGGGTTGTGCTGGCGGATCGCCTCGATGAGCTGCGCGCCGATCGGCACCACCGGATTGAGCGAAGTCATCGGGTCCTGGAAGATCATCGAGACCTCCTTGCCCCGCACGCGTCGCATCGCGCCCTCCGACAGCGTCACCAGGTCGCGCCCGGCGAGGCGCACCGCGCCGCCGACGATGCGCGCCGGCGGCTCGGGCAGGAGCCGCATCACGGCGAGCGCGCTCAGCGACTTGCCGCAACCCGACTCGCCGACGATCGCGACGGTCTCGCCGGCGTCGACGCGGAGAGAAAGGCCGTCGACTGCCGGCAGCACGCCCGCGCGCGTGAACAGCGAGACGGAAAGGCGGTCGATCTCGAGCAGCGGCGCCATCGTCAGCGGTCCCGCAGCTTCGGATTGAGCGCGTCGTTGAGCCCGTCGCCGATCAGGTTGAGCGCGAGCACGGTCAGCATGATGGCAATGCCCGGCACCGCGCAGATATACCAGGAGGTGCGGATCAGCGTGCGCCCGTCGCCGATCAGCCGCCCCCAGCTCGACACGTCGGGATCGCCGAGCCCGAGAAACGACACCGCGGACTCGAACAGGATCGCGCCCGCGACCACCAGCGAGGCGAGCACGATCACCGGCGGCAGCGCGTTCGGGAGGATCTCGCGCAGCATGATGCGCACGTCGCCCATGCCCATCGAGCGGCAGGCCTGCACGAACTCGCGGTCGCGCAAGGTGAGGAACTCGGCGCGGGTGAGGCGCGCGATCGGCGTCCAGGTGACGATGCCGACCGCCAGCGTGATGTAGGCGATCTTCTGGCCGAGGATCAGCACGATGGTGAGCACGAAGATCAGGTTCGGGATGGTCTGGAACAGCTCGGTGAAGCGCATCAGCGCCTCGTCGACCCACCCGCCGAAATAGGCCGCGGTGGCGCCGATCGTGACGCCGATCAGCGTCGCGGTCAGGCTCGCGAACAGGCCGATCAGCAGCGTGGTGCGCGCGCCATGCGCCACCATCGCGGCGATGTCGCGGCCGAGCGAATCCGTGCCGAGCGGGAAGCGCCAGGAGAGAAACGGCCAGACTTCCGGCCGCCCGACGATGCGCAGCGGCGGGCGCGGGAACAGCCACGGCGCCGTGATCGCAAACGCAATGACGACGAGCAGCAGCGCGAAGCCGGCGAGCGCCGCGCGGTTGCGTGCGAAACGGCGGGCGAAGTCGATCGTCGCCGTCATCGCAGCCGCACGCGCGGATCGAGCCGCATGTAGAGAAGGTCGACCGAGGCGTTCGCGACCGCGACCACGAGCGAGCCGAGCACCAGCACGCCGAGCACGACGGGATAGTTGCGGCTCATCACGCTGTCGAACAGCAGACTGCCGATGCCGGGCCAGCTGAACACCGCCTCGATCACGACGCTGCCGCCGAGCACGGTGCCGAGCTGCAGTCCGAGCAGCGTCACCACCGGCAGCAGCGCGTTGCGCAGCACGTGCGCGATCACGACGCGCGTGCGCGACAGGCCCTTGGCGCGCGCGGTGCGCACGAAGTCGAGCCGCACGACCTCGAGCATCGAGGCACGCATCACCCGCGCATAGGTCGCCGCATAGAACAGGCCGAGCGCGGTCGCGGGCAGCGCCAGGTGCCGCAGGATGTCGAACGTCGCCTGCAGGGCGTTCTCGTCGACGCCGATCTCGCGCATCCCGCCGACCGGGAGCCAGCCGAGCTTCACGGCGAACAGCACCGTCATCATGATGCCGAGCCAGAAGCTCGGCGCCGCGAAGAAGAACACGGCGCCGAGCGAGATCAGGTTGTCCCAGATAGTGTTGACCCTCACGGCGGCGATCACGCCGGCGGTGACGCCGACGATCAGCGCGATCGCGATCGCGGCGAGCATCAGGATCAGGGTCGCGGGCATTTGCTGCAGGATCACGTCGAGCACCGGCGCGTTCTGCCGATAGGAAAAGCCGAGGTCGAGCGTGAGCACCGACCAGATGTAATCGACCAGCTGCACCCAGGCCGGCTGATCGACGCCGTAGAGATGGCGCAGCTTCTCCAGCATCTCCGGACTGGTGATCTGTTGCTCGGCGGTCATCACGTCGAACAGGCTGCCCGGCGCGAGATGGATCAGGATGAAATTGATGACGATGACGCCAAGCACCAGCGGGACGATCTGGGCAAGGCGCCGCGCGACGATCCGGACCATAAAGGCGCCCCGTCAGCGGTCGAGCCAGACGTCGGCCCAGCTCTCGCCCATGAAGTCCGCCGTGATCGAGTGGTTGCGCACGTCGGCGCGCGCGATCGTCACCGGCTCGAGATCGACGATCGGCAGGATCGGCGCCTCGGTGGTGACGAGCTGGTTGAACGCGTGCACCAGCGCGACGCGCTTCTTGTCATCGGTCTCGACCGCGATCTTGGCGACCAGGTCGTCGACGCGCGCGTCGGAGAAGCCGGTCGCGTTGCGGAACGCTGCGCCCTTCACGATGCCGTCGGTGGTGTAGAACACCGTCGTGGTGGGCAGCAGCTCGATCGTGCCGGCATTGTTCGATACCGCGATGTCGAAATCGTAATCGGTGTAGATGCGCTTGAGCGAGGTGGCGCGGTCGGGAATGGTGAGGTTGACCGTGACGTCGACGTCCTCGAGCGCCTGCTTGAGGTACTGGCCGATCTTGACGTTCTCCTCGAACCAGCCGGCCGACACCAGGCTGACGGTGAAACGGCTGCCGCCTTTCACCGGATAGCCGGCGGCGTCGAGAAGCTTTGCGGCCTGCTTCGGATCGAACGGATAGTCGGGCACGTCCTTCGAAAAGAACATGCTGTTGGAGAAGTGGATGGCGCCGATCGAAGGCCGCGCGCGGCCGAAGAACACCGTGTCGGCGATGAACTGGCGATCGATCGCGTGCAGCAGGGCCTGGCGCACCGCGCGGTTCTTCGTCACGTCGCGCCGCATGTTGAACTCGACCGTCGTCACCCAGGCGGAGTTGGAGAAACCCCTGGTGTCGGCCACGAACTTCTTGGTCTCGGTCAGGCGCGGGATGTCCGGCGCCGGGATCGGATTGAAGGTGGCGATGTCAAGCTGACCCGCCTCGAACGCGGCCGAGCGCGACGCCGGGTCGCGCCACCAGCGGATCACCAGGCGATCGACGTAGGGCAGGGGCGCGTCCCAGTACTTCTCGTTGCGCAGATACTCGACGTGGCTGCCGCGCACCCATTCCTTCACCTTGAACGGGCCGGTGCCGATCGGCGCGTTGTTGACCGGATGGGTGAGGATGTTCTTGCCAGCATAGATGTGCTTCGGGATCACCAGCGTGGATCGCCCGGCGAGCACCGAGCGCAGGAAGAACTCCGGCACCGGCGCGTTGAAGCCGAGCACGACCGTGTGCGGGTCGACCGCCTCGACCGCGGTGAGCGCGTTGAGCGAGATGCCGCCCGAGATCGGCTTCCAGTATTCGAGCGCGCTGAACACGACGTCGTCGGCGGTGAACGGCTCGCCGTCGTGCCAGCTCGCATTTTCGCGCAGCTTGATCTTGTAGCTGCGGAAGTCTTGCGCCGGCGTCACCTCGGTCGCGAGCACCGGCTCGAATTTGAGGTCGTTGGTGAGCTTGAGCAGACGCTCGAGCACCTTGGTGGAGGTGAAATAGGGGCTCGAGCCGCCGCCGGGCGGCACGAACAGCGCTTGCGGCTCGAAGCCGCCCCAGCTCGCAGTGAGCGTGCCGCCGCGCTTTGGCGTCGCGGCCGCGGCGCCGGTGAGAGGCAGCGTCGAGGCTGCCGCGCCGGCGGCGGCCGTCGCCAGGAAGTCACGCCGTGAGAGAGGTCCCATCGCTGGCTCCTTGTTGCCGATCGTCTCCCTTCCGCAGGCGCCTCTCCCCGAGATTTTTATGAGCCGGTATCAAGCGTCGAATAGGTTCCGCGCCCGATCGCAAGTAGCGTGCCCTTCTCGTCGAACACGTCGACATCGGCGACGCCGACGCTCTTTCCGGTGCGGCGCACGCGCGCGACCGACACCAGCGCGGTGTCGATCGCGGGGCGCAGATAGTCGACGCGGAAATTGATCGTCGGCAGCGGCCGGCCGACCATCATGCCGACCGCGAAATCGCCAACCGTGTCGATCACCGACGCGATCACGCCGCCATGCCATTGCTTCGCGCCGGCGCGGCGCTCGAACTCCGGCTTCATCGGCGCGCGCATCGTGATCTCCTGCTTGGCCGGATCGGTCGAGACCACCTTCAATCCGAGGAAGGCGATGAACGGCGAGACGTCGAGCCGCTCCTGGATCGCTTCGGCGCTGAGCGGCGCGGTCATGGCGTCACCACCACCTTGCCGAACACCTGGCGATCCTCGATCACGCGTACCGCCTCGGCGGCGTCCTCGAGCGGATAGGCCTTGTCGATCAGCACCTTCAGCTTGCCACTCCCGACCAGCTCGAACAGCGTGATCAGGTCCTCCTTCTCCCAGCCGTTCGAGCCGAGCACCTGCAGCTCGAAGGTCCAGATGAAGCGGATGTCCTCGGTCGG
>Ga0187784_10005141_pt1 | contig 10593 bp, 10 predicted proteins | sample 1015_SJ02_MP15_2_FD_132964 | JGI IMG/M metagenome (GOLD analysis project Ga0187784, IMG submission 132964) | Tropical peat soil microbial communities from peatlands in Department of Meta, Colombia - 1015_SJ02_MP15_20_MG | ecosystem: Environmental > Terrestrial > Soil > Wetlands > Peat | place... | reverse complement strand
CGGCTGCATCTGGCCGGCGCCGATTTTCCGATGCGCCGCGACAACGCGCTCTCGGTCGCGGCCTGGCGCGCGCTTTACGAAAACTGCCGCGAACGCGCGCACAAGGTGGAGCGCAATCTCGAAACGCTGGTCGCCGCCGAACTCGACGTGCTGGAACGCGACTGGCCGCGCGGGCTGCCGCAGGGCGTCATCCATGCCGATCTGTTTCCGGACAACGTTTTTTTCCTCGGCGACAAGCTGTCCGGGTTGATCGACTTCTATTTCGCCTGCACCGACACGCTGGTTTACGACGTCGCCGTTTGTCTCAACGCCTGGTGCTTCGAGTCCGACCATTCGTTCAACGTCACCAAGGGCCGCGCGCTGCTTTCGAGCTACGCCAAGACGCGGCCGTTGTCGAAGGACGAATGGGACAAGCTGCCGCTGCTTTGCCGCGGGGCGGCGGTGCGCTTTCTGCTCACCCGCCTCATCGACTGGCTCGACGTGCCGCCGGGCGCGCTGGTGCGGCCGAAGGACCCGCGCGAATATGCGCGCAAGCTTCGCTTCCACCAGAAAGTCAAAAGCGTGCGCGATTACGGAATGAGCGAGCCGTGAGCGCCGCGCCGCCAAAGAGCCAGCCGCAAAGGCTGCCTCATGTCGTCATTCACACCGACGGCGCTTGTTCCGGCAATCCCGGTCCCGGCGGCTGGGGCGCGATCCTCACTTTCGGCGATCACGAAAAAGAACTCAAAGGCGCCGAAGCCAATACCACCAACAACCGCATGGAACTGATGGCGGCGATTTCCGCGCTCGAAGCGCTCAAACGCCCGTGCCGGGTCGATCTGCACACCGACAGCCAATATTTGCGCAACGGCATTATGAGCTACATCGCCAAATGGAAGCAGAACGGCTGGCGCACCGCCGACAAGAAGCCGGTGAAGAACGTCGATCTGTGGAAGCGGCTCGATGCCGCGCTCGGCCAGCACCAGATTCGCTGGCATTGGCTGCGCGGGCACGCCGGCCACGCCATGAACGAGCGCGCCGACGCGCTGGCCCGCCAAGCGATCGCGGACATCAGAGGGGCGAGCAAATCATAGCCGTCATTCCGGATGCCGCGCAGCGGCAGTCCGGAATCTGTAACCCCCGCCGTTCCAGCAAACGCACCGATTGTGATTATGGATTCCGGGTTCGCGGGCGTCCGCCCGCGCCCCGGAATGACGATCACAGCGCCTTCAGCAAATTGTCGGCGCCGGAGATTTCGGCCTTGCCGGGCGCGTCCTCGATATTGAGCGTCTTCACCACGCCATCCTGGACCACCATGGCGTAGCGCTGCGAGCGCACGCCTAAGCCCCGCTCGGTCAAGTCGGCGGTCAGGCCTATGGCCTTGGCCCAATTGCCGCTGCCGTCGGCGAGAAACTCGATGGCGTCGCCGCCGGAGGCCTTTTTCCAGGCGTCCATCACGAACACGTCGTTGACGCCGGTGACCGCGATGGTGTCGACGCCCTTGGCCTTGATCGCGCCGGCGTTCTTGACGAAGCCGGGCAGGTGGTTGCGGTGGCAGGTCGGTGTGAACGCGCCCGGGACCGCGAACAACACCACCTTCTTGCCCTTGAACAATTCGTCCGTCGTTTTCGGCTTCGGCCCGTCGGCCGTCATCACCATGAACGTGCCGTTGGGTACGCGGTCGCCAACCTTGATAGCCATGATCCTCTCCGGGTTACGAAATGCTTGTTGGCGCATAAATTAGCGCGGCCCAAGCGAATTAGTCGAGATGGGCTGAGACCTCGATGGCGTCGTCGCCGGAAACCGCGGTGAAAGTCAGCAGCGCGCCGTCAGGCTTGGCATCCGCCGGCAAGCCGTCGAGAGCGAAGGAAAATTGCCGCTTGGCGCCGTCGCCGCCGGTCGCTTCCGGCAGCGGCAGCGACCAGTCCGGCGTCGGTCCTTCGACGAACAGATCGACCGGTGCGCCCGCCGGCGCGGCCACCTCGACGACCACGCGCGCTTGCTCGCGATGCACGGCGAGAATGGCAAGACCGGATCCGGAATTGGCACCGAGCGGCACGCGGCGCGGCACGCGGCTCTCGGCGCGCGCGATGCTCGCGTCCTCGCCGCCCTTGCCGTTAAGCGCAAGCTTCAGGTCGGCCTCGATGGGCACGCACAAGGTGCCGCAAATGGCGTAACCGAGCTTAAGCTCGAGCACAGCCGGCTGCGCCGCGTCCTGCGGCGCGATCCGCAGCGGCAAGATGACATGGCCGACATAGCCGATCGAATTGCCGCCGGCGCCGTCGGGGAATTTCTCCGGCGCCGGCCACAATACGGTGGCGGATTTGACATTGGCCGAGCCGGAGAAATCGAACGTCGGCGGCGCCCCCGAATCGCCGGGGTCGCGCCAATAGGTTTCCCACCCCGGATCGAGCCTGATCTCGACGCCCGCCCGCAAAAATTCGGCGTCGGCGCTTTTGGCGAGCGCGCCGGCGATCAGCCGGGCGGAGGTATGCGACTGCATCTCCCAGGCGGACGCGTCCTGCGCCCAGGCCGCCGAATCGGCGAGCCGCGTGCCGGCAAGGCAGAGCGGCAACACTGTCACAATTGTTAACCTGGAAATGGTCGTCATCGCCGCTGTCTAAGGCGAAGCACCTATAAGCGCCACTGACATCATCGTGACCGCAGCGGCAAATTGCCGTCGTGCCACGCGACCGCCGCAATCTTAGGCGCACGGGAGGGCATAACGTGAACTTTTATCCCGCTCGTTCGTTTGCAATTCCGGATCGTTGGGCTAACCTTTCCCTCATGAAATCGCCGCGCGGCACATCCTCCGAAAAATCCCGGCGCCGGGGCTATCTCGACGGCCAGATGCTGATCGCCATGCCGGCGATGGGCGACGAGCGGTTTTCGCGCTCGCTGATCTATATCTGCGCGCATTCGTCCGAAGGTGCGATGGGCATCGTGGTCAATCGCCCGGCGCCGAACATCAACTTTCCCGATCTGTTGGTGAAACTCAACGTGATCCCGGCCGCGGACCTGATCCAGCTGCCGAACCGGGCCGAGGTGGTAAAGGTCATGCGCGGCGGGCCGGTCGAGACCGAGCGCGGCTTCGTGCTGCATTCCTCCGATTTCTTCATCGAGAATTCGACGCTGCCGATCGACGACGGCATCTGCCTCACCGCTACCATCGACATTCTCAAGGCGATTGCGCGCGGCACCGGGCCGGCGAGCGCCATTCTCGCGCTCGGCTATGCCGGCTGGGCGCCCGGCCAGCTGGAGAACGAAATTCAGGATAACGGCTGGCTGCATTGCGCGGCCGATCCGGAACTGGTGTTCGGTTCCGACATCGACAGCAAATACGAGCGTGCGCTCAAGAAGATCGGCATCGATCTCGGCATGCTGTCGAGCGAGGCGGGGCACGCATAATCGGAAGACAGGAGACGGACGAGAAATAGGCACGGAATTATCGGTTCCTTTGTCGTCCGTCCTCCGTCGTCCGACTTACGCGCCAAACACCTTCGTCCGCAGCCCCAAGTCCTGGCGTTTGAGCGCCGCTTCCGGCTCAAGCAGTGCGCGCGCCCGTTCCGCGTTCATCGGTTCGCCGAATACGAATCCTTGCGCGTATTCGCAGCCGAGCTGAAACAGCTCGACCGCGTCGGAATCGGTCTCGGCGCCTTCCGCTACCACGTCCATTCCGAGATCGTGGGCGAGCGTGATGATCGAACGCAGAATGACCGGGCGCGTGCCCTTGGCGGTCGTGCGCACGAACGACTGGTCGATCTTGATGGTGTCGAACGGGAAACGCTGCAGATAAGCGAGCGAGGAATAGCCGGTGCCGAAATCGTCGAGCGCCAGGCCGGCACCGAGCTCGCGAATCCGATGCAGCATCTGTGCGGCGTGCTCCGGATTCTCCATCACCACCGATTCGGTGAGTTCGAGCTTGAGCGATCCGCGGCTCAGCGGCGAGCGCGCCAGCACGGTGCGCAGGTCCTGGATCAGATCGTGCCGCAGCAATTGGCGTGACGAGACGTTGATGCTGGCGAACAGCGCCTCGCGGTGGCGGAGCGAGCGCTGCCAACTCGACAACTGCCGCGCGGCGCGGTCGAGCACGAACAGCCCGAGCTCGACGATCAGCCCGGTTTCCTCGGCGATGGCGATGAACTCGGCCGGCGATACCCGGCCGAGCTTTGGATGATTCCAGCGCGCCAGCGCCTCGAAGCCGGCAACGGCGCGATCTTCCAGGCGCACGATCGGCTGGTAGAGGATGGCGATCTCGCCGCGCTCAAGCGCCCGGCGCAGGTCGGATTCGATCGACAAACGGTCGGTCTTGCGCGCGCGCATCGCGACCTTGAAGACGTCGATGCGGTCGCCGCCGCCGCGCTTGGCGTGATACATGGCGAGTTCGGCGTCTTTGAGCACCTCCTCGGCGCGCTGCGACTCGCTGTCGCCGAGCGTCAGTCCGATCGAGGCGGTCAGAAATATTTCGCGGTCCTTGAAGCTGATCGGTGCACGCAGCGCCTTGTGGATGGTTCCGGCGAGCGCGGTGATCCGCGCCGCGTCGCGCTCCGACAGCAGGATCAGGCCGAACTGGTCGCCGGCGAGCCGCGCCAGCGTGTCCTGCGGCTTGATCAGCCGTCCGAGGCGGCGCGCCAGCGTCAGCAGAATCGAGTCGCCGACCGCCATGCCGACCGAATCGTTGACTTGTTTGAAGCGGTCGAGGTCGATCACCATGACGGTCGGCCGGATCGCCGCGTCGGCCTTGGCGAGGCCGAGCACGGCTTGCAGCCGGTCCAGGAACAGTTCGCGGTTCGGCAACCCGGTGAGATTGTCGTGCACGGCGTCGTGGAGCAGCCGTTCCTCGGCGGTCTTGAACTCGGTGACGTCGGTCAAGGTGCCGACGAGGCGGACGACTTCGCCATCGGAGCCGACCACCGGACGCGCCCGCAGCGCGAACCACAGACAGTGGCCGTCGGCGGTGCACATGCGGAAATCCTGCGCCACGCGGCCGCGCCGCTGCTCGAGCACGCTGTCGAGCGTGGCGCGGAACCGGTCGCGATCGAGCTGGTGCAGCACGTCGAGCCATTTAGCCGCCGGCACGTTGAGCGATCCGTGCTTGAGGCCGAGCGCCGTTTCCGCTTCCGGACTGGTGAAAACCCGGTCCGACGCGACGTCCCAATCCCAGATCATGTCGCCGGCACCGGTCAGCGCCAGCGCGCGGCGTTCGACGTCGGACACCATGCCGCCGATCACGCCGCCGGCAAAGGCATGCTGCATCACGGTGAAGCCGATCAGCATGACAATGAGGACGAGCCCGCCGAGCAAGGCGGGCCCGACGATGTCGTTGGTGAGAAAGCCGAGCACGGTGAGCGCGGCGCCGATCACCCATACGACCAGCAACAGCCAGGTCGGAATCAGCATCACCGCGCGGTCGTAGTCGTGGCTGGCCAGATAGATCACCAGCGCAAAGCCGACCACGGCGACAAGCAGCAAGGAGATGCGCGCGATGCCCGAGGCGACCGCCGGCGAGAACAAAGCGACCGCGACCAGCGCGCCGAGAAAGGCGAGCCAGCCGACGGTGATGTGGGCGTAGCGCACATGCCAGCGGTTGAGATTGAGATAGGCGAACAGAAACACCAGCAGCGTCGCCGCCAGGATCGCCTCGCCCGCCGCCCGCCAAATGCGCTCGGCGGCCGAGGACAGATCGAACACCTTGGGCCAGAAGCCGAAGTCGATGCCGATATAGACCAGCACCGCCCAGCTCAGCGCCGCGGCGGCCGGGAACATGACGCTGCCCTTGACCACGAACAGGATGGTCAAAAACAGCGCCAGCAGGCCGGCGATGCCGATGACGATGCCCTGATAAAGCGTCAGCGAGTTGAGCTTGTCCTTATAAGCGTCGGGTTGCCACAGATAGAGCTGCGGCAGGCTGTCGGTGCGCAGTTCGGCGACGAAAGTGATCACGGTGCCGGGGTCGAGCGTAATGCGGTAGACGTCGGCGCCGGCGCTGTCCTGCCGTTCGGGCGGGTCGCCCGACGACGGCGTGATATAGACGATGCGCGACAGACCCAGATCGGGCCAGATGACGCCCGAGTTGACCATCCGATAATGCGGCGCGACGACCAGCCGGTCGATCTGCTCGTCGCCGTTGTTGGCAAGCGCGAACACCGCCCAGTTCCTGCCGGCTTCGCGGGCGCGCACCTCGATGCGCCGGATAATGCCGTCGGCCCCGGGCGGGGTCGAAACCTGAATGCGGTCGCCGTCGGTATGCTGCAGCTCGACCGCGTCGGTGAGATCGATGGCGGCGGCGTCGCTGTGGACATTGACGGCCTCGACCGCCTGCGCCGCCGTCGCGCCGAGTGCGCAGGCGATCGCGACAAGTGCGCCCCCGACCAGCGCGCGGAGGCCTCGCGCGCCACGCGTCTTGGCCGGCGCGGCGGTGCTCAGCGTCGCCAGATATGGCAAAAGATCCCTCCGAGGGCGGCAGCCGCTTGCGCCGCGACAATCACAGAAGTGCCCGATTACCTACCGGGCTTTGCGCCGAATTCGCGGCCGGTTGCGCCGCCTGTGCCGCCAAGCTTCGGCCCGTTGCCGCCATCTGCGCCATCTTGGTCCTTCTAGTAGCCGCTGCCAGATCGCGGAGCAAGAGGATTTCCCGTTTATTTTCAAAGGGTCAGGACAATTTTGCCAACGTGGTTGCCGGCCCTGGCCACCCGCTTGGCGCAATGTGACAAGCCGGGATGCCGCCATTAAGATCGGATCCCCGGAGCCAAGCGAATGCCCGCCAGCGACGAGGACGACCGCCCGAAGAAGAAACTCGTCCACGAGATCGGCCAGGATCTGACCTTGCTGTCGGCCGGCGAATTAAGCGCGCGGATTGCGCTTTTGCGCGACGAGATTGCGCGGCTTGAGGCCGATATGGCGAAAAAAAACGCCACCAAATCGGCAGCCGACGCCTTTTTCAAAAAATGAGCGATCTGAGGGGCTTAGGCTCGCGGGCGCCGGCGCAGCCTTTAAGTCGGACGCGAAAAAGATTTGGCAAGCTTTTGTGATTCCTTAACCTTTCGTTAAGCTTTCTCGTTCATTACGGGGCGTGTCCATCTTCTGGACATTGAGTGGCTCCTGTCCACTCTGTTTGACGCCTCCCTGTTATCACCTTGAGCCGCCGGCAACGGCGGCTCCTTTTTTTAATCATTCCATCGGCTTGCGCCGGCAACTATGTCGCCAAGTTAGGTTGTGGCGGTCTGGACTCGCCGCGCGGCGCGGGCGATGCTGGCGGCCGGTGTTGAGGCGTAGCGTATGTCCGACAAGCGCGCGAGCGAGGCCGGCGCGGTCTCTTTCAGCGAACGGCTGGCGAATTCGCAGGTTTTTGCCGCTCTCTTCCGCGACGGCATGGCGCTGGTCGAGGAGACGGCAAGCTATCTCGACGGCTCGGGCCGCCAGGAATCCAAGAAACTCGACCGCAGTTCCGGTCTCGTTTACGCGACCGAGAGCATGCGGCTGACCACCCGGCTGATGCAGCTTGCCTCCTGGCTGTTGTTGCATCGGGCGGTCAAGGAGGGCGAGATGACGCTCGCCCAGGCCAACAAGGAAAAAAGCAAGGTGCGGCTTGCCGCCTGCGAACCGGGCGATGCCAAATCGCTGGCGTTGTTGCCCGGCAAATTGCAGGAGCTGATCGCGCGCTCGACCAAGCTGCAGACCGAAGTGCGCCGGCTCGACGCCACCATGCACGCCGCCGCGGCGCCGCCGCTCGTGGTCGACAATCCGGTGGAGCGCCAATTGGGGCTGTTGAAAGCGGCCTTCGAAACCGACGCTTGATAGCCTGTTTCCCGGATGCGGTGCAGCGCGCAGCGGTGCACCGCTGATCCGGGATCGCCGCCGTCGCGCGCTTGTGAAGGTCCCGGTTCTGCAGCGCACCGCTTGGTGCTGCGCTGCGCCCGGGATACGAGCCCGGAGGGCTACTTCTTCAAGAATCCGGAGAACTTTTTCTGGAACCGCGACAGGCGGCCGCCGCGGTCGACCAGATGCTGCTGGCCGCCGGTCCAGGCCGGATGCGACTTCGGATCGATGTCCAGATGCAGCGTATCGCCCGACTTGCCCCAGGTGGAGCGCGTGGTGAATTCGGTGCCGTCGGTCATGACCACCTTGATCAGGTGGTAATTGGGGTGGGTCTCGGGTTTCATGGTGCGTGTGTGGCTTGAAATTTGCCGGCTCTATAACGCGGCCGGCGGGCGGCGGCAAGCGGCGCGATTGACGGCGTCCGGCGTGGTAGCGCATGAGCAGCGCGGCAACGGGTTTTGAAATCGCGGCCGGCAGCGGCCGGGAAGGGATGCAATGGAACGAGGGGAATTGCGCGCTACCGGCTCGCTCGCCGCGGTGTTCTCGGTGCGGCTGCTCGGCCTGTTCATGATCTACCCGGTGTTTGCGGCTTACGCGCGCGGGCTTAACGGCGCCAGTCCCTACCTGATCGGCGAAGCGCTCGGCATTTACGGCCTCACCCAGGGCCTGCTGCAGATTCCCTTCGGGCTTTTGTCCGACCGCGTCGGACGCAAAGTCATGATCGTCGGCGGTCTTGTGCTGTTCGGGCTCGGCAGCGCGGTGGCGGCGGCCTCGGCTTCGATCGGCGGCGTCATTATCGGCCGCGCCCTGCAAGGCTCGGGCGCCGTCGGCTCGGTCATCCTGGCGCTGGTCGCCGATCTGACCAAGGAGGAAAACCGCACCAAGGCCATGGCGATGGTCGGCATCACCATCGGCGCCTCGTTCATGGTGGCGCTGGTGGCGGGGCCGATTGCGGCGCGGTTCGTCGGCGTTGCCGGCATTTTCTGGCTGATGGTGGCCCTCGCGCTGGTCGGCATCGCCATCACCGCCTTCATCGTGCCGAACCCGCGGCGGCTCGCCGTGCATCGCGACGCCGAAGCGGTGCCGGCGCTGATCGGCGCGGTGCTGCGCGACAGGGAACTGTTGCGCCTGGATATCGGCATCTTCGTGCTGCATGCCATGCTGACGGCGAGCTTTCTGGTCGTGCCCGGGCTTCTTCGCGACACGCTTGCCGTGGCGGTGGCCGATCAGTGGCTGGTTTATCTGCCGGTGCTCGTCGTCTCGGTGGCGATCATGCTGCCGGCGATCATCGTCGCCGAGAAATATCGCCGCATGAAGGGCGTGTTCGTCGCCGCGGTCGCGGCGCTCGTGATCAGCCAGATCATGCTCTATGCCGGCGCCGGCAACCTCGTCGTGCTGGTGGCGGCGCTGATCGTGTTCTTCTCCGCCTTCAACATCATGGAGGCGGCGCTGCCGTCGCTGATCACCAAGGCGGCGCCGGCGGCCGCCAAAGGCACCGCCATGGGGCTTTATTCGAGCCTGCAATTTCTCGGCATTTTCGCCGGCGGCGTGATCGGCGGCTTTGCCCATCAGCATGGCGGCGATTCCGCGGTGTTCGCGCTCACCGCGGCGCTGGCGCTGGTTTGGCTCCTCGCCGCGCTCACCATGGCGCAGCCGAGTTATCTCACCACCCGGCTGATTGCGGTCGACGCCGCGGCGGCGCGCGCGGCCGATCGGCTCGCCGCACGGCTGCGCCAGGTGCCGGGCGTCGCCGAAGCGGTGGTGATCGCCGACGAGAACATCGCCTACCTCAAAGTCGATTCGCGAAGCTTCGACGCCGCCGCCGCGGAACGCATCGCTGCCGCGTCCTGACGCCGGCTCCCCGTTCATGGCCGCCAGCTCATGCGGTGCACCGGCCGCCCCGAGATCGGATTTTGCCCGGCGCCGGTGATGGCAAAGCCGCAGCGCCGGTAAAAACCGATGGCGCGGGCATTGTCGATATTGACGTCAAGGGTGAGCCCGCGCGGCGCGATGCGCTTGGCTTGTTCGATCAGCGCCGTGCCGACGCCCGAGCGCCAGCGCTGCGGCGCGACCACGAGCTGATCGACATAGCCGCTGCCCGGATCGACGGTGACGAAGCCCGACGCCGCGCCGTCGGCCTCGGCGACGACGATGGTCGCAGCCGGCACCAGTTGCTCGCGCCAGCGCTGGCGCCACCACTCGAGCCGCGCGGCAAAATCGATGTCCGGATAGGCCGCCTGCCAGCTTTTGAGCCACAGCGCGATGCAGGCGTCTTCGTCCGCCGCGCTATAGGCGCGCAGCCGCAGCGCGTTCACGGCGGGCCTTCCTTGCCGGCCTCCTTGAGCAGCCGCAACAGTTCGCGGTGCATGGTTTCGTTGCCGGCGACGATCTGGCCCTTTTTGAAGATGGCGTCGCCGCCGTCGAGGTCTGAGACGAAGCCGCCGGCCTCGCGAACGAGCAACGAGCCGGCGGCGAGATCCCACGGCGACAGATCGCGCTCCCAATAGGCGTCGAGCCGGCCGGCGGCGACCCAGGCGAGGTCGAGCGTGGCGGCGCCGTAACGGCGCAAGCCGGCGAAATGCTGCTGCGCGGCGGCGATCTCGCGGCGCGCCAAAGCGAGGTCGCCGCGGCCGTAATGCGGCAGGCCGCAGGCGACCACCGCTTCGGCGAGATTGCGCCGCGCCGCGACGCGGATGCGCCGGTCGTTGAGATAGGCGCCCTTGCCGCGCTCGGCGACGAACAATTCGTCGTTGGCCGGATTGTAGACGACGCCGGCGACGATGGCGCCGTCGCGCT
>Ga0187784_10005140_pt1 | contig 10593 bp, 8 predicted proteins | sample 1015_SJ02_MP15_2_FD_132964 | JGI IMG/M metagenome (GOLD analysis project Ga0187784, IMG submission 132964) | Tropical peat soil microbial communities from peatlands in Department of Meta, Colombia - 1015_SJ02_MP15_20_MG | ecosystem: Environmental > Terrestrial > Soil > Wetlands > Peat | place... | reverse complement strand
GCAACGGAAATCTCTCTCCGGATATTGCCGCGTACTCTGACAAGCAATAACGGTTTTCCGATCCCACATATTTTGTATGACAACGTCAAGATGGGCGAAAACCAGTCCTGCAAGAACACAAGCGTCGTTGACTACGAAGGAGTTTCGTATCCAGCATCGACTATTTCCGCAAGCGAAAGCAAATTCTCGACCGACGATTTGAGTCTGACTGCAAAAATCATCGATCGAACCGTCATTCTCGTTCTCCAAGGCTGTTACACGTACAAAACCCTGAATGAATGGCACGACAGTTTGTTCTGCGATTATCTTGAACCCGCCGAGAAGATGCCCCCCGAACAATGGAAGTTCAAACATTGTGCCGACGGCAATGATGCTACATAACCCAATAAGAATTAGCCTTACCCGGAGCGCGCTCACAATGCGCTCCTAGCTTTTTGGGCAACCTTGAGACTTTTTGTGCAAATGCCCGTTTTTGGGCAAAGCCGGGGTTGAGGCCGACATCAATATATTCCTATCATAGCGGCGAGGATTTCGGCGTGGCGCTGTCCGAAAGCGGGCGACGGAGGGGCCTTCATGCTTACCCACGCGCAAATCTGGTCGGCCGTCGATCGCCTGGCGGCACGTGCCGGGATGTCGGCGTCAGGCTTGGCCCGCCGCGCGGGGCTTGATCCGACCACCTTCAACAAATCCAAACGCGTCACCGCTTCCGGGCGCGCCCGCTGGCCCTCGACCGAGTCCATCGCCAAGGCGCTCACCGCGACCGGAACGCCGATGGAGATCTTCGTTGAATTGATCAATTCCGACGGCGGCCCGGCGACGCGGGCGGTGCCGCTCATCGGCTTCGCCGAGGCCGGCGCCGGCGGCTATTTCGACGACGGCGGCTTCCCGGTCGGCGAGGGCTGGGACGAGATCGCCTTTCCGGCGGTCAGCGACACCCATGCTTACGCGCTTGAAGTCTCCGGCCATTCCATGGAGCCGGCCTATCGCGACGGCGACGTGATCGTGGTCTCGCCGTCAGCTCCGATCCGCCGCGGCGATCGCGTCGTGGTCAAAACCAGGGGCGGCGAGGTCATGGCGAAGGAACTGAAACGCCGTACGGCGAAATCGATCGAACTGTCTTCGCTCAACTCCGATCACGGCGATCGCGTTGTTGCCGCCGGCGACGTTCTTTGGATCGCGCGCATTCTGTGGGCAAGCCAGTAAATCTGACGCCCATTTCTGATGACGCGAGCAAACTAAAGCTTGTAAGCGGAACGAAAGCCGCCCCAGTGACTGCCAAACACGCGAATCGGCGCGTCAATTTCCTGCATCATGACAGTCACGCCGTCGCCCATGTCGCGCGGATAGACCTGGATAAGATAGGGCCGGATATTGCGGGCGGCGGCAAGCCCGGCGCGGTCGTCAAAAATCCGCCGATTGCGCGAATGAGCGGTATTCCAGGCGGTCTCGCTGGGACGCTGTGGCAAGGAATATTTGCGGTTGTGAACCGGCAGATAACCGTTTCTGTCCACGGCGGCGCAAAAGATCATGCGTGAATCGCTGGCGAGAACCGCCTCCTGAATCTCCGGCAGGACGTCCTCGAATGCGGCAAGGAATCGCGTTCGGTGCTGTTGCGGATTGGTTCCCTCGATTTCGACGTAATCGTTATCAAACAAATCATCGCGGCTTAATCGGCCGCTTTCGACCAGGCGTTCAAGCGTGGCCGAGATGTCTTTGGCCACCGTGATCGCGCGCGAGATGAATTCGTCGTTCTCCTGGCGGATCGAAGCGAGCTTTGCCGCGAGCCGGCCCCGTGCGGCATCGTCCATTTGCAGAAATTGAAGGTGCAAGCCGAGCGAGGATCGATTTGCGATACGGGCCACAGCGGCACCGATGCCATCGATGTCAGCAGTAACGGTGCCGCCTGTCGCAAAATGCTCAGCATCAACGGCGCGAACCAGCATGCCGCCCTGGGAAATATCGGCGGTTTTGCTGCGAACGCGATGCGGCCCGCTTTGCAGCGTCACTTCGACTTCGCAGGGCAGCCGGTCGTCGCGCCTGCGATCGCCGGCCTCGCCATGACGCAAGAAGATCGTAAGCCGCATCTTGAGCTTTTCGGCGACAGTGAGCACGTGTTGACCGTGCTCCACCACCGATTTGCCTTGGGCATGGGCGGCGGAGGCGTAAGCGCCGATCTCCGCCGCCGTCCCCGACACAGCGTCGGCGAATTCAAGCGTCTCATGGGCGTCGCGCGCGACGCCGGTGGTGGCGTTATTTTGCTGCGCCACCGCCGCGGCGATAGCGCTAAAGAGCGGCCTAATGACCTTGATCACGCCGGTAATCCGTTCCACCGCCGCAAAACAGGCTTCGGCGTCACGCTGCAGGGCTTGGATTTTCTGGGAAATCTCGCCGGTCGCGGTCTGCGTTTCCTCAGACAGCTTCTTCACCTCCGATGCAACGACCGCAAAACCGCGGCCGGCATCGCCGGCGCGCGCGGCTTCGATCTTGGCATTGAGCGAAAGAAGATTTGTTTGCCGCGCTATCGTGGCGATGAGATTGACCACCTGTCCGATCTCAGCCGATGATTTCTTAAGGCTCTCGATGCTGTCGCCGGCGGTGATGGCTGATTGGGCGGCGTTTTCGGTGAGCTCGTCGGCGCGACGGGTTTGCGCTCCGATTTCGTCCGACGCCTGGGCGAGCGCGGCGATCGCCTCTGCCAGATGAGAGATATCGCGGCCGGCCGCCGCGGCTTGCGACGACAGCCCCTCGGTTCTCTGCGCGATAATGGCGGTCCCGGCCGCCGAGTCCTCCGCCTTGCGGCGAACCAGATCGCAGGCGCGCTGGACGTCGCGAATGGCAACAGCAAGATCGGATTCGAGGAGATTGACGGTCTCTCGGAGACTGCTAACGCGGACGCTCCGTTCCGCTTCAGCTTGGCCATGCATCAGCGTCGGCTTATGGCGCGTCATTTTTGAATCTGAGCGCGGTGCGTAATTGTCGGCCCCAGGGTCGCGGAAGTGGCAACCGGCCGCTCATTATCATATAGCGTCTCAGATAACCGATTGTATTGTGCTTTCGGCTAACGGCCGACGCTGATCACCGGTTCCCGGAGGCTCGCGCGGTCCCGGGAAGACGGGAACCGAAGCGATCACGCCGACCGCGCCAGCGCGCCGTCGATCATGTCGATGGTGTTTTGAATGCCGTAGGCTGAGACGAAGGAGCCAAAGCGCGGACCCTTCTCCTGGCCGAGCAGAACCTGATAAAGCATGTTGAACCAGTCGAGCGCGACGCCGGGCTTGCCGTCCTTGGCCTTTTTCTTTTCGTCGAGAAACGGCTCGCGGCGGCCGACTTCGTAGACCACGTTCTGGATTGTTTCCGCACTCGCGTCAGCGGCTAGCTGCGACAGCGCATCGCGCAAGTCGATCAGCGCCGCGCGCTCGGCCGCGCTCGGCTCGCGGAATTTTTTGGTCGGCAGCACGAAATCGTGGAAGTAGCGAATGGCGTAGTCGACGAACGCGGCAAAATGCGGATGCGTCGCTTTGGTCACGCCCGGCCGGTAGCGGCCGATGAAGCCCCAGAGCGTGTCGGCATTCTCCGCATTCGAGGCGGTGACGAGCGAAAGGAGCATGGCGAAGGTCACGGGATGGTCGGCCTGCGGCGGGGAGCCGGCATGGATGTGCCAGACTGGATTGGCGAGCCGCTGCTTGGCGTCCTGCCGCGCATAGGCTTCGAGGTATTGCTGATATTCGTCGACGTGGCGCGGGATGACGTCGAAATAAAGCCGCTTCGCCGCCTTCGGCTCGCGATACATAAAGAGCGAAAGACTTTCGGGACTGGCATAGCGCAGCCACTCCTCTATCGTCAGCCCGTTGCCTTTCGACTTTGAAATTTTCTGGCCGTTCTCGTCGAGAAAGAGCTCGTAGTTGAAGCCCTCCGGTGGTGTGCCACCAAGCGCGCGGCAGATTTCGCCGGACAACTTGACGGAATCGATCAAATCCTTGCCGGCCATTTCGTAGTCGACGCCGAGCGCAATCCAGCGCATGGCCCAATCCGGCTTCCATTGCAACTTGCAGCGCCCGCCAGTGACGGGCGTGGTCACCCGCTGCCCGCCGTCCGGATGCTGGTAAGTGATCGTGCCAAGGTTGGCGTCATGAGCGACCACCGGCACCTGGAGCACAATGCCGGTTTGTTGATCGATCGGCAAAAACGGCGAATAGGTCTGCGCCCGCTCTTCGCGCAACGACGGCAACATGATCGCCATCACTTCGTCGAAGCGCTGCAAGACCTTTAGGAGCGCGGTATCGAAGCGCCCCGACGTGTAGCATTCGGTCGCCGACAAGAATTCGTAGTCGAAGCCGAACTGATCGAGAAAGGCGCGCAGCCGTGCATTGTTGTGCGCGGCAAAGCTTTCATAGCTGCCGAATGGATCGGGCACTTTGGTGAGCGGCTTGCCGAGATGCTCTCCCACCATCTCTTTGTTGGGGATGTTGTCGGGCACTTTGCGCAGCGCGTCCATGTCGTCGGAGAACGCAATCAGCCGGGTTTTGACCTTGTCGCCGGTGAGCACACGGAAGGCGTGACGCACCATGGACGTGCGCGCCACTTCGCCGAAAGTGCCAATATGCGGCAGGCCGGACGGACCATAGCCGGTCTCGAAAATGACCTCGTCCTTCGGCTTTCGCTTAAGCCGCGCGACGATCTTGCGCGCCTCTTCGAACGGCCAGGCACGCGAGGCTTCGGCGAGCGTGCGCAACTCGGCGGGATTGTCAATTGTCGCTGCAATCGTCATGCCGGTCCATATGCCAGTGACCGCCGCCGCGCGTCAAAACGGGCTGATCGGAAAATAGCGCAGCCACAGATCAGTAAAGCTTCCCTTCTCCCAGAGCTGGAACAGCGCCCAGTTCAATGTTTGCCGCAACAAATCGTTGCCGCGCTTGACCGCAATGCCGACGCCCTCGCCGAAATAACGGCTTTCCAGGAACGGCCCGCCGCGGAAAGCGCAGCAACCCGCCGCATCGGCGCCGTTGAGCCAGAACGCGAGCGCAATGCCGTCGTCGAACAAAAGATCGACGTCCTTTTGCCGCAACGCCTCGCGCGCCGCCTCGGCTGTTGGATAGGACCGCACTTCCGCCTCGGTGAACATCGCTTTCAGATAGGCCTCATGCGCCGTTCCGGCGACGACCGCGATCCTTTTGCCCTCAAGCCGTTCCGGCATCACGTCGCCGATCGCACTGTCGCGCCGCACAACGAACCGCGCCGGCGTGCGGTAATAGGGATCGGTGAAGTCGGCGATCCGCCGGATCTCCGCGGTCGGTGCGATGGAGGCGATCACGGCGTCGCCGCGATTGTCGTTGAGCGCTTCCAGAAGCGACGCGAATGGCCGCGCTTGGATGGTGCAGACGACCTTGATCTCGTCGCAAATCATTCGCGCGAGGTCGACGTTAAACCCGGCCGGATTGCCGTCCGCGCCGGCATAGTCGAACGGCGGATAATCGAGAGCGGTCAGGAAGCGGATGCTCGCCAAGCGCGACAAATCGGGCCGTTCCGGCCGGCGCCGCGGATCCCAGAAGCCCGGCACCGCGACGGACGCCGGCGGCTGCGCCGCCGCGCTCGCATCGGCGGCGATCGCGTTGGCTCCAATCCCACCCAGCAATAGAGCGGCGCAAACAACGCGCAGGAGGAACGCCCGTGCCGTCAGCTTCGCGCACGTATTTGCTGGTAGTCCCGCCGACCGCATGGACCACTTTTGCCGCTGTGGCATAGTCCGGCCCGCTTAGCGGGATCGCGCGCAAAAGTCGAGCCGCCAACGCAATGGCCGCAGTGTTTGGGTGCTTCAACGTCGCTAGCGGCCTTGATAAGCTACGCCCTTCAAAAGATGCGTTGCGACAGGGAGGGAAAAATGCGTCACTTGACGACAATCGCCGGCGCTTTGTGCGTCGCGTTTTTGGCCGCCACCGGTTCCTTTGCGCAGGGACCGCCGGCCGATCCGAACAATCCGAATGAAAACGTGCCGGAAGCCTCTAATCCGCCGCCTTATGGCGAGCCGATCAATCTTGCGACCGCCAAGAAGGCGGCCGAAGGAGCGGCCGCCGAGGCGGCAAAACGAAAATGGGATGCGTTCTGCATTGCCGTTGTCGGGCCAAGCGGCGACCTCGTCTACTTCGAGAAGCTGGATAATTGCCAGTTTGCTTCAATCAGCATCTCGCAACACAAGGCGCGCGCTGCGGCGCGTTATCGTCGGCCGACACTGGTCTTTGAGCGGCTGATCGGCAAGGGTGCTTTCTTTAACTTTCTGACCACACTCGACGACGTGATCGCCTCACGCGGAGGCAATCCGCTCATGGTCGATGGCAAGGTGATTGGAGCCATCGGAGTAAGCGGCGGTACCGGCTCGCAGGATGATTTACTCTCCCAGGCAGGCGTCGCGGCGCTAAAGTAGCTTATGCGGCGAACAAATGAGCCGCCGTGATAAATAAAGCGTCGAGGAATACTTCTGAGAGCGGTGCACGCACGCCGGCGTTGGCGTGCGACATTTGCTCGATGCGCAGAGAAGGAAGCTAGTAAAGCCCGGTGACGTAATTGTCTTCGATGAATGCGTCGGCCTGCTCGACGCTTATCTGCTTCGGCTTCGTCTGTTCGACGATCATGCGCCCGAGCGACGGGAAATCCTTTTTCTCGACCCGGTAATCGTCGTGCCACAGCCGCGATCGCTTCAAAGCCTTGCCGCAATGCAGGAACGCCTCGCGCACGCTGACCACAATGACGAGGCGCGGCTCGCGTCCCTTGACCGCGGCGGCGGCGAGCAGCGCCGGATCGCGCGAAAGCTGCGCCCGGCCGTTGACACGCAGCGTTTCATCAATGCCGGGAATGAAGAAGAGTAAGCCGATCTCGGCATCGGCCATGATATTCGACATCGTATCGAGCCGGTTGTTGCCCGGCCGATCCGGGATTGCGATCGTATTTGCGTCGAGCACGCGGGCGAAGCCGGGTGCGTCGCCGCGCGGACTGACGTCGGTACCGCGCCCCGGACGCGTCGAACCGATCACCATGAAGGGCGAGTGAGCGATGAAGTTGCGACAATGGTCGTCGAGCCGGTCGAGCTGCTTGAGCAACGCGAGTTCCATGGGCTCCTGGTAGAGGCCCCGCAACTGCACTTCGCTGTCGATTGTCGCCGGCCGGTCGTCCATTTGATTTCTCCGCATATCGGAAGAGCGGGCATCCTAAGCCGCGCCTATCCATTCGCCAATGGGGCCGCGCGTAGCCTTTATTAGGTCCGCTGTCGCGACGCTACGCAACCGACCGCGCTCGTTCCTTTCGAATGGCTTGCCACCATGCGCCGATTTCATCGGAATCGGCGGATAGAACGGTGAATGATCGGCCGATGCGTTTCTCCCATGGCTCTTCGAAGGCAAGAGGAACCGACGTCAAAAGCGGGATGTGGGCATCAAGCGTCGCCTTGAATGCCCGGAACAGGCCTCCGCCGCCCGCTTCAAGCTTGCCGAACTTGCTCAACAGCACGAGATCACATCCGGCCGCAATGTCTCTTTCGACTGAAGCCGCCGCCCGCGCTGCGCCCAATCCGTCGAGATGGCATTCCGTCGAACCCGGTCCAAGGTCTTCAAAAATCGAGAACCGCTCTTCGGTAGCGATGTTGCGAAGCAAGCCCGCACTGCAGGCGCGATCAGGAAGGCCATGGCTTTCCGCAAGAAGGCCGGCCAACCGAGCGGACCCGCGCCACCGCTCGACAAACGTCTGAAGGACATTTTGGACCTCAGCGCCGGAGCTGCCGCGGACCACGGCGATCATTGCCTCATTGCCGATCAATGCCGCACCGCTTCGCCGTTATTTTGCTTTCCCAGCATCCGGTCGACATGCACTTGTTCAGCAACTCTCGGCAGACGGGTTTACATCTGGGTCCCGGGTTATTTTTGTCGCAATAGGCGAAGCAGACCTGTTCGCGGTCAGTGCATGTCATGGCATGCGTGGTCGTTGACGTTGCGACGTTGATTAGAAGTGCGAGGACCACGCCCGCACCAAAAATATGACGCATATCGACCTCCCCGCTTTGGCAAACCCGATCTCCAAACGAATAACCGCGGCGAGCCGGGATGGCGATGATCTTATCGGCCGAGCAACTGAATGCCAATGTTGCGCGAAGCAGTTTCAATTGTTTGGCGCGCTTTACCTGACGTGGCGCGCGTTCAAATTCCTGTTAGTCGGCCAACGGCGCGGTCCAGGCATCATAGCCATAGACCCAATCCGGATTGGTCTCGTCGCGAAGCCAGGTATTGGCGCGCGAGCCGAGCTGCACTTGCGAGGTGCGAGGCTTACGCGTCGCCTCGAAACGGCGAAAGGCATTGGCCACGCCCGGCCGATCGACGCCGTCGAGGCAGCGTGACAGCACAGCGGCGTCCTCAAACGCCATGGCCGCGCCTTGCGCCATGTAGGGCGTCATTGGATGGCAGGCATCGCCCAACAGTGTGACGTTGCCGTCCGACCAGCGCGGCAGCGGATCGTGGTCGACCAATGGTCTTTTGTGAACGGCAGGACACGACGCGAGCACGTGTCGAACCTGCGGATGGAAGTCAGCGAAGGCTGCGCGCACCACATTGATGTCGCCCGTGGCTGACCAGGATTCGAGAGCAAAACCGGGTTCGGGCTGACTGGTCACGAAATAGACTTCGCTGCGATCCGGCTTGACGTAATAGATAACGATGTGGCGATCCGCTCCCCACCATTTGGTGCAATCGTCGATCTGATATCCCTCGAGCAGCGTTGCCGGATAAACGGTCCGGTAAGCGATGCGGCCGGTAAAAGCCGGCTCGTCGCTGCCGAACAGGGTGTCCCTGACGACCGAATGAATGCCGTCGGCGCCGACCACGGCATCGGCCTCGGCGCGGACGCCGTTGGCGAAATCAAGCTCGACGCTACCGTCGGCGCGCTGTTCGAGGGAAACGACCTGATGATCGAGCCGCAGCAGGCTCTGCGGCACGACGCTCGCCAACGCGGCGTGAAGATCGCCGCGGTGCGCCAGCAAGTACGGTGCGCCATAACGTTGCTCGGCCGCTTCACCGAAGATCATGTCGAAGCGAACCTCTCCGGTATCAAAGTCTCTGTTATTCCAAGACCGGGGATAGAACGCGGTCGCGCGCAAGGCGGGCTCAAGCCCGAAGGCGCGCAAAACTTTCATCGCATTACAGCCGATTTGAATGCCCGCTCCGACACGAGCGAAGGCCTTCGCCTGCTCGTAGATGGTGACGTCAGCGCCGACCCGCCGCAGCGCCGCCGCGGCGGCAAGTCCGCCCATTCCCGCACCGATGATTGCTACGGAAAGGTCTTCCACGCCGGGATGCCTTATTGCGTCGAAGCAGAAGAAGAAGCTTGCAACGGCCTATCTCGTTTCTTCCGTTTTGGACGAGACCTTGACAGCCGGGAATTTTTCGAACTCGACATTATAGAGTTCGCCATCGACCCGTTCGACCCGGCGGATATACACGTCCTGAATCATTTCGCGGGTTTTCGGATCGATCGCGACCGGCCCACGCGGGCTTTCCCAGGCCATACCTTTCATTGCTGCGATCAGGGCGTCGCCGTTGGTGTTGCCGCCGGTTTTATTTATCGCCGCATAGATCAAGTGCAGAGCATCGTAAACGGCCACGCCAATATGATCGGGCCGGATGCCGTTGCCGGCGCGCTTGAAGCCCGCCACGAACGCCTTGTTCAGCGGCGACGGATGCGCAGCCGAATATTGCATCGAGGTGATGACGCCGAGCATCGAATCGCCGGCCTCGTTGAGCACGGCATCGTCAGTGATATCGCCGACGCCGATCAGCTTGATGCCGGATTGATTGAGGCCGCGCTCGGTATATTGCCGCATCAGTGCCGCGGCGAGCCCGCCCGGCACCCACATGAATAGCGCATCGGGCTTAGCGTCGCGGGCGCGCTGCAGGTACGGGGCATAATCGGGGTTCTGCAATGGCACGCGCACCGCCTCGACGATTTCTCCGCCGTCGGCGGTAAATTCGTCGGTGAACGCTTTCTCGGCATCGAGACCTGGGGAATAATCGGACACGAGGGTGACGACGCGCTTGATGCCGTTCTTTGCCGCCCATTGCGCCATCGGCACGGTAACCTGGCTCTGGGCGTACATGGTGCGCACGATATACGGCGAGCGCTGAGTAATGCTCGACGCCACCGCACCAACGACAATCTGCGGAATTCTCGCCTCGGTGGCAATCGGCGCAACCGCAAGCGCATTTGGGGTCGGATTATAGCCCGCCAACACCGCGACCTTGTCATTGACAACAAATTCCTGCGCAATGCGCCGTGCCTGATCCGGGACGCCGGCATCGTCGCGAGTGATGAGCTTGATCTCACGGCCAAGGACCGTCGTGCCGTTCTCTTCCTTGAAAAGCTTGGCGGCAGCAATCATTTGCTTGCCATTCTCGGCAAACGGCCCGGTCAGCGGTGCCGACAAGCCGATCTTGATAACGTCCTGCGCATCCGCTTTGGCGCAGGAAAGCGCGAACGAAACGCCGCCCACGATAGTGGCGATGGTCAGCACCCCCACCCGTCTCGCACATGCCTCAGGCAAAACGTGCAGCACGGTTAAAG
>Ga0187784_10005139_pt1 | contig 10593 bp, 9 predicted proteins | sample 1015_SJ02_MP15_2_FD_132964 | JGI IMG/M metagenome (GOLD analysis project Ga0187784, IMG submission 132964) | Tropical peat soil microbial communities from peatlands in Department of Meta, Colombia - 1015_SJ02_MP15_20_MG | ecosystem: Environmental > Terrestrial > Soil > Wetlands > Peat | place... | reverse complement strand
CAGGTGCGCGTCCCGGTGATGCCGCAGGTGCCCGAGTTGCAGCTCGACAATCCGCCGACTCACATCGAAGTGCTGCCCGACAATCGCGTGCGCGTCGAGGTCGAGTTGCCCTGTGAGCCGACGCAGATTACCGTCGATCCGGATTCGGTCCTGCTCGACAGCGATCCAACTAATAACAGCTGGAAGCCGCGCGTCCGCTGGCGACTGACTCCGCTCTATACGCAGCTGGACGAGGTCGATCTTACGAATTCGTATGACCGCTGGAACGTCATCATGGGCCCGTGGGTCTACGATGCGACCTATACCGATCCGTGGTACACGCGCTCTCCGATGGCCGGAGCGCGAATCGGCGCTTACCGGACGCAGGAGTTCAGCGGGGGAGCCTATGTCGCCTATCGGAGCGACGATCGCAACGTTGTGGCCGGCGTCGACGCTCTGTGGGACCACTGGCCCTGGACGAATACGCAAATCGGCCTGAACATCGAGCGAGCGTTGACGACGTGGGAAGACGATGGCCACGATCGCGCGAGCCGCGGCGTGCTTTTCGAGCGGTATGTGCTCCTGCCGGGGAGCAGCTTTTATCTGCCGCCGTTTCAATACGTCGAAGCGTTCGAGGCCGTACAGAGCAATTCGCTGCCGCAACCGAGCACACCCACGCCCGGTGCGGATCCGTTCCGGAATCAAACGCTCGCCGGGTTGCACTATCACAGCGACCTCTTGACGCCGTATTGGAATCCGGAGGCAGGCCTCGCATTCGACGTGACCGGCGCCGACGGCTTGCCCGTCCTCGGCGAGCACCACTCGTTTCAGGAAATATTTTCCCAGGCGTCCTTTGTGAAAACCATGCGCTCGCTGTTGGATCTCAGTGAGGAATCGCCTTTCCTCCGCTGGCTGGGCGACTCACGACTGGCATTCCGCGCGTACGGCGCGGCCGCAAATCCCGACGAAGCCCGTGTCTTCACGCTGGGGGGTGGCGAGCTGTTCCGTGGTTACGACCTCAATCAGCGGCAAGGAAGCATGGCGTGGGTGGGGAGCGCCGAATGGCGCATCCCCATCGCGCAGCGGGTCGATCTCGACCTGCTCGATCATGCGGTCGGCGTGCGCAACGTCTACGGCGCGCCCTTCTACGACGTCGGCGATACCTACCTCAACGGCAAAGAGAGTGGCCCAATCGCCCACGCCGTGGGAGTCGGGCTGCGCATCGATCTCGCCTGGTTCAGCCTGATTGAACGCACCGTCGTCCGCTTCGACGTCGCCAAAACGGTCAACGACGACACGCCGCTGCAATTCTGGTTTGGATTGGACCATCCGTTTTGACGTCCGGCAGGGCGTCAGCGATATCTGACAACGGAAACGCGGGTCGAAAAAGGTAATTTCGAATCCCGCCGTGGTATGATCCTGGAGACCGATCTCGAATCGACTTGTCCCATTTTTTGGCCCTTAGGGCGGAGCCAGGTTATGAAGTGTCATTTCCGTATCCTGGTCATTGGGGCGTCGTTTGCCGTCGGGATCGCTGTGGTTGGCGCTGCAATCCGTGGAGAGGACCGAAAGACTCTTCTGCAGTACGCCGAGTCTCACGATTTCGAGGGCTTGCGGGAGCAAACGTTTCGGGCGATTGAACGGGATCCATCGGACTCGGAGATCTACTTCGCAAATGATGCGCAGTTTCTCGCGCGGCCCGAATATCACGCCGAAGTCTTGCGTCGGTTAGAAAAGCGGGTCACCGTCAAACCGTCTCACGGTGCGTATTGGGTCCTCGCACAGACCTGCGAGCGTCGAGCCCTGGGCGCGCATTTTCGGACAGAGGATGAAAAGCGTCGTTTTCTCAAGTACTACGGATTGGATTCGGACGCCGGATTCCCAAAAAAGAACGACGAAGTGCTGATCTCCAAGACGATTGAGTACTACAAGAAGGCGATCGAATTGTCCAAAACCGGGTGGTGGTTCGTCGATACGTTCTACCCGACTTTCTACTCGCGGCAATTGGTCGATTTTTATTCAAGGCTCAACCGACACGCTGAGGCGCTCGATCTCTGCAAGGCTCTCGCCCAGCAGAAGGCGAACCTGTCGGACGCGTCCTTTTTGTTAGCTTACGGGGAAGTGCTCGACGCCGCCGGCAAGCCTGACGAAGCGGAAAAATGGCTACTGAAGGTCCGTCAAAACGATCACGAGGGTTTCGAGCGCGGTCCTGCCTGCCACACCGTTGACGCCGAAAACGCTCTCGGCCTGATCGCCTTACGGCGCGGCGACGTTGACGCGGCGGTGGAGCACCTGCGAGCTTCAACCCACGTCGAAAAGTGCTGCCACAATACCACCAAGGGATTTCCAACGACCTTGGCCTCCAAGCTCCTGGACAAGGGTAAGTCAGCTGCCGTCATCGAATTCTGTGAAACCGTGCTTCGTGATTTCACGCCCCACGCCGACTATATTGAAGCCCTGTTGGCGCGAGCGAAAACAGCCAGCTGAAGGAACGATTTAAATCAGCGCATCCACTGCGATCACGACGAACAGGGTGATGCCGATCACGAGCTTGCCCGCCGTGCCCAACAATCGGCCGATTAAAGCCCCCTGGCCGGCGGCGAGACTCTGCTCCGTCGAACGACCCAGTGCCGTCTCTCCTAAATAGGCGCCGACGAACGCTCCGAGCGCTCCCCCACCGACCGCTCCGATCATCGGCCCGACGATCGGGACGGGGATCGTGACGAAAGCGCCCAGAATGCTGCCGACCATCGTGCCGACAAGAGCCAAGAGCATGGCCCGGCGACTGGCCCCGGAACGTTTGGCTCCTGCCGCGCCGGCTACCAATTCGACGATCTCACCGACCAATGCCAGAGCGGCCGCGACGCCGATGGTCGTCCAATGCAGGCCTCGGCCGGTCGACGCGGGAAAAATGGCTGCGAAGACCGCGGCCAGCCCGACGATCAGCCAATTGCCCGGCAGCGCAAAGACATTTGCGAACCACGCGGCCGCCATCGCAACCAGCAGAATCAGCGCGCAGAGATAGTAGACCAGGGTCGCTCCCACGGAGCTTAGCCTAGCACAGCACACGCTCTTGCGTCGCTACACGATAGGATGGGCTGCCAGCTGCAGCGCAGCTTACTCGCTCTGCTCAGGCCGCCTTTGGCTTTGAAGTCGTATCAGCGCCGCGGCCTTGCGCCTTGGCTCTTGCCCGCTCGAAGACAGCAAGATCGATGGCGAGTCGCGTCTGGGGCTGGCCGGCATCAACACGAAGCGGGCGAATCGTTTCGGAACTTGGGGGCAAGACCGGCATGACTGGCAGGCCGCCGACCGCCTGCCCTTGCTTCCACGTGCGGACGTCGTTGAGCCACCTCGACCCATCGACTCAATAGTCATGAACATCACCACAAAAGCGGTCCCTGCAAGCAGGAAGAAAAAGCCATTCGACCGTGCGTGCGTTTGCTCGTCGTTGAGAAATCGTCGATCCCGCGGCGCGAAGTTGCGGAATCGCGCACCCGGCATTTCCGACGAAGCTCGGCCGGAATTGCGCGAATGGATCAGCCGCTCGATCCACTCTTGCGGCGGCGCACCGCCGTTTCCACGCCAACTCCGAGTGGGCGCAGAGACTGCAACAGTGCGCGTCGACTCCTGTGGGGCTGCGGGCTTCGGTTCCCCTGCGCGCGAAGCGGCTCGGTGGGCGCAGAAGGCGGTGAAGAACGCCGCCGTCACCAAATACAGGCGCAGTCGCGTTGGCGGCCGGCTCGACCGCGAAAACGCGTCGCACAGCCGATAAGCCCGCATAATCTCAAAAATCGGCAATATTGAGCGGGACGGGTCAGAAAAAATCCGCGATTGCCGTCGAATTGAATCAAGATTCGCGGACTTACTGTCCTCGCGCGGCGTTCAACAAACGGGAGGCTTCGTCCACGCTTGGCACGCGCTCCACGCCGACGTCGGGCCCGTCGAGATCGATGTCGTGGCCCGTCTGTGCGCGGACGATCTCTTGAATTTTGTCTTTATTGAGAGTCGTCGGATCAACGTCGATCCGCGTCATTGGTACCGGGGGAGGCGGCGGAGTCGTCGCCGACGGTGCCGCGGGAACCGGATAGCTGCCTGCCGGTGGATAGGTGCCGGGCGGGGGATAGCCGGGGGGCGGAAAAGCGGCAGGCGGGTAGATACCGCGGGGCGGAGCCGGAATGAAGGCGGGGCCAGGGAGATAAATAGCCCCCGTCGAAAAGTCGACGATGAATGCCACGACTCCGGGAATCACAAACAGCAACACGCCGATGCCGTCGAGAATCACGATCGACGGATCGAGCGGGCCTGTTCGCGGCTGACCCCAACGTTCGGGGTGAATGATGGTCCCACAGGAAGCCGAATGCAGTGAGAATGCGGCGATGAGAATCAGAGCCAACGGCCGCTTGATCCGGCAGATGCGTCGTGCCAAATTGATTGCCAGGGGGACGTCACCACGCATGGGAAGGAGCCCTCAAAGAGCGCCGGCAATCCGCAATTCAAATGCGGTGCAGTGAATTGCAGGCGGCTTACAGAATGGGGCGGGAAAGTTAGGCGAAATCGGCGATTGTGACAAGATCGAACCGAGCAAAATCGGCTAGGGCGCCAGGATCTCGCTTACGATTCGCCCTTCAGCGTGGGGCAACGAGACGCCCAAGAGGTGGGCGATTGTGGGCGCAACGTCGATATTCTCCAGCGTCTTCAGTCGTGCTCCGGCCCGGATTCCGGCACCGCAGGCAACAAATGTCGCGTGCATGAAGCGCGGCTCGGGTCGATGTCCGTGGCAGCCCTTCTGCCCTTCCGCGCTGGTGATCGGCTCCCCGGTCGTCCCGTCGTCGAACTGAAAGCCGGGCCGGGTTGTTAGAACTAGCTGCGCCATTTCGGGGTTGTCTTCGGGCCGGGGAAGCCCCAGTTTCTCGAAGTCATTCGATGCGATGACGCTTTCGACGGCGTCGAGCGTCTTGAGTGCCGTGCGAATTTCCGCGGTCTTGGCTTGCGCTTCTTTGTCGAACAAATAGACAAAAGCCGAACCGCCGGTGGCGACGCTCCACGCGCTGCGCCGGACGACATTGTGCGATTTGTCGAATGCGATCAAGCCAAGGTGGGCCAGGATCACATTGGGCCGAATCAACTTATCGTACGGCGCGAAGCCGTGATCCGAGACGACGAAGAGAGCGGAGTCGGCCGCGTGCGGCGATCTCTCAATCGCGTCCCAAATCTCCTTCACGCAGCGGTCCTCGAACGCCACGGCCTGGTACGCCGGCAACGTCTGCGGGCCAAAGACATGCTGCACTCCGTCAGCCGAAATCAGGTGCACCAGCAGCAGGTTGACCTGCTTTTTCTCGACAAAGTACCTGGCTGCCTGCGCGTAAAGCCGATCGCGACGTAGCGCATACTGCTTCTGCCAGCCCCAGGTGCCGAGCTGCGAGATATCGATGCCAGCTGCGCCCAACTCGGCCACCAGCCCTGGCGTCGTATACCGCTGATGGAGTTCCATCCGCGCCGCATCCGGGATCACCCAGTCGAGACTGCTGGCCCCGTTCGTCGCCGGCCAGATGACGGCGGCTGTCTTCAGTCCGGCAGCGTGGGCCGCGTCATAGAGCGTCGGCACGTGCACAGTCTGATCCTTCGTCAACACGGGGTCGCCAATGTAAACGACAAGCTGCCGGGTGCGGCTGTCAAAGACGGTGTTGGCCAGCACTCCGTGCGTTCGCGGACGCGTTCCGGTGATCAACGACGTATGCGACGGCCACGTCACGCTGGGGAACGACGTAATCATCCCCTCGGCCGACGCACCGAGCTTCCGCAAGAGGCGCAGCGTCGGCAGATCGGCCTTGGGGTCGTCGAGGTAGGTCGCCGCAAGGCCGTCGATGCTCACCAGCACGACGTGCTTGACTTCGCCCGCGCGCACCACCGAGGACCCGGCGAGCAAGCAAAGGCACAGCAGGACCAATCGCGAAGCGCGCGATTGCACGAGGCGTGCGATCAGCAAACGGGCTCTCCAGGCTGAACGAGGCGTGACCTAACGCCGCGACTGAATCCGCGCACACTCGTACTCGCCATGTTGCTCGCGAATGTGGGGGACGTTGCTCAAGAGCTTCTCAAATGCAGCCCGACACCCGGGGACAAAGTGATCGTGCAATTCAACCAGAATCACGTCCACTCGGTTCAGCCACTCTTCGGCCCCGTCGCTAAACAGAGCACACTCGGCTCCTTCGATGTCGAGTTTGAGCAAATCCACGCGTCCGCCGCCGTGCATGTCGATGATTTCGGGAATGGTATAGCCGCGCACGACGTCCTCGCCTCCATCCGCGGCCGCCTCATCCACTTGAAATGCCCACGGATCGGCATCGGGATTCGTGATGGTCAGCCGCCGCGCACGTGGCCAGACGGCTCCCTCAAGCAGACGAATATTGAAATACGCTCCGCAGTTCTTGCGGAACAGCTCACAGTTCGTCTTGTCGGGTTCGATCCCTACGATTGTGGCCGAGGGATAGTGCAACATAAAAACGAGCGATGAGTAGCCGACGTTCGCCCCTGCGTCGATGATCAGCCTGGGAGGACGAGTGAGCGGGATGGCGGCGTCCTGATGCCCGAGCACCTGACGCAGCACGTGGAAGTCGGAGCCGTGCGCACGGCAATAAACGGGCGTGGCGATCCCTCGAACCTTCAGCTCAAATACGGGGACGTGGGCCACCTTCTGGCGCACGAGAGAAACAGTTCCTGGCACCCCGATCTCGCGGCAATAGTCGCGAACGTTCCGCAGCCGCTGCAAGTTCCTTCCCACAAAACTAGCGGTCATTGTCAGCCAGCGGCAACAGAGCGTCAGTTGAAGCGTGTGATCGATTTTGGCCCCGGAGTGCCGGGCATTTTGCCCTCGAGCGCCAGGTTGAATTGATGATCCGAGCTGCCCGGCTCCGTAACCTCGACATTGAATTGAGGATTCTGCTCATTCTTATCCGGATCATTGTAAAGGTTTTTCAACGCATCGGGCTCGTGATATCCCTGTTGCCTTCCCAGCAGCGAGTGCTTAAGCGCGACAAAGAGCACGATGTATTTGCCCACGGGAACCCCATCCCCCTGGGAATAGGTGGTGAACTCGAAACTTCCGTCTTTGAAGTCGACGACCGCGTTCAAAGGGACCGAATTCTCAGCCGGCGGGTTCTTAGGATCATAAAGCATGATCCTCACTCCATCTTTGACGGCTTCCCGGGGCGGCAGTCCATCGATGGTCACCGTCCCAGCGAATTTGCCCGTCCGTTGCCGCGATGTTTTCATTTCTCGCAATTGGTCGTCCAATGACTGGCCTGGCTTCGATCCGCAGCCGGCAACGAACAAGCCACATCCCACCAGGGCAACCGCGACAGCAGCAGTTGCGAACCGCGTCGAATGCGGGACGTCGGAATTCTTGGACTTCATCGAACTGTTACCAATCGATCTGGAGCGGCCCCGCGACAAGCGGAGTGCGCGAATCGCAGCCGGTCCCGCCGGTGTCGGAGCCACTGGCCTTCAAGCGTAAAAACGGGGCGCCGCAAAAGCGACGGCGCCCCGTTTTCGATGGCCTTAAGAACGAACCAGCGTCGCAATCAGAAGCTAGCGTCGGTGACTGCCCGCCTGCCATGGTAGCTGATCAGGCGACAGAACACGACGATGCTCAGGTTCTCGCTCACCATGTGGGCCGACCCGTCGCACATCAGGAACCCGCACGATCCCGGATGGAAGCTGTACAGGCCCATAAAGGACTGGTTGGTGCAGTTGAGGAAGCAAGCACCGGTTGTGCGGCCGCCGCTGAATTGCGTTCCGTCGAAGGTCGATCCGTTCAAGTTTTCATACGCGTTTCCGAGGCAGGCCCAGCAGCCTCCCCAGTTGGCATTGGTGGCCAGCGGACTGATCGCCCCCTGCGCGAGCTGCCCGGTGGGCGGCGCCGCGGCAACCTTCTTGACGCCCCGCTGCCACAGATCGGGGTGTCCGGCCAGTTCCGCAGCCAAGAGTGTGGTCGAAGTGCCGTCGGTGACCTGGTCGATGCTGATCGCAGCGCTGTTCCAGGCGTTGTTGTTCATCACCCCTTGCTGGCTTAAGCATTGACAGGCCTTGCTGCAGCCGATGACCGCGTTGTACGCGCAGTTGAGCCCGCCCCCATACGAGTTGATGGCCGTGTAGTCGCTCGCGCCCGCCCACACCCTGTGCAGGATACAAGGGGCCACCGCCTGGGTGATCACGCAATTATCGAGATCCTGATTTTGAAATGGATTGAGCGTGCGCGGCGCCGACGGGCAAGTAAACGTGGGAATGATGGCTGCGGCCGGTCGTTTCATGCCGCAGGTGCAGCATGCGCCTGAATTGAGCGCCGTATATTTCGGCAGGCCGATCACGCACAGGCAGGCCGGAGACTCGATCGAATTATTCATGCAGATGCGGCTATAGACCGTCTGTGCCTCGACGTAGGGAAGCACGCGCTCTCCCCACACATGGAGGTTCGGATCATCGTGGCACGCCAGACAGCTGCACGTACAGCCGGGGTATTTAGGCGGGCAGACGCCGAAAAGCGGTCCAAGGACCGGGCCCGTGATCACGAGGAAGGCCGGTGTAAAGCACTTGTTGACGTCGTGGTAATTGTGCTCGGCCAGCCCGATTTGCTTGAGATTGTTGCGGCACTGGGTACGCCGGGCCGCTTCGCGGGCGGCTTGAACGGCTGGCAACAGCAGCGCGATCAGCACGGCAATGATGGCGATGACGACCAACAACTCGATCAGCGTGAAACCTCTTCGCCGGACTCGCATTTTCTTGATCCTTTCACAAGGCCGAAGTAGATGGGAAACGACCTTTGCCGACCCGAACGGAAAGAAAACGAATTACGAACAAATCGCAGTCGCAACTTTCAAAGAGCAGAGAGCGCGACGATCTGCGACCGGAAATAGCCCCTGTTCGCTCGTCCAGATCGAAGAGCGCCAAAGAATGAGCATGAGTTGTTTAGGTGCAAACCCCATCATTCTGGCGAGTTCAGATGTGGACTTCAAAGGTAAAAAGTTAATTATCGGCCAGTTTTAGGGCCCCGCGCGTTTATTTGACGTCGTTAAGCACGTTGTCAGCCATCAGCCTCGACGATTGACGTGAGCCGCTCCATCACCTCGAAACAATCTTCAAAAGACGTGTACAAAGAGCTCGGACATAAGCGCAACAGATCCGGCTTGCGAAAGTCGGCAATGACATCTCGCTCGTGCAGTCGCCGGCAAAATGCGTCGGCATGTGGGTGTGCCAGCGCCACATGGCCTCCGCGACGATGATCCTCTCGCGGCGTTATCAGCGAGACGCCGCGCGGCTCGAGCCACGCGTCGAACAGATCGATCAGCAGGCGGTTTAGCTGCAGCGACTTGGCGCGAAGGGCCTGGATCCCCGCCTCCGAAATGATCGACAGCGAACCCAAAAGCGGGGCGAGGCTGAGGACAAACGGCGTGGAGATCTGCAGAGCCTCGGCGTCGCCCGCGGGCTGGAACTGAAACGGCATCTCTAACAGGCGATCCTTGGTGCAGCCGAACCAGCCTGCCATACCCGGCGAGCGGCCGAAGTGGCGCCGATTGAGATACAGGCCGCCGACCGCGCCCGGGCCACCATTCAAGTACTTGTAGCCGCCCCAAAAAGCGAAATCGGCGCCCCACCGGCTCAGCTCGTGCGGCACGCAGCCAACCGAATGGCTGCAGTCGAAGCCAATCACGATGTCTCGCTGGCGGGCCTCCGCGATCAGCCGTCGCATATCGAGCAATTGTCCTGTGTGATAAACGACGGAGGGCAACACCACAAATGCGACGTCGCCCGCCATGCGTTCGATCAGAGTGTCCTCTGACATCAGCACGCCGTCGACCGTCGGAACGATGACGAGGTCATGGACCGGGTCGAGCCCGCGCAGCTGCAGATGGCTGCGGATCGCGTACAGGTCGGAACAGAAGATGTTCTCGTCGACGAGGATCTTCCGCTTCATTCCGCTCGGCCGAAACAGGGTCGCCAGGAGCTGGTGCAAATTGACGGTCGTCGAGTTGGCCGTCGTGACTTCTTTCGGATCGGCCCCAATCAGCGGGGCGATCTGGGCCGAGACCTTGTCCATCATTTCGAGCCAGGGCCGAGGCCGGGTGAACCAGCCGTCGACGCCGATCGACCGCCAGATGTCCAGGACTTCGCGCACCGCGCGCTCGGCCGGCTGCGACAAGAGGCCGAGCGAATTCCCGTTGAAATAGAGCAGGCCCTCGCGGAGACGGAACAATTTCCGCATCGGGGCCAGTGTGTCTTTGGCATCGAGGGCCCGGGCCGCTTCACGAGTCCACTCGGGCATAACGAGCTTCAGACCTTTCCAAAGTGATTCGGCGGCCAAAGATTTGTCATCGTCGATCGTAACGGCAGTGAACTTTTGCTCGCAAGAAGCTGCATCCCAGCGGTTCCGCGGTTTGCCACGGGCCTTTTGGCGGTCGTTCACTTTGAGCCAGCGGGAGCGGCGGGGTGCCTGATTTAAAGATGCGGCAGGATGACCTGCTGGTGCCTGGCTTCGACCATCTGGTTGATCTCTTCGTTGAGGGGACGGATTTCGAAGGCCGCCCAATGCACTGCCGGGTGCTTGGAAATCAGTTGGAT
>Ga0187784_10005138_pt1 | contig 10594 bp, 11 predicted proteins | sample 1015_SJ02_MP15_2_FD_132964 | JGI IMG/M metagenome (GOLD analysis project Ga0187784, IMG submission 132964) | Tropical peat soil microbial communities from peatlands in Department of Meta, Colombia - 1015_SJ02_MP15_20_MG | ecosystem: Environmental > Terrestrial > Soil > Wetlands > Peat | place... | reverse complement strand
TATGACCAGATCGCCACTTGCAGTTCACAACCTAAATCGAAGTTTGGAGCCAGATTCAGTTTTCATTGACATTCTATCTAGAATGGGAGCAAAAATCAAAGTGGAACATGATGAAGTGAAGGTTGAGAGCGGAAAGTTGAAAGCAGCAAATATCAACTTGAAAGATTGTCCGGACCTCGGACCAGTAGTCGCTGTTCTGGGTTGCTATGCAGAGGGGAAAACGGAAATTACGGGCGCCGCAAGGTTACGCTACAAAGAATCCGATAGGTTAGGCTCTATGCAGTCTGAATTGCATTCATTGGGTGCTGACATTACCGAAACTGACGACGGGCTCATCTTGAAGGGACCGACAACATTGAAGGGTGGCAGCGTATACGCACATAATGACCACAGAATTGCAATGGCACTCTCAGTGGCTGCGTTAGGCGCCCAAAGCGAGGTTGTTATAAGAGGTGCAGAATGTGTCAGTAAGTCGTATCCAAACTTTTTCGAAGATTTGCGAAAAATAGGAGTCGGGGTTGAAGTGATTGAGTGATAACTCGTTCGGAAAGATGTTCTCAGTTACGGTGTTCGGAGAGAGTCATGGCCCATGCGTAGGTGTGGTGGTAGAGGGTTGTCCGGCAGGTCTCCGACTGAGCGTCGAAGATGTCCAGAACGAGCTTGACCGGAGACTGCCTCCAGATGTCAGCTTGACCTCGGCTAGGAGAGAAAAGGATGAAGTGCAAGTTCTATCAGGCGTTCATGATGGCTTCACTACGGGTGCTCCACTGGGATTGCTCACTTGGAACAAAGATGTACGTTCTCAAGATTACAATAAATTGAATGACGTCGCTAGGCCTGGGCATGCAGACTTCCCAATGCGAATCAAGTATGGCAATTTCAATGACTTAAGAGGAGGTGGACGCGCTAGTGGAAGATTAACCGTTCCATTAATTATGGCAGGTGCGATAGCAAAGAAACTTCTAAAACAATTCGATATCGATATCTTCGCTCATACAATCCAAATCCATAATGTACGTGTCGGAAAAACATTGACGCGGGAGACAATCAAGCGTGACACATTCACTAATTCCGTGAGATGCGCTGATCCCAAAATTGCAGAGAAGATGAGGGAAGCTATCCTGAAGGCACGAGAAGAAGGTGATAGTTTAGGGGGCGTTGTTGAATGTATTGCGGAGGGTGTCTCTCCTGGTGTTGGGGAGCCATTTTTTGATAATCTAGACGGAGATCTTGCGAAGATTGCATTCAGTATACCAGCGGTGAAGGGATTCGAAGTCGGGCTGGGATTCAATGCATCATCAATCAAAGGTTCAGAGAACAACGATCCATATACTACTCTTAATGGAAGAATCGTGACAACGACAAATAACGCCGGCGGCATACTTGGTGGGCTGTCAAATGGAATGCCGATTGTAGTCAGGCTAGCATTCAAGCCCCCCTCGTCGATACCGAAGGAACAGCGTACAGTAAACTTGAAGGAGATGAAGGACACAAGCGTCCAGGTTACGGGGCGGCATGATCCATGTATCGTGCCTAAAGCTGTTCCAGTTGTCGAGGCTACAGTTGCAATAGTACTTGCGGATCACTGTATTCGTTCTGGTAAGATTCCGCGAGTCCTGGGAGTGAAAGAATCACGGTAGTGATGCTTGAACCGCAGCGTTGAATCGTCTGTAAGATGTCGCGAACCGTTCATGGGTTTCTACAAATCTCCGGCCTGATCTTAGCATTCGCTCTAAACGTCTCGGTGTGCTCGTCATTTCAAATACCGTCTGCGTCTGTTTCTTATACTCCGCAATTGCTATAGCCCTACAATCTCCAAGGATTGAGACTTCATTATCATAACCTTCGTTATAGATGGCTTCTGCGAGCAGCAGCTGTAGTTGGAATGTCGAACCTGCGACCAAACTAATCTCGTTCAATTTTACTCCCAATGACTTCAGAGTCTCGATCAAGCTTATGCTGATGAAATGTGGCAAGGTGAGAATTATGGAGGCTAGCGCGTCATGTTTCTTCAACGTGCAACGAATTATTCCAGCCCCGTTCATCCGGAATATGGACAAGATTCTTCTAGCTTCGTAGTTTCGAGGTCTTGTTGCCACAAGTATGCGTCTGCCTCTGAGCGTGGTTGTGCCAGACCCAAACATTGGATGAATGCTTAGCACGGCCATGCCCTTCTTCTGCAGCTTATTAATTGTTCCAACGATTGGTCGTTTAATCGAAGAGATTTCAACGATCAGCGTGCTTGGCTTCAATACGGGCGATATTTGCTGAAGGACAGTGCTTGTTACTTTCGTCGGGGTAGCTAGGATGATTACCTGAGCCTTGCCTGCAGCTTCAAGTTGATCGCTTAAGAATTGGAAGCCATATCTCTTGGAGATAGTCTCTGCGGATTGCCTATTCCTATCGGTCAGGATGACTGTGTAGCCATTTGCTTTCAGGAATCTGGCAAACCAGTTTCCCATTCGCCCCGCTCCTCCGATGACGTTCGCTATGACCATTGTTCAACGGCCTTACCGATTGACCTAATCGCATTTGGAATTTGTGTTTCCGGAAGCGATACCGCTAGCCGGAAGAATGCGGGATAATCTCCGAAGGACTGTCCAGGGACAACGCTCACATGCTGTTCCTTGAGAAGTTTAGTTGCGAATTTGACCGAGTCAAAGTTAGGTTTGTTCGATCTAGGAAACACATAGAAAGCGCCATCTGGTCTGTAAAATTCGACATCAATCTTACTTAACTCTTTGCAGGTAAGTTCAACTTTCCTTAAAATTGATCTTCTATTACGCTCAGCATCAGATTCACCTTGCCTTAACGCAATAAGTGCAGCTCTCTGGATGAATTCAGGGACGCAAGTCACGGCGGTCTGTATAATTCGTTTAATTCGTTTGGCATAGTCCTTGCTTGTCACTAAGTATGCGATTCTCCAACCTGTGAGTCCAAACCGTTTTGAGAAGCTGTTAACATAAATTGAGTTTGTGTATTCCTCATCAAGTATACTTGGAGCTTTCGAATGAACATACTTTTCATACACTTCGTCAGAAAGAACAAGGGTACCATGTCTATGGGCAAGTTCTACTATGTCATGAAACTTGTCTTTGCTAATCACCTTTCCAGTTGGATTATTTGGACTATTCAACACAATCATTCTTGCACCCTTTCGCATTTCCGCTTCAATTTTCGAGAGGTTTAGTTCCCAATTATTGTCTAGCGATGTAGCTACAGGAATCACACGCCCCTTTGTGAGGGCTACGCACTCTTCATAAGCCGGAAATGCTGGTTGAGGAATAACCACTCGTTCAAGTTCGGACACAAAACTCATGACTGTTGCGAATATGGCGAATCTAGCTCCTGGAGTTATAATGACTTGATCCGGATCTATTCCCACGTGATGTTCACTTGATAGTTCAACCGCCAATTTCTTCCTCAACTCTGGTAAACCTACCGCAGCTCCGTAACCGATTATTTTTTTCTTCTTGAAAACTGTGGTAAGTTCACGAATCACTGGTTGAGGCGGTGGGAAGTTCGGTTCACCGATTTCGAATCTTGCGATTTTATTACCCGAGACTAGCATTGTGTGCGTGAGTTCGATGATTTCCTTCAGAATTTGATCCTTTGATTTTGCTGGGGGGCCTGGTTTTTGATCGTTTTGAACCTCGATTGTTTTTTCGATGAGAAGCTCTCCTAACTGCCTTGCGAAAGAAATATTGATTCCAATCTCTGAAGAGGTTCTTACCAAGTTGTCTATCGTTGCCTGTTCGGCATCAGTATCGATTATGGGTAGGCGCATAGAGCGCTTGATTTCAGATAATTTGATTCCAATATTCAATCGGTCTTTGATCAGAGCTAGCACTCGTTGATCTATTTCCCGAATCTGCTGTCGATAATCTTCGAGTTTGCTCAAGTGGGAATCACATTAGGGGATTCATGCCTACTTGCTCATTGATTAAATAATCCTCTTGAGCATCTCAATAGTGGTTCAGGTTCACTCGTAGTCTAGTTCAGAGCCATTGATAGAAATTTTCACGTATCCGAGCTCAATGCTTTTGACTCCCTGAACAGATCGTGCAAATACTCGTAATGAACTAACATCTAGCTTGATCAAGACCCCGATGTGTAACACAAATCCTCGCTCGTCCAGAAGCCCAATAATGAGATTATCTAAATCTGAGCTTCGAAAATGAGGGATTGATGGGCGTCTATCCAAGTGGTTAAGGGAGATTGTGTGTACGGTGCTCCCTTCTAAGAATTTTCTATATCCACGATTGCGTAGTTCTCTTCTTGCGTTTCTTGATCGCCGGTGAACAGCGTGTGATGGTTCGATGGATATCCAATCTGTCTGCGTGTCATTCATTATTGGTTGAAGTTCATTTTCTGATCCGATTCCAATCACTATTTCTGGTTTTATCGTTGAAATCATCGTGCTTTTGTACCGTACCGCATCTGAGTCAAGCGTCCATCCGTCCGTGTTTATGATGGTGAGGCGTCTATCATAACAATCAATTAACCGCTTTATTCCATCTATTACGCGTGATTCAACAGCGCTAGGGTTAGTGTGCCCAGTGAATACCATTCGGTCAGGTTCAAGTTCGGTGAGGCTGGGGATAGGTGTAGTGGGAAGTGTCGAGGCAATAGTTGTCGGTGGTCCAACATCAGTCTGACCAATGTCAGCATCGATAACGACCGGTCTAATCGCGCGGTTCAAAAGTCCGTTCATTAAATATGTACAGAGGGTGCTCTTTCCCGCGTCTGTTGGCCCTATAATAGTTGCAGTACCTTCTTCCAGTAGAGTTAAAGTGTCAAGAGCTTCGGTCCAGGATTTTGGTAGACTGGCGTGGTCGATTTTTATTACTTGGCCAGATTTCCAAAGAGATATCCCGAGTTCTGATTCTGACTTTGCTTCTATAGGTATCTGTTTGTCTGCACTTACATTGAGTTTGCTATTCAATGAAGCGCCGAGTACGTTTACGCAACCACTTAAAGGAACGATGGTAGCAGGCCCTTTCACTATTATTGTATCACTCGCATGGACAAGATACCGCAATTACTACCGTTAACCTATCATTAGGAATTGATATTAAATGAAGCGTTGGTCGCCAGACCATATCGCTAAATATGTTGGAAAAGCATGACACAACCAATGGTGAGTGCTGTGGTTGTGATCGGCGATTACGAAGTTCGCGAACGCATGTATTATAGTAAAGAGCATGAGTGGATGAAAGTTGAGAATGAGATGTGCCGTGTGGGTATTACAGACTATGCACAGAAAACTCTTCATGAGGTTGTATATGTTGACCTCCCACCCCTCGGTCGAAACGTGACTCAAAACGCATCGTTTGGGACTGTTGAATCGGTCAAGGCAGTGTCAGAAATATACTCTCCCATCTCAGGAGATATCGTGGAACGAAATGAAAATTTGGTCAATTCACCTGAATTAGTAAATGAAGACCCGTACGGTTCAGGCTGGATTGTGGTAGTTAAGTCTTCGCGTCTTAATGACGAGCTGAAGAACCTCCTGAGCCATGAAGATTACGCAAAATTTATTGAAGAACTTATCAAGAAGAAATAAAGGCTACTCTGACGGTCAGAACGGTTATTTCATCGAACGTGCATTAATTTAAAAATGCGTAATGAAATAAATGCGTGATTGGAACTGCATGGACTTCCATAAGAAATCTAGTATCGAGGATCGGTTATCGCAGTCTCGGGCCTTTAGGCAAGTCGTTCTGCGAAAGTTAGAACAGAGGAGATTGCAGCGTGAACGAGACAATCCGAAGGGGCTGTACTCGACTATTGTTTCTGAATTTCTGAGCTTGCCTTCTCTGAACAATGTCGATAAATTGTCAACTCTGTATGGTTACGCGCGGGTAAGGACGGCTATCAGTCTTCTCGACAATTTAGTTTTCGAAGAATTCTTCTACGGGAAATTATCCGTGTATCCACTTTGGATGAAGCAGTTTGCCCGATTACTTGACGCTGCGAGACCGCGAGCTATGATTCGTGAACTGATGACAAGTTCGGATAGCTGAGCAGCAAAATTCATTCAATCAAGAATTTTGCATGCTGTAAGACTTTTCTGCTTCTTAGAAGGGTATATGTTGATTATGGAGTCTTCACACATATCGCGCCATAACGATCATTAGTCACGAACAAGGTTTCAGCGATTGGCAATCAATTCGTATAATCTCTATCTTTGCGGTGAACATTCTGTCATAGCAGTTTAGTCATGATAAGGAATCCGATGCTTTGACCATAACTTTGAGGCTGTATTTAGTTCTAAAGGTGATTCTTGTTTACGCAAGCGATATCTCTTGGTTGTAATGCTTTAGATGGGTTACTTCGAGGAGGAATAGAGAGAGGAGAGATAACTCTCTTCTATGGCGAAGCAGCAACAGGAAAAACCACTGCGGCAATCCAAGCAGCTGTTCTTGCGGCTGCGAAAGGACTTAAGGTTTTGTTCATCGATTGTGATAATTCATTTACTCCACAGAGATTCTATCAAATTGGTGGAAATGATGCGAAGTCTCTTACCGAACAGGTAATGCTGTTTTTTCCAAATACGTTCGAGGAGCAGCGTACGCTCGTAGAATCGTTAGATAATTATATGACGCCAAATCTAGGATTAGTCATAATTGATTCTATCTCGACACTCTATAGGATTGAATTTCAAAGAGTCGACAGCGTATTCAATCTGAATAGGGATCTAACGAGGCAACTTGCCTATCTTGCGAATTTAACGCTAACAAAAAAAACTGCATGTCTAATTACCAGCCAAGTCCGCGCACGAATCAAGTCTCCAGGAGGCCAAATTGAGCCAGTAGCTCGTCGTGCTCTCTTCCATTTCCCTGGGACCATTATCAGAATACAGAATTCCTCAAATCCAAGAGTGAGAGAATTCATCTTAGAACGACTTAAAGGAACTCATACTGAAGGGCGCTGCCTAGTGGAAATTACTGAACGCGGACTCACAAACACCTCCTCCTAACCATTTTAACAAGTAATAGACAAGTTACACTTGGCGAGATCATTGTGGCCGTCGACGCAAGACTGGATTTCAGCGCTATACATTATCGCTCCGATTTATTGTACCAACGGAGCACCAGTATTATTCGGGGGAGGAACGCCCATTGATCTAGGCAAAGTCCTTCCAGATGGCGAACGGGTGCTAGGTGATCATAAGACAATACGAGGGTTCCTAAGCGGTCTTGCAGTTGGCGTTATAGTCGGGTTGATTGAATCGATGCTTTCAAAAACTTCACTGCTCGGAATGGCAATTCTTGCATCGATCGGTGCTCTTCTAGGAGATCTGGCTGGAGCTTTCATTAAGCGTCGGTTAAGAATTAAACCAGGAAAACCCTTACCCGGTGTTGATCAATTAGATTTTGTATTGGGAGCAACTATGGCAGTTTCGTGCGTCTCCTTACCTACTCTAGGCAGTCTAGTGATCTTATTCTTTGTAACGCCACCGATTCATCTATTCACAAATTTCTGTGCGTATAAGTTGGGACTCAAATCAACCTATTGGTAGCGTGAAATTAGCTGCCGCCAACCTTCGATACTATGAGAGCATTAGAATAGTAGGCGACGATAAGAATCGTGAGTGTACCGATTATCAACAGGAGATATGCATTCCTAGGCCTGTAGGCAAACCTCGTACTTCGCAATAGCATGTACAGACCACCTAGACCCAACATGTAAAGGAAACCTGCAATCAAACTTTCGTTAAGAGTTTGTTGTCCCAATGTCCCTCTTATGAGCACGGAATAACCAGTTGCAGTAGGCAGCAGTGAAATAGGGTGTTCAAGAATATCATAGACCCCACCCGCCATTACAAATATGACAAAAGCCAACACAATTACAATTGACAGTGTGGTCGATGGTTTCACCCTACGAGCAGTCGAAGGCGATCTGAATATTTTGAAGGCATATCCAACATTTTCAAGTCGCCGTTGTATTCTCCACGGTAATTTCTTTAGTCTAATCTTTAACCCATCGAACATTTTCCAATTCCCTTGCCAAAGGAACGACCACGAGGCTAAAATATGTTGCCATACGCTGACTGTATAGCGAGGTTAAGTCTTGCCCCAAAAGATCGTCTGTGGCGATTGTGGGGCAATTCTCTATCATGGACTTGAGTTGGAAACTCCCATCGAGATTATTCAACGCCATAACGGTCTATGTCCTCAGTGCAAAAAAAAGCTTGAGTTTGAAACTGAGAAACTAAAGATAATCCCTCACGAGGAGCCCGTGAAGTCGATTGGCTCCCATCCTATAAAGGAATAAACCAGGTTTGTCCGGAACAGTCCAGTTGCAGGAGTTTCATCAAAAGTATGGTCATGTTACTGAATTTGCCGGTTTCAACCTCCCCCTTTGGTTCAAGGGTATTCTTGCTGAAACTCGAGCTGTTCGAAATTCTGTAGGTATTTTCGATGTTAGCCATATGGGACGGGCGTTAATTCGTGGCAAAGACTCTCTTAAAATTTTGGAGCAGCTTACGACTAACGATGTTACATCTCTCGACATACAGCAAGGACATTATTCCCTGATATGCAATGAACATGGCGGTATCAAAGATGATTTGCTAGTCTTTCGTCTACTTGATCAAGAATACCTCGTAGTCTATAATGCTGGAAACAGATCAACAGACTTTGATTGGTTTCTCAAATATGCCAAAGGCGATGATGTCGAGCTCGAGGATGTTTCAGATCGAGTTGCAATGTTTGCTCTTCAAGGCCCTCAGTCGGCGAAGGTTCTAGAAAGAATCAGTAGCCAGGATGTTAAGTCGATTCCTCGATTCGGCTGCAAATGGAATCAAGTTGCGGGCATGAAATCACTGATCTCAAGAACGGGATATACCGGAGAGGATGGATTCGAAATTTTTGTTTGGGACTCCCCTTTAGCAAATTCAACTCGAGCAGAAACTGTGTGGAGACAAATACTAGAGGCAGGTAAACCAGAAAGAATAGAACCATGCGGCCTTGGAGCCAGAGATCTCTTGCGACTAGAGGCTGGACTCTGTCTATACGGTGCAGACATGGATGAGACAACCAATCCCTACGAGGCCAGGTTAGGATTTGTAGTCAAATTGCAGAAAGACTTCATCGGAAAACAACAACTACAAGATATTAAACGGAAAGGACCGAAGCGAGTCAGAATAGGTTTGGTTACGGTTAACCGAGTCATCCCAAGACACGGTTTCGAAATCCTTCGACTCGGACGCAAAGTGGGAGAAGTTACTAGCGGATCGCTATCCCCTATACTTGACAAGGGAATTGCGATGGGCTACGTGGATGTGAACGAGACGCATGACGGTGCCTCTTCCTTCGATGTCAGGATAAGGGATCGTTTGGAGAGAGCAACACTCACTAAACCGCCGTTCTACGATTCAAGCAAATTCGGATACACTAGGAAGAATTGACCGGATAGTCACTAACGTGACCGCTTAAATCTCGAGCGCAAACGCGTAATTATCGAGACTTGATTCAATTTACCCATCAGCCTATCTTCAACCATGGCTGAAGTTGGTCTAACTACTCGGACCAAGGGCCCCCATCGTATCGAAGTATTCTCTGGCAACCGGTTGCCGCATTCCAGACAGCCAGGCAAGCCTACCGGATTTATCGATCCACATGAAGAACAATAGATTGGTTGAAGAATGAAGCCACAACCTGTGCAGTAGCGTGCGTCTACACTATTCATGCGCTTACATCTAGAACATGAAATAGCCAAACCGTATCACCAGATGAGAAGCACAAGTTTTTGAGATCCACTAGTTCAAGAGACCGAGTGTTTGGTTCATAACCTTTTATAGCAGGCCTAATTTGTAATCTCAAAATCTTCGGGTGCATACTGTGTCGGCTACAAAACGGGCTCTCCAGCGAATAGGAGTCTTCTTGGGAAAATATGTGAATCGCGAAGTTCTAGCCGACCGAGTTCAAGGGATACGTAAGTCTGCCTCCACTATATCGCGTGGGACAGTCCTCGAACTATTGTCCCTGTCATTAATCGTAGTCATAGCCCTTGTAGTTCGAATGATGCCTATCCGATGGGGATTCTACCTCAACGAATTCGACCCATATCTTCAGTGGCGTATGTCCCAATTTGTGGTTGACCACGGCTTTCTCGCTTGGTTCAAATGGCATGACACGATGAGTTGGTATCCCTATGGCGCAGACATGCCAACATGGAACCTTTATGGCGAAGCATTTGTAGTGGCCGCTATCACGATGTTCCTCCACGCAATCGGATTTGCTGTGAGCGACTTTGACGTGGCCGTAGTATTTCCTGTGGTTGCTGGTACTCTCACTGCCCTTGCTGCCTACACGCTAGGTAAGGATATTTGGGGAAGAGGAGTTGGGTTGTTTGCTGCCCTATTCATGGCGTTGAATCCAAGCAGCATCGGGAGAACTCAACTTGGATTTCTGAGGCATGAGCCGTTAGGCATTTTGCTCATGCTTCTGATCTTCATATTCTTCAGGCGGGCAATGAATCCTACATCATCAACTCGGAAAACGCTTGCTTACTCTGCTTTGGCTGGTTTTTCACTATTCTATCTCTCAGCTTCTTGGGCCGCTGCATACTTTTCATTAGATTTACT
>Ga0187784_10005137_pt1 | contig 10599 bp, 8 predicted proteins | sample 1015_SJ02_MP15_2_FD_132964 | JGI IMG/M metagenome (GOLD analysis project Ga0187784, IMG submission 132964) | Tropical peat soil microbial communities from peatlands in Department of Meta, Colombia - 1015_SJ02_MP15_20_MG | ecosystem: Environmental > Terrestrial > Soil > Wetlands > Peat | place... | reverse complement strand
GGGCTCGGAGCAGCCTTGGCCCGCACATATGCCGAGCCTGGCGTTGTGCTGACGCTGTCCGGCCGGCACGAGGAACGGCTCGCGAGCGTGGCCACTGACTGCGTTGCCGCCGGCGCAAAAGCGTCCATCGTCACATGTGACGTAACCGATGCTAGCGCCATGGCCGCCTGGCTCGACGCAACAGACCGAGCCTGCGCCGTCAATATCGTATTCGCAAATGCCGGGATTGGTGGACTCGATGCGATCGCCCCCAACCAGGGCGAGCCCAGCGCCACGGCGCAAGCGATTATCGCCACCAATACGCTGGGCGTGATCAACACGGCGACAGCGATTCTGCCGCGATTCGTCGAACGGCGCAGTGGCCATCTTGTCGTGATCTCCTCCCTGGCCGGGCTAATCGGCCTGCCGCACTCTCCTGCATATTGTGGATCCAAAGCCGCGGCAACGGTTTATGCGGAGGGGCTGCGGCGGCTCATGCGCCCGCACGGCGTCAGGGTGACGGTGGTAAATCCTGGCTTCGTCGACACACCGATGGCGCGCTCGCTTCCTGAACCAAAGCCCCAAATGTGGAGCGCAGAACGGGCCGCTCGCACGATCAAATTTGGGGTTTCCCGCGGCAAAGCCGAGATCAACTTCCCATGGCCTTTGTGGCTGGCAGTTTCCGCCTCGCGATTAGTGCCCAACAGGCTGCTCGACGCATTCCTTGCTAAGGCCTATGTCGTAAGCACGTCGCTAGCCGGCCAACATGATGTCGGCCGATAAAAGTTGTATTTCTGCCACACTGAGCAGTTTTTCGCTGTTGATGATCAATTTTCACATTATCCGCGTCCGCCCGCGGCGTTAGTATGAGACCTAAAAAAATTGCACACACCGCAAAGTCGAGCTGAATTGGAGGCCAAAATGGTGTCCAGGTTTGTGGTAGCGGGACTTGCGTTCATGGTCAGCACGGCGGGTGCATTTGCTGCAGATTTGCCTGCGAAGGCGCCGACCGCACCGGTTGCACCCGGCTACGATTGGACCGGCTTTTATCTGTTGGCGGGCGGCGGATTCCAGGCCGGCACCGTTACCGGCCCGGGCACGGCCGGCTTCAACGTCACGACTAGCGTTGCCTATGTCGACATTGGCGCGGGGTATCGAAAAGAGTTGCCATTCGGCCTTGTGCTTGGATTGGATGTGAGCGCCCCGGTCTGGGTCGCGAAGTCCACATTTACTACGCCGGTGGCCTTCGGGTTCGCTCCGATCAGTTCCGGCAAGGTGAACTTTTTATTGCTGCCAGAAGCTCAAGTTGGCTATGCGATCGATCGTTGGTTACCCTATGTCGGAATCGGCGTTGGGGTTGCCGACGTCAAAGCAACGAACACCCCTGCTGCTGGAGTGACGGTCAGCAACACCCAGGCTAGCCCCGTGCTGGTCGCTACTTTCGGCGTGGACTACGCGCTTACCAACAACTGGATTATCGGGCTCCGCTACGATCATCTAGAAGGCGCTCAGCACAACTACATTTTCAATATTCCGGGCGCGGCCCTTCCGACAATCATTCAGGTTGGAGCCGTCACCGACGGCGTCTCCGGCGTGCTGAAATACAAGTTCTGAGGCTGCGAGGCGGGCTGCGTCCCGGGCCTGCATAAAGCTGAAGGAAACAAATTGCGAAGCTGCGGGAAGCGGCGATGCCGGAGCTTTGTTTTTGCAAGCCGCTTCTCTTTACGACTAGATATTCATTCGGCCGATCTCATCACGACCTGTTTTGCGGGCGCCGCTCAAACCCTTGCCGAGAAAGCAAGAAGTATGATTTTATTTAACCTTGAAAGTCACATATGACCCTAATGAAGGCAGCGGCGCGGCGACTGGTCGGCTCAGCTATTGTTGGGCGGACGGCGCCGTAACGGGCAATATCGTGGCCAGAGATTACGAGGCGATTGAGGCTCACGGCCCGGCCGCTGGCACGAGCGGACAAGGTACCCATGATAGTACCCATAGATCGCGACGCCTTGCCGCCGGATTCTCTATTTCCCGCTCCTATGCGATTTGGATTTCAACTCAAGTCATTCTGCATTTTCTTGTAATTACCGCCCTGTTCGAAGGACTGTTCCTGTCGCAGCACTTTATCGATATGTTCAGCGATCATGCTGACGAAGTCGGTTCCCTGACCGACGCGCTGGTGCTCGTATTGCTAACGGCGCCGGAGGTCCATTTCGCCCTGCCCGTTGCACTGCTTACGGCGGTTTATTTTGTCGTACTTCGATGTCGCGAACGGCGTGAGCTGATCGTTTTCGCCGGTGCAGGACTGGGCATTCGCCAATTCTCGATCCTGGCATTGCTGTGGGGAGTCACCGCCCTTCTAGCGAGCTTGCTTATAACCGGGATCGTTTTGCCGCACACGAGATTCGCGTTTCGCAGCGATCTGTTCGCGTTTCGCAACGAGGCATTGGCGGCTGGCGGTTCGTCAGGTCATTTTTATTTGTTTCCGCGATATACCGTCTTCAAGTGGCCCACTAGCGCCACCGGAACTTCGTCGCTCTTCATCTATCAGACCCGCGAAAACGATATCGACCGCGCGATCTCGGTGGACAATGCAACCGTGGCTAAATCCACGGGTGGCGATGCGTTGGACCTGCGCTTTGGCGACGTCGTCGTACTCGACATAGCAAGCCCGCAGCCGCAGGCTGACGCTGCTCGAAGCGGTAATGCCAACAGTCCCGGCGGTTGCTCCGGGTGTTCTCAGACCGATGATAAAATGGTTCGGCTCAAGAACTACGAACAGGCCTTCGATCTCGATCAATTGTCCCACCTGGAACCCCGCGGGATCGAACCGCGGGAATGGTCGACCATGGAACTTCTCGGAATCTTGCCGCCGCCAAGCGCGAGCATTGCGAGCAAGGCTCTGCGCAAAGAGCTGGCGGATCGCCTAGTGCGCGCATTGCTCGCCTTCACGGCGCCCTTTCTCGGCTTGTGGGCGATTGGATGGACAACGCGACTAACACAAGGATTCGTGCTGCCCGTAACATGCGCAATGGTACTAGCGATTGACGTAGTCGGCCTGATCGTCGCGCGAGCGCTTGCCGTAAGCGGCATGCCGCTCGCTCTCGCCGGCATCGGCGGCATTTTCGCCGTCATTCTTGCTGTCGCGTTGTGGCAAATCGGAGCCTTGCAGCTGACGCTAGTCAAGCCGGCGCTTTCGAAGACATGATTAAGACCCCGGCGACGATGCAGGATCGGTCTACCTTACGCGCCCGGCTGCGCTCGATCTTTCCCGCCCCTTTCGGCTGGCACGCGAGATACATGCTGGGCGCCTATTTGCGGGACACATTTCTCGTCATGAGTGTTGTGCTGGTCGTCGCACTTTCAATCGATTTCGTCTCCTATCTGGGTAAGGTCATTGCAGCCGTGCATGGCGAAGCAATCCTGCGTGGCGCGGTCATTATCGCCTGGTACGCAGGAGTCCGAAGCGTCGACAAGATCGCCGAGTTTCTGCCATTTGCAATCTTCTTCGGGGTCTTCTTGACTGAGATACGCCACACCATATCGAAAGAGCGCTTGATCGTGCTGATCTCCGGGCGGGCGCCGCTCCAATGTCTCGCGCCGCTGATCTGGTTTGCGCTGCTCATGGTTGCGATCGAACTGTTTCTAATCGTTTACCTGCGCCCAGCCGCCGTTATGAATCAATCTACCTCGCATCTTGGCGAATATGGTGAGGAATATGATCGTGGTCAGATTTCCGAACGCAAGTGGATTATAGCAGGAAATGATCTGATACATGCGCGGATAAACTTCTCCGCACCGCCGAGACTGCTTGACGTGAGGATCTTCCGTAATGACGGCGACCACCATCTGCGTGAGATCGTCGATGCGCGCTCGGCGACGCCTACGGAGAAGGAGGGCTTCTGGATAGTCGAGGACGGCCAGCGCCACCTCGTTAAGCCGGAACCGAGCGCAGCCGGAGCCGATGCGCAAAAGCCGTCGCAGCCCATCGAGGCGACCGTCGAAACCTCCTTTCAACGCGCGTTGATCGCAGTGAAAATAGACCCATTTTGGGTTCGTTACTTTGGTATTCCGGTCAAGTTTTTGCCGATCGACGTATTTCGCAGACTAGGTGAGGCGCACTTCCAGCCCGATGCCGAATACCGGACTTGGGCGCAGGCGCGCTTCAGCATTCCCATCGTTGCCGGCGGCATGGCGTTACTGGCCGGAAGCCTGTGCCTGATACTTTTGGCCGGCGAGATTAGAGTGCCTGTATTACTATTCGTCGGAGGGTGCGGCTTCGCCGCTCACACGTTGACGACGCTGTTCGTACTCATGGGGGATCACGGTTGGATCCACCCGCTGCTTGCGGGCTGGCTGATCCCGGCGCTTATCCTCGCCTGCCCCTTTGCAGTCCATCGCTTGACCAAGCGGCAGCGTTCCTGGCTTCGCACTGGCGAAAGCGCCATAGTCTCAACGTAGTGTTAGCGTGGATGCCTTGCGCCGAGATAGGTCCGCCTGACGTCGGGATCGGCAATAACTTCGTTTGTGTTTCCCTCTTTGAGAATTCTTCCCGATTCCATAATATATGTTCGGTTGACGAAACTGAGCGTATCACGAACATTGTGATCCGTAATCAGGACGCCGACGCCGTACTTTGTCAGCAGTGTTATCGCAGCCCGCATATCGGCGATAGCCAGCGGATCAAGTCCGGCAAACGGCTCGTCTAGCAAAATAAACTTTGGCTCGACCGCCATCGTGCGCGCAATCTCGCAGCGCCGGCGTTCCCCGCCGGAGACGCGACCCGCTCTCGTTGTACGCACATGCTGAATGCCGAAGATCGTGAGCAGTTGATCGACAACGCTCTGGCGCCGTCGCGCATCCGGCTCGTGGGTCTCAAGCGCAAACAACAGGTTTTGTTCGACGGTGAGCGTGCGAAGGACGGAGGGCTCTTGCGGCAGGTAGCTCAAACCCAGTCGCGCCCGCTCGTATACTGGGTAATCCGTAACATCGAGGCCTTCAAGAACGATGCTTCCCGAATCCGGCTGGAGGACGCCTATGAGGAGCTGAAAGACCGTACTCTTGCCGGCGCCGGCGGGGCCAAGCAGCGCCACAACTTCAGACCTATGCAGATGAACGCTCACGTCCTCGACGACTGAACGATCACCGTAGCTCTTAGCAAGATGATGGGCTGAGAGCACGTTGTCACCGAATCTATAGCGACATAAATCCAGAACCAGTACACTGGTTGACCGGACAATTGTTGGCAATTTTGCACAAGCTATGACGGGTCAATCTCTCGTTCTCGCTAGTGTGTTACGGCCGGCTCCAGCAGGCCGCTAATGAGATGTCGATAGGCCGCGGCGCACGATTCAACGGTGAAGGTACGGCCATGTGCCTTCAGCGACCCCCGGTCCGGCGGGGCGCTCAAGGAGGATAAGATTGCCCGTCCTAAGGCGGCGGAATCGGCGACAGGAACGAGGCGGCCGAAGCGTCCAGCGTCCAGAATCTCTCGGGGCCCGTGAGGACAATCAGTGCTGACCACTGGTGTACCACATGCCAGGGCCTCAGCCATCGCGTTGGGGTATCCCTCGAATCGCGACGCCAGAACGAAAAGGCTGGCACGCCGCAAAAACGGCAGCGGATTGTCGACAAAGCCCGGTAAAGCTACGCGATCCGCCAAACCAAGAGATTGCGCGAACCGCTCGAGCTCACCACGCAGAGGTCCCTCGCCTAGTATCAGCAGACGCGCATCTGTAAGATCCTTGATAAAGCCGAGGGCGACGATCAGCGACTTAAAATCCTTTTGCGGTACCAGCCTTCCCATTCCCAAGATCACCGGCGGCCTCTCGTCAAACCACCGATGCGGGGATCCGGACGAAGCTAGCGCCTCGAAATCTGCAGTGACCACGCCGTTGCGAATGACGGTTATATCTTCGCGTGCCACACCTGTATACGCGGCCAAATCATCGGCCACTCCAGCCGAGACTGCAATGATGGCGTCCGCAAAGGGCAGCGTCATACCGTAGATCGGCGAAAACAGGCGGTATTTCCAAGCCAGCCGCTTTACCTGCTGTGACAGCGTGCAGCGCTGAGCGACGACAATGCGAGTTGAGGTCCTCGCCAATCTGCCTGCCAAAATCGCCACGACGTTGGTGTCTTCACTATTTGCAATCAACACGTCCGGTTGAGTCTGACGGAGAAAGCGAATAATTCGTGGTAACGCTCTGAAATGTTCACACTCGAGCACCTTGATCGGGCACGTGGGTGGAATATGCGAGGCGAGTTCGCCGATTGCTCGGTCAATCAGAAAAGTCACCTTCCACCCGAGCTTGATGAATTCGGCAGCAAGTCGCAGATTGGCTCGCTCCGCCCCGCCTCCACTCAGGTCGTGCAAATAGATGACTAGGGAGACCTGACCGGCGTAAATTTGCTCCATGGATTGCTATGTAGCTTAGCTTTGCCTATGTTGTCATCGCGCTTTGAGGTCCGGACTCTTAGCCTCAGCACTGTGGATCACTCCACGAAACCGAGCAATGGTCCCAAGACATAGTTGGGATGCAATGTGACACATTTTCGGGCGATCCCTTGCCTACTGATGTTAAGCAAATTGTATGACGAGGATCAAAGAACCGCGGTGATCCGCGATGTGAGCACGACAGTGGTCGCGCCGCTGCTGTTTTCATACGTTTGCTGGATATTGCAGAAATGTCAGGCTGCCGGGATCAGCACACTCTATTTCTGCTCTAGAGAGGGCCAAATCCTCAAACGGATTGCCGACGTGATCCTGTGCAAATTCAAGCTGCCAGTAACGACGGTTTATCTGTTTGTATCACGACAAAGTTTGCATCTCGCCGCGATCGATCGCATTGATACCCCAGCGCTGAAATGGTTGCTCAACCCGTATGCGCCTGTCACTCTGCAATCGATATTGACCCGTGCTGGTTTTGCCAACTCCGACATCCAGCGGCTAGCTGAGAAATACTTCACTAATATCGATCCAACGGTCGTTTTGAGTAAAAACCTCAAAAGGTCGGCGGTCAACGTTTTGCGTGGGGAACCCCTGTCGGACATGGTCCTGAATGGCGCAGCGGCGCAACGCCAGCTCGCCCTCCTGTATTTCAGGAGGATTGGTCTGGTGGAGGCCCCCAGCTTCGGTCTCGTCGATATCGGATGGCTCGCAACATTGCAACAATCTCTCGCCCGTATTCTCATGCATGTCGACCCCGAGGCACCAAAGAAGATTAACGGATTCTACTTCGGGTTGCGTGGGCGGCCCAACGAGGCGCAAATCGGGCGCGTTCATGCATTTTGCGGTGAAGGCAGTCTTGCGCAGTCATGGTTCCGTGCGAGTGCTGTTAATGAGGCTGTCATTGAGGCTTTCACGGCGGCCGATCATGGCAGCGTGCGGCGGTACGCCTGCGACGAATCAGGCGACGCCGTTGCCGAGCTTCTGCAGGCCGAAAATGTCGAAGCGATTGTGTGGGGCCTGGCAATCCACCAGCAGAGTATCTTGAAATACGTACACGAACAGCTGGACGAATTTACAAGGCAGAACCAAAGCCCGATCGATCGAGTCGGTTCTATTGCACCAAGAGCCCTCGGCGAGCTGAAACGGTTTGTCACGCGGCCGAGCCAAATTGAGGCCGAGATTTATGGCCAGTTTCCTCATCCATGGGATTCGACCAGGCACGATCGTTTTATCGACTTGGCGCCGCCACTCGACCGTATGGATTTAATATCGCTATTGTTGACCGGAAAGGCGAGGTTTCCAATCGGCTGGCTACACGGCAGTCTGCGGCGTTCTCCCTCGACGCCAATTGTGGGTTGGCTGTTAAAGACGGGCCATGTCGTCGTAAAGTTTCTGACATTACGAGTAGAGGCGGTGATAGACACTCGACGCAGACATCGCGATACACGAAAGTCATGACGAAGCTCGACACAATTTCAGTGATCATACCAACCTTCAACAGAGCGAGCCTAATCGAGCGGGCGATTCATTCGTTGTTCAAACAGACGCGAACGCAATGGGAAGCCATCATTGTCGACGATGGTTCGACCGACAATACCAAGGAAATAGTACAGCAATATCTCGCCGATCGCCGCGTTAGATATTTTCGTCAGGGTAATGCTGGGGTCGGGGTTGCGAGAAACTTCGGCGTGAAGAAAACCGCTGCCGATTTCGTTACCTTTCTCGACAGCGATGATGAATTCCTGCCGGATGCAATCGAAACAATGCAAGACGACATTGCATTTTTAAAAGATGATATCTTTATTTTATTATATGGCCGAATAAGGGTCACCAAGACATCGTCTTATCAAGAGCCGCTTCCGGACGGGACGCTAGTGGATTATAAAAGTGCTATTCGGGGCTCCTGGCCGAAAATTGACACAGTAGCACTTTGTCGAAAAGAAATATTTGATATCGCCCGCTTTCCGGAGTTTTCACTGCCGATCTCTGACCCTGGCGTTCCCAAACATGTACCAGAAGCTTTGTTCTGGCTCAGAGTATTGCGAAGTGGTACCCGGGCAATGTTGAAAAGCAAAAAGTTCTATCTTTACCATGTAGAGAGCTCGGATCGGCTCACTGGAGGCCTGCAACACCGAAAAAGAGCCAAAACGATGCCCCAGCACATCATTGCATTCTTGGCCGAATTTGGCGCGGATTACGAAGCATTGAATCCGGACCGGCTAGCCCATTTCCATCTTGAAAAGGCGATATACGAGATTGCCGACGGTCATGCAGCGGCGGGCAGACAATCACTTCGATGCGCAAGGAAATATGGCGCGTTAATCTGGCCGCTGGCGAATGTACTCTACCTCTCGTCTTTCGTGCCAAACCGCCTTTTTGTTAGCGCTGCGGCCTGGTTTGTGGATCGAGGTTTTTGATCCCACAGGATTGCCACGAAGCGCGATAGGAGCTGCGATTGGTGGGCGTTCAACCACAATATGGAAGCGGATTTAGCGTGGCTGGCTGTCGACGAATTCGCGGCACCAAGTCTCTAACACGCTGATATTCCACAATTTTTCGCCATGATTAGCCCCTCTCCGGTGTTCGTCGATAAGTCGGATAACGTAATCTGGATCAAATAAACCGCGCGATCGAGCCACGCTGTCGGTAAGTATGTCGCGCGCCATGACGGCCAAATCCTCGCGGAACCATCGTCCGAGCGGAAGACCAAAACCTTGCTTTCTTCGTGCCAGCACCGCGGGCGGCAGCAGATCGCTGACCGCGTCACGCAAGAGCTGCTTGCCGCTAAAGCCTCGTAGCTTGAGCGCCCCGCCGAACCGCGCCACCCGCTCGTGTAGGATATGATCGGCAAATGGCGCCCGCACTTCGAGTGAATGGGCCATTGATGCTATGTCAACTTTGACGAAGATATCGTCGGCCAAATAGGTCTGGATATCTAAATCGAGCAGTCGGTTAACCGCGTCCTCGGCATTGCTTGCGGCAAGGATACGCTCAAAATCGACAACGACGGCGTTCTTGCTGACACGGTCCTTGAGCGCGGGGCCGACAAGGCGCTCTTTTTCGCGACGTGTAAAATGGGCTAGAAAAAAAAGGTAGCGCTCGGCTTCGCAAAGGTGCTGATGTGCGGCGAATTCGTGCGCGGGGTACATTGATGGCCCGGGTAGTCGGGCTAGCAGCGTTTCAATCATGTGCGACAGTCGGCGCGGCAGTGCAGCCATCAGGCGACTCACCCGATCGAGTTTGTAGCGCGTATACCCGGCAAAAGCTTCGTCGGCGCCGTCGCCCGAGAGCGCAACGGTAACCCGGCTTCGCGCGAGCTGCGCCAGATAATATGTCGGCACGGCCGAGGGATCGCCGAACGGCTCGCCGAAGCGTCGCACGAGATCCGGAAGGATCTCAACCATGTCGGGCTTTACAACCAGCTCGTGGTGCTCGGTTCCGTATCGTTGGGCGACGAGACGGGCATAGCGTACCTCGCCGCCGTCGCCCCAAGGAAAATCAATGGAAAACGTTGTGATCGGCCGCGACGATTTGCGCGCCAACATGGCAACAACCGTGCTAGAATCAATGCCGCCGCTCAGAAAGGCGCCATACGGCACTTCGGCGGCGGTGCGGAGTGCGACGGCTTCCTCGACAAGCGCGCGCACTTCCGCGACCGTATCGTGCGGCGCTATTGGTTCTGCTGGGGCGAAGCTGAGGCGAAAATAGCGTGTGCATCGTGGCTCTTCGCCCGGTGCCAAAGTGAGGTAGTGGCCGGCCGGTAGTTTCTTGACGCCGGTCCAGATCGTGAGCGGTGCTGGCACATATTGCAACGTCAGATACTGATCGACAGCGTCGAGATCGACCTCCGTTGGCCACGGCAGAGCTCGCTTGAGGGCGCGAAGTTCCGAAGCGAAAAACAGGCGCCCGCCGCGCGCGGCATAGTAAATCGGTTTCTTGCCGAGACGATCGCGAGCGAGAAATAGTTTGTGCCGCCGCGCGTCCCACAGCGCGAACGCGAACATGCCGCGCAGCCGAGCAAGACAGTCAATGCCCTCTTCTTCATAAAGATGGGCAATCACCTCGCAGTCCGAATGGGAGCGGAACCGATGGCCGCGCTCGATCAAGTCCTCCCGCAGAGCGCGATAGTTGTAAATTTCGCCATTGACAATCAGCGCGATCGCGCCGTC
>Ga0187784_10005136_pt1 | contig 10600 bp, 11 predicted proteins | sample 1015_SJ02_MP15_2_FD_132964 | JGI IMG/M metagenome (GOLD analysis project Ga0187784, IMG submission 132964) | Tropical peat soil microbial communities from peatlands in Department of Meta, Colombia - 1015_SJ02_MP15_20_MG | ecosystem: Environmental > Terrestrial > Soil > Wetlands > Peat | place... | reverse complement strand
GCGCTCCGATCGTGCAGATCGGCTATTGTCGAACAGGCAGGAACATAGTACTGGCGCCAGAGACGAAGTCCTCCTTGCGGACGTGCCGTAACTGGTTCCACAGACCGACGCTGGGCAGACAACCGCGATAGGCTCCCTCGGTCGCAATGGAACTCCCGTCGCCGAAGCGGATGGGCAACGGTGATCGACAAAACGCGTCCCGGTAGACGTCACAGGCTACCGCCTACCCGCCCTTCGGAACTACCCGCCCTTCGGAACTACCCGCCCTTCGGAACTCGATTCGGGATCAGGTCACAGACGCTCACTCAAACGAGTTCGGAAGCAGACTCAAAGCAAAGTCCAGGGTCAGAATTTCCTCTTGACAGGCTTTATAATTCACTCGACCGCCACGCGAATCGCGTTCCCGACCGCTAGAGGGTTACGGCGTTGAGCTTGATCATGGCGCTTGCGATGGCCTTATCGGTTGCATTTCTCGCTCGACCTTAAGATCATTCTGGTCTCCGAGGGACGTCTCCCCAGACGGTACATCGTAACGTTTCACGTTCACGCGACGTCAGCTTGACGGTCCGCGTTCCGACCGACAAAGCGCGAGAAAGCAGACGCTTTGCTTGCTTAAGCGAAACGATCAACCCAATCGCTTGTTTCGTGTCCTGATCCAACACTCCTTTGCGACGAGTGCAAACGGTGCCGTGGGGCGCCAAGTACCAGCAGCCATCAGGCGCCGTGACATGTCCTCGTCTAGGCATAAAATTAAAATAGGACGCGTTCGATCTAAACCGCTGTAGCCTGGCCTTCACCGCGCCTTAGCTAATCCAGCCAATATGCGTGCTGCTCTCAGTAGTTCTACGCATGACAGTTCTGTCGCCGTCGCCGAAAATGAATTTGCCGTTGCTACGGCTGCGAGGCCGGACATTTCCGAGGTTTCGGGAGTAGACATGCAACAAGCAGAACCCAACCCGGAGAGGGGAGTAAGTCTGGCCTTTGTGCTCGATGATGAACCAAGAGTGCAGGCCCACATTTGCAACGTCCTCAGCCGCGGAGGTATCGATACGCGCGGCTTCATCACGGCCGAAAAATTCCTGTCCCAGATCAGTCGATGCGACCCCGATCTGGTGATTCTGGATTTGGCGCTGCGCAACACGGACGCAGTCGAAATCATTCGCCAACTCGAAATCCTCAAATTCACGGGGAGAATTCTACTTGTCAGCGGGTGTGATGAAACTACTCTTTCAGAAATAGAGCAAATTGGCCGGAACCGCAGCCTGGTTATGTTGCGCTCGTTGCGCAAGCCATTCGGGATTGCCGAAATCAAGGAGAGGCTGGCTGAATCGCCCGCGCTGCGTGAATCAGATCCGGATCGTGAAGTTGAGACCGCTAACCCTGAGCTCTCTGATGCGCTCCCGCAGCGCGAGCCGGTGAGACTTATCGAGGCAATGCGGAAAAATTGGTTGGAAGTGTGGTACCAACCGAAAATCGACCTAAAGTCACGAATGATTTGCGGCGCCGAGGCACTGATACGCGCGCGCCATCCTGAGAGCGGTATGATTGAGCCGAAAGAACTTCTACCACCGGTTGGAGACGCTCTCTACAAGCCTTTGTCGCTATTTGTCCTGCGTCGCGCCATGCAAGCTTGGGCGGCATTTGCTGACGGAGGAGGCCCATTGAGACTATCCGTCAACGTGCCGGCGTCTATCCTAAACACGCCCGGATTCATAGACATTGTGCGTCTAACCGTCCCGCGCGTACCGAGATTCCCTGGAGTGCTTATTGAGGTGACTGAAGAGGAGATCATTCGTGATGTGAGGGGGGCGCGTGAGGTCGCAACACAACTGAAGATCTACAACGCGCATTTATCTCTTGACGATTTCGGCACGGCGTATGCGTCATTGTCACGTTTGACGGCGTTGCCGTTTGCCGAGCTCAAACTGGATCGCTGCTTCGTTTCGGGTTGTGCTTCAGACAAACTCAAATACGCTGTTTGCCAGACAGCAGTTGATGTTGCCCGTCGGTTTGGCGCATCATTGTGCGCTGAAGGCATTGAAACCGCGGATGATCTGCAATGCGTCACCGAACTGGGTTTTGATTCAGCTCAGGGCTATTTTTTTGCAAAACCGATGCCGTCGGATCAGTTCTTGACGTCTTTGTCTTTGGCACAGTGGAAAGGTGGCCGCGAGTACCACCTCGGCCGCGGTCAATGAGGTTGGCAATATACCAGGGAGGGGTTCCGAACGCGGATTTGCGCGGGCTTAAAACGGATAGTTCCCGGCGCGCGCCGCCGCAAAAAAAGGCCGGAAATTACGACCGTTATAAATCACGTTATTCTAGTGGCGGAAAATATCGAAGGACCGCTTGACTGCGAAGATCAGGAGAGGATCAGTAGAAATACGTATTTTATCTTCTGAAAGTGCACAAATCCCAGATTTTATCGATCGATTTAACTCAGCCAAAACTGAGCCGTGCTAACAGTAGAGCCGGCAATTAAACAATTAAACGGTGGGGCGTAATAATGCGGTTCTTCTTCGACTATGTAACACAGGGCCAAGTATTATACGATTATCTGGGGAACGAGTTTCTAAGCCCTGAGGACGCATTCGATTTTGCGCAAGCGACTACCCAGGATTTGAAGAATAGCGGGAATGGTGATTGGAGAGACTGGTCGGTGGAAGTACGCAATGCTGAGGGCGCGAAATTCTTTTCGTTGCCAGTCGGCGTTGGTCCGCGGGTCGAGGTAAAGCGAGTCGAGGTAAATAAGGACGCGGCATAGGATCAGATCCGTCAAGCATTCCAGCGGCCTACCGATCATCACGGACACGCATGCCCACTGCGCCGTCAGCTGCCGGTGCCGGATAATTCGCCTCCTCGGCCTTTGCGGTTTTGTCGCACTTGAAGATTGCCGGAACTACGAGCGAGGTTTAATGTTGATCGGTCACGTGGGCAGACGCTCTTTGGAGCTTGCCGGTGGTCCCGTCTCTTCAATCGGCGCCGAGAAAGACAGGCATCCGCGTAATGGGCGACATGCCGTGGGGAACGCATATTTGCGTTTTCTACGAGAGCAAGGCTGATCTTCTCGACGCGAACGCCGCCTACTTTGGCGCTGGACTAAGCAGCAACGAATTTTGCCTCTGGGTAGTCTCCGCGCCTGCAACAGTAGATGAAGCCCAAGATTTCTTGCGGCGACATATTGCCGACTTTGATCATTATCTGGTCACTGGCCAGGTGGAAATTCTTCCGGGTTATGAATGGTACCTACCCAGCAATCAGTTCGATCCCCAACGAATCATCGGTCGGTGGCACGAAAAGCTCAACGAGGCTTTGTCGAAAGGCTTTGAGGGCATGCGGGTCAGCGGCAACGCCTTCTGGCTGGAAGCGCATCGTTGGGAGGAATTTCGTGAATATGAACACGAAGTCGATCAGTCCCTCGCCGGCAAAAAAATGATCGCCATTTGCACCTACTCGTTACTCGCGGGCAGAGCGATTGATCTCCTGGATGTGATACGTGTGCACCACTCAACAGTAGCGAGACGAAATGGAGACTGGCAGTGCCTTGAAAGTCCGGAACTGCTTCAAATTCGTGAGGAAATCAAAAAGCTGCGGGGCGGTATCGACAGTCTATCTAATCCTTTTCCGGGTCACGAAATTCTCACCCCGCGAGAGCGTAGTGTGCTGGCCCAAGTCGTGCGTGGAGCATCCAGCAAAGAAGCCGCGGCCGAACTTGGAGTAAGCCCGCGCACAATCGAGTTTCACCGCGCGAATATCCTGAACAAAATCGGCGCCAAAAATACAGTTGATCTTTTGCGGATAGTACTTGGCGATGAAAATCCAGAAATCGAGTAAACGATTCCCTCCGCGCCCGTCCTGGTAGTGCTACCAGTAGTTATCGCCTCCGCCATCAAATACAATTTCTCCGTGTGATTCGCTGTTTAAGCATGAAACGAGCGTTCCTCATGGTTTCGTCAATGCAGCTGGTTCCAAGACCCGCCATCGGAAAATCAGCGCCTCGGCAACTGGGTGGTTTCGTTAAGCGCCACAGCGCTGCAGAACGTAGGAGGCGACTTATACTGGCGCCGTGAATGGCAAGATGGCGAAAAAATTTGTGCGTGAGGCTGAAGATGGTTCGAGGGCGAGAACACAGGCCTCCCAACGGATGGAACTCAAATCCCGACGACGCCTAGTTTTTGATACGATTGACCATATCGCGCGTCAAACTTCGCTCGCTCGAGTCTCAGAGACTTTAGCCGCTGCGATGGCGAAATTCGGTTTCACCGCTTTAGGAGTCAATGGGTTGCCACCGGCGACCGAAGGCGCCGATCCGCATATTCTTGCTGAAAGAGCGCCGGAAGGGTTTCGCGATCTTTACATTCACGAGAAGTTTTACTCGGTCGATCATATAGCCGCACATGCTCGAACCGCAGTGGAAATATTCCGGTACTGCGAAGCGCCCTACGATCGGACGAAGTCGCGAGACCACCAACGGTTCATGCAGGCCTTGGAAACCTTCGGCATGGGCAAGGGGCTAATAGTTCCAATCGGGCGGCCAAAAAATTTACCGGCCTGCGTCTGGTTGGGGGGTGAGGATCCTGACGTTGACGGGGGCACGAAACAAGCGACTGAATTAATCGCATTGTTTGCAGCAAGAAAGGCGTATGCGCTTTCTGGCGCTTCGTCAGTCGGTATACGGACGGTCAACCTGACGTCGCGTGAACGTGACGCGCTAAAATGGATCGCCGCCGGCAAGACCTCCTGGGAGGCCAGTATGATTTTAAGGTTGAGCGAGAAAGCCATCGATAAGATCATCGCAGGTGCCATGATCAAGCTCAACGCTGTAACCCGCGCCCAGGCAGTCGTGAACGCGATTCGAGCAGGCGAAGTGGAGTTGTGAGTCCAGTGCTCGGCGGCGTGTGCCGTTTCGATTTTCCGGCCACAAGGAAACCCGCGAGCTGGCCCTGGAGCTAATGAAAGCGAAGGCAATGTCCGCTGGCCTCCCCGACGCGGCGAATATCCGCACGGTCGCTTCAACGTGCGCCAGGTCGGAACAGGCTTGGGCGAGGTGCTTTTCGTATGGCTTGATGGAAGCGGCGATCTCGGCACGCTTGCGCTTAAGAGTCATTACGGTTCTGATTTCCGGCATGGCTAGTAGAAGTACGTATTTTCTGCATAGACATTTGGTGCTTTATCAAATCGCCCAATCGAAGGGTTTGTTCTGAGGCCCCGGCGGCAAATGGCTCCTAACGCCGGGGCTTCTTCTTGCCAGAACGAAATACCTCGCCTAGCTAATCGCTTGTGACGTTTGCGCCATAATACGCAGCGCGCTCACGGGCGAGTATCTCGAAGGGAACGCCGATTGGCGCGTCTGACGTTCTGAAACGCCAGCTTAGCTATTGATCCATCATGGGCCATCTTCGCCGCGTTTTTCAGAATAACCTCTGATTTCTGTCAACAAATAGTTGGATTTTGATTCCGCCATGCGGAGGTTCGAATCCTCCCGCCCCAGCCAGCGACTGCCGTCTCGGTTGGTCATTTTCCCTCCTCCGGAAAAATGTGCGCGGTCGCCGCGGCCGAACAGTCGGGTTCGCCGCAGACAAGTCACTAATTTGAGCCGGGGACAAGTGCTTCGAAAAATTTCGGACGCTGGAGACGAGATTATTTTTTGAGGGATAAAATGTAGGCGGCAATATCGTCGATCGCTTTTCGACTTAATGCCAGCTTTGCCATCTGCGGATGCGGATCAAGCAAAAGGTACGCAAGATGGTCGGCACTGAAATCCGGCGACAGCGCGATCTCGGTAAAGGACGGCGCCGATCGGCCGCTTGAAGGTTGTCCGGCGGACACGGCGTGACAGGAACTGCACCAGTTTTCTGCCAGGGCGCGGCCGTGCTCGGGACTGTCGGCATGAGCGAATCGGGAAAGTAGCAATGCGGCTGCAATGAGTGGCACAGCCCTGGCCAGATTCATTTAATCCTCCTTTGAACCGTGCCGAATAAAATAGGCCGTCCTCATCCGCACGATCAAGGGCGCGTCGCAGGCGTTAAGAGTTGCTTAAGAAAACATGTGAAGGCGCTGGCCGGCTTTGCGATTCATGAAAAAGTGAAATTTTTGTGCAATCGATGGATTATTAGGGGGATACCTTTGCGCAAGCTCTCGCAGGTTCTCACTGGGTTTGGATGGACCGCCGCGGCGACGCGAGAGATCACCGACGCCCTGGTGTTGTTCTCCATCTCCATACTCGCTTACGTGTCCGTTGCGGAGTGGGGCGGCATCAGGATTCTCGACAGAATCGCCGGCGCGCGCCTGGAAAAGCCCCCCTTCACTTACTTCGCCGGCATCGCCTTGGCCGTTTATACCGTTCGGCGCGTCGTTGACCAAAGACGCGAGCGTGCAAAGCGGGTTGCGGCCGAGGGTCAGGCGCAGGCCGCGCTGATGCGCGACCCGTTGACCCAGTTGCCAAATCGGCGGCAGTTTCATGTCGACGTCAGCGCCGCATTGCACAATTCCAGCAACAGGATGAGCGTCCTGCTATTGGGACTCCACGAGTTCAAGAAACTCAATGAGGTTTACGGCCACGTCGGTTGCGATGAGGCGCTCGCGCAGGTTGGCACGCGCATCCACGATCTAGCCAATCCGGGCGATATCTTCGCCCGCATCGGGGATGATGAATTCGCCTTATGCCTGGCAGGCGCCGATCCCGAGACGGCACGCAAAATTGCCTGCTCGCTCGTCGAAATCGTCAAAACACCGGTGCAGATTGGCATCGAGTATCACACCCTGGGTGCTAGTGTGGGAATAGCGCAGGCCGGACGCGGGCACATGACCGTGGACGAATTGCTTCGCTGCGCTCATGTTGCTTTGTCCCGCGCTAAAAATAGCCGTGGCGATTATTGTTTTTTCGATCCGAAGATGGATGCCTATATCCGCGAGCGATCGCTGTTGGAAAAGGACTTGCGCGCTGCCATCGGCGGAGACCAAATTCGACCCTATTATCAGCCGGTAGTTGACTTGAAATCGCGGCGCATTATCGGCTTTGAAAGCTTAGGCCGATGGCGGCATCCGGTGAGCGGCTTGATTTCGCCGGAGACGTTTGTACCGCTCGCCGAAGAACTCGGTCTCTTGAATGCGGTGTCGGGACAGCTTTTTGGCGATGCGTGCCGCGACGCAGTCACATGGCCGGAGGATATTTCGCTGTCGTTCAACTTTTCGCCGTCCCAGCTCAACGATCGAAAATTTGCTGATGCGGTCCTTACGGTCTTGGCTGAAGCCAGGATGCCCGCGCATCGTCTTGAGGTGGAAATCACCGAAAGCGCGATCGTCGCGGACTTGGAAGCGACGCGTCACGCCCTGCAGACGCTGCGCAATGCCGGTGCGCGCGTGGTGATTGATGACTTCGGCACCGGCTATTCGAGCCTTTATCATCTGTACGAATTGCGATTTGATAAGCTCAAGATCGATCGGCGCTTTGTCCAGGGTCTGACAACGTCCGGTGAAAGCCAAGTTTTCATGCGGGCCATCGTTGGTCTCTCGAAGGGGCTGAGCCTGTCCGTCACTGCCGAAGGAATCGAGACCGAAGCGCAAGCTGCGGCTGCGCTCCATCACGGCGTGCAATACGGGCAAGGCTACCTGTTCGGCAGGGCTATTCCAGCCAACGAAGTCTTGCCGCTGCTGTCCAGCAATTCGCCCAAGGCGCTCGCCGTCTAAACGCTCGTTGCCGCTTCAGTTTTTTCGGGAGCGACTAGGGGGAACTCAATCCACCTAGTGGCGGTCAAGTTTTGCCGCCGGGCCGTTTTTGATAACATTATTGCATCGTCGCGCCGTGACATGACGGCTTGTCGGCGATCACGCTCGTCCTCAAAGCGCTGCGATGATCTTCTTTTCCTTTTTACAGAACCCCGCTATATCAAAATAAAAGTCTTGGGAGAGGCCCAATGAACATCCAGAGCGCCGCGCGCGATATCGATTTCCACTCCTCGCTTGCTGTCGACAGCGCCGCTGCCGCCAAATATTTCGAGACAGCCATCGAGGCGCTGAAATCGCTTGGCGCTCCTTCGGCCCGTAGCGACAGCGCCAGAAAAGACGCGCAGCAGATTAAGCTTCGTTGGCGTGCTGCGCAGGAGAATTTTTTGCGACGGCACGTCGGCGAAATCTACGACACCGTTACCGCGGGCCGCAGCACAACGCTCCGCGTGTGCGAGTTGGTCTACGCGGTTGCGGAGCGTTTTCCCGGCGTGTTGCCGACGCGGCAGGGCATTCAGGCGGAACGCGCGCTTAAGCAGCAAAGCGCCAAGGAGGGCCACGAAATCAATCAGGGTTTATTCATCGCCCATGTTCTGGCCGATCCGGATCGCGGGCTGCATCTCATTCACGCCATGCTCAAGCCGAAGCGTGAGGCACTTGAGAGGCTCGCCGAGTTTCAAAAGTCCGGGTCAGTCGATCTCGGCGAGGCGCGAGTGGAGCGCAAGGGAAGGGTGGGGCACGTCACCCTCACCAACCCAAGCTTCCTCAATGCCGAAGGCGACCGTACCGCGGCCGATCTCGAAACCTCCGTAGATCTGGCGCTGTTAGACGATCGTATCGAAGTCTGTGTGCTGCGCGGCGGTCCGGTCAGTCATCCAAAATACAACGGCCGTCGTATCTTCAATTCCGGCATTAATCTCACCCATCTCTATTACGGCCAGATTGCGCTCGCCGATTTTATGCTTGAGCGCGAACTTGGTTTGCTGAACAAGCTATACCGCGGGCACTGGCGCTCCGACTCCTATAGCGAGCAGTTCGAAGATTATTTGGAGAAGCCATGGCTCGCCGCCGTGGAAAGCCATGCCATCGGCGGCGGCTGTCAGCTCCTGTGCGTGATGGATCGCGTCCTCGCGACCCACGGCAGCTATTTCAATCTCCCGGCCAGCAAAGAAGGGTTCATCCCCGGTAGCGCGCCGCTACGCCTGCCGCGGCTGGTCGGCATCCAACTCGCGCGGCAGGGCATTTTCTTCGAGCGCAAGTTCATGGCGGACACTCCCGAGGGCCAAATGATCTGCGACGAGACGGTCTCGTATGAGGAGATGGACAAAGCGATCGAGGCCAACACGACGCAAATAGTGCGCGCCGGCGTCACCAGCACGGTGAGCAACCGCAAGGCATTGCGCGTCGGTCAGGAGCCGCTGTCAGTTTATCGGCGCTTCCAGGCGACATACTCGCGCCAGCAGGCGCTGTGCCTCTATGACCCGAAGCTGATCGAGAACCTCGAGCATAGCTGGAAACCGAGCAGCCGGCGCATGTGAGCCAATGGCGGCCCGGACCGCGGTCAATCACGCCGGCGGGCACAAAGGAACGAAAGCGTGTTTACAATGCTGCGTGATCGCCCACTCTTGTGGCAGTTATCGAAACGCTATGGCTGCAAATTGGACCTTATCTGAATCTTCTGCGCGGTTCGGGGAATTACGCCGCGTCCAATGCGACACACCGTGAAATCGTCGACGCATTAGCCGCGCATGACGGCAAAGCGGCCGCAAAAGCCTTGCGGGCCGACATTAACGACGCTTACGCGATTCTTTCCAGGATGCTGCCCTGAGCGTACGGTTGGCTCGGCGTTGCGAGCAAGGATCTCTGCGGCATTATTTTATGGTCGACCTTCTCGTCTTGGCTCCGAGCGGACTATCCGGTCGTTCGCGCGGCGTACTGAAGGGCATTGGACGGCCAGCGGGCGCACGACATGATCGTCCTATTCACTGACTTCGGGTTGCAAGGCCCATATACGGGCCAAATGAAAGCGGTGTTGCACGAAATGGCGCCGGCGATAGCGGTGATTGACCTTTTTGCCGACGCTCCGGTCGGCAATCCCAAAGCGGCGGCGTACCTGTTGGCTGCCTATGCCGAATGGTTTGCAGCGGGCGCCGTTTTTCTCTGTGTGGTCGATCCCGGTGTCGGCAGCGAGCGGCCGGCGATTATTGTCGAGGCTGATGGCCGCTGGTACGTCGGCCCAGGCAACGGTCTGTTCGAACTCATTGAGCGCCGCGCCAAAAGCGCTCGTAGCTGGGATATCGAGTGGAAGCCGAAGTACCTCTCAGCCAGCTTCCACGGACGCGATCTTTTCGCGCCGGTTGCGGCTATGCTGGCGCGAGGTGAGCCGCCGCCTGGCCGACTGCTCGGGGGCGACGCCCGTCGCCGGACCGACTGGCCGGACGACCTGGCCGAGATCATTTACATCGATCATTTCGGCAATGCGGTGACCGGACTGAGAGCGGTCACCTTGCCGCGCAACGGGCGGCTGGCTGTCGCAGGCCAAGTATTGGAGCGCGCGAGGACTTTCAGCGACCAAACGCCCGGCACAGCGTTTTGGTATGAGAATTCCAACGGACTTGTCGAAATTGCCGTCAATCAGGGACGCGCGGACGTCAAACTCTGTTTGGCGATTGGCATTTTGGTCGAGATTATCTCTTGAATGTGGCTAAGTCTACCAAAACCCTTTTTTGCGATGCCCATGTGAGCGAAAGAGAGTTGAGCGTTTGTTGGCCACACGGCTCAATTCGGGTTGCCTCCCGAGGTCGAATCGGTGGACGATTTGCCACTGAAGGGCGAACGCTAATCTCAATGGCGAGGGAGACAATACTTGGCGCAT
>Ga0187784_10005135_pt1 | contig 10600 bp, 12 predicted proteins | sample 1015_SJ02_MP15_2_FD_132964 | JGI IMG/M metagenome (GOLD analysis project Ga0187784, IMG submission 132964) | Tropical peat soil microbial communities from peatlands in Department of Meta, Colombia - 1015_SJ02_MP15_20_MG | ecosystem: Environmental > Terrestrial > Soil > Wetlands > Peat | place... | reverse complement strand
GCACAGTTCAACGGCCTCCTGCAGAATGGGAACGTTTACGCCGGCGTCTCCTACGCCCAGCTCACAAATGTCGTAAATACGCAGAGTTATCACGGCTGGAATGCATCCTTCGAAGCGCTTCCTTTTGCCCGATTCCCCCACCTCGGCCTGGTCCTCGACGCCAGCGGCTTTTATCGCGGGACCGGCGTTACCCAGTATCAGGGTGTCGCTGGTCCTCGCTTCTCGGCGAATATGGGGAAATTCCGCCCCTTCGTCCACGCCCTGGGCGGCATCCGCCACCTGAATTCCAGCGGCTTTACCTACAATCCCGTGGTCATTGATGTCGGCGGCGGCGTTGACTACAAATTGCCCTTCAAGAACTTTTCCTGGCGTTTTCAGGGCGACTACATGCACACGCGCTACGCCAGCGCGACCCAAAACGACTACCGCGCATCCACCGGAATCGTCTGGAGATTCTAGCCCCGCGTTGCACCTCCGTACTCGCATTTACCCGCCATCCGATTCTGGCCCTAGCGCATGCAAAACTTTCCGCGTCGCGGTGGGTTAGGAATGCGGAAGGAGGATGCATGCGCAAGACTGCGGGTATCGCTTGGATATGGTTTTGTTTCGCCGCGCTGGCCTCGGCCCAGATTCCCACCTCCGGTAATCTCTTTGCTGGATATTCCTACTACAACACCAATCTTGGCGCTCAGCGCCAAAGCCTCAACGGATGGGAAGGCTCTGTGGAAGGTAAGCTCTTTCCCGTTCCTTTCCTCGGTTTTGTTGCCGACTTCAGCGCGAACTACGGTTCGGCGAAATTCCTAAATTCCGCAGCCGCTTGTGCCAGCGGCGTCGTTTGTTCTCCCACCAGCGCCAGTACCCACGTGGATAATTTCCTGGTTGGTCCCCGCGTCTCTGCCTCGATCGGGAGCTATCGCCTCTTCGCCGAAGGCGTTTTCGGATTCGGACACGTCAACACCAACGGCTTCGGCTCCAACACCTCCTTCGCCAGCGGAGCGGGCGGGGGACTGGACTACAAGCTCTTTCGTCTTCTCGCCTGGCGATTGCAGGGAGACTACATCCACACCCAGCTCTTCAGCCTGCCCCAGAATAACCTGCGCTTGTCCACCGGCATCGTGGTGCATTTCTGACTGTGGGCCCAACAACAAAAGCAGGATTCAGCTGGTTGGCTGAATCCTGTTTTCTGTGGCCACGAACAAAAGTAAATGCGCGACTTGGTAGCGGGCCTTTTTATTCGGCGGGAGCTCCAGGCCTGTTCCTGGGCAACTTTGAGACCGTGAAATTGCGACCCCCTGGTCCCCGGGCGTCCTATGCCCGCGTCGCACCGCCTGGTTCTGCCCAATATTTGTGATCGCGCAGGAAATACTCATCGTTCCAATAATTCATCGCCGTCTTCAGGAACAGCCATCCCACTGGCAGATGCCCCATCCGCTTGAACCGCCGATTGGTCGTGTACACTCCCCCGCCCACGACCGCGAATCGCTTTCGCTCGACCTGCTGACTCAAACGATAGTCCTCGGCAAACAGAATCTGCTCGTGGAAGCCGCCCAGTTCCCAGAACTGCGCGCGATCAAACAGCATGAACATTCCGGTGGCAAAGGGGCGATGCAAATACGACAGGTACTGGCAGCAGTCGAGGATCCCGTAGAACAGCTTGTCCACCCGGGTGCCATCTTTGCAGACTATGTTCGTCGTCACACAGTGCAGCCCTTGCCTCTGCGCCTTTTCGACGCAACGCCGCAGGAGCGACCGGTCGGCTAGTTCAATGTCCGCATCCAGAAAAAGAATGTACGGCGTATCCGCCTGAGCCGCCCCCTGATTCCTTCCCATCGCCGGTATTCCCCCGCGAATCAGGCTCACGTTCAGCCGGCCGCGGAATCCCATTACCACGTCCGGAGTTCCATCCGTCGAGTTCGCGTCAGCGACCAACACTCTGGTACTCGACATCTTCGAGTAGTCCTGATTCGCCAGCGACGTCAGCAAACGCGGAATCAGCCTCGCCTCGTTCTTCGCCGGAATCACGATCGTCAACTCGCTCGCCGCATTGCTGTTCTGTGAACTCATGGATTTGAACTCCCGTTTCGTCGATCGTCAGGTAGGTGAGTCGCGAGTCGACCCACCCACCCGAGTTGTAGTAGCTGACGCCCTCCTGCTCCACGTGCACAGCCTCATGCGTGTGACCGCAGAAAATCCGTTCAGCTCGATGATGTTTTGCGTAGGCAATGGCACCAGAGGCCACCTTCGTCGACATTCGCAGCCAGCGCGTATTCAACCGGTCGATCAGTCGTGCAATCGGCTTGCTGCGGAAATCCAGTTTCTGCAACGCGAGATACAACGACGTTCCCCAGCGGCTCAACCGCACCCGATTTACCTGGAAGCCGTCGAATTGATGCCCGTGAATGGCGACGTGCCGCAGCCCGCGATATTCCCAGGTGTAATTTTCGTAAACCCGTACCCCCACCAGGTGCGACATGATGTTCGCCAGCCCGTGATCGTGGTTGCCTTCCACCCAAATCACCTCGATATTTCGCTTGGGATTCGATAGTTTCCGGATGTAGCCCAGAAACTTCCAGTGCTCCTTGGTCAGGCGGGCAAAATTGAGATCGGCAAAAATATCGCCCAGCAGGATCAGCCGCTGAAAACGGCTCTCCTTGAGCACCCGCGTGGCCTCGCGCGCATGACTGGTCTCCGCACCCAAGTGCAGATCCGAGAGGATCAGCGTGTTGTAGACATGCAGATCCATAGTTATCTTTTTAGCAACGCAATGTTACGGTTTGATTAACATTGCATCAATATTGGTGCATCGGTAATTGCGGTGGTAACCTACCGCCCGCGCAGGGAAACTGCCGATATCGCGCCCTAAGCAAGCGGCGCCGGCATCCTTGCGGGCTGTCGCGCGCGCGTCTCGCTGTGGCACGCCCCCTGGCGGTCCCCTTCGGAGAATGCAGAATGACTGGCGTCGAAAACCAGCGCCTGGGCGCCGGGTTGGCGTTCTCCCAGACCGGGTTTGGGTCCCCGGGGAACTATTTCAGCGCGGCGAAGCCTGCGCACTGCTCGGCGCCCGGCGGAGTGGTACTTCCTTGCGAGTTCAGATCCGCCCGCAAGACGTTCCTTTCGGTCGAACAAAACATCCTCTTGCCCGTGCGATCGAACACTTCCGGCGCAGCCCCCACCACGTAACTGGTGTTCTCCCCTCCTGAAGAATTCCCGCCCAGAGCCACGAATTTGTATCCCGACTTCGATCCTCCCGCCAGGCTTTCGTCCAGCAAGCACGCAGTCTCCGGGGATTTCTTGCACGGTTCCGCCCCACCCAGATTCGCCAGCGAATCCGCGTAACCGCCATACGTCGCCTGGTACGAAATCTCCGCCGTGTTGATGGCTCGAACCGACGCCACGGCCGAAACCTCATTCGCGTGAATCTCCGCTTCCTTCATGCTTGGAATCGCGATGGCCGCAAGAATGAGAATCAGCGCCACGACAATCATCAACTCCATCAACGTGAATCCATGCTGCCGAGTCATATCGCCTACCTCCTGGTTTGGAGCCAGAACGCTTGTCCCGCGCCCCCTTGCACGAAACCGTTTCCACGCCGGATCTCATTGCTTTTCCACCGCCGACCCGTGATCCCCGGCCCCTGGCCACGAATGCTCGGCGGATGCAACCGAGAGCTGAAGCGCCCGGGCGAGTGGGAACCGGGCATGGACAACTCAGTGCCGACCGGGACCTGACCCTGGCCCGGGCAATCTGCCCCCTACTTTCGTAACCTTGCCCCCGAATATAGGATTCCTATACTTCGAACATAGGAATCCGATATACCGGTCCTGAAACCACATGAGCAAACGCATTCGTTCCAAAATCGCGCGCGGCAGTGGCGAGCTGGCCGTTCTTTCGCTGCTCGCCGAGCAGCCCCTCTACGGCTTTGAGATCGCCAAACAGATCGGCGAGCGCACGGGAGGCGCGTTGCGCTTCACCCTGGCCTCGCTTTACCCGCTGCTCTACGAGATGGAAAAGCGCGGATGGCTGGTGGGTTACTGGCAGCCGAACCAGGCGGGCCGGGATCGCCGCTACTACCGCCTCACCGCCGCCGGGCGCGGCCAACTCGCTCCTCTGCGCCAAGAGTGGCGCTCATTCTTTCAGGCGCTCGACGCCCTGGCGGGAGTCAGCCATGCCTGATTGGAAAAAGCTGGTCGAACGGCGATTGACCACCTTGAACCTGCCGCCAGGCGCAAAACAGGATGTGGTCGCAGAGCTGGCAGCTCATCTGGAAGACTCGGCATCCGCGGACCGGGCAACGAACGAGCCTGAGAGTCCAGCCATCGCGCACATCCCATGGTGCGAGCTGGCAAACGCGATTGAACACTGCAAAGGCGGGGAGGGCACAATGAACCAGCGCACCAAAACTTTTTGCTTGCCAGCGATGGCAATTCTGTTCGCTCTCGGCTTGATCCTGGTGCTCAGAGACCGCGCGGAAGCTCTGCAGCGCATCATCTGGATCGCATGCATGGCAATGTTGCTTTGCACCGCTGCATCCGAAGCGAAGCTTTTGAACCGACGAACCCGACGCTTTTGGTTGCCTGGTTTTGTCAGCCTAACCACCGCCACTGTCTTGTTGTTCGACTTCGACATCGTGTGCAATCCTTTTCTTTCCTTCAGGCTGATCAGTTTGCACCCGCAAGATCTGCTGCGCTGGAATGCAGCGTCGCCACGCTCGTTTTATGTCCTGTGGTTGATCGCCCAAGTCGCGTTTGGAGCATTAGGGGCTTTCTTCTCCCGCCGGGCCGGCGGCACCCGCGCGACTCGGTTCGTCGCCGGGGCTTTTCCCGCAATGGTGATCGTGGGAACGTACGTTGGGTTGGTCCCCATCACGGCCCGCATCTCGGGCGAGGTTTTCACGTCTCCCCTCGCGGCATACCTGGGCTCCGCCGTGCTGGTCTGGGTGGCGGCGCCTGCAATCGCTGTGCTCGCGGGTGCTCTGCCGTTCTTGAGTGACTCGAACATTGCCACGGTGCAATCGCAGTAACGCGAAGGAGAACCATGCGGAACTGGCAGCAGAAAGTTCGAGAAAACTTGGCGGCGTGCCCTCTGTCGCGAGAGATTCAGGACGAGGTCGTCGTCGAGCTGGCGTTTCATTTGCACGAGGCTTACCAGGAAGCGCGCGCAGTCGGCATGTCCCACGATTCGGCTATGAACGCTGCACTCGAACAGGTGGGTGACTGGCGGGCTTTGGCGCGGAACATTCGGCGCGCAAAATCGGAGGAGGCTTCCATGAACAAACGAACGAAGAGTCTTTGGCTGCCTGCCCTCACGACGTTGTTGGGAGCGAACACCTCCTTGGCCCTGTCTCAATACCTCGGTGCTCGCCCCCACCTTGTCTGGGTAGGAAACGTAGCTCTAACGTTCTACTGGGCTTGGCTCGCCACTCTACCCATCTTTGGCGCAATGGGAGCATACCTGTCCAGACGGGCTCAATCTTCCGCCTGGGCGCGGCTGGCCGCCGGGGTAGCGCCCGCCCTGGTAATGCTCATCGTGATGTGTTTGATCCTGCCCTGGGGACTGGCAATTGATGGGATTCACTTTTTCCGGCTCGTGAGTTTCGGACTGGCGCTGACCAACTGGGTTGCGATTCCGGCAGTGGCCTTACTCGTGGGCGTGGCGCCGTTCCTCCATCCGGCAGAACCCGAGGCCCAGCAGATTGCGAGCGGTGTCTGAAAATCCATGCTCCGCCTGGACCCGAAGCCGGAAAGTCCGCAGCCTGACGCCCGAAGTCCGATCTATTTCGGGGGCACGTACTCCTTCGGCTTCGCCGATCCCTCGCCGAAGAAAAACATCTCCAGCTGCTTTACGATCACTTCCTGATCCTCGCGCCGTGCCGGATTCAGCCGATACTCGTTCAGCAGCATTTTGCAATGCTCCATCCACATCCGCCAGGCCTCTTCGGAGACGTTGTCGTACACCTTTTGTCCCAGTTCATTGTCAAACGGAGGCTCATCCAGACCGGGCATCTCTTTCTTAAACTTCACGCAATACACCATGTGCGCCATAAGTCCCTCACCATCTTCAGCATTATTGATGCAAAACTCTATCTTAACGCGTCTTGCGGAGAAACACCTTAGATCGAATTCCAGGCTGTAGTCGAGCGAACGCGGAAGCGCACAAGGTTACTTCTGAGCCTGCCCTGAGTGAGCCCATGCGACCGAATGGCTGCCGATCGAAGCGTTACAAGCGACTCCCCCTCCAACCCCACCGGGGACAAGCTCGGCAGAAGCGAAAGCACGCAGCCCACGACGCGGAGTCGCGGCCTCCTCGGTGTGATTGGATTGGAATGTGGGATCTGAATGGAAGCGGGATTATTTGCGGCCCATCGGAGATTCCGCGCCTTCGGAGAACAGATTGTAAGGCCAGAGCTTCTTCTGCGCCGTCACACCGGAGCCGCTTGCCGTCGCATTTGCCGCTCGGCTCGCACTCTCAGGGGCGGCATTGTTCGGATTGGGATCGTTGTTCGCGGCCGTGCTCCAATCCTCCGGAGGATTCGCGACTCCCCACACATTTCCGTGCGTATACAGCGACACCCCGATCAGAAAATACTTCCCGTCGTTGCCCAAAGGAAGGCAGTTCGCCACGCGCCCGGTTACGCTACCCCCGCCCGGCAGTTCGTTAATCATGATCGGGGTCTCCAGTTGCAGTGCCCGCGAGCTTTGAAAACCACAACCTTGCGCGCTCACCACCAGCACTTTGCACCTCTCGGCAAATGGACGCATGCGGTCGAGGCTGATCACACTCACCGGCAGCTCCACTCGCACTCGCGTGCTTCGGCGCGTCGCTTTTGAGGTAACAACTCCCATAGACGATGCTATCGGCCGTTCCAGTTTCAAATTCGAAGAGCTGCTTTATTCTTGCAGATTGCTGCCCTGCGGCGATGATTACCACAGTAACCCAAGCTCGGAACACCGCCGGAGCTAGCCGAGAGCAAACGTAGAGGTCCGAGTGCTCCGGCACCCCAGTCCGCTGCCTTGGAATGAGCTCGCTCATGGAGGTGCGCCCCTCCCTGGTTGCGGTTGTGCGACAAGCTGGACGATTTGGCGTTCTCACTTCGGCCCTCCCGCATTCCACTTCGCCTGCCCGATTCCTGCCGCTAATCCCTTCGCCATGACGCGCCCATACCCGGCTTGATCCATCGCGGCCATGGTTGCTGCGGCAATCCCGCCCGGCGTGGCCGCCTCCTTCAACAACTCGGACAACTCGCCCCGGATCTGCCGCCAATACGAAATTCCATCCGCCAGCGCGTGGGCGGCCGCCGCCAACGCCGTCTCGCGATCCAGTCCTGCGTCTTGCGCGGCTTTCGCAAGGTTGGCCAGCGCGTGATATCCGTGCGTCGGCGAAGCCGAAGCGGTGATGGCATCCATCTGCCGCTCGGGAATCTCCACCACAACTCCGACTCGCGCGAACAGCTTCCGCACTCTAGCTCGATCCCGACGCTGCACTCCAGGTTCGAACGCGACCGGAGTGAATCCCCTTCCAATCCGGCACACCGGGCTAGGCATCGCACGCACCCACCGGACTCCAGCCAGCCATGCCTGCAGATTCCGCAGCGGAATTCCCGCCGCCAGGGCGACGCACAATTTGGGCGGCACCGCTCCGCAGACCGCCACTTCCGCCAGCATCTCCTTCACCGATTCCGGCCGCACCGCGATGATCAGCATTCCGGCCCGCTCCACTGCTGATTTCAAGTCGCGCGCGACCACCACCCGCGATTCGCGTCGCAGCGCCCGCATTTTCTCCGGATGCCGGTCATAGACCACGATCTCCCGCCGATCGCCCGCCAGGCGCAGGCCCGCCGCCAGCGCGCCCGTAATCCTCCCGCCGCCGAGAAACGCAATGGCCTTCATGCTTGGCATCTCATTCCGAGTGGAAGCGTTCGCGGGCATCGCCGGAATCATCGATGCTGCGAGAAAATCAACAGATCGGCAAAGCACGGAAATGGGCCGACACGGACCAAGTGCCGGGGAAATTTTCGAACAAGATCTTTCTCCTATCGGCTCGCCAATCCCCCCGCCGTCTCCCCGCCGTCCAGCGTGTACACCTGTCCCGTCGCGAACGCCGCGTCCTCCGACGCCAGATACGCGAACAACCCCGCGACCTCCTCCGGCTTCGCGTGCCTCCCCAAGGGGATCTTCCCATTCACCTCCGCCAGCATGGCGTCGGAATATTCCGCCCGCTGCATCGGCGTCAGCACATATCCGGGAGCAACCGCGCACACCCGCACCTTCGGTGCCAGCTCTAACGCCATCGTCTGCGTCAGCTCAATCACCCCCGCCTTGGTTGCGTTGTAGTCGGCATACAGCGGCTGTCCCACCGCACCATTGGTCGACGCGGTCTGCAGGATCACTCCACTCCCGCGTTCCCACATGTGCCGCGCCGCGGTTTGGGCCACATAAAACACGCCCGTCAAATTCACCGCGATCACGCGATCCCACTCCTCCGGCGTGATTTCCAGAAACTTGTGTCGGATGCTGATCCCAGCGTTGTTCACCACCACGTCGACTCCATCCATCAGCCGGATCGCCTCCGCGAACGCCGCCTCCACCTGCATCAGATCGGTGACGTCGGCGATGATCGCCTCGCCCAGCCCCGGCAGCTCATGCTTGATGTGTTCGCAAGCCTGTGCATTCTTGTCGATCACGCACACGCGGGATCCTTCTTCGAGGAAGCGCGCCGCCGTCGCCGCACCTATCCCGCTCGCCCCGCCCGTAACCAAGACTCGCTTATCCTTCAATCCGCGCATGCGATTCTCCTCAGATCCTGTGGGGCAGCGCCCGCGGCTTTCCCGCCGACCCGAAGCCCCGATATGCTGGCCGCTCACAACCACTCATGGCTCGCGGCTCAGCAGCCCTTTGCCCGCAACGCGATCGTATGCGGCACCGCCCGCAACTCGGTCATCAACTCCGCGTCGCACTCCCGATTGATGTCATAGATCGCATATCCCAAATTCCCCCGCGTATTGAGCGCCTGCCGCTCGATATTAATCCCGCGATCTCCCAGGATGTCGTTAATCGCGCGCAAAATCCCGGGCACGTTGTGGTGGATATGCATCAGCCGGTACGACCCTTCCTCGTACTCCAGATGACATTGCGGCAGGTTCACGCTCAGCGTCGAATCGCCCGTCTTCAAATAGTCCAGCAGCTTGGCCGACACAAACCGCCCGATATTCTGCTGCGCTTCTTCGGTCGAGCCTCCCACATGCGGCGTCAGGATCACGTTCGGTATCGCCTGCAGCACGCTTTTGAATCCCGCGCCCGACTCCGGCTCGTGTGGAAACACGTCCACCGCGGCACCCGCCACTTTCCCGCTTTTCAGGCACGCCGCCAGCGCGTCATGATCCACCACAAACCCCCGGCTTAAGTTCAGGAAACATGCGCTCTTTTTCATGGCCGCGAACTCTTCTGCGCCGAACAGGTCCTGATTTTCTTTTTTCCCGTCGACATGCAGCGTGACCACGTCCGCCATCCCCAGCAACTCGCGAAACTCCACCGCACGCGCATTCCCCCGCGCCAGCACATGCGCGGTGTCGTAGAACACCACGCGCATGCCCATCGCCTCGGCCAGATCCGACAGTTGCGACCCGATCTTGCCATATCCGACTATGCCCAGGGTGAGGCCGCGGACCTCATGCGCCCCCGCCGCCGACTTGTTCCACACCCCGGCATGCATCTCCGTCGAGGCCGGAAACGTGCGCCGCAGCAGCAGGATGATTTCTCCCAGCGCCAGCTCGGCCACCGACCGCGAGTTCGAGTGCGGATCGTTGAACACCGCAATCCCACGGTCGCTCGCCGCCGCGCGATCAATCTTGTCCACGCCGATCGAGAACGCGCCCACCGCAACCAGCTTCTTCCCGGCCTCGATCGCCGCGGCTGAAATCCGCGTCTTCGAGCGCACGCCCAGGACCGAGACGTCCCGGATCTTTTCTACCAGCTGCGGCTCCTCGAGCGCCGACCCGTGCGCTTCGACCTCATATCCTGCGGCACGGAATGCTTGCGCCGCCGCCGCGCTGATGTTCTCGAGCAACAGAACTTTCAAAAATCCCCCCCGGCGTGTTGGGGCCAAGCAGGATTATCTCAGACGGGCGGGGGAAGAAATCTATGAAGGGGCAGAGACGATGTGGGGATAGCCAAGGGGCAGCCCGCACGGTCCGGCGGAAGTCTGAAGTCCGAGGTCCCGGATCGCGGAGGCAAAATCGGCAGTTTCTCGCCCACCAGGCGAGGGACGCCGGTCCGCCTATCGACGAATCTGAGTCCTGGGTACTCCGGGATTGGTTCTAGATCGGGCGGCCTTGGAAGAAGTAGACCAGCTCGATGATCAGGATGACGACAACCATCAGTTCGAGGACGAACGCGCGGGACTGGTTGAACTGCTCCACCATGAAGCGATAGAGATCTTCGGCGGTCTGGAGCTTTTGTTTGACCAGGTCTTTGTAGTCGGGGACCCCAACCTTTTGCGCGCAGAGCTTGTAAAGGCGCGCGGAAAACATGTCGCTCAGAAATTTGATGGCGTTGTCGGCGCGCTCGGTGAGTTCGCTGACGTCGAGCAGCACGGTGTGCAGCTT
>Ga0187784_10005134_pt1 | contig 10600 bp, 10 predicted proteins | sample 1015_SJ02_MP15_2_FD_132964 | JGI IMG/M metagenome (GOLD analysis project Ga0187784, IMG submission 132964) | Tropical peat soil microbial communities from peatlands in Department of Meta, Colombia - 1015_SJ02_MP15_20_MG | ecosystem: Environmental > Terrestrial > Soil > Wetlands > Peat | place... | reverse complement strand
ATGCCGAGTTGACGCCCGAGGGGCATCGCTTCAACACCTCGATCCTCGTCGACAAGAAAGGCGGATTGATCGGCAAGTACCGTAAAGTGCATTTGCCGGGGCACGCCGAATACGATCCCGCTCGCGCGTTCCAGCATCTCGAAAAGCGCTATTTCGACGTCGGCAACGAGGGGTTCAAGGTGTGGCGCGCCTATGACGCCGTCGTCGGCATGTGCATCTGCAACGATCGGCGCTGGCCCGAGACCTATCGCGTCATGGGGCTGCAAGGGGTCGAGCTCGTCGCGCTCGGCTACAACACGCCGATCGAGAACATCCACCACCGCGAGCCCGAGCATCTGCGGATGTTCCACCACCTGCTGTCGTTGCAGGCGGGCGCCTACCAGAACGCCGCCTGGGTGTTGGCGGCGGCGAAATGCGGCGCGGAAGACGGGTTCGGCATGATCGGCGGCTCGGCGATCGTCGCGCCGACCGGCGAGATCGCCGCGCTCGCCCAAACCGAGGACGACGAGGTCATCTCGGTGAACCTGGATTTGGAGCTGGGCGATTATCTGCGCCGCACGGTCTTCGCGTTCGAGAAGCACCGCCGCACCGAGCATTACGGTCTCATCACCAGCCGCACAGGAGCGAAGACCGAGGTCTAGTAATCCGATAGCTGAATGTCGGGCGAATAGTCGGCGCCCTCGACGTCCTTGACGATCGCCTGGCCGCAAATGACCCGTTTGGTCTCGGCGTTGTAAGTGAGGGTTGGCTGGCCGTAGAGCTGCCAGCCGCGGTTGAGCGCGGCCGACACGCGGTGACAGAAGCTCTGGTCGTCGACACCGGTCAGGTAGCGGTAGAGCTTCATTTGTCGGCCACGCGCCCGTAATGGTCTTCGAAGCGGACGATGTCGTCCTCGCCGAGATAGGCGCCCGACTGCACCTCTATCAGATGCAGCGGGATCTTGCCCGGGTTTTCCAGCCGGTGCGCGATGCCGAGCGGGATGTAGGTCGACTGGTCTTCGGTGAGCATCAGCTCTTCGTCGCCGCGCACGATCTTGGCGGTGCCCTGGACGACGACCCAGTGCTCGGCGCGATGGTGGTGCATCTGCAGGCTGAGCTTGCCGCCCGGCTTGACCAGGATGTGCTTGACCTGAACACGGTGCCCGGCATGCAATGTCTCGTAGCTGCCCCACGGGCGATGGACGCGCGGCAGCGCGTCGGCCTCGCCGCGGTTCTCCTGGACGAGCCGTGCGACCAGCCGGCGCACGTCCTGCGCGCGGCTCTTCGGCGCCAGCATCACCGCGTCGTCGGTGGCGACTACGATGAGGTCCTCAACCCCGAGCGCCGCGACCAGCCCCGCTTCGGAGCGCAGATAGCAATTCTTCGCGTCCTCGGCGATGACGTTGCCCGAAATCGCGTTACCTGCCTTGTCCTTGCCAGCCAGTTCCCACAGCGCGTCCCACGAGCCGAGATCGCTCCAGCCCATGCTGACCGGCACCATCGCAGCTTTCGCCGTGTGCTCCATGACGGCGTAGTCGATCGAATCCGCCGGACAGGCGGCGAACGCCTCCTTGTCGAGGCGGATGAAATCGTCGTCGCGCCGCGCGGCTTTGAGCGCCGCATGGCACGAAGCCAGCATGTCGGGGCGCAGCCGCTCCAGCTCGCTCAGGTAGAGCGCCGCCGGGAACAGGAAAATGCCGCTGTTCCAGAAGAAATCGCCGGATTTGAGGTAGCGCTCGGCGGTCGCGGCATCGGGCTTCTCGACAAAACGGGCGACCGCGAATGCACCTCGGCGCCGGCCAGAGCGGCGCCGCGCTCGATATAGCCATAGCCGATTTCGGCGCGCTCGGGATGGATGCCGAAGGTGACGAGGTGCCCGGCCCGCGCGGCCGTCGCGGCACGCGTGACAGCCGCGAGAAATGCCGCGAGGTCGTCGATCGTGTGATCCGACGGCATCAGCAGCATCAGCGCCTGTGGGTCGCTCTCGGCGAGCGACAGCGCCGCAATGGCGGCTGCGGGCGCGGTGTTGCGGCCGACCGGCTCGAGCAGCAGCCCTTGCGGCGCAACCTCGATCTCACGCAGCTGCTCGGCGATGATGAAGCGGTGCTCTTCGTTGGCAATGACGAGCGGCGCGGCAAATCCCGGCGCGTCAGCAATCCGCAAGGCAGCCTGCTGAAGCAAAGTCTTGTCGCCGACCAGCGGCAGGAGCTGCTTCGGATAAAAGGTGCGCGACATCGGCCACAGCCGCGTCCCCGACCCGCCCGACAAGATCACCGGGTGGATCGTCCCTGCGCCGCCTTTGCCCTTATCGCCCATGACGCACCGTTTGCCGCAGCATGGTTAAGATAACGCTAGCGGCCCGCCTATGTCGCGGAGATTGGCCCTAGGCGTTGCCGCGCGCCTCGCGCCACAGGCCGAGCTTCTCTTGGACGACGCGGTCGGAAAAGCTGAACAGCACGGATTCCGCGGCCGCGTGATGCGTGTGCGACGCCCAGCTCGGCACGACAAAGATGTCGTTCTTCGACCAAGTCAGCACCGTGTCGCCGACGCGCGTCTCGCCCTCGCCCTCGACGCAGACAAACACCGTGCCGTCGGTCGACCGATAGGGCAGCGACGCGAAGCCCGCCGGCAGGAGCTGCACAAAGGTCGAGATGGTCGGCATCGCGAACTCACCCGAGGCCGGGTTCACATAGCGCAATTTGTGGCCGTGATAGGGGTCGGGCGCGCCATTCTTCGCCAGCGACGCCAGCGCCTCGCGGGTGCGGGCATAGGGATAATTGAACACTGGCGAGGTCTTGACGTCAGGCTTCCAATCGACCGGCAGCAGATTGTTGCCGTAGCGCGCAAAGCTATCGCCCTCGGGGCGCGAGATCGGCTGAGTGTCGTCGGGATAGCCCTCGGCAAAGCTGGCGTTGAGCAGATTGACGATCTGGATGTCCAGCCCGTCGAGCCAGACCACCGGCTCCTGCGTGTCGTTGCCGTGGTCGTGCCAGGTCCAAGACGGGGTGATGATGAAGTCGCCCGGCGCCATGGTCGTGCGCTCGCCATCCACCGCGGTGTACGCTCCGCGCCCCTCGATCACAAAGCGCAGCGCCGATTGCGTGTGGCGATGCGCCGGCGCGACCTCGCCCGGCATGATGAGCTGCAGCCCCGCGAACAGCGAGCCGGTGATCGAGGCCCGCCCGCCGAGCCCGGGGTTCATAAGCATCAGCACGCGGCGCGTCGCTTCTTGCGCCGAGATGAGACTCCCCGATTGCATCAGGAACGGCCGCACGTCGTGATAGCGCCATACCGTCGGGAGCGCCATTGGCTGCGGCGCCGGTGTCACCAGGGTGTGCAGCTGCTCCCATAGCGGCGCCAAATTGCCCGGCGCGATCTTGTCGTAGAACGCCTGGCGCTCTGGGGTGCGGGCGGGATGCTCGGCAGCCATCGCCGGCTCCTCGTCTACTCCGCCGCTTCGCGCCGTCGCTCGCCGAGGCTGTAGCCGATCTTTTCGAGATCGGCGAGCAGCGCTGTCGACTGCGCGTCGGAGAGGCGCTCCATCGGCGGGCGCACCGCGGCCCAGTCGGGGTCGTTGTGGAAATGCGCGACGATGCGCTTCAGCGCCGGCACCATCGGGTATTTCTGGATGGTCATGCGCACCAGCGTGATATCGGCCTGGAGCTGGTCGGCTTGCGGCGTTTGCCAGTTCTCGTAGACCTTGCGGATGCCCGGTACGTTGACATTACCCGAGGCGGTGATGCAGCCCACGCCGCCATGCCGCAGCCCATCGAGCAGGAACACCTCCGAGCCGGGAAATACGCCGAAGTTCGGGAACTTCTCGGCGAGCAGCGCCTCGGTGTTCTTCCAGTCGCCCGAGCTGTCCTTCAGCCCCGCGATCGTGCTCGGGTACGCCTTGATGAGGCGGCCCACGAGATCGATCCCGAACGGGATCATGGTCTGCGGCGGGATGTGATAGAGGTACATCTTCAGCGCCGGCGACGAGACCTTCTCGATCACCGAGGCGATGAAATCGTAGACGCCCTGGTCGGTCATCCCCTTGTAGTAGAAGGGCGGCAGCATCAACACGCCACCGCAGCCATGCCCGACCGCATGCTTGATCAGCATCGACGCCTCGGTGATCGAGCAGGCGCCAGTGCCCGGCATCAGCCGCGATGCCGGGACGCCCGCCGCGATTAGCCGATCGAGCAGCGCCATGCGCTCCCCGGCCGACATCGAATTCGCTTCGCTCGTCGTGCCGAAGATCGCCAGCCCGTCGGCGCCTTCCTCCAACAGCCAGCGGCAGAACGACAGGAAGCGGCCGGCATCGGGCTCGCCCGCAGGGGTGAACGGGGTCAGAACCGGGACCAGCACCCCGGCAAAGGCTTGCGGCATAATCGATGCTCTCCTTCTCAATCTTAGCCCCCTTGGCCGGACTTTATCCGGCCATCCACGAATAGGTTGAAGCTATTCGTAGACCCCCGAGTCGAGCCCGGGGGAGGCGAATTAGTGGATGCTTTTGCGCTCTGGCCGGTCACACCGTCTGCAATATTTTGTCCTTGGTGATATCCGGGGCCAGGATCGCGTGCCAGTCGGCGTCGCGCGGCAACACCTCTTCGCCGGCGCGGATATGATAGTAGCTGGTGCCGGTACCGGCCGGCACACCGCCCGCCGCGACCGTTCTGACCGCCTGACCCAACATACGGCGCGTCTGGCCGATCGCCTTATCAGCCGGCCCCAGATGTTCCTTCGAGCGGTCGACAATCGGCCCCATGCTTTCCTGCAGCGCACGGTCCTGCTGGTTGATCCCGTCGATGCCGGTGTAGCTCTCGGTCTTCTGCACTTCACGGTTCAGTCCGTAATTATTCGATCGGTTCTGCTTCGACCGGAACGTCGTCTGGTCGACAAAATCCGGCCCGTTGCCGATGCCGTACTCGCGTCGGTCCTCTTCGGTCAGCGGCACGTCCTCGGTGGTGTAGTTCCAGTTGTAGACCATGGTGTTGTAGTCATCCATCGGGGCCCAGATATGCCCGGCGTCCATCGTCGCGCCGCTTTCCGACCGCGACGGGCGGATCTGATGAAACGGCATCACGAAGTGGTAGCTGCGGATGTGGACGTCGGCATCCCCGAGCGGCCGGATCCCGGCGTAGAGATAGCCGTAATCGGTCACGTCGACGACGAGCTTTGGCGCCTTGCCGCGCACAAACGGGCTCGACGGCTTCATGCCACCGCGCTTCGAGTCGTCGGTCAACAAGCGATGCAGGATCGGCGCGTGTGAGGTGTCGATGCCGCCCTCCAAGGCCTGCAGATAATTGCATTCCTCAATGACCTTGGAGACGTGGCGGCGCTCTGCCGGCACTTGCGTCCACGCGAATTTCGGCGCCGGCGGCATCTTTTCCGGCGGGCCCATATAAGCCCAAACCAGCCCGCCCATCTCGACCGTCGGATAGGCAGTGAGGTGGATATGCTGCTTGAACTGATTCTCCGGAGGTTCGTTGAGCTGATCGACGCAATTGCCTTCGACGTCGAACTTCCAGCCGTGATAGACGCAGCGCAGGCCGCATTCCTCGTTGCGCCCGAAATAGAGCGACACCCGGCGATGCGGGCAGAACTCCTCGACCAGCCCGATGCGGCCGTCGCTGTCGCGGAACGCCACGAGGTCCTCGCCCATGAGCTTGACGCGCACCGGCGGGCCATCGGGCTCGGCGATCTCCCATGACAGGCAGGCGGGGATCCAATAATGCCGCATCGCATTGCCCATCGGCGTGCCGGGTCCGACCCGGGTGATGAGTTCGTTTTCCTTCGCTGGCAGCATGATCGGGCTCTCCTCGTCTCATCTTGTCAGCCGCCGACCCTCAGGGCCCGCGGCGCGTCCGTGAGCGGAGAATAGCTTATTTCGTGCCAAACGGGAGGGGTTTCGCCGCGCGCCGGGATACTTCGCTCCACGCCGCCATGATGACGGAACCATGGCAACGCGCGCTCGCCTTGGGCATAAAGACGCGCATGCAACAGGCGGGCGAGCACAGGCCGCGCGAATGGTGACGGCGGTGGTCCTCGGCCTGCCGACGGCGGCGCTTGTCGCGCTCGTCGCCGTCTTTGTGTTCGGCGGCATCGTCAAGGGCGTGACCGGCGTCGGGCTGCCGCTGGTGCTGGTGCCGCTCGCGACGCAATTCGTGCAGGTGCCGGTCGCGGTCGCGCTCGTCTCGGTATCGATGGTCGTCACCAACATCGTGCAATCACTCGAGGGCGGTCACACCGGCAAGGCGGTGCGGCATCTGCTGCCGATTCTCGGGCCGCTTGTGCTGGGTTCGGTGATCGGCACGCATCTCCTCATCAGCATCGACCCGCGCCGGCTGCGCCTCATCATCGGCGTCGCCTTCTTATCTTTGGCGGTACTGCTGTTATGCCTGCCGCGGGTACGGATCAGTGCGCATACCGCGCGCTGGAGCGGACCGCTCGTCGGCCTCGGAGCGGGCATGCTGGGCGGCATGTCGGCGATTTTCGGCCCGCCGATGATCGCCTATCTGGTAAGCTCCGGCGTCGACCCCGACACGTTTGTCAAGCACATGGCGATCCTCGCCTTTACCGCGGCGGTGACGATGATCGCCGTGCTCGGCGGCAGCGGTGCGATGTCGGGCGGCGATTTCGCGATGTCGGCGTTGGCGGTGATCCCGATCCAGCTCGGCATGCCCCTCGGGCGCTGGATGCGCGCCAGGATCAGTCCGAACGTATTCCGCATCCTGGTGCTCGCGGTGCTCGCGACAAGCGGATTCGATATGCTCAGGCGAGCGCTGTTTTAGACGCAACTGTGACACGGCTATTCTGGTTTCGCTATTCAGCCGGACGCGAGGCGGATAAGTGATCCCCGCCCTGCCCGGGCAGACACGAGAGCAACTGATGACTGCGCCCTACAGCGACGAACTGACCGCCCGCTTCGGCTTTGACCTCTTCCTCGGCGGCACGGTCGAGGACAATTCCTGGATTAAGCGAGTGCTGCTGCGCCGGACGCATCGCCGTTACAGCGACCGGCCGGTGCCTGAAGCGCTGGTCCGGCTGATCCTCGCCGCGGCGTTTTCAGCTTCGTCGAAATCGGACTACCAGCAGGCCACGGTGATCTGGGTCGTGGATCGCGAGCAACGCGACAAGCTCGCCGCGCTGATCCCGGACATGCCGTGGGTCGGGACCGCGCCGGTGTTCCTTGTCTTTCTCGGCGACGCACGGCGCCTGGAACGGATCAGCAAGCACCCGGTGAAAAACGGCTCGCTCGAAGGCTTCTTCAACGCGACCGTCGATGCCGCGCTCGTGTTGCAGACCGCAACCCTGGCAGCCGAGACCCTGGGGCTCGGCACTTGCCCGATCAGCGTCTTGCGCAACCACATCGACGCCGTCGGCGAGATTCTGGCACTGCCCGACAAGGTGTTCCCCGTTGCCGGGTTGTGTGTCGGCTATCCGGCGCAGCAGGGCTTTACCAGCATGCGCCTCTCGCCCGAGGCGACGGTGCAGGAGGATCGCTACCACGACAGCCGGACGATCCCCGCCGTCAATGCCTACGACCAACGGCGCGACGCCCGACACTCAATCAAGGACCGGCAGAAATCGCCTGAAATCTATGGCACCGCCGAGTTTTACGGCTGGTCCGAGGACAAGGCGCGTCAGGCGATGAGCCCGGAAGGCACTGGCTTCGCCGCGTGGCTCCGCACGCGCGGTTTCGATCTCGGCAAATAACGGTATTAGAAAAGGCCGTCTCCCGAAAGTGACGGCCTTTTCCCCGAATAACCAGCGGCTATCGCAGCCGCGACACCGCCCGATTAGGCGTGGATCTCGGCTTGCGCGGGGATCCTGGTCACGGAAGCGGTAAACCGCGGTTGATCGTTAGACACAGGATCACCTCCTTTCTGTTGTGGCCACAAGGGCTTTATTCTACAGCCTATTGTGTCGTTTCCGCAAGCATTGCCCTCGCGTGACAATGCGCCGCACAACTACGCGGCGCTGCTCGATCGGGCGATAGTGGCAACGCCGCGCTTCGTGGCATAAAGCGCCGACCGAGCGACGACAAACGAGACGATAGGATCATGTCGGAAACCACCGAGCGGATGACCGTCAACGGATTCGAGGTTGAAGTGCTGCGCCGCGGCCGGGGCGCGCCGCTGGTGCTGCTGCACGGCATGGACACGGTGAGCCCGAAAGCGCCGTTTCTCGATCTGCTCGGGCGGCATGTCGAGATCATCGCGCCCTCCGCGCCGGGCTTTGGCAATTCGCCGCGGCCGCAGGATTTCGACACGATCTACGACCTCGTCCACCTCTACCTCGCGCTGCTCGACCAACTGCCCTACGAGAAGGTGACCCTAATGGGGCTGTCGTTCGGCGGTTGGCTCGCCGCTGAGGTCGCGGTCGCCAGCTGTCATCGAATCGCGAATCTGATCCTGGTCGATCCGCTAGGCATCAAGATCGGCAAACGCGAGGAGCGCGACATCCTCGACGTGTTCAATACCCACCCGAACGAGGTGAAGCGTAGAAGCTGGGCCGATCCCGCCAAGGCGCCGGATTACGACGCGATGACCGATGAGGAGCTCGTCATCCACGCGCGCAATTGGGAAACGCTCTGCCTCTATGGTTGGCACCCCTTTATGTACAACCCGCAGCTCAAACAGTGGCTGGGGCGGATTTCCGTGCCGAGCCTGGTGCTGTGGGGCGATCATGACGGCGTTGTCACTCCGGATTACGGCCGCGCCTATGCGAAGCTGATCCATGGCGCGGAGTTCCGGCTGATCGAGGGCGGCGGCCACCACCCCGAACAGGAGCAGCCCGAGAAATTCGTCCAAGCGGTCATGGGGTTCTTGGGGGACTGATGGAGCTCCCCACCCTCACCGAGCTCGATGCCGCCGCCGATTTCGTCCACTCGATAATCCCGCCGACGCCGCAATATTGCTGGCCACTCCTGTCGGCGCGGGTCGGCGCGGAGCTCTGGGTCAAGCACGAGAACCACACCCAGACCGGCGCCTTCAAGCTGCGCGGCGGTCTTGTCTACCTCGACGATCTGAAACGCAAAGAACCCGGCATCGCCGGGGTCATCAGCGCCACGACCGGCAATCACGGGCAAAGCATCGCCTACGCCGCGACCCGGCTCGGGATAAAATCGGTGATCGTCGTGCCGCACGGCAACAGCCCGGAGAAGAACCGGGCGATGGCCGCCTTTGGCGCGACGCTCGTCGAGCACGGCCACGATTTCCAGGCGGCCTATGAGCACGCGATGGCGGTGGCCGACCGTGAAAATCTGCACCCGGTGCGCTCGTTCCACCCGCTTTTGGTGCGCGGGGTGGCGAGCTATGGGCTCGAGCTGTTCCGCGCCGTGCCCGACCTCGATGTCATCTATGTGCCGATCGGCCTGGGTAGCGGAATTTGCGGCGTCATCGCCGCGCGCGAAGCGCTGGGGCTCAAGACCGAGATCGTCGGCGTCGTGGCCGCAAACGCCCCGACCTACGCGCTGTCTTTCGCCGCCGGCAAGCCGGTCGGCACCAATAGCGCCGACACCTTTGCCGGCGGGCTGGCGGTGCGCGTTCCCGACGCGGCCGCGCTCGAAGTGATCCGCCGCCATGCCGCGCGCATCGTCACCGTCTCGGAAGAGGACATGAAAGCGGCGATGCGCATCATCTTCAGCGACACGCACAATGTCGCCGAGGGCGCGGGTGCCGCCCCCTTTGCCGCCGCGCGCCAGGAGCGCGACCGGCTGCGCGGGAAGAAAGTTGCGGTCATTCAGTCGGGCGGCAATATCGACCGGGCGCTGTTCGCGGAAATCATCGCGGCGACCGATTAGCCCTTTGCCAACTCGCGGGCGATGACCAGGCGCTGGATGTCGCTGGTGCCCTCATAGATTTGGCAGACCCGCACATCGCGGTAAATGCGTTCGACGGGGAAGTCCGCGAGATAGCCGTAGCCGCCATGAATCTGGATCGCGTCGGAACAAACGCGCTCGGCCATCTCGGAGGCGAAGAGCTTGGCCATCGCTGCCTGTTGCAGGCAGGGCTCGCCGTCGTCGCGGCGCTGCGCGGCATCGAGGATGAGGCCGCGCGCCGCCGCTAGCTGCGTCGCCATGTCGGCAAGGCGGAAGGCGACCGCCTGATGCGTGATGATCTTCTGGCCGAACGCCTCGCGCTCATGCGCGTAGGCGAGCGCAGCCTCGTACGCCGCGCGCGCCATGCCGAGCGCCTGCGCGGCAATGCCGATGCGCCCGCCTTCGAGATTGGCCAAAGCGATGTGATACCCCTCGCCTTCCTGTCCAAGCATCAAATCGGGGGTGAGCTCCATGTCCTCGAAGACGAGCTGCGCTGTGTCGGACGAACGCTGCCCCAGTTTGTGCTCGAGCCGCGCGACCCGGTAGCCGGCGGTGTCAGTCGGCACGATAAAGGCGCTGATCCCCTTGCGCCCGGCCGCGGGATCGGTGACGGCAAAGACGATCGCCACCTGGGCCGTCGAGCCCGAGGTGATGAACTGCTTGGCGCCGTTCAAGACCCAGCGGTTGCCGTGGCGCACCGCGCGCGTCTTGATCGCCGCCGCGTCGGACCCCGCGCCGGGTTCGGTCAGGCAGAAGCAGGCGAGCATTTCGCCGGCCGCCATCGGGCGCAGGAAGCGCTCCTTCTGCTCCT
>Ga0187784_10005133_pt1 | contig 10601 bp, 8 predicted proteins | sample 1015_SJ02_MP15_2_FD_132964 | JGI IMG/M metagenome (GOLD analysis project Ga0187784, IMG submission 132964) | Tropical peat soil microbial communities from peatlands in Department of Meta, Colombia - 1015_SJ02_MP15_20_MG | ecosystem: Environmental > Terrestrial > Soil > Wetlands > Peat | place... | reverse complement strand
GTGGAGGCGATGGTCGCTAACGACGGCTTGCCTGCCGTCATCGTCAATCCGTCGACACCGATCGGCCCGCGCGATGTGCGGCCGACTCCTACCGGCCGCATCATCGTCGAGGCGGCGCGCGGCCGCATGCCGGCCTTCGTCGATACCGGCCTCAATCTCGTCCACGTCGACGATGTCGCGGAGGGTCATCTGGCGGCGCTCAAACGCGGGGTCATCGGCCGACGCTATATTCTCGGCGGCGAGAACGTGCAGCTCGGCGAAATGCTGGCCGATATCGCGCAGCTCGTGGGCCGGCGTCCGCCGCGTCGGCGCATTCCTCACGGTGTGGTGCTGCCGATCGCCTACGCGGCGGAGACGGTCGCTCGGTTCACCGGGCGCGAGCCTTTCGTAACCCTCGATGGAATCCGAATGGCGCAGCATCGCATGTTCTTCACGGCAGCCAGGGCCGAACGCGAGCTCGGCTTTCACGCACGACCTTACCGGGATGCGCTCGCGGACGCGATCCAATGGTTTAGCGCCGCCGGATATCTTGCGGGAGCAAGGACGCGTCAAGCGTCCACGTCGGCGTAGCCGCCCAGCGTGTAGCCCGATTTCCTGGCCGCGGCGATGCAGTCGGCATCGCAGAGCGCGGCGAATTCCTCGGCGTAGCGATAGCCGTGCGCCGCGCCGGAGAACGCGTTCGTCTGTGCCGGATGCAGATAGATCTCGATGATGCCGGCCGGCAACCGGCGCAGAAGCGCAGCAAGCCGCGTCGCCGTCATGGCGCCGGACCACGCCAGCCCGAATACCGCGTCGGCTGTGGTCAGTCCGGCTCCACGCGCGCGGCGGCGCAGCCGGGCAGCCCATGGCGCGGCGATCAGCCCCAAGTTGCGCCGCGCCCGCGGGTCGATCGCGGCGACGACCGGCCATGGCTCGACCGGCACGCGCAGGGCCCGCATGCCGTACCGCCGTCCGATGCTCATGATCTGGGCGGCAATGGTCGGATGCAAATGAAAATGCCTGTGCGTGTTGACGTGGTCCAGCGGCAATCCGGTCGCCCGGTAGGCCTCGAACTGCGCCGCGATTTCACGTTCCGCTTGCCGTCGCAGGGCCGGGGCGACGGAAATCCCCGCGGCGTAGCGAACGAGGTCGTTGCGCAAGCGCCCGCCGCGGTCGACGAGGCCCGGAATGCGGGCGCGGTCCGTGACCGGATCGCCGTCGACGAGGACAACGTGAAGGCCGACGCGCAAATTGGGCAGGCGGCGCGCGCGTTCGACCGCGTCGGCTGCGGCAGGGGCGCCGACCATGAGGCTTGCGGCGCTCAGGATGCCCCCTCTGTGCGCCGCTTCGACCGCAGCATTGACCTGCTCGCTGAGTCCGAAATCTTCGGCCGTGATGATCAGGTGGTTCAGTGAACGAGCTCCCGCCGCTCGCGCAGAAAGGCGAAGAATTCCACGCCTTCGCGCAGCCGGCGCGTCATCATTTCCGGCCGGCGCACCATCTCGCCGACGATTGCCGCAATCTTGGGTGCCCGAAAGTAGAAGCGCCGGTAGAAATCCTCCACCGACTGGAAGATCTCGGTGTGGCTCAGATGCGGATAGTGCAGCGGTGCGATCTGTACGCCGCTTTCGTTGACCAGCTCGGCGTGGGCCGTGTCGAGCCAACCGTTCTCGATCGCGTCCCGGTAGAGCGCGGTGCCGGGATAGGGCGCCGCGATCGAGACCTGAATGGTGTGCGGATTGATCTCGGTGGCGAAACGGATCGTCTCCTCGATAGTCTCGCGCGTCTCACCCGGCAGCCCGAGGATGAAGGTGCCGTGGATGGTGATGCCGAGCGCGTGGCAATCCTTGGTGAAGCGTCGCGCCACGTCGACGCGCATGCCTTTTTTGATGTTGTAGAGGATTTGCTGATTGCCACTCTCGTAACCCACAAGCAGCAGCCGCAAGCCGTTGTCGCGCATCACCTTCAACGTATCGCGCGGTACGTTTGCCTTGGCGTTGCACGACCAGGTGACGCCGAGCCTGCCGAGCTCGCGCGCGATCGCCTCGGCGCGCCGCCCGTCGTCGGTGAAGGTGTCGTCGTCGAAGAAGAACTCTTTTACTTGCGGAAACGCGCTCTTGGCCCAGCTGATCTCGTCTATCACGTGGCCGACGCTGCGCGTGCGGTAGCGATGCCCGCCGACGGTCTGCGGCCACAGGCAGAAGGTACAGCGCGACTTGCAGCCGCGCCCGGTATAGAGCGAGATGTAGGGATGCTTCAGATAGCCGATGAAGTAGCTTTCGACGGCCAGGTCGCGCTTGTACACCGGCGTGACGAACGGCAATTCGTCCATATTCTCGAGGACAGCGCGCGGCCGATTGTGCTGAATCGCGCCCATGCCGTCGCGGTACGACAGGCCGGAGATGCCGGTCCACGGGCGGTCCTCGGCCACTTCCTTGATGGTGAAATCGAATTCGTTTCCGGCGACGAAGTCGACGGCCGGCGAGAACTCCAGGCTTCGCTGCGGCTCGACCGCCACCTTGGCGCCGACGAAGCCGGCCTTCATGCGCGGATTGGCCGCCTTGAGCGCCTCGATGACGCGGACATCGGAGGCAAATGAGGGCGTCGAGGTGTGCAGCACCGCGAGATCATAGTGCGGTGCCTCGCGCAAAACGTCGGCCAAGGTCAGCCCATGCGGCACGGCATCGATCAGTCTGCTGCCGGGGACAAGGGCGGCGACCTGGGCGAGCCAGGTCGGGTACCAGTAGGAACGGATTTCGCGGCGCGCCTGGTAGCGCGCGCCGGCTCCGCCGTCGAAACCCTCGAACGAGGGAGCCTGGAGGAACAAGGTCCGCATCATCAGTGCCTCAGGTCTTGCCCGATCAGGGAGCCGTCCGCCGCAACGCGGTAATCGGATCCCCGCCAGTGAACCGTCGCCCCGAAGAAGCTCGCCACGTATACGACAAAAGCGATGACATCTTGCAGCGGAATGAGCCAATAGTCCTGCCGCTGCAGGCCGAACCGGCGCTCGACGCAGCGGCACAGCGTCAACCGCGCGGCCAACACGGCGGCCGCGATCGCGGCGGCGGCGGTGCTTCCCGACATAAGGCCGAGAAGAGCAAGCGGGAAGGGGTGGGTCAAGATCGTGCCCGCATAGCCGATCGGGTCGATCGCCCGAATCGTGCGGGCGACGCGCATCTCGTGCCGCACCAGCTGTCGCGCGGTTTCTTCGAAGCAGCGATGGCCGACCACGAACGGCGCGATGACGACGTCGTAACCAGCCGCTCGCACTGCGGCGCCGATCGCATAGTCGTCGGCCAGTACGTCGGCGAAGGCGCCGAGGCCGCCGATGTGGTTGAGCACGGATCGGCGTAACGCGATTGTGGCACCGGAACACGGCTTCGCGAGCCCCAGTCTCGTGGCGGCAATTGCCAGCGGTAGGAAGTGCGAATTGATCGCCAGGGCGGACAGCCGAGCCCACAGCCCGTCGTCGCCGATTCCGTAGTAGAGGCAGCTCACGGCGCCGACGCGAGGTGCGGCAAGCAGCGCGACGACGGCACGCAGATAGTCGGCTCCGACCACGATGTCGCTGTCGGAGAGCACGAGGGTGTCGTAGCGGGCGCGCGTTAGCATGTTGATCAGGTTCGATACCTTGCGATTGGTCCCGTGAGCACGCGGGTCGATCACGAGCTCGAGCCGCTGGTCGGAAAGCTCGGCTTGCAATGCGCGTACGCCGGCGGCGGACGAGGCCTCGTCCGCTGCCCCGCAGACGATCTGAACCGCGCCCGCGTAGTCTTGCCTGCAGAACGCGGTGAGGCGAGCCGGCAGGTCGGGCTCGGCGCCGTGCAGCGGTTTTAACACCGTGACCGCGGGCTCCACGGCAGGGTCTTCTCGCTGCTTTGCGGCCGAGCCGAGGACGAGCGCGGCCTCGATCAGCGTCAACACGCATCCCACGGCTGCGCCGGCCACGCACAAACCGCACAGCGCCAGAAGGACCGGCGACAGTTCGGCCATACTCCCGGCGATGCTCATGACGTCTCCGCAGCCGAGGCGCTGTCGCGCGCGGCGCCGAACCGCGCCTCGAAAGCCCGGCGCGATGTGTAAAGTTGCACCCGCAGGCGCCCGAAGCTTTCGAAGCGGAGGGCGCTGGTATTTTGTGCAAAGACCATGAGCGAAATCAGGATATTCTGTCCGAAGCGGTGCAGATGCTCGACTGTCGAGTTCTCGGCTGGCGCGACCTCTTCGAAGCCGTAGCGGGTCATGATGCGCAGGAGCTGCTCGCTCTGCAGCTTGGTGGCGGCGGTCGGTGCCTCGGCCCAAATCGCGGCTACATCGCCGAGATCGGGGCGTGTAGCGAGATAGCGCGCAAGTTCGCTAAAGGAGATCGTGAGGGCGCGGTACATCCGCTGCCCCCAGGCGACGGTGACACGGTCGCGCCCCATCGGGGGAAGTTGCTCGCTCCAAAAATGCAACTGCGCGACGCGCTCGCCCGCACGCAGATGCGTTCCGTCGCTCAACGTCAAAGCCCGCGGCGACCGCACGATTCCGATCCGGAAAACGCAGGACGGATCATCGGTATACTCGACCACGGCGTGGCGGCGGCGCAGTCGCGTATCGAACGCGAACAGCAACTCGGCCAGCCGGGGATGGCTGTGCGACGATATTCTTCGCTCTGCGGAATCCGACACCGCCATTCGCGGGTCTCCGCGTTTGCACAATCCCACGGCAACCAGCCCCCCCCGCAAAGTTGCCCAAGTGGGCACAATATAGCCCAATTCTCCGGCGCGGCGCGAGTGCCTCGCAGAGCGCGCCAGCGCGCTACGGACCGTCGTCTCCGTAGAGCGTCGCCAGCGTACTCTTGATCAGCAGGGCCACAGGCACGGCCAGGATGACGCCGGGAATGCCGAGTACGACGCCGCCGGCAAGAAAGCAGAAGATGATCAGGACCGGATGCACATGCGCTGCGCGGCCCAGCACTACCGGCCCGAAGAGCTGATCGATGGAAAGACGCAAGAGGGTCGCATAAAGCGCGTAGGCCAGAATGCTCATAAGGCCGGTCGCCGTGCGCAGCGACACCAGACCGGCGATCACCGCCGCCGAGGTCGGACCAATGAACGGCACGGTCTCCAGCACCCCGGTGAGCAACGCCAGCAGCACCGCATGCTTGATGCCCAGGATGACACCGAGACCGATATAGGAGGCGATGGTTGCATACACCACGACCGCGGCTACGCCGAGAAAATAGCGCATCAGCAGAGGGTCGAGCCGCGTCCAGATGCGCATGACCAGCGGGCGACGATGGGGCGGCACGATCCATAACAATCCCCGCGCTACCTGCGGCCCGCTGGCCAGAAAATAGAACAACAGCACTGCGGTGAGAAACGCGCCCATGATCGCCGCGAGACTGTAGCCGGCCAGCAGCACCAGCTGATCGGCCTGTCCGAGCCAGTCGCCGATCTGTTGCAGCGCGTATTGAGTGATCTGCTGCGCATTCACGGTATGGCCGAACAGGCGGACGGGCTCGCCGCCGATCGCCTCCCCGACAAAATGCTCGAGCATTCCCTGTAAATCCGTCACCGTGGCGCGCGCCTCGTCGGCAAGATGCTCGGCCGCGAACGTCAGGATGAGCGCCCCGATGGCGAACAGGATCACGAACACGGCCACCGCGAAGACGAGGCGCGGCCATCGTGTGCGCCTGGCAGTCAAATCCAGCACCGGCGTGCAGACATAGGCGACGATCGCCGCCAGCACGAAGGGCAGCAGTATGAACTTGATGAAATAGAGAAAGAACGAAAGACCCGCGGCGGCGAGCATGATCGCGCGCAACTCGCCCGAGTCGATGGGAACGGCGCCGCGGCTCCGTTCGGCCGAGCGCTCCTCCTCGCTTTTGCGCCGCGTGGCCTTCATGGGTAAATGCGACCCTTCCAGGACACCCGACCGCTCCGCCGGCGGCGTATGCTGTCGAACGCAATGAGCGCTCCGGTCGTGTAGCCTAGCGGAAACAACAAGCCGTACCAGAAAGGAATGCGGAAATAGAACGTCGCCGCGATATGCAGGCCGAAGGCCGCAGCCGAGCCGAGCAGCGCCGGGATCAACGCCAAGGCGGCGCCAGGCGCACCTCGGGCTAAATCTCCGGCATCGATCAGCGGAACCAGCAGAGCCGCCCACGACAAGATCAGGGCTGCCGCCGCCACAGACAGCGTCGCGGCCGTGCCGCCGAGCATGTCCACCAGATTCTTGGCAAAGCCGGGCCACAGCGTCCGCCAGCCGGTATACATGCGCGTGGAGAGGAGCTGCTCCCCGCCCATCAGCAGGACCGACCGTCCGGATTGCTTGAACCGCCGGGCCAGTTCCAGGTCCTCGGAGATTTCGCTGCGCACCGCCGCGTGTCCGCCGACCGCCTCATAGGCATCGCGGCGCACCAGCATGAACTGCCCGGTTGCCGTGACGCCGTCGCCCGAGCGCGCCTGCGCGTGACGCAGATCCTGGAGAAAAGAAAGCAGCACCAAGCCGCACGGTATCACCAGGCGTTCGGCAAAGCTCCGCAGCTCCTGGCGCGGCGCGAGCGACAGGAGATCGAGGCGTTCAGCCTGCGCCGCGCTAATCGCGCTGGCCAGACAGCCCGCTTCGAGCGTCACGTCGGCATCGACGAAGCACAGCCACGCTGTTTGCGAGCCGACGGCGCGCGCGCCGATCCAGCAGGCATGCGATTTGCCGACCCACCGCGGCGGCAGCGGCGGGCTCTGCAACAGGACGATTTGCCGATGGCGCGCCGCAAGATCGCGAACGATTGCGGCGGTCCCGTCGACCGAATGGTCGTCAACCACGAGCACACTCACGCGCGCCGCGGGATAGCTCTGCGTCACCAGGGATTGCAGACATCGCCCGATATTGGCTTCCTCGTCGCGCGCCGGGATAATCACCGCGATCACCGGCGCGCGCTCGCCGGCCGGCGGCGGCGCCACGGCCGGACGCCGCAACAGGCCGCGCTGCATGAAGGCCCGCAGGATCAGCCACGACACGATCGCGAGCCACGCCCAAGAAAGCAAAAGCGCCACAGCCTTACCGCCACCACGCCCGAGCCATAGCGCGCCGGTACCCTAAGCAAATAACCGCTACCGGGTCGCGCTGGATTCCGTGTGCAATTTCATGGCACGGCCGCCTTGCGGCCACACGCCCGCGGTGCGCAACGCCGGCTTGCCCACAAGGGCAAATGCCGAACTGGATTTCATGGTCGCCCCCGCCACCGCGCTCCGCAACGTAGCGGATTGCCCAAAGGAATCAACGCCGTTCCCATGTCCATCGGTAGCGCTCGCACCGTGAATTTTTACCGCAGCTCGGTTGCGCCGCAAACTCGCGTCGTATCGTCGGCTGCGTCGGTACCGCGATGGGGGATTCTGCCCCTTCGCGCGTCACAAACAATAAAAACCGTTGTAGACTGGAATTGGTGGTCGGACCGTCTGCCTTGCCGGGAGGCAACATGCGCAGAACAACGCGGTTTCGTGCGTGGCCGGTCAAGCGGCGCACCGTGCTTAAAACCGCCTTCGCGTGGGGCGCCTTCGAGTTCGCCTCTCCGTTCCTGCTGCGGGCCCGTGGCGAAACACCGGTCAAACTCGGGATGGTCGAGCCGCTCAACGGCGCGTATGCGAAGCTCGCCCAGGCCGAGGTGGAAGGGGCGCGACTTGCGCTCGAGGAAGTCAACCAGGCTGGCGGCATTCTCGGCCGGCAGGCTGAGCTGCTGGTCGAAGATTCGGCAAACGAAATCGCCGTCGGCGTTGCGAAAACCCGACAATTGATCGACCGCGACCAGGTCGATTTCATCCTCGGCAACGTCAACTCCGCGATCGCGCTCGCCATGACGCGGGTGACGGCGGAAAAGCGCAAGCTCCATATCGTGACCGGCGGGCATATCGACGACATCACCGGCAGTCACTGCAGCTGGAACGTCTTTCGGGTTTGCAAGACGACCACCATGGAGGCGAACGCGATCGCCGATACGCTGATCGAGAAATTCGGCAAGAAATGGTATTTTCTCACCCCGGACTACGCGTACGGCTATGCGCTGCAAGCCGCTTTCGAGCGCAAGCTCAGCGCCCAGGGCGGGACCTGGTCGGGCATTCTCCTGCCGCTCGGCACGGTCGATTTTTCCCGTGCATTGGCGGGCGCCGGCGCGTATCGGCCGCAAGTTCTCATCGATCTCATGGGTGGAGAGGATCAGGCCAACAGCTTGCAGCAGATCGTGCGGTCCGGCCTCTCTCAGGATATGGCCGTGGGCGGTGCGCTGTTCGAGCTGGAGAGCATCCTGGCCGTATCCGATGCGGCGCGGACCGGCTGGTGGACGATGGAATGGTGGTGGAACCAGCCGGACGTTCCGCAGGTCCAGGCGTTCGACACGGCTATCCGGCGCCGCACCGGAAGAGCGCCGAGCGCCCGCAACTGGTTCGGGTACGTAGCCTTGCGCACGCTAGCGGGCATCGCCAATCAGGAGAAATCCCTTGATGCCGTCGCTCTCGCGCGGGCGCTGCAGGACTACGCGCTGCCGCCGGATGTGGCGCTGCAAGCGGAGCGCACGTTTTTCCGGGCGCGCGACCACGAACTCATGAGCACGGTCCTTGTTGGCGAGGTGCATCCACCGCGCGATGGTCCCTTCGACGTCTTTACCGCGCGTTCGATCGTCAAGGCCGATCAGGCCGCCGCGCCGGCCGAAGCCAGTGCCTGCAAACTCGCATTCCCGGAGTGAGCCGCCGGCGAACCCTATGACAGCTGCGCGGGCGGCCCGGGCTTGATGTTGACCTTGCGGCCGTCGCCGAGATCGACGGCGGGGTTGAGGATGACCTGGTCGCCGTCCTTGACGCCTGCGCTCACCTCGACGGTCGTGCCGAAATCGCGCACCACGGTGATCCGGTGAATGCGCGCAACGCCTTCCTCCACGACCGCGACGCTGAGCCCGTCCCGATTGAAGATGATCGCCTCGGACGGAACGATGAGCGAGGGCGTTTTGCGCGGGATCTTCAACTCGACGGTGCAATAGACCCCGGGCGACAGGGCGTGATCGGCATTGGGCACGTCGATCTCGGTGAGCAGGGTCCGCGTGCCCGGCTGCAGCGCGTCGGCGATGCGCGTCACCGTTCCGGGAAAGTCGCGGCCCGGCATCTCCGGCACGCGCACCACCGCCTCGACCCCCGGGCTGATGCCGAAGGCTTCATCCTGCGGCACATAGAGCTGAATGCGCAGCACGTCGCTGTGCATCAACGTGAACAGGAACGTACCGCTGGTCGCGTCCGCCTGCACCAGGGTGCCGACATCGATATTGCGTTGCGTGATGACGCCATCGAAGGGCGCAACGACGCGCTGGTAGGCCTTCTGCTGGCGCAGCACCCGCAGCTGCGCCTCTTGCGCGGTGACATTTGCGGCCGCAACCCCGACCGCGGCCTCTCGCGCCTGCAGGTTCAGGCGGTCGGTGTCGCCCTGCTGCGGGGTTACCCAGCCCTTCTGAACCAGCGGGTTGTCGCGGTCCCAGGTGACCTGGGCGAGGGCGCGGTTGGCTTGCGCCTGTTGCAGTGCCGCCTGCATCTGCGCCAGCGTTCCCTCGGCCTGCGCGATCTGGTGATCGAGCTCGGGGGCGGTGATCTCCACCAGCAACTGGCCGGTCTTGACGTGACTGCCGATGTCGACCTCGCGCCGGGAGATGTAGCCGCTGGCGCGGGCGAAGATATTGGCCTGCTCGAACGCCTCGGTGGTGCCCGGCCAGGTCACCGACATCGTGCTGCCGCTGCTGCGCACCAGCGCGGTCCGCACGCTGGGAACAAAATCGCGGCGCTGCTCCGCAATCGCCATCACCTGCGCGTGCAGCCGGTAGTGCTGCCAGAAGCCGACCCCGAGCGCCGCACACACGACCACGAAAGCGCCGCCGGCAAGCAGGCGCCGGCCCGTGTGCCGCTTCGGCTCGGCCGGCGGCCGGTCGTATCCGGTCACGGGGCGGGTGGGCGCGTGGTGGTGCGGCTCGTCACGCAATCGTGCTTCGCCACCCGGCGGCGTGTCGTCGGTCGGAGGCTGCTGGACGTCATTCATTGCGGATCCTCAGCGAACACGCCGTGCGCGGGCTTGCCGTCGTTACCTTTGCGCAGCAGTGCGAACAGATAGGGCACAGCGAACAATGTGGTTGGGGTGGCAAAGAGCAGGCCGCCGATCACCGCGCGCGCCAGCGCCGCGTTCTGCTCCTCGCCGGCGCCGCCGATCGCCATGGGAATCATGCCGACGATCATCGCGGCCGCCGTCATCAGCACCGGCCGGATGCGGGTGCGGCCGGCAGCGATCGCCGCGTCGAACGCCGGCAGGCCGGCGAGCTGCTGCTCGCGCGCAAAGGTGACGAGCAGGATCGAATTCGCCGAAGCCACGCCGATGGCCATGATCGCCCCCATGAGCGAGGGGACGCTGATCGTGGTGCCGGTGATATAGAGCATGGTGACGATGCCGCAGAACGTGGCGGGCAGCGCCAGAATGACCACGAACGGGTCGCCCCAGGTCTGATAATTCACCACCATGAGCAGATAAACGAACACGGCGGCGAACAGGATGCCGATGGCGAGGTCGCGGAAGGCGGAGTTCATGCTTTCGATCTGGCCGATGACCTCGATGCGATT
>Ga0187784_10005132_pt1 | contig 10602 bp, 7 predicted proteins | sample 1015_SJ02_MP15_2_FD_132964 | JGI IMG/M metagenome (GOLD analysis project Ga0187784, IMG submission 132964) | Tropical peat soil microbial communities from peatlands in Department of Meta, Colombia - 1015_SJ02_MP15_20_MG | ecosystem: Environmental > Terrestrial > Soil > Wetlands > Peat | place... | reverse complement strand
TGACCGGGATTCTGTGGATAAACTGGGGACCGGGGGTCGCCGAAGGCTTTCTCCATGACTTCTCGGGTTTTGTGATATTCCTGGTATCGCTGGCGGTGCTTCTCGGAGAAACGTGGGTCCTACGCAAAGTTGGAAGAGAAGCAGAACGTGGTGCAGGCCGCTCGGGGTCTGACTGTCCCGGTCGCGGATACCGGCATATGGGAAGCGGCAAAGAGGCCGATGTGTCAAGCATACTGACCGTGGCCGACGGGTCTCTTCGTTCCAGGGAAGAGGGCGGGGATAATCAGTTCATTCCACTTACCGGCTTCAACCGGAAAGAGGCCGAACCGCCCGGAACCCTATGGCACAAAAATCTGCCGCGCACCCTGGTTGCTCTCGTCTTGCTGGGAGCAACCCTGATTTGTTTCCATAGTATCGATTTCCGGCCCAAAATACCGATCCGGGAACCTTTGAGCAAATTCCCCCTGGATATCGCAGAATGGCGCGGAGCCAGGGGACATATCGACCCCGAAGACCTGCGTTGGCTGAGTTTGAGCGATTACACCCTCATCGACTATCGAAACAGTACCGGAAAGAACATTAATTTCTATGTCGCCTATTTCGAAACGCAAGTCAAAGGGGGATCGATACACTCACCTGAAACGTGTCTTCCGGGAACCGGGTGGGTTTTTAAGGAAGCTGCCACGTTGACGATCCCGGTGAAGTACGGCCCGGGTTATCTTAACGTGAACCGCATCGTAATGGAGCAGCTTGGGAGAAAGATGCTCGGCTACTTTTGGTTTCAGGAAAGAGGCCGCAACCTCACCAATATTTATCAATTAAAGCTCTTTAACTTCTGGGATGCACTTACGCGACGGCGCACTGACGGCGCTCTTGTCCGAGTCCTCACGCCCATCGCTGGAACCGAATCGGCAGATGAGGCCGGAACTCGCCTAAATGAATTTCTAAACAAGGTCTTGCCGGTCCTTGCTCCATTCATTCCGGGCCGCGAACTGACACCTTGAGTCAACTCAAAACTAATCCCGCCAGCGGCTGGATCCAAACTCCGGCGCAGGGATATTTGGCCTTCCCGCAGCGGGCTGCAACGCCACAGTGAATCATATGGTACAAAAGACGGTTAAGGTGCTGTTAGTGGCAGGTGCCAGACCAAACTTCATGAAAATTGCTCCTATCTATCGGGAATCTCTCAATCACCCCCGGGTGGATTGCCGGATCGTGCACACCGGGCAACACTACGATGTTTCCATGTCCGTGCGCTTCTTTACAGACCTGGGAATCCCCGATCCGGATTACCACCTCGGCTCGGGTACGGGGTCTCATGCGATTCAGACTGCCCGAATCATGACGGCATTCGAAAAGCTCTGCGAACAGGAACACCCTAACATTGTGATAGTGGTCGGGGATGTCAATTCGACCCTCGCGTGCGGGATCGTTGCAAAAAAGCTGGGCTGCACGCTGGCGCATGTAGAGGCCGGGCTGAGAAGTTTCGATATGAATATGCCCGAGGAAATTAACCGCAGGGTAACCGATTCTATTTCGGATTATTTTTTCGTTACCGAAGGGAGCGCGGTAAGAAATCTTCTCAGCGAAGGAAAGGCTCCCCAGTGCATACATCTCGTCGGTAACGTGATGGTAGATAACCTTTTCCATCAGCTTGAGAAGCTTCAAAGAATGGATCAGCGAGCTTTTTCGACCCTCTCCCTAAAGCAGGAAAATCCGGACTATGCCTTCCTTACACTCCACAGGCCGTCGAACGTCGACAGCCGCCAGAAATTCGAGGGGATCGTATCGGCCCTGAATAAGATTGCCTCGGAAAGAGCGATTCTTTTTCCCGTCCATCCACGCACTTCAAAGATGATCTCTGAGTTCGGAATACGGTTTTCATCCAACGTACATCTGCTGCCTCCCTTGGGGTTCATGGAATCCCTTTCGCTGTGGAAAGACTCAAAAGTGGTTCTGACCGACAGCGGCGGACTGCAGGAGGAAACGACGGCCCTGGGAGTGCCCTGCGTGACCATCAGAGATAACACGGAAAGACCCATCACGGTGGAAATGGGCTCAAATATCCTGGCTGGTACTACTCCGGAAGGAATCCTGGATTCATACCGAAAAAGCCTTAACGGCAGGGGGGCCTTCGGGATACCGCCCAAATGGGACGGACGCGCCTCGGAGAGAATCTGGGAAGTGCTCGCCGGAGCCTGTTTTTAGCTTTCTATAATTTCTTGGTAGTTTCCTATTCACTCTTTACCCCGGCTCTTCACTCATATGATTTTCGTATCCACCCTCCTCATTTCGGTTTTCACCACCATGGCCCTCATTCCGGTTTTGAGCAGCCTTGCTGTCCATCTCCATATATTGGACATGCCGAATGAAAGAAAGGTCCACTCGCGTCCCATCCCGAGGAGCGGTGGGCTTGCCATGGCTTTGGGCGCCCTCATACCCATCGTTGTCTGGCTCCCCTTCGACGGCTTTCTGAAAGCAATCCTGTTGGGAGCTGCAATCGTGGTGATTTTCGGGTTCTTGGACGATTCCAGGGGACTGTCTTATTTGTCGAAATTTGCCGCACAAATAGCCGCGGCCCTGATCATGACCTGTTACGGAGGCGTGTGGATACACAATTTGGGAGCACTTCTGCCTGAGGGGCTCCATCTGCCCGGCTGGATCGGGATTCCTTTGACTGTCATAGTGATTGTGGGCGCCACGAATGCTATCAACCTTTCCGACGGCTTGGACGGACTGGCGGGGGGGATCTCGATAATGAGTTTCATCTGCATCGCATACCTTGCTTGGCTTGGAGGCGACGTCATGGTGGTTCTCCTGTCTATCGCCATGATTGGGGCCATATTTGGATTTTTGCGCTTCAATACCTACCCGGCCACTCTGTTCATGGGCGATGCAGGAAGCCAGCTACTTGGCTTCTGGGCGGTGAGCCTTTCTTTGAAGATCACCCAGGCAAGCCATGAGTTCAACAGGCTCCTGCCCTTGATGCTCCTGGGAATACCCATCCTGGATACTCTTTCCGTAATGCTCGGAAGAATCGCCAGTGGAAAATCTCCATTCATGCCGGACAAAAATCACTTGCACCACAGGTTTATGAAACTCGGATTTTCTCACTCTGAAACGGTCTTTCTGGTCTATGCGCTCCAGGCCTGCACGGTGACTTCGGCCTACTTGATGCGTTCGGGCACTGAATGGCTTGTCTTGACCTCATGCCTGTGCTTCGGAGCAGCGGTTCTAATCGGACTGACCGAGGCCGAAAGGACCGGGTGGGTGTATAAACGGCATGCTTTTCTTGAAAGCCTGACACAGGGGCTCAAGAACCGTTATATAGTCATTAAGACCTCTTTCAAAGTCTTCGAAATGGGGCTCACCCTGCTGCTCGCGGTTACTGCCATTCTGCCGATAGAGGTGCCCGTTTATGTCTCCGCCCTGTCCGCCGGACTGGCGGCTCTCATTGCTTTGACCTGGTTTATGAAAAAGAAATGGATCGGGGGGGCTTTGAGGCTTGGTTTTTACTTCTTCGTCCCGTTTGCCGTCTACTTTAGCGAAATGGATACGCCCTCTCAGTTGGGCAAAAGACTGATCGATGCCTATAACTTGTCGTTTGCGGTACTCGTCCTGTTCATTGTCCTTACTCTCAAATTCACGCGGCGGAAAAAGGGGTTCAAAACAACCCCCATGGATTTCATCATTCTGTTTGTGGCGCTCATAGTGCCCAACCTCCCTGGAGGGCCTGTCAACAGTCACCACATGAGCCTGATTGCCGCCAAAATCATCGTGTTTTTCTTTGGCTACGAGGTCCTCATGGGAGAATTAAGGGGTAATTTCAGAAATGTAGCCCTTGCATTCGTCTCCGTTCTTGTCTTTTTAGGTTTACGAGGCTTCTTTTCTTTCTAGTCAAAAATAATTATTAACTAATACTTAATAGTAATAAGGTTGATTTCGCCAACTCTACGTCATTGACATCTTCGAATACTTGCCCAAAAATACAGACAAAAAGGAGTTTGACCATTACATACCTATTAGTATATCAGATAGGCCATTACATACCTATTGGTTGATCGCCAACTTAAGAGCAATGGGCGGGGACGATAGGGGCCGACAACTTAAATATTGGACGACGGATATGTAAGTTTTACTCGGCACTCCTGAATTTATCAATACATACAAAAGGCGTTAGACATCGGAAGCTAGATTTTAATAGGCTCTTGTATCTGAATCTTAATGAAATCGTCACTAATTTGTAACAAAGGGTGGGTAGCGTTAATGGCTGCACTTAGGAGGTCTACGGCCTGAGTGACGGACTGGCATTATGTGTTCCTTTCCACAGAAGGTTCTCCAGCTTTGGATCAATGCCGCGTGACCCCCGAAAAGGGATACGCACTCTTCCAATTGGAAGGCTGCAAGCAGTTGCAGCTTCTCCCGGACGATAGGGGCTCACATGCGCAGAATAAGATTTTGGTTGATAATCAGTATCGGCCTGATATGCAGCGTCGGCGCTCCGCACGCCCATGGAGATTGGAGCCAGGAGTGGATTGTTAGCTATAGCCCTGAACAGGATGTTTTCTGGAAAAATGGGGGCCGGACGTGGAGTGAGATGTGTTGTCCTGATTGGAATCTCCGAACTTTTACGAAAGTGGAGTTCTTTATCATGCCCGGCGCTGCCGCCGGCGTTACATTCGCAGCTCCCACATCCATTTCCTCTTTCCCGGGGGTGTCCAACAACTGGACGAGTACGCTTCCCAATCCCGATTATTCGCTTTTGATCGACACCGATTCGGGCGCCAACATAGCAGTCCTCACGACTTTTTTTTCCGGACCGCCTACGGCCAAATTTGAACTGGACATGATGGTTTGGGATGACAATGAGGTGGTGGAGCGGGAGGAATTCAAGTGGCTCGGTTACCGTTGGCAAAACCCCTTTGGAATACGGCTGCCAAACGTTCCGGGACAGTACGACCGCACTCCCGCCGGGGCACCTGCTCCGGTCCCGCCTACCATATTGCTTCTTGCGCCGGCCGGACTTGGGGTTTTTCTTTTTCGGAAACGCTTCAGTTTGTGATTAGGGCTAAAGCCTAAGTTCGAGTGGCAGCGTGCTCCGCTCGAATTGAGGGGGTGATCGGGAAACGGCAAGGCGGACATTTGATTGCGATGCCAAGCCGTTTTTTTGTGGTCCGGAACGAGGGTGGAAGCGACATAGAGGGAGGGTTGCACGGCCTGGCAAACCTCGGTCAAAATTGTCGCGCGACCGTAATGAACGCGTAACTATCGGGCGTTAGTCTGGCGTCCCCTCCAAGAGGTCGGGAGGAACAGACTTGGCCGCCGGGGAGACTTAGAGGGTTATTTTTGAGGAGGGCAAGTCATTGATCCATGCTCGGGAATCGGTTCTTCCCCTCCTATACGCAAATCGGTTTTCCCTGCCGATTGAATAAGAGTTTTTTCAAGGTTTGCGCAACGTTTCGCATCCTTTCCGGATAGAGAAGGGTTTGTGACCTGCAAGCCGGGTGAGTTGACGACGGAGCCGGGAGTGACGCGATGAAACGCATGGTGGTCAGGGCACTCGTTATTCTCGTGGTGCTTGTTGTGGGAATATCTGCAGGTTTTGGGTTCGAACACTGGCAACTCGAGAAGGAGCGCAAAGTCCATCAGGACAAACTCAACGAGGCGAACAGGAAGTTCGCTTTGATTCAGAAGAGATACACCGAGGAAAAAGCGCTCTCCTACAACCTCGAAGGGCAGAAACGATCGGCGCTGGAGGAAGTCGAAAAGCTTCGAAAGGACAATGAAGCGTTGGGGGAGGCCGTCAGGGAGCTAAAGGCAGGCGTTGTGGCATACGAGGAACAAAACAAACAGGCTGTGGAAAAACTGGCTCGCTTCAAGCTGGCGTTAGACGAACAGGAAAAAAGGTTCGCCGAAACAGTGCAGGCGGTCCGGGAAAGAGAAACGGAAGTCAAACGCCTTTCGGCCGAGCAACAGGCATTGCAGGCAGATTTGAAAAAGCACCGCGAGGGGCTGGAACGATGTGAGGGGAATAACGCCAGGTTATGCATTATTGCCGCCGATATCCTGGAAAAGTACGAAAAGAAAGGTGTGCTCACAGCGCTTTCGCAAAACGAGCCCCTCACGCAACTGAAGAAGGTCGAACTCGAGAAATACGTCCAGGAATACAGGCAGCAGATTGACCAGGAGAAGGTCAAAAAGCAAAGTAAATCAGGAAATAAGTAGCTTATAAAGGTCATCATGACCATTCTGAAATACTCGGCTTCGTTTCGAGAAGGTGGGTTCAAATATTGTTTTCTCTTGTCCCTGATTTTCCTGTACGCCTCGCTGGTGACGGTGGGCACGGGCCGCAGTTGGGGAGCCGAGCAAGTTGTGAGCTTCGAAATAGAGGCTTTCGAGGTTTACGGCAATACTCTGTTGGAGGACGAAGAGGTCCGTGATGTACTCGCGGGGCTGATGGGCGAGAAAAAAACGGTGGCGGACGTGGAGAAGGCACGAGATGCCCTGGAAAAACTCTATCACAACAAGGGGTACATTTCCGTCTTCGTGAATATACCGGAACAATCGGTCGACGAAGGAACTGTAAAACTCCAGGTGGTGGAAGGCAGGGTGGGGAAAGTTACCATAAGCGACAACCGGTTTGTCACCATGGAAAAGCTGCTCAATGAACTGCCGTCCCTGGCGCCTGGTGAGATACTCTACGGTCCGAGGATAGAAGCGGAGATCAACAAGGTCAATAGCTCCCAGGACCTCAAGGTCACTCCGATCCTGATGCCTGGCAAAGAGCCCGGTACCGTGGACGTGGAATTGAAGGTGCAAGATCACCCGGCCCTGCACGGGAGTCTGGAGTTGAACAACCGGGCCAGCCCCGGTACGGAGCCCTTGAGGCTCAACGCCATACTCCATTATGACAACCTCTGGCAAAGGGATCACTCGCTTTCTCTCCAGTATCAGATGTCTCCTCAAAACCCCGACCAGGTGGAGGTTTTTGCCGGTTCCTACGTTCTACCCGTACCGTGGAGAAGCGACGACCGCTTTGCTCTTTATGGCGTTATATCGGACAGCAACTCCGCTTTCGGGGAAGGGTTCCATACGGTCGGAAAGGGAGATATCATCGGAATCAGATACGTGTTTTCGCTGCCTACCTACAAAGCATACGCCCAAGCACTCACCATCGGGCTTGATTACAAGGATTTCAGGCAAGCGACCGGATTGGACAATCCCGGCGGCGCGATACAATCTCCGGTCAGCTATCTTCCTCTGTCCTTTTCATACAGCTCGTCTTTGCGCGACCCGTGGGGCCTCACTGTGTTCAGCTCCGGTCTGAACATGGTTTTTCGCGGGTTGTTCACAAGTCAGTCGGAGTTTGAGAACAAACGGTTCGACGCGGAGGGAAACTACCTCTATTTCACCGGGGGAGTGGAGCGCTCCCAGAAACTCCCCGGAGACACCAAACTCTATATAAAAGTGGATGGTCAACTCTCCGATCAGCCGCTGATAAATAACGAACAATACGCCGCAGGCGGTATGGAAAGCGTCCGTGGATATAAAGAAAGCGAGGCGCTCGGGGATAAAGCCATTCATACCATAACGGAATTCTCGGCACCTGACTTGGCGGAACTTGCCGGTCTTGGAAAGAAGCTCAGTCTCCGCCCATACGTATTTTTCGACTATGCAGACCTCATGATTTTGGATCCTTTGCCGTCTCAGAAGGAGGTTCTGGAGCTGTGCAGCACCGGGGCAGGTATGCGCGGGAATTTCATGAATAGGCTGGAATACGACGTGGGATTCGGTGTGCCGATGATCGGCACTACATATTCCCCCAAGGACAGCGTCAGAGTGTATTTCAAAGTAAAGAGCTATTTTTGAGTGATGGTTCACCGCTGAAGCGCAGAGAGCTTGTGATAAACCTGCATTTGGAGGAGATAGTGTCTACGAGGTTTTCCGGGAAAGTACCGGCGCTTTGCGCTCTGGTTGTTGCAATGGTCCTTTTCATCGGGGTCTTGGATGCCCATGCCTGGTGGGACAACAAATGGAAGTACCGAAGGAAAATCAAGATCGATGCTTCGGCCACCGGAGCCGACCTCAAGGAAAGCCTGACTGATGTTCCCGTGTTGATCCGCCTGCACACTGGTAATTTCACCTTCTCCAATGCGAAGGAGGACGGCTCCGATATCCGGTTCGTAACCGGAGACGACAAGACGCCGCTGAAATTCCACAAAGAGGCTTACGATCAGGCGGCGGAAGTCGCTCTTTTCTGGGTCAAGGTTCCTCGTCTTGCCGCGGCGTCCAACGCCGATTTCCTATGGCTCTATTACGGGAACGGTTCGGCTGTCCCTGCCGATGAACCGGGCGGGACCTATGACGTAAACCAGGTAATCGTCTATCATCTTGGAGAAAGCGAAGGCCCGCCGAAGGATGCGACGGCCTACGCGAACAATGCTTCCGGTTCCACCGGAATGACCAATCCGGACTCCATAATCGGCAACGGTCTCTCCTTCAAAGGCGTCGGGGCAAAGATGGTGATTCCCCTGTCTCCTTCGTTGAAGTTTCCCAATGGCTTTGCCTTCTCGACCTGGATAAGGATGGCTGAGCCTCAGAAGGACGCCAGACTGTTGTCATGGTTGGACGAAAAACGCGGGCTGGAAGTCGTGATCGACCAGAACAAGGTCTTCTGCCGCGCGAAGTCCGGTGAGCAGACAGTGGAGACCGATAAAAACGTCGAATTATCCCCTGGCGTCTGGCACCACCTGGCGGTTATGGCTGAGCCGTCGAAGAAATTGTCGGTCCTGGTGGACGGCGCGGAGGCGGCCTCGCTCGCACTGCCTTTTGGAATGCCCGAGCCGGAGTCCGATATGATGATCGGGGCGGACGCTTCCGGAAACCACCCGTTTGCGGGAGATCTGGACGAAATCGAGATCTCCAATAAACCGCGGCCGACTGGCTGGATGATGGCCGCGTTCAAAAGCCAGGGCTTGGATGAAGCGCTGACCGCTGCTGGAGAGGAAGAGGGCAATTCCTCTACTGGAGGAATTGAATTCCTCTACCTTGGAACCATCGTTAAGAATCTCACCCTGGACGGTTGGATAATCATCTTCTTCTTGTTTACGTTCTCAGTCATCGCATGGCTCGTCTTTCTGAGGAAGGCATTTACATTCAGGCTGATTGATAAGGGAAATGACTCCTTTACAGAGTCGTTCAGCGACTCGAAGGACTTGATTTCGCTCGACGGGGATACCGGCGAATTCGAGAATTCACCGGCCTACCGGGTGTATCAGGCGGGTTGCCGGGAACTGAAAAGCAGGCTCGGCGATTCATCCGGGACCGACGCCGAGGGGACCCTTTCGGCCAAAGCCATCAGGGCCTTCGATGCCGCCCTGCAAAAAGCCTACACCGAAGAAAACCGGAAGCTCAACAGCCAGATGGTGATCCTAGCCATGGCCATTTCCGGCCCTCCTTTTATCGGCCTTCTCGGCACCGTCTGGGGGGTTATGACCACCTTCGCAGCCATGGCCGAAGCGGGAGAGGCGAACCTGCAGGCCATCGCTCCCGGGGTCGCCTCGGCCCTTTCCGCCACGGTGTGCGGCCTGCTCGTGGCCATTCCCGCGCTCTTTAAATACAACTATTTGGTCAGCCGGATGAAAAATATCGCGGCGACGGTTAGCGCTTTCATGGGCGAGTTTTCCGCTAAAGTCGACCACATGTACGGAAAGGACTAAACGGTGAGCAAGACGGGCGCATGATGAAGCGATTCCGATAACGGGCACATGCGGAAGAGGTTACCGGAGAGCCGTGGGCGGTCTGGAGGATTGCGGTGATCATCGCACTTACCATACAGCATGAGCAGCAAGGAGGGTCTTACCAGTGAAGGCATCTGAGGATGAGCATAATGTCATCGATGAGATCAACGTAACGCCGCTTCTCGACCTTGCCTGGGTCCTTCTGGTCACGTTCGTTGTCTGCATAACTGCGGCTGTCCAGGGGATACGAGTGAATCTTCCAAAGGCAAGCGCCGCTGTGAGTGAGGTCAAGCCTTCCACCAAGGCTATCAGCATCTTGGGGGACGGAAAGCTCTTTCTGGACAGCATCCCGGTAACCATGCAGGAGCTCGAAGTTAGACTGCGCCAGCTCAAAGCCGTGGACCCCAATCTTCCGGTGGTGATCAAAGGCGAGGAAAACGTTTATTACAAAAACGTCATTGAAGTCCTGGATCTGCTGGGGAAATTGGAGATAACGCAGCTGGGACTCGTGACCAAGAAGCTGGTGAAATGAGCTTGGTGAGCGGGCAGGGGTGATTTATGAAAAAAGGAAAGAAAAACTCTACCAACAAGGGAATCTGGATTGCCTCGGTGGCCGTCGTGCTGGTTTTCGTCTGCGCGGTCGGCTTTCTAATAAAGATCCTGATGAGCGACGAAAGCGGTCAAAAGAGGAGAAGGCAGGTTCAGATGGTGAGATTGGTGAATCCGCCCCCTCCGCCTCCCCCCAAGGTCGAACCGAAGCCGCTGCCTGAAGTGAAGCCCAAAGAGACTTTCAAAGCGGACAAGTTCGAAGCCCCAAGGGACCAGGGTCCACAGGACAAAACTGAGAAACCTCAGGGCAAAG
>Ga0187784_10005131_pt1 | contig 10603 bp, 8 predicted proteins | sample 1015_SJ02_MP15_2_FD_132964 | JGI IMG/M metagenome (GOLD analysis project Ga0187784, IMG submission 132964) | Tropical peat soil microbial communities from peatlands in Department of Meta, Colombia - 1015_SJ02_MP15_20_MG | ecosystem: Environmental > Terrestrial > Soil > Wetlands > Peat | place... | reverse complement strand
GCTTTGACACCGGGAGTACCGGTTTCCATGAAATCCTGCGCGTCGAAATGCGAACGAGTGGAGTCGGGCGATCCCGTGGCGTGAACGATAGCCAAATGGCGCTCCCGCCAGAGCGGCTGAAAGGCAGAGAGGGAAGGATGCAGGCCGAAGAAGCCGTCTAGATCTAGCACCGACTTGCGCGGGATGTTGATGCTGGGACGCATGGCATAGTACTGGGGCTCGGAGTGGGGAATCACGATGTTCAAGCCGTCGGCAGCGCCGCGCTGAAAGATCACGACCAGACGCTTGTTGCGTGAGGTTTGCTCTGCGCCGAATGCGGCGCGCGTCAGAAAGGTCGGCACGGCCGCCGTGCCGACAACGGCGAAGGCACTATTCCGAAGAAAGATGCGGCGAGTGATTGGCATAATCAACCCCAGTTTTAGGCTCTGAGCTATGAGCTTTGAGCTGTGAGCAACCAGAGTCCCGATGGCTCACCGCTCCCAGCGCACCGCTCGTGGCTACCTCCGTTGAAACTCCGGCGAACCCAGCAGCAGGCCGATGATCACGTTCGCGTCGGTCGGCTTGCCTTGCGATTTCTGATTGTCGCTCTGAGGCGTGGGCGCGGCCTTTTGCTGCCCAATCTGCGCCACAATCGAGTCATGGGTCTGCTTCGACACGTCAGCCGCAAGCAGCTTGGATTCCATGGTCGAAAGCGCCACGGTTGCGTCCGGCGGCGAGGGTTCACCTGCGAGTTGCACAGGATCTACCTTCACGCCGCGGATTTTGCCGTTGGTCAGCGCCATCGCGAAATTCATACGGTTCAGCAGCGCCGACGAACTGACCCAGGTGTCGGCTTTCATCGAGTAACCTGTGGGCGGCTGCGCTCCGTAAAGCTGCATGCCCATCTTGTTGATCTGATTTGCCAGCGGCATGGCATCTTCGACATTGGCGCCCGTGGCGCGCACGGCGGAAGCCACAAATTCAAGAGGCGTCTTCACCTTGGCGCGGTAAGCGCTTTCGTCCCAGAACTCGGGCGAATGGAACAGGGTAATCAGAACCTCGCGGATGTCACCTTTCTTCTTCTGAAACGTTTTCGCCATGCGATCGACCAGCGCGGGCGGGGGATCGTCCGACACAAAACGTTGCGCCAGTTTCAACGAGATGAAATGCGCGGTCTGCGGACTGGTAGCCAGCATGTGCAGGACTTCTCTGCCTTCGTCTTCGCCCTTGGGCTTGATGCGGTGTCCGAGAACGAACTTGGTTCCCGGCTCATGGCGGCGAGGATCGAATTGAAAGTCGCCGCCGGCGAAAGGCTTGTCAATCGTCCAGCCGGTAAAGACCTTGGCGACTTCCGTCACATCGCGTTGCGAGTAACCGCCGTTCACGCTGAGCGTGTGCAGTTCCAGCAACTCGCGGCCGTAGTTTTCGTTCAAACCGCTGCCTTGCCTTGGCCTGGCGTTGGGATTCTGTCCCGGATAACGGTACGGGCCGTACCGGCCAGGCCTTGCGGGGATGCCAAGCGCCTGCATGGAGTTCGGTCCGATGCTCAACCAGTTGTCGAGATAAAACAGCATCGCCGGACTCTTGGCCGTGGCGACGAGCAGGTCTTCGAACTTGCCCAGGGCGCGCGGGCGAATCACGTCCTGTTCATAACTGGTAAGCAGCACTCGATCGGCGCCTTTGTTGGCGAACACGTTGAAGTGGTTGAACCAGAAATCGGTCATCACTTCTTCCAGCTGGCGGTCGCTGTAGATGGCCCGCAGCAGCTTGGCCTGGATGAGCTCGTTGATCCCGACACTTCCGGGGTTGTTCAAAGCCAGCAACGTTTCTTTCTGTTTTGGATCGAGACCGGTGAGGAATTCCTGTCCCTTGCCGCCTCGCAACGAATCGGCAAATGCCAGTTGCTGCTCAACTGGCATGCTCAGCACTCGTGTGTAGCGCTGGTCGGGGGGAAGATCAGGGAGCCCCTGAACCTCGAGATCGGCGTAAAGTTGTTCTTCCCGGTGGCGCGCTTCGGGATCGTCCATCGGCACTGAAGCTGCTGCGCCCGCTGATGTGGTAGGTTCGGCCGGCGAAGCCATGGACATTTCACCGGATGGCGCTACGGTTTCCGGCGCACCCATTCCGTTTTCCGAACTGCGGTCGGCAGGAGCATTCGGCATAGCATCCGGACGGGCCGCGGCGGCGGCAGCAAGTTCTTCGGCGGTCTTCGCTGATGCGGCTGCCTCTCCGTCGGCATTCGCTGCCATGGCAGTTGTCGCACGATCCGTCGCCGGCGTGGAAGCGGGCGTATTGGCGACCGCTTCGTTCCTCTGTGCCCTGTTCTCCTGCCTTTGTTGGATGCGGGCGATCTCCACTTCAACAATGGCGCGTTTTGCAGGATCGGACGGCATCGGCCGTTTTCCGTCCATCACTTGCCGGACAATCTGGTTGTCGGGGAATTCTTCCACCATTTCCCGCGCACTCATGCGCAGCGTGCGGAAGGGCGCGAGTCGCGATTCGAGCGCAGCGTCCGAGATTCGTTCCGGGTGCAACTGCAGGTCGATCCACTTATCCACGCTCATGGCTACAACTTGCTGGACATCGCCGGGGCGGGGACCAAAAGTAAGGCGATTGAGCGCATGCACTGCGCGCTTCTGTTCGCTAGATTGGGAATCGCCAACTGTGTCCGCTTTCCCGGCGAGCACTTGCAGAACGATGCAGGCGAGGCTTAGAGCAGCCAGAAACAGCGAGGGTCTGACGACGCTGGATCTCATGAAGACTCCCCCGAAAAAAGCAAGTCCTTCTCCCTATTATGAACCCCTGGCTGGTGAAAAAGTCGCTGATCGGGCTGATTCCCGAGGGTCACGAAAGTGACTGCGCCACATAGTTTTCCGAGCAGTCGAGAATTCCGGAGGCGAGGGAGCGGATCGGTCACGGCTGAGACTAGCTGGTGAGGTAGGATTTGCCGCGCGACACTTTGTGTTGCAAAGTAGCGGCCAACTGGTCGATGTCCGGAGCTGCGATGTTCACCGGCATGCTGTCGAGGAGGGGAGCCCGGGTGCTTCCCACCACATCGCGACGCACCTGGATCAACAAGCCCTGTACCACGTTTGGGTCGAATTTCTGCGGGGTCGCACGCACCAGATCGCTGAGAGCGCTGCCCACCGAAAGCGGGGCGCGATAGGGCCGCGGGCTGGTCATGGCATCGAAGGAATCAGCGAGACCGACAATGCGAACCGGCAGCGGCAGGTCATCCTGAGCCAGCTTGTCGGGGTAGCCGGAGCCGTCGCTGCGTTCGTGGTGCCAGCGCACGATTTCGGGAATTTTGGGCCAGGGGAACTGCACGCTGCTGACGATCTGATGGCCGACGGTGGTGTGGTCCGCCATCTCACGGAATTCCTCGGGATCGAGCGCCGCGGGCTTGCCAAACAGGCGGCGGTCTACAGCGACTTTTCCAATGTCATGCAAGTATCCGGCGCTGCGCAGAGCGGCAATTTCGCCGGGCTCCATGCCCATCGCTTCGCCAATGGCGGCGGCGTAACGTCCAACCCGCAGGGAGTGGCCATGAATGTTGACGTGTTTGACATCGATGGCGGTGGCGAAGGCGGCCAGAGCATTGTCGTAGAAACCATGCAACGAGGCCATGAGCCGCAGGTTTTCCGAAACGCGCTCCGCGATCGTGTGGGTCAGCGCATGATTCTGAACGGCCAGCGCCACGTAGCTGCACAGCAGTTCCAAGGCATCGAGTTCGCTGTCCTCGTAAAGGGCGTCAGCGGGACGCCGGCCCAGCGCGATGACCCCCGCCAGGCGACCTGCCGCTTTAAGCGGCGCGATGCATTTGAACAGCTCTGGGGCAACGTTGCCGTTGGAGCTCAGGAAGACCGAATAGGTTGACGAGTTCAGGACGATCGGACCGCGCGCAGCGGTGAGCGCGTGGATATGCTTAGGGAGGAGAGGAATGAAGCCGGGGTCGGGCATCAGGGCGAATCCCTGAGCCGCCGCCGAAGTCAGCATGGCGGGCTTGTCATTAAACAGGAACAGAACGCCTTCGCGCGCGCCCGCCGCGTCGAGGACAGCGTTGAGCATCCGGCGGGCCGTCTCGGAGAACTCGTGTTCCACCGCCAGCGCGGGGCCGAGCTCGGACAGCGCCTCCACCGTATGCAACAGCCGCCGGAAGTTGTGGGTCTGAATCGCCACTGACGAAGTGGGAGCCAGATCGCAGAGCAGAATGAGGGTAACATGCGGACAATGTTCCCGGCGAGACCGCTCTGTTGGTTAGTTTGATGCTGCGTGGGAATTGGGGAATGTCGTGACCAGGATGATTCCTGTAAGACAGCGCTCTTAGAAATGTTCGCGCAGTTCGGCGAAGCGGCCGACAATGAGCAGTTTCTGCCTGGGCGGCGCCGGGCTGATCTCTTCGTGTTCCAGAATCCAGGTGTCACCGTGGGGCACAAAAACGGCATGCAGGCCGGCGGCCAGGGCCGGATTGATGTCGGATTTCGGGCTGTTGCCGACCATCCAGGTGGAAGCGTGCTCCAAACTGAACTTTTCCACCACGTTCGCGTAGGCTCTGGCGTTCTTCTCGGCCACGATCTCGGTCGCGGCGAAATATTCCTTCAGCCCCGAACGTTCGATTTTTCCAGTTTGCTCTGCGAGATTACCTTTTGTCACAAGGAGCAGGCGGTGGCGTCCGGATAAGTACTGCAGGGTTTCCGGAACGCCCGGTAGAAACTCGATGCCGTGATTCTCAATGCTCGCGGCAAAGCTTCGGATCTGCGCATGCGATTCGGGCGCAACCGGCTCAACGCTCAGCCGCTCGAAGGTGTCGACGAGGGCGTGGGCGAAGCTGTGCAGGCCGTAACCGTGTTTCACAATGCATTCGCGCTCTACCTCGTTGAGCACTTCGCGAACCTGCTCGGGAGAAAATTCGTGGTGATTCAAAAAAGAGATGAACTGCGCAATCGCCCGTTCGAAATAAATATTGTTCTCCCAGAGCGTGTCGTCGGCGTCGATGAGGAGGGTTTGGGAAGGCAAGACTATAGCTCCTAGCTGCTATCTTCTAGCTAGACAAAAATGTGGCAGAGCGCGTCCGTCAGGCCTGCAGCTGCAGTGATCGCAAGAATCGTAAAATCTTGAAGCCGACGTATTCTTCTCGGCCTTGATCTCGATAATAACAGTCCCAATAGCTGATGATTCTCTGCTCCGTCAAGTCGAGAAAGGCAGGATTCCTGAGAATGAACTCTCGGTAGACTGCTGAATCCAGCAGCGGAAGGCTTTGGCTAATCACTCTCAGTATTTCGACAACGTATTCCCCCGTCAGTTGGATCACGAAAGGGGGCATCCAATTGCGGCTCAGACCCAGAATACGAGCCAGGTGTCGTTGGCGTACAAATCCGTCGGTGTGCCGCGTCAGCAAGCAATCCGCGAGTTCCCGCTGCGGTGAAGTCAAAAAGAGCAAGCGAATGAGCGGAGGATCGAAGTGCACTCGATAGGGAATGGTCACAGATTCATCGCCAATACGAACGGAGAAGCTGCGCCCGAGCGTTCTCACGGTACGAAAGGCTGCACAGGCTTTGAGGGCGTCCTGCCGGAGAACAACGGGAAAAGCACCGGCGAGTTCGTCAGCGCTCAGGTACGTTTTGGTCATCGCCATGAGCGGTCCTGAGGTGAGCTAGAAGCTAGGAGCTAGCGGCCAGAAGCTTCAGCCTACCCAATCCACTCTGGCTTCCGGCCCGATGATCCCGGCTTTGTGGCCCATGTCGAGCAGCCGGCGGACGGCCTCGCGTCCGTCAGGCCCGTAGTCAAGTGTGCGTTCGTTCACATACATGCCGACAAACTTGTCCGCTGACTGAGTGTCAAGATCCCGGGCGAACTGCATGGCGTAGGCCAGCGCCTCTTCGCGGTGATCGAGTCCGTACTGAATGCTTTCGCGGAGAGCGGCGGTCACCGCCGGCATGAGCTGCGGGCCAAGGGCACGACGAATCGCATTGCCACCCAAGGGCAGCGGAAGACCGGTGACCTTCTGCCACCAGCGCCCCAGATCTACGATGCGGTGCAAGCCCGACTTGTCGTAGGTCAACTGGCCTTCGTGAATGATGAGCCCGGCCTCGTACTTGCCTTCGAGTACTTGCGGAATGATCTGATCAAAGGGAACGACTTCGGTTTCGATGCCGGGAGCGAAAAGGTGCAAGGCGAGGTAGGCGGTTGTGAGCATGCCCGGCACCGCGATGCGCTTCGTCTTGATCTCGTTTTGGGTAAAGGATCGAGGCGAGACGATCATCGGACCGTAGCCTTCGCCAACGCTGCCGCCGCAGCTCATCAGGGAATATTTGTCCTGCACGTAGGGATAAGCATGGAAGGAAATGGCGGTAACGTCGAAGACGCCTTCGCGGGCCTTCTGGTTCAGAGTTTCGATGTCGCAGAGAGTGTGCGTGAAGTGCAGGCCTGGCGTGCGCACTTTGTTGGTGGCCAAGCCGTAGAACATGGAGGCGTCGTCGGAATCCGGGCTGTGGGCCACTGCGATTTCGCGCACCTGATGGGAATTGCCACCGGTGGTCTGTGCTCCCGTTTCCGATGCTGTTGTCATTCTTTTCTTAAACCACCCTCAGGGGCTGAAGCCCAAATTCTTAGCTTGGCGTTGCGGCACGACTGAAGCCGTGCCCTTTCCAAATCTCCGATCAGCTAGCGCCTTAACGCACCCTCACGCCAACGGATAGCGATGGCAGCGGCAAACATCACCTTCATGACTTCCGCAGCGAGAAACCAGTAGAGCCCAAGGTAAGCCGCTCTCGCCAGCGAGTGGGTATACACATAGAGCCAGGCCAAGCCTCCGATGAAAAGCAAAAACTCTGCCGAGAGGCCCGCCAACGCCGCGCGCACGAAGGTTTTCGCACCGCGCTCAAAGATGTAGCCGGCGAGGAGGGCGACGAACGGGTAAATCATCAGAAATCCGCCGGTGGGGCCCAGCAACTGAGCCATTCCCCCCGGACCGGTGGGGTTGAAAACAGGAAGTCCGGCCGCGCCTTCCAGCAGGTAGAGCGTGAGGGCGGCAAATCCGCGCCGGCTGCTAAGCAACAGGGCGACCAAAAGCACGCCGAAGTTTTGCGCGGTCAACGGAACTGGCGTCAACGGCATCAAGGGAACGGTGACGCGGGCGCACAAGGCGACAAAGAGGCTCGCGCCCACTATGAGCGCAGCGTGGCGCGCGCTCTCGAGCATCCTCTCCTGCGGGTTGCCTAAAGTTTGAATCGCCGACTTTGTCATCGCTGGTTCTCCACGCGGCCAATCTGCTTAGCGCTCGACACGGTCCGTCTGGCGTTCGCGTTCCCCTTCACCCGGAATTTCCTCGTGCGAGTGAGCCTTCTGCAAGTGCCGCCGCAAATGCACATAGAGCGCAATGCCCACGCACACCACAACCAGCGTACTGACTCCCAGGATCAGGAACCACCAGATCATCCGCACAGCGGACTAGGATAACAGATGCCCGGCGGCGAGTTAGCTGGCTTTGCGCTCCGCTATTCTCTGCCGCATGGTCTCGATGCGCTTTATCATGAATTGCAAGCGGTTCTTACCCCACTTAGTGCGCGTTATGGCCTTCTCCAGATTAAGAAAGGCTTCGGGATCACCGAGTTTTTCGCGCAGTTCTTTGACGAAAGGATGAATTTTGGCATACATCACGAACAACTCACCGCTGAAGCCCGGTTGCAGAAAAAGCTCCTCGTTCAGTACGCCCGCCAAGACAAACGAGGTAACGATGCCCCAATAGCCTCCCACCTGGCGCAGCCAGTTGTTTTCCTGAGTGCCCATCGCCCAGGCGACTTTGAGAAAGTCGTCGGCGTTCTGCGGGAAGAATTCCATCGCCCACCAGTTGCGGGCCTTGCGCATCTCGGCCTCGCGGCGGAGATCGTAAAGTTGCAGGATCAATTGGGCATCAGCGGCGGTTGGTTTTTGAGCCATCGTTTCCTCCTTTGGAATGCGTACCGGCAAGCTTAGACGATGGACGTAAGGAGAGGAACAAAGAAATGTCCAGCGGTTTGCTATGAGCAATGAGCCATGAGCGGCGAAGTCATTCCGAACCGGCGCGAAGCGGGGGTGCGGAACCTGCTTCTGCTCATCGCTCACTGCTCGCCGCTCACGCCGTCGCTGACGTCCCTGTCGCTGGCGGCTCCGGCGGAGGCGCCGGCCGCTCGTAATCGCATTCCTTGTTCGGACACGCGATTACCGGCCCCGCCTTAAGATTTTTCTCGACAAGATATTCGCTGCCGCAGCTCGGGCACTTTTCGGCAATCGGTTTGTGGGCTGAAGTGAACTTGCATTTCGGGTAATTGGAGCAGCCATAGAACGTGTTGCCCTTGCGCGCCCGCTTTTCAACCAGGTCGCCTTCTTTGCACTCCGGGCACTTTACGCCGATGAAGTTTTGTTTCACGTACTTGCAGTCAGGATATCCGCTACAGGTGGTGAACTCGCCATAGCGCCCGTGGCGGATCATCATATTGCGCCCGCACTTCGGGCATAGCTCGTCGAGCGGAATGTCAGGAACTTTCTTGCCCTGGTCAAGACGGCGCGTGGTCTTGCAATCTGGATACCCCGTACACGCCATTAACTGGCCGAAGCGGCCACGCTTGAGCACCATGACCCGGCCGCAATTTTCGCAGTATTCTTCCGCCGCTCCGGTCTCCTGCATGTCGGCTGAGTCGAGATCGGGCAGGTTGATCGGATTCTCCTTCGTGAACGTGCAGGTGTTGGGATCTTCCTTGTCGTAGGTGCTGCACGCATAAAAGGACCCGTGCTTGCCCCACTTGATCACCAGCGGAGCGCCACAGCGTTCGCACTTTTCGTCCGTGGGTTTTTCCATCCGCTTGATGTTTTCCATGTGCTTGGCGGCATACTTCAGGTCCTTCTGGAATTTCTTGTAGAACTCGGCCAGAGCATCGGTCCACTTCTCCTTGCCTTCTTCAATTTCGTCGAGCTCCTCTTCCAGACGCGCCGTGTATTGCACATCGAAAATGTCGCGAAAGTTTTCGACCAGAAGATCGGTAACGACCAGCCCAATCTCGGTCGGGACGAACTTTCCGCCAAGCTTCTGCACGTACTGCCGCTCCTGAATCGTGGAAAGGATCGCGGCGTAAGTTGACGGTCGTCCGATGCCGCGCTCTTCGAGCTCTTTCACCAGCGACGCCTCGTTGTAGCGCGGGGGCGGCTCAGTGAAGTGCTGCTCCGGCTTGAGCGCCTTGAGCGTGAGCTTCTGCCCTGCTTCGAGCGGGGGGAGTTTGTGCTTCAGTTCCTCGTCTTCCTCATCCTTGGATTCCTTGGATTCTTCGTAGACCTTGAGGAAACCGTCGAACTTGAGCACCGAGCCGGTCACGCGGAACCAGAAGACGTCGCTCGGACTCTTCGCGTCGATATCCACCGTAGTCTGGTCGAAGACCGCGGGATTGATCTGCGAGGCGACAAAACGCTGCCAGATCAGCTTGTAGACCTTGTATTCATCTTCTTTCAAATATTGCTTGATCTGGTCGGGATGGCGCATGGCCGAAGTCGGCCGGATGGCCTCATGCGCTGCCTGCGCTTCCTTCTTTTCTTTATATGTGTTGGGAGATTCCGGCAGATACGTGGGGCCATATTCCCGGCCCACGTACTCGCGAACTTCCTGGATCGCCTCAGGAGCGACGCGGGTCGAGTCCGTGCGCATGTAGGTGATGAGGCCGACGAGGCCCTCCTCGCCCAGTTCCACGCCTTCGTAGAGACGCTGCGCGATCATCATGGTGCGCTTGACGCTAAAGCGCAGCTTGCGCGAAGCGTCCTGTTGCAGCTTGCTGGTGGTGAAGGGAGGCGCAGCGTTGCGTCGGCGTTCTTTCCTGTCCACCAGCCGTACGACCCAGTCGGCCTTCTCCAGAGCGGTGCGGATTTTCTCGGCTTCTTCGCCGTTGGGGATCTCGATTTTCTCCTCGCCTTTGCCGAGGAATCGTGCATCGAACGCGGGCGGTTTACTGGCGGCGAGGTGGGCATCGATCGTCCAATATTCCTTCTTCTCGAATGCCTTGATTTCACGTTCGCGCTCGACGATGAGGCGCAGCGCAACGGTCTGCACGCGCCCGGCAGACAAGCCGCGGCGCACTTTGTCCCACAATAGCGGAGAGACCTGGTAACCCACGAGACGGTCGAGGACGCGCCGAGCCTGCTGCGCATCTACGAGATTTTGATCGATCGCACGCGGATGTTCGAATGCTGCCTGCACGGCGCGCTTGGTGATCTCATTGAACGTGACGCGCTGAATGCGGGGAGGGGGTTCCGGCTCGCCTTTTTTCGTCTTCTTGGTCTTCTTTTTCTTTGAGCCGTTTTCGTCGAGTTCACCGGCCAGATGTGCCGCGATGGCTTCGCCTTCGCGGTCCGGGTCGGGCGCGAGATAAATCGCGTCGGCAGAGGCCGCCAGCTTCTTCAGCTTGGCTACGACCTTCTCTTTGCCGGGAATGACGATGTAATCCGTCTGAAAACCGTTGGTGATGTCCACACCCAGAGTGCTCTTGGGGAGATCTTTCACGTGGCCGAGCGACGCCTCGACCGCGAAGCCCTTGCCCAGATATTTCTGGATGGTTTTCGCCTTGGCCGGCGATTCAACAATGACTAAACCCTTTGACAATGG